>Ga0179593_1418245_pt1 | contig 15355 bp, 13 predicted proteins | sample CZODoug2_1_08_16_FD_185931 | JGI IMG/M metagenome (GOLD analysis project Ga0179593, IMG submission 185931) | Vadose zone soil fungal communities from Angelo Coast Range Reserve, California, USA - CZODoug2_1_08_16fungal (PacBio error correction) | ecosystem: Environmental > Terrestrial > Soil >... | reverse complement strand
CCTTGCCCATTTTTCCCCAAATCAGATTTCTAATTTGATCTCTTCGCTTTTTCTTGCCGGTTCCCTTCCCTACCATTGCACCTTACCAATTCTCTACCCCCCTCGACGAATACACCCTTTTTTTCCAATAATTAGAGTAAGCTGTTTTCTCCTCTTTTTCGCCTTGAAGCTCCACCTCTACCGGTGATTGGTGAGCACTGTACTCTTTTTCTCTAGTACCTTTAGTCCTCAACTATTCCAACCCCTGGGTATTCTTTTTTTTTTCCCACATTAGCTTCCAATCTAGTTTTTCCCGTCCCTGACGAGTCTTTAAGGGCTATCCTATTGTTTGTAACCTTCGGGTCTGAAATTCCCCCTTCACATCCTCCGACCCAAAGGTCCTTCCCCTAGCTCGCCCACTAAAACCTGGGGCAACCCTTCTCCTTGATGAAGAGTTCCGGGTCCCCCAATGGAGTTTAATATCTGGGACGGGATGTTCGTGGGAAGAACGCGACCTTAGTTAGCCAACCCGCCCCTTGAGTTCAACCCTTGGGGTTGAGTCGATTCCCACAGCAAGAATTCGCCAGTCTTCTGAAAAGATTCCTCTTTTCCTCCGCTCCCAGGAGCTCGCTTATGCTATCTATTCCGACCTAGACTTGTGTATGCCCCAATGCTCCACCCATTTAACCTTTCCGCCTTCCTCCCTCTCTCTTGTGGAGGAGGGGCTCCCCTGCCCTTATTAACACCTTTTCTCAGTTTCTTTCTCTTTCGCTGCGCCCCTCCCCATCCACTATCCTCCTTTCCTTGGGTTGCTTTTTTAGTAGTTTTCTTCCTCTGGTCCCTTCCTTCTCCGGAAAAGTTCATGTTTTTACAACGATTCCCCGGTTCCCTCTCCACAAGCAGGATCATCAACAAGTTCGCTTTTTTCTTCGGATCTAAATTTGTCCGAGCCGGTTGCACCCCCTCCTTTTTCTCCCCTGCGTTAGCTAAGAGTTGAACGTCTACAGTTCTTTTTCATGATTGTTTGCGGGTATGAGAGTCTTCATGGGATGCTCTTCTCTTCCTGCAGATCCAAGTATTAGGACTTTAGTTACTTTAATTCTTTACCCGGCCGTGACTCCGTGTCTTCACTGTCGGTCCCCCCTACTCCCCTCTCCCCAGTTTTTACAGGTAGTTTAACCTCTCTTTTTTTTCTTAGTCTTCATCTTCCATTATCGAATATCATTTAGACATGTTTGAAATTTTTCCCTTCCCTCCCCACCTTTTTCCGCCTATCTTATCTCGAGTCCCCGATGCACTCGATTTTAGATTGTTAGCTATGACTTCCTTTCAAGGTTCTCACCTCTTCACTACTCCATCTCTTGCAATTCTGGACGATACGGGCCCCCTCCCCAGGAGACGAGGCGTCAGTCCCCAGGTTTCATTGAGTGACTTCATAGGGTTCTGCTATCTCAGTGTCTCCACACTCTCCTTTCCTCCGAAGCGTCTTATTGTCCGCGACTGCCCCGACCCCCTATCCGTCTTTCTTCTTTTTGTCTCTTAAGCTTTGCCTCTTCTATCTTTTCATCCTTCCTTTTTTTTTTTCCTAGATTCTTTAGTACTTCCCGGCCCCTTCCGAGAACTCCTCTTTTTTTCTTTTTCGATCTCCTCGCCCTTGCTCGTCCTTCGACCCCTTTTCCTCTTTGCTCCCCCCCAATATTCTCTCTAACCTGCAGCAGGCGCATCCGCCTATTGGTCTTCTCGACCTTTTCTTGACCGATACACTTGATTGCAGCGAGTCGGTTCTTGAATGACGTCTTTTCCCCCCCCTTCCATAGCCTTCAAGCCCTTGCTAGTCGCCTATAGTAGGCCCTTTTGGCTCCCGTCAATTTACCTGTCGATGTAGATCTTGAGCACTCCCCTCCCTAACTCCAAGGCGAGGAGCTTTGTCAAGCGGTGTCCCTGGGGCGATTTTTATTTAACCTTACCTGGCGAGTAACGTCTCCGGAAATTTTTCACTATAATGTACATCACTTCCGCGTGGATTCTCTTCTACGAGTCTTCTTCAATCACCCCGGAGAATAGACCCTTTTTTCCCTAACATCTTGCTACCGTTCCCAGCCTACAAGTAGGGATCCACCCTTTTTTGAATCCCGTGTATGACGACCCTAATCTGCCTCCCCTACTCTCGTCTCTTTTTTAATCTCAGAATTTTTGGTTCGTGTCCCCTGAGAGTCCTGCATTTATACTGACTTTCTTCTTCAATTTTTTTCAGCCCCTACTCCCCCTCAATTTAGTATTTCTGTAGGGGGGTGAAGCCTTACTCAGCCTGCGATGCTTTCATAAGTTCTGGGTCAGAAAACCAAGACCCCCCTCCTTAGGATGTTTTGGACTTGAACAGCTAGTTTTGGTCTCCAGTTTTTTCCTCTCTCTTTCTAGGTCATTCCTTGCATAGCATCTCCTTTCCTCCTCCTTTCCGTTCTCTCTCTGTCCAATCTATCATCTTTTTAGATTTTTCGTGATTTGATTCCGGAAGCCAGCCCCTGGTTGTGTTCTCCCCTTTTTCTTTTTGGGAGTCCGGGATCGAGTGATCATTTGCCCCCCCCCCCCCCCCCCCTCCCATCTCGTCACGGTCCAATTGGTGGGCGAGTCCTGACCAGAGAATTTGGAAGGTGGGCCTAGCTATTAGGAATTGGAGAACGCTTTTCAGGTACTTTTCCTCTCCCTCCCTTTTTCCCACTTTCGATATTGATATTTACCTTCAGTCTTTCTTCTGGAATGTCGGTTCCTCTTAAAGGTGTTGACTATACGATTTTTGTGCAACCCTACTCGACGATCGAGTTGCCAAAATCACCTGCTGGTCAAGTATCTCTCCTTCTCTGCTTCGGCGAGCCCTTGAACAATCTTTTAACTCCCTTGCCTTGATTGCCCATTGAGCATTCTAGGTTCTTTGTCTCCCATTGGTTCCTTTCAACTGTCGCACTTCACATTCACTTCGAAATGCGAGCCTGTCCAGAATAAAGATTAGCTCCCTGCCGATGACCCGATAGACTCCTGTTCATTCATTTTTTTTTCTACTCGTGTCCGGTTGACGGGCATCTTTCATAGATACTCCCTTCCCTGCTTGCATGTCAGTTCAACCCATTTGCCGTCCACAATAGACCCAACTCTGTATTTCGTGGTCCCGCGTACCCTGGACGCGTAAACCGTAAAATTCTGTCCTTTTTCTTCCCCCCTATCAAGGCTCTTTCCACGTACAGTTTTCGTACCAGTTGTACCCTTCTTTAAGGGACTTTTCAGAGTTTTTTGTTCGCCTCGAACGGATTTCTACTTTGACCCTTTTTTACCGCTTCAGACGTCTCATTCACTCTTCCGCCCGAAAACTATCCCCCTTACTTCGTCACGCCCATTACTAATTCTGAGTACACGAGGATGAAAGTACGTCTAAAAGAACTTTCTTTTCTAATAGTTCGCCCCATTTCCGGCCTACTCAGGGACTACATTGCGTTGCCCTCAATTTTTATTCTATGTTCCGTGTCGGTTACGTTCTCGACCGTGCGATTGTATTGAGTACCAGGTCCCAGACTGTTAGCACTCAGACACCTCTTTACTTTCAGCCACCCTTCATCTGACCAGATGCTGTCCCTCGGAAAATATCTGACTTTTAAAGAAACGCACCGGTCTTTACCATTTTCGTTTTAAATCTATTCTCTGCTAAACTCGTGTTTATTATCCTGGAAATGTACTAATGCGTCGGCCTCCTTCAGATCTGAACTATGAGCTTTATCCCATATAACGCACTCTTACTTGAAAGCAGTTTATAAGTCTACGTTACTCCAAGATTATATGACTCCACTTTCATTGGACGTCTGGTTTTGTTCCTTGTTCCTCCACCTCCTTCGTGAGCCGTGCCCCGCCTTGATTGCCCATTTTTCCAACTTATACCGAAACTGAATTCCCCCTACTCCAGGTTAATGAACGATGGGCTCATTATTCGTGAATAGCCCCTCTTTCTGAGACTTTCCGTCTCCGATTCTTCTCTCTTCGGAAGAGAATAATCTCTTTTTTACACTTCTCTTCTTACATGTCACATTCCGTGCTGTCCCCCCCCTAAGATCATTGATGACTCTAGAGTGCGCTTCCGACATAGGCTTTTTTCGTATTCACTTTCCTCCCCCCGTAAGTATCTGACCTTAAGATGAGTGTGGAGCGGGGTCTCCTTTCTTTCGTTGCTCCTCGCCCCCTGATGGCATTAAGAATAGCTTATCCGTTTTTCCCCCCCACGTCCAGATGCAAATACGCACTATGGCCTTTTCTCGTCCCAGATACAAGTGTTTCCATTGCCAACCTTTTTCTGGATCCGCTACCTCTTTCCTTTTCACTCCTGGGTGTGATCTAGATCGAGTGATTCAAACCCCTTCAACAGGGCCTTTTCTTGACTGCTCCCTCCCCCCTCGTTCCCCCATATTTGCGTATGCATCGGCTTGTGTTCAGAACCCTCCAGAGATCTTCAATGACATCGATGCTCTTTCCCCGTAAAAATCAGGCGACCCCCCTTTTTTATCCGCGCCAGTCCCGGCGGCTTTCAGCGGTCCTTTTGTGCGTTTTTGCGAGAACCATCTGGATTCCCCGCACCCCATAGTTAGCCCTTTTTACTTCCTGAATGATTTTCGTTTCATACCTTCTTGTTGAATTTACTCGCCTTCGATGCCAAGCATATTCTGCTATGTCCTACACGAGTAGATCGCTATTACTTCCTGTTTTAGAACATTAACTAGGTAATCGGCCCTCATGACAGATCCAAGCGAAATTTCCCGCCAGACTCGACAGTCTATTGAGTCCCCTGTTTGAGTTTCATCCCACGGATGCTTCGTCTCGGCTTTTCGTCAAATCTAGTGCCACCACTGACCTCCAATTCCCCTCCTTTCTTCCCCGATTTTTTGATCCGTCTGACGGAGCCTCTTTCGGGTCCGAGGATTCTCCTTGTGAAGCCACCCGACCGGGAGCGAACCGGCGCAGTCACTCCCTTTCCCCTCGTTAATCGTCTCCAGTGAGAATCCCTACCACAACAGAGTCTTGGTACTCCGACTCCCTTTTTAACCGGTCTTTCAAATCGACTTGAGTTCTGCCCTTTGCTGCCGGCGATCCCCCCCTAGGTGTATCGCCTGTGGTCTACTCCCCATTCAATCCTTGTTTTTGAGAAAGGCGTTTCCACTGGGTATCCCGTTTTCTCTCACGTCAGATAACGTTGATCCTCCCCCCTCAATTTTCGATAATCGATTCGACTCCTACGGAAGCAAAAGGCCAGGAGGAGGACCCCTTTTTTGCGAAACTCGTTCTGACACCTCCACACTTGATTCCTCGAAAAGTTGAATGCAGTCAGGTAAGTAAATCACCAAGTAGGCTTCACGACCTTCTCCCCCCCCGATTTGTCGGCGGTCCTAGTTCCCTGAGCCGCCGCCTTTAGGGACCCCCACATGTCCCTCTGGTTCAGTGCAGGTAAGTCACTAGATCTCCCCTCCGTTTAAAGCCTTTCCCCCCCCCAACTTTGTTCTCAACAACCCACTTTTTTTGCAGTCGCCTTGTCTTTCATCCCCAACCTTGGGGATTCTGTGCGGTGAGCGTTTGGGGCCGCTGTTTCTCTCCCCGGTAAAGCTACACGCCCTTTTAGTTGCTCCCCCCCGGGACCCTTTCAAAGGGGGGAACTTCCCCCACCCGATGCCAAAGACTACCGTATGTTTTATGCCAGTCTCTTTTTCCAGCCGGCTCCATCTCGAGCCTACCATTTCATTCGACCCAGGCTCTCCCCGCGGGGTTCTAAACACCTCCCTGGGGAGTTAATGAGTAGCTAATTCTGACTAACTGTTTCAATGTTCCGTTTCCCCACCCCCCCTCCTCACTTACATCCTTCTATGGACTTTGTGGTTCGCTGCCTCTCCTCCTCCGCGAGGAGAGTCTCTTTCTTTTATAAATCTCGTTTTCCTCTTCTTCTTACCCCAAGAGGATCTTCCACGGGTCTCTGCATTTTCCCTCCCTCCCTGTCCCCCCCCTCCCTACTCTCATTTCCAGGTTTGATGTTTTCCTTTTCGTTTCGGCACCAATCACTGAAACAGCGCGACCCGTCCTCCCTCCCCCCTTTTAAGAATGTGAGAAATTAGGCTGACGAGGCCTTGTCCCCTTTTGGTCTTTCCACGATCTTTCTTGGGGGTGGGCAGAATTCCCCCTTCCATTCTGCTCGCTCCGCCAAGCCCCCCGTGAGAGAAAACAACTTTTTTACTTTCCCCGAATACCAACAGATAATCCTTATCCCTTCCCCCCCCCCCTTTCGATGTGAAAAGACTGTCCTAATAAAGACTAAAAGGAGGCCGTGGAGCTGAGGATTTCGCACTCTCCTGCCTGAACTTTACCTTTTTCTCACCCCCTGTCTCCCCCAAAAAGCTTGAACAGTAGCTAAGCGACTCGCGCGCCTTGGTTCTTCGGTGGATACCATCAACTGATTCAACTCATGCCAGTTTTCGTTAAGAGGGAAATACACCCTAACTAAGTCTTGCTGGTCGAGGTTTATCTTGCTATCCCTTTCCCGTTCACGCTACCCTCCCCCTTCCCGGTTTCAATTCCGTTCCGCTCCTCAAGGAGGCAGACTTCCAAGCAACGGTCGACATTCAGGAGTCTTATTATGTCTAGCCCCCGGTTTGCCCACCACTTTTAGCCCTTTTCTCCATCTTCGCTTTTCCGATTTACGGTCATTCATTATTGTCTTGCTTTCTATGCGCCACCCGATTGATGGAACCTTTGAATAGCACGTGGATCTCGACTCATACCCGTATTCGGCTTAGTATCATCTTTCCCCCCCCTTTCTCCGCCTCTTTTCGCTCCGTTCATTTCCTCCATCTCCCTCCCTTGCGTTTCCCCCAGCCAGTTAACTCAGCTTACCCTGTCAGTGGAGTTAGTTTGAATGCCTATCTACTATACTCTGCCGTTTTAAATTGCGCGCCGGTCTTTCTCCTCTCTCTCTCTGACTGCCTCTCTGTCCGCCCTTTTGTTCGCTCTCCTCCCTCCCCATTGCCATGTGATAAATCGGCAGAAACTCAGGATTGCAACTCGATGTCTGGCTTAAGCCCTCGGACAACAATAGCGTCAAGTTTCCTCCATTATCCTTGCTTGTTATATCCTTTTTTCCCTTCCCCTAATGTTCCTGCTTTCCCTGAGGTCTGTTTTTTCGCGAACCGAAAACGCGCCATCTTTTGTACGCGCGGCAGTATGCTATATTATTCTTTTTTCTCCTTCCCTAGTGGGTTGTGCTCTTTCTCAGGAAGTCGGTGTCACATCTCAAGGCTTTCTCGCCTAGATCGGACCTGATCTTTCGGAACCTTTTTTTTTCTACCCCCCATTACGGCTCCTGCACCTTATATGCAGGAACTCCTGAAGCCTCTTTTCCTTTCCGTCGTTTGCTCCCTTGCCCTGCGCCAAGTCGACCATAGATGTCTGTTTGATCCTCCTTGCCTTTACTTCTAGTTACCCCTGGTGACATCTCAAGCGTCTCTTCTCCTGTATAGTCGGACATTTTGGCGCCGGCACTCCCCCTGTCGATTATCTTCTAGTTGCCGATTCCCCCTGTAACTCCGCCTTTTTACCTTATTCTTTATGGAACGCTTTTGGTCCGTTGGATATTGATGTTAGGGAAAATGAAAGGAGAGAAGGCGTTCGGCTTCCCTTCTTCAAAGGCCCGACCCTTTTTTATGCTGGCCTTTCTCCTCTATTTTTCCCTCCCCCTCCCCTTTTCTCGACCCCGACACATGAAACCCCTTTATTTCCCGTTTTTTCCCTTTTGTACTTACTACCCTCTTTGGACACTCGTTTGATTCACACTGCTGCTTTCTCATAATCTCCGCCTCCCTCGCGCTGCTTGGTTTCACTGCAGAATTGTTTGTGAGAGATGAAAGGATTTAACGTTCAAATCTCACGGTCCTTCAATTTCCTGACGCCCCCTCCCCTCCCCTGCAAGCTTAGGAGGGCTTTCGGGGGGCGGGCCTTCGGTGAAATCCCCTCCCCGCGATGAGTGAATAAGGTGATGGTCCTCCCCCCCCTAAGCAGCGCGCGAGGCGTTGTCACCTTTTTCCCGCCTAGGTTTTTTTAGAACATTGTTGGAGACAGACGACTCTCGGTTGTTCCCCCCCTGCCAAGCTCTCCATCATATCCGAATCCTTTGGAGACGGATAGGAACGATCTGACTGGGTCCATATCTTTTTGCTTCGTTCGGCCGCCTCCCAAATTGTATGGCGATCATGCGGGTTGCCGGCGCGATATTTTTGCTTTATTGACCCACAACATAAATCCCTCCCTGTTCAAGGTCAAAATGTGTTTTTCCGCGTCATCCTTCTCCACTTTGGCCTCACCGTTTCTGTCGTGGTTCCCCTTTCCCTTTTTTGCCCCGCTGTTTTCCCTTGCGCATTCTCCCACGCGCATCAAGGTCACCCCTCCTCCCTGAACATGAGCAGGTTTGTCCGTTCCCCCAGGCGCGAGCCGCTTACCCTTTTTTAAGATCTTCCTCTTTCTCCTACCTCGCGATCTGAGCCTTTAAAATAACTCGGCCATCTTCTGCGGATTCTCGAATCGGCCTCCTTCTTCACTTGGGATTTCCCTTTGTATCGGCGAGTTGGTGCTACTGGACCCGAAGGAACCCATCTTCCTCAAAAGGTTCCTTCTCCTTTTTTCTCCCTATTTTTTTTTATGGCAAGACCTACGAGCCTACGCGGCGGCATGCAAGTTGATCGACTTCCCTCAGGATCAAAGGGAGTTGGTGCATTAGAAATCTTTTTTCTGTACTGCTTGCGCCCCCCCCTTTTCTGCCGGCCACCCGAGTCATAACCGTCTTGTTTACCCCCCCTTTTAACCCAGGCGGCCGCGTACTGTCCACCCCCCCCCTATCTTTTTTTCAGGTTTTCTGCCCGATAGTCGAATGAAAGACCTTTTTGCGACCAGTTTTGAACTGATTTCCACCCCTTAGGATGTCTTGTCGCCGAACGGCTGAAACTTGACTTTTTCTACTCGCGTTTTTTTCCGGCTTAAATTTTCCCGGCCCCCCTTACCCTGATCTTGCTGCGTTCCTACTTTATGAGAGGAAGAGTTATTCCGTTCTTAAAACTGATGTCGTGTCCGAGTTTCCCGTTCTCCCTCCCCCCCCGGTGACCGCTTGGGTTTTTCTTCGGTTAATCGTTATTATGGACCTTTTTTTCTTTGACCGTTATTCTGAAGTTAGCGTCCATGTGTATACAAGTGCGACCTTTTTCTTGCCTTCCATAGACCCCCCCTTGACCTTGCTCTACCCCCCGGCGCGACAAATCTGCTGAGAGAAGGTCATTCTAGAATTTACAAAGGACAATTAGAGTTTCAGAGTGCAAGTCCGTTCTTCGAGGATCCCCCGTGCCCTGTTTCTTCGCTTATAGATTTTTTCCGCAGTTGCGGCCGTAGAATTTTCTCTCTGACAAGTCCAGTCTTTTCACGTGATTAGGTCCTTTGCCGAGTCCCCGCCTTCTGAGTTTCAAATTTCCTCCTGTACCTCAATGCATCTTTGGAATTCCTGGTGTTTATAGTTTGCCCACCCCCCGTCCGTGCTCCGGCCACGCATTTCTGCAATTTCTCTGCTCCTCCCTGAGACTCCCTTTCTTAGCGGTGCCTTTAGAGGGTCTGTCCCCCATTATTCTTCACCCCCTTTCGACCCTCGTTGACTCCCCGGGGAAGTTCCTCTCCGCTAGCGTCGGACAGAATAATATGGGGACCAACAGCCTCCTTCCCCTACATTGAACGTGATGAACCGTCTTCCCTTTTGCTTCCGTTTCATCGACTTCGTGTCTTTCGGCCTCTTCCACTTTTCTATCATTGCCCCTTCCCCCACTTAGTTCTTTAATGATCCTGAGTGGAGTCTGATAGGTTTTTTCCTTGCCCCCCCCCTTTTTTTTTCCTGCAGAACGCACCCCTTCCGATTTTCCTACTGCCTATAGAGTCGCTTTTTGCACCCAGCCATTTCTCAATACGAATAGGTTTTACCGACTTTGCGGACGCTTCCCCTGTCAAGCCAAACTTGTCCAGTGGAGACCCCTCTATATTATTTTAATTTCCCCCTTGGTTGTTGTGGTCGAGTCTCCCCCGCCCCATTCACTGTTTTGTTCATTGTGACCTTATCTGAGTAGTGTGCCCCTCTCGTACTATTGGCTACGATTTTGCTTCATCTTCCCCCCCTATCAGGAGTCGTTTTTACTCCCATCCTCAGGCTCGTGGACTCCACCGACACTTAGAAGGCACTCCTCCCCAGACCCTTCTTCATTGTCCTTCTTTTTTTTTTAGTCAATGAAGGACCCCTCGCTCTGGCGACCGGCGTCTTATATTACAGACTGTCCTCCTCCCGTCTTAAAGTCCTTGATTTCGCTGCTTCGTCTTCCCGCCTCGGAGTTTCTCGTCTCCATCTAGATAGATCGATTCCCTGTTCTGATCAGAAAACCTCCGCTGAGTAAGAAATGAAGATCACAGCGCAACGTTCCCGGATCGACACGTTCGAGTGTAGACCGTGAGATCTCTGAGCCAAAGTTTTGCCTTCGCAGATTTTCCTTTTCTCTTCCAACAGCCAAGCAAAACCAATTCCCTGCCATTGGTCGCCTTTTCAGCCAGTTCCTTGTGCCACTCGTTTACGCTCCGCGTTACCTTGCTTTTCCTTCCCCTGCTCGGCCCCGATCCGCGTCCTGGCGCATCAATTCTTAATCCTGCAGGCCAGACATTTCTCACCCCTTCGTGTTCTGCCTCTTCAAATGTCCCTTGAACCCTTGAGGTATTCAAGTTTTCTTTTCGTTTATTCATGAATGGTCGTCTTCGTGGGTCTCCAATCCACTTTTATTGCCACGCCTCGGTCCAGCGTCTACACTTTTGCCTAGAACAGGCAGTCAACTTCGCCGCCCTCCCAGTACTTCCCCCCCTCCCTTTTCCTCCACCCCTTGCTCTTCCGGGCTTTTTTGCACTTTTTTTCCAGGAACTAGTTTACCCCGAGCAATTGCTGTCACCGTCAGTCTAGCTCAGCAAAGTTTTTTTTCCTCCTCCCTCTCAACGTTTTTCGTTGTCGGTCAGTCTGGAACTCCCGCTCCGGATAGGGACATGGGATGGAATTCCGGTTTCAGGGACGAGCGCGAACTCCTTCCCCCCTTTAACCTCATTTCCCCCCCTTTTTTCCCCTCCCCCCCACTCTGTCATCTCCGATCTGCCGAAACATTCCACGTTATCTTTTTGTGAATTCCTCCCCCTCATGTCAGCTTCCCGTACTCCCTCCAGATGAGTGTCGACGTTTGCTTAGACGTTCCCAATTTGCTCCCCCCTCCTCCCCCTGACTCTTGATTTGAATTCGCCTTTCAGCATTCTCATCGTGGTTCCGCACTATGCGACGTCTCTGCGGTTTTTACCTCACCTTGTCTGTTAATGTCTCTTTCTTTTGAAGTTTCCCTGCGACCTTTGAATCACACCGTCCCTTCGCCCCACCTCTAGTTTCAATACTTATCTGCAATGGGGCGCTTGCTCCTCCACCCGCTTTCGAATCTTTGCCTCGTTGATTTTTTCCTTTCTCGATAGCCGATTTGATGGTTTCTCAAAAGCGGTATCTCCAACCTGTATATTTTTGAATCGCTGCCCCTACGCGTTCTTTCTACGCGTCCTTCAGGGCTATCTGAGTGAACCGTCGATTTCGCCCTCAATCGCACTTAAAACTCTCGAAAAGTGAACATCTGCCAAGTCCAAGGCGTCCACCTTTCTGCTGACCCTTGGCCCACTTTGACGTTTCCCGTAGTGTGAGGGCTGGGAAGGACGAGCAAATCTTTCGCGACCCACAACTCAAAGCTCCCCCCCCCCTTTTTCTTTGCTTTCCTCCCCTCAATCCTGACATATTCTCCACAGAGATGACAGCTGTAATATACTAGATCATTGATCCTCTCGGCTGATAGCTATTTCCTATTCCTCCTCCTCCTGCCCCCAGTTTTTTTCCTCCAACAGATGAAAGTAGCCTTCCCGTTGTGCTCTTCGGTGGTCTTATTTTTCTTTATCAACTCATCGCGTTCTGCTCTGAGGCAGAACCTCCTACCCGCTGCTTTTTGAGGGGCTTTTCTTTTCCCCCTCTCCAATTACGACAAGTTTACTTTTTAAGCTTTTCCCGTCCGATCCATCGGTATGTCAGATGAACAAGTGATCTCCGGCTGCGTTTTAGCCCGCGTTTGCCAACTTTGTTCATCCCCCCTTCTTTTTCTTTTCAAAGCGCTCGTCTTACCTTTCCTTCAGTGTGTTTCGGGTTCTATCGTTTGATGAGCAAGGGAGGAGAGTTTTATAAATCGGCCTCGGATTAATCGTACCTTTATCACGTTTTTTTCCCCTTTTTCTTTTTACCCTCATCTCTCCCGTTCCCCCATTCTTTTCCCGATTCCCGCGTTTTTTCCCCTTGTCATCAGGCCCCTATCGTCCCCTATCGAAATTGGATGCACTACGGCCGTTCGCGGAGCAGAAGCTCTTCCCCTCCCCTCTTCCCCGTCCGGTTGGTCGTCTCTCGCCCTGCCTTTGAGAAATTTCAGCAGTCGCTTGTTCCCCTCGGCGACAGGTTTCATAGTCCCCATATTTTTTCTTAATGGCGGAATCATGCCTTTTTATCCCCCTCCCCTCTTTGTTAGCCCCCACTCCCCCTCCTGAGGGTCGCTCAATATCGAACGAACTCTTGATTGCTATTCCGCGGCAGGACTGTGATTTTTCATCATTCCTAATGTTTGTGTTGGGCAGAATTCGGAGAAACGATCAATAGTTGCTTTCTTTCCTTTCGATCGCTCCTCCTCTTGTCCCCCTTCTTCCCTCTTGGCTTTTTTACCATCCTTCTTCATCTGAAACAGTTACTTTTGTTTGACTCTTGGGAGGCGTCTCCGCTGCCCTTGAACAGTGTTTTTAAGTGCGGTTCACATTGACGTCGTTTATCTCCCCTTCTTCCTCTCGGTCACTCCCCTTTTTGTGTGTGTTGTTCTGGTCAATTAGCTCACTACTTTCTTTTTTTGTTGTTCTGGGTTTGTTTTTTGGGGGGACACGGTAACGGCAATTCAAGCGTTAGCTCCGTTCCTCCTTTACCCTTACGCCTTCAGTAGGAGTTCTGGAAGTCCATTTGTGAACTGTGGTTGATCTTTCTGATGGATTTCCAAAACGGGCGACGGCGGCGGCAGTTAATTCTTTCCTCCCTCTTTTCCCCGGACGACTTGTCTGGGCGCTCGCTCTTCGTTCAACTCAAGCCTGCTTTTTTTTCCCTCTAAATAATGAAATTACAATACTGTCACGATTTCTAACGCGGGTCCCACTTTTTTTACAAGGTTCTTCCTCCACAACTTCCGCTCCCTAGTCAGCCTTTCATCCCACCTTGTCTGGATCCTTCCAGTGAGCTTTTTTACCAGGAATCTTTGCGCAGTTTTACATTTGAGGACAAAAATCCACCCTCCCCCCTTAGGTTAGGAGTTTTCGGTAGAGGAAACCACGAAATCCCAGATGAGTTAATCAGGCTGGGTTTTCCAATCCTCCCCCATTTCCGAATTTTCGTAGTTTTTTCCCCATCTCGTTTTGGGAACCTGTTTGTCTCAGAAATTTAGGGCTAGGACTAGTTTAATCTCTCTCCTTTATCGCTTGCTCTTCTTCTACTTTTCTACTCCTTTTCTTGATTTTCGCCGACCGACAACAATGGTTGGAGATAACGGTGGGGTGGATGGAGAGACTCCTGTGCCGACACACCCAATAAAGTCTGGCCATCGTTCCCAAATTTGGGAACCCCAGGACTTCCCAGCAGCTTTTCAAGAACGTTTTCTGGAGATGTAGTTCTGTTTTGATTCCGATTTTTTAATTTTTCCGAATCTCTACTAAGGTTACCCAATAGAACTGCCATTTTCGGTAGGGATGGCCCACTGTCTGAGTCTCCTCTACCCTTTTTTGTTCCGATGTTTGCTTTCTCCCCATGACTACTTGCGGCTACCATCCCCCTCCTTGCCCGTTTTCTTCTCTAATGCTTTGAAGGTTTTTTTGTCCCAGATTGCCACCCTTCCCTCTGAATTGCTCGGGAGGTTTGGTTCGCTCCCCTGGTCCGTCCTTTCCTCCGTCCCTTTTTCTGCGCTCCTACGCCTACAACGTGATTCGGACTGCCGCTCCCCACTAAGGACGCATGAATTTAGGATCGCCGTCGAGCGGCTTCCACTTCGCTGGCATTCGACCATTCGGTCTGAGACCTCTGCATTTCATTTTAAGGCAACGCGAAACTCAAATGAGTGGACCAACTCACCGTTTCTTCTCTTCCCCCCACTCTCCCTTTGTCCTGTTTAGGCCAATATAACATTTTTTTCATTGAAAAGGCCCTAGGTTTACAGTTGGAAACTGCTCCGGGTCCTTTTTTGACGCCTCAGGCTCGTTTCTCCTTGTCAACTCTCTGCCATCGTGCCACTGGTACCGATACCGCGTCCCTCCTGCACTGTTGACCGTTCCGAACCAAATCGCATCGAGTTTAGCTTAATATTTCATGAGCTTCCCTTCTTCAGTAATACCCTCAAGTTTGTTCTCCCTGTTCGCCATCCTTAAGCCGACGTGTCTCCTTTGTGGGCATAGATATTTTCTCTTTTTCGGTCGCACCGTTAGCTGCTGCTCGTCACTGGTAGTCAATTCGTCGCTGGGAGTCATTTCCCTATTGATTGCCACCCGGCCCTTACCCTCTGCTGTTTTGTATTCCTGCCATCTTTTAATTGTCTCCTGTCGATTTCAAGGGCCTTTGAAAAGATTATAGAAAATTTCTTTCTTTAACTGGATTCTTCGCCAGTGCGGAAGGAATTTGACGTGCTCTTCATTGCCCTATGCGCTTCGCCCCGTCCCTCCGGTCAGCGAAGCGTCGTACTTACTTTTCTCCAGATGTCGATGCAGAAAGGTGGAAGCGGGTGGAGTACCCCCCCTTTTCGCACCCTCCTCGTATCCTCCATCGCTGCAGCGCATCCCAGGACAGACCTATTGGCATTCCGATGGGAGTCCCTTGCCTACGACCGTTCTAGCTCCCTTGTGCGATCAGATAGTCGATTCTCCTGAGCCTCCACGTTTAACTTCTGAGTAAGCAAGCGCAAGTTGATCCAAACCTCACCCTTTTGCTTGCCTCTAACGCTTTGTCTTTTCTCCCTCACACTACGAGGTCTTTCACCTTTGACGCCCCCCAGTACGTCTTGAACCCATGTTTAGTGCGAGGATATTTCGCCTGTCCTTTTGCCTTCTCCTCTTCCCTTTCCTCCCTCGCGGTAGTCGGTTATGACCAAAATCGGCCATACGCACATGTTTTTCCCTCTCGTCGCGCCGCTCATTCATTTTTCGTGGAGCCGCG
>Ga0179593_1456795_pt1 | contig 15356 bp, 19 predicted proteins | sample CZODoug2_1_08_16_FD_185931 | JGI IMG/M metagenome (GOLD analysis project Ga0179593, IMG submission 185931) | Vadose zone soil fungal communities from Angelo Coast Range Reserve, California, USA - CZODoug2_1_08_16fungal (PacBio error correction) | ecosystem: Environmental > Terrestrial > Soil >... | reverse complement strand
CCCCAATTATTTTGATGAGAAGCTGCCCCCGAAATATTTAGAAATAGTCTGCGTCTTCTTCTCTAACTGTTTATCGTGGCTCTCTCCCCTGTTTCATCCTGAGGTGCCCTCTACACTTTCACCAATCCTTTCAAGTTTTTAGATTTGACTTGATTTTTTTCCTATCGCGCCCCCCCGATGGTTTATCGATTTCCCCTCCATACGTCAGCGTAGAGAAACTTTTTCCGGAGTCTTCTGGCTCTAACGCTCCGTGCTCTGGAAAGATCCACGCACCACTCCCCCCCACCTTTAAGAGTAACAACGTTATCGAGGCTTGCACCTGCTTCAGACCTCGACCGGTCCGGCACCCGGGTCTTCTCCTTTATATGATCTTCTTGAAACCCCTCTGCCACGAATAAGAAGTTCTCCCAGAACTGACTCCGGTTCTCGTGGGATCCATCAGAGAGGTTCCCTCTTTTGGTCGCTATACACCCAAAACTCTTTGGTTTCGACGATCAGACCAGGATTGTCTTACTCCCCGAATTATCTTGCTGGCCGGTTTTTTATGAGCCTCCCTTCGAAGACCATATTTTTCCAGGTTCTCTTGAGCCTGGCCCTGTCCAATATCGACGACTCTGCGATTTTTTTTTGGTCAGCGAGAAGAACGGTTGACCTCTCTTTTTTTTCTCCGCTGTCGTACGGCCCTCGACGGCGAAACTGCTGGATTGGCTTCTTCCCGAAAATTTATTCCTCTCTTTCATTTCCGCTTCCTAGGTGTCCGTTCCTTTGCTTTCTAACGTTGTTTTTTTTAGAGTCTACCATCTGGCTTTTCCTTCCCCCCCCCCCCCGTTACATGATGAATGTACAATTCGAATTTTTTCTTCCTGTTAGGGTACCTCATTTTTCCTCCTTGAAGTAATTTCTTTGACATGACAGCGATTCCTTCCTGGATTATCGGCCTTTACTTTCACCAGTGGCTTTTTCTCTCATTGTTTACTTTTTTCTCCTAACGTTTTCGTAGTTGAGGTTTTTCGGCCAAGGATTTAGTTTTACGAATTCTTCTCTGTTTAATATGTCGTCGCTCCTTCCCCCCTTGATTTTGTGACTCTCCCCCCCTTCTAGTCTTCCTTTTCTTTTGGAGATCTGGCCTTTTGGCTCCCAGCTGAGTGTTTTGTTTTTAGTATTCGGAGATCCCTGATTTCTTCTAATCATTTTTTCCAGGACGTTTCCTCTTTCCTTAGACGGTCTTCTCTTGCTCTTTTTCGTGAGACATTTTTCCCCTCTCCTGTCTTTTGGTGAGGTTCTTATTCACAGTTTTTCTGTCTTTGAGTCGCGTCAGCCTTTCTGGATTTTTTTTTCTCCCAGACTTTCCTTCTTTTTCTTTAACATCACAGCATGCTTTTGCCAAACCCTCCGTTTTTCTCTCCTTTTTTGTCCTGCGGTCTTTTTGGTGGAAATTTTGTTTCAGACTGCCTTCTTTAGGCGATCTAATCCTTTCTTTTTTTAATCGAATGCCGATCAGCGGAGGTTTTTTCTTTCTTCCGAGGTCTCCCTTCCTCATACCCCCCCCCCCCCCCACCCCCCTCCTTTCTCCGGTGCTTTCCATAAGAAGTTCTCCACTTCTATATCTTAATGACGTTCCTTTCCTTTTTTTTGTTGGCAAAACGCCTTGGCTACGGTTTCCCCGATTGCCCTTAAGTACCTTTCTCTCCATTTATCACGGAATAAGCTGCTGCAATCCCGTCGAGTCCTTTCTACGTAGGACTCGCACGAAGGAAAGCCTATACTTCTCTTTCCAGTGTGTGATCGGCGTCCTGCTTATTGGTGCACTCTTTTTTTTTTGGGAGTTCCTTCGTCCTTGTGCAACAATGTTCCTCGGAAGTACTTTCGCAGGTTTGTTTCACTTGCGAGAGGCCGTGCGGTAGGAATCATAATCGACTCGTGTGGCTCTTTCCCTTCCCTTTTCCAGCGCCCCCTTTTTCATCTGTTCTCGGGAGGTGGGTTTCATTCCTGGCAATTCGTTTTTATGCTATGTTCTTTCCTCTCTTCGTGCTTTTTTGACGCGGCGGATCCTTGGACATTCTTTTTCGCGAAGATTCCCCCAAATTTCCTCCATTTCTTTCCCGCTTTTCTCCTCTCCTTTCTGCTAATATGAATCCCAACTTTTTGAACCAGCCCCACCTTCCCTTAGTTTCTCCCTCTTCCAAGAAACAGAGGTTTCCCGGCTGGTTGTTCTTTTCCGACTCCTCCACTAGACATTCTTTCTTTGCGCTTCGGCTTTTCTTCCAGACCCCTTCTCTTCCATCGCCTCCAGCTCGGCTGGTCAGTTTCGACCTTCCGAATTCTTGTATCCGGCTGTTTCGCTCTTCCCACTCCTTTTCTCCGGGAATGCCGTTTCTCCCGCGCTGTATGCCCCCCGTTTCCCGCCCCCCAGAGTACCTCCCTACTTGCGCGTGATTGTAATTTGGACCAAGTGACAATCCCCTCTCGATATACCACCCCGATCTAGTTAACCGAGAGTGTCCCGTGCGCTGACTCCTCCCACAACCCAGTCACATCCCCCTTCCCCCCTCCTGAAGCGTCCCCTCCTTACCCCCTCATACTGAAGTTGTGGCATCTTTTTCCCAACCCCTATGTCGGCTGAAGCGCAGGGAATATCCCGCTCCTTCTTCTCCCCCCCTTTTTCCCTTGCATCCCATGAATCCTATGTTTTCTCCTCTCCACAACCGATGGCGTTTCTTCCTCGGACCTCCTTGACCTCCGAGGTTCGGTTGTCCCTATGGCGTTCCCGGACACCCGTTTCTACGCGAATTATTCGACACGGTCTTTTCCACCCCACCAGGTGATTTTGTGGTACTTCCCCCACACACCTCCTTTTCTTTTGATAGTCGTGGTTTCCCTTCCTAAGTCGTGTCTTCTTTCCCTCCCAACCGGCGATTTTCACTTGGCGTTGATGGATCCTCTTCCTGTTCGCGGTTTAAAGAGGCGCGCGCTCTCCTTTTTAGCAGCGGGCGTGTGTTTTTTATAAACGGTTTTTTAATTTCCTTCTCTTCTCCTTCAAGCTCTTCCTAGTTCTCTATTCCCCTCGAATTTATGTTTTCTTATGTGATTTTTTCTCTTCCACTGAAGAGTTCCTTAGGGCCATGGTTTCTTCCCTAATAGGGGTCCTCTCTCCCCCTCAAACCAAGACGTTTCCCCAGTTCTCTCCTCCCCCTTTCCTTTACATCGGTTATTCTCCTTTTTCTGGCAGTCAACGGCAAGCTTCTTCAGTAGGTCCCCTTCCATTCCCCTTGATGTTCTCGTGCTTGAGGGGCCCTTGCTCGGCCTTTCGCGTCTTTCCCTTCCCCCCCGACAAAAGGCCCATTTCCTTCTTTTTGTCTTTCTTTTATGACGATGGTTTTCGTTCTACCAAAGTCGCTTATCGTTCCCCTTCGGCTCATTCCTGCATATGACCCCTTTTTTTCCTTCCCACTTTTTTTTTTTTTCTAGATTGAACTCTCCATACTCTCCTCCTATTTAGACCTTCCCTCTCCCGAGTCAACCCTTGATGACTCTGCTCGCTTTTCGGTTTGAGGTTCGATTACTCGAGATCGGTAATAGGCCTTTTTTCCCCCCTTAATCCGGCCCCTGGTTTACGGATCCTTTTTGGTGTGATGTCTGTTTGAGTTTTTTTTTCTCTCTTTAATACTAATCGGTTTTTTTTTTTAGGATCCTGCTCCCTCCAATACCTTACAGACCAAGCCACCCAAAACCCGCCTCCACCACGGGAGTGATATCCTCTTTCTTCCCCCGCGCTCGAAGCGCCTCCTCTTTAAACATCCCACTTTTTCTTCTCTAAGTTCTTTTTTACTTCTTCGTAGAGTTCTGTCATCTCGTTTTTATGATAACTTTGCATTTTCCCTTTCACTTGAATGATTCCGCTGTTCCAGTCATGCACCCTCTTCCCGTTTCTTGTTTTCCCCATTTTCGCGAAGTTCTGCATCTCGAAAATGGCTTAACGTTCCCCACCAATAAGTACTCCCTTTCCCGGCTTGGTATTCAAGAGAGCTTTTTATATCTTCTTTCTTCCCTCGGCAGCACACCCTTTCTTTGTTTGGTGCTTCCTTTTTAGAGATCCCTTCTTTTCAAGACTCGGAGCCTGTGACCGTCTCTTTCCTTCAGCACTCGTTATCCCCATGATCCCTTGGTCCGCTAGACGGCTTCACCCTTTTTTTTTTCTTTTCTTTTTCTTGCGCTGTTTCTCGGCAACATCCGATAGGCGCCCCCCCCTCACCCCTGTTCTTTTCTTTGCAGCCCGCTCTTTTACCAAGCCCAACATATGAAACTCTCACTCTCTAGACTCGGTTCTATTGTGATGCTTCGCCGCCTTTTGAAGCGCTTCTTCTGGTGATCCGCCCGTCCCCCCCCAAACCACTTATTGAACCTTACTTATCTCTCTTCGCCGAGATTCCTCCCTTCATTGATCTTCCTCTAAGTCCCTCTCCGTGTTTGTCGCCTAGTTCCATTTCCCCTGCGTTTCTTTCACCCTTCTTTTAACTCCCTTCCTACAGGGAAATTTCCCCTTATGGACTTTTTGTTTGGTTTCGTTTTTCTTCCACATATTTCCGGCACTTTCCATGTGGGTTGGTGTCCCGATTTCCCCCCGCCGATGAGACCATCTTTAAGCGCCTAAAGTTGCTGTTTCTTTCCTCCCTTTAAAGGTCCCTCCTTTTAGGACGCTCCCTCCTTGGGGCTTCCTCCTCTCATAACTGACAATCTCTTTTTTGCAGTCGAGATTCAGGCTCGCTGGTTCGACTCCTGCAACCCATAAGGTATTTTGTAGGCAGCTTCAAATCTCGCTTTTTCCGGTGGATGCTTTTCCTTATTACGTTTGACTTCCCCCTTCCCCCCATAGTGATTTTCCCCTCGTTTTTCCCGTTGGTCCCGAATTGTCCAAGTTTGCCATCTACCTCCTTTTTTTTTCCTTTTCTCCGAGAGGCTAGCGCGCCTTCCCCTTTTTGGGTCTGCCATTCGGTCTAACGACGCCGTTTCTGCCTCCTGGGCCTCCCCACACGTCGCCATTTCACTTCAGACGAGCTGCGCCAGCGCCTTGGTTCCCCCCTTTCTCCCTTCAGCCGTTTCTCACCGGTCTTGTTCCCTTTTTCCCTCGCTCTCCAGTCGGCCGGTTCCGCTTTTGCTGCGCTTTCTCCACTTGATTTCCTCTTTTTTTTTTTCTGGCACTGTTGTGTTCACGATTTTAACCGTAGGACCTTGCGGGATTTCAGGGGATGTTGGATCCCTGTTTGAGGCTTTTGCTTCCGAGGAGCTCATCAGAGGATTGGTTTTTTTTTTGTAACATTCTTTGCCTTGCATCCTCGGCCACCCTACCGCCAGTTCCCCCCCGCACGATTCCCTCTTCACACCGCGCCTCGCGACGCTTTGCCTGCTTTTTTCCACACACGAGTTAGGCTCTGGCCGTTCATTTCGATTGCCCCCCTCCTGCCCAAGCACCCGCACCCCATGCTCTTTTCCAACATGTTGTGGAAAGCCTAATTACCCCCAGGTCACCGTCTTTCTCTTCAAAACCAAGACGAGAATTAATATCAGACTCCCCCATTTTACCCCCTATTGGCTTGTTGCGTATCCGTTTCCCTTTCACCTTCCCTGATGCAGCAGGTAGGTCATGAGGTTGATTTCCTACTTACAGTTAAAGCATTGCCCCAGCCTCGTTTTGCCCAGCACCACCTCCTTCCTTTCTTCGCCATAGTCATGAGTAGAATTTTCTCTCTGGCGGATTGGACAAGCAGTCTTTCTCCCCCCCCTGTGATGAGAAGAGCGGTCTCTCAATAGACCCTCCGGCCTTATCTACGAAATCACCCCCTCCCGCGTTCGTAGCTTCTTCGGCACCGCGATAGCCCCAATGCCCCCCCAGCCAGTCCCCTGCGAAAAGACTTCCCGAGACCAATGGGATACTTTTCTTTAAGACAACTATTTTCTTCTGCCAAAGACACAACCTTTTTCTTGAGAAACAGACCTCACCTAGACTTACTTCCCCTTTTTTGAGCTCTCCGGTGGCTGATTCTACCTTCTAAACATCCCCACCGTCTCTTCCCCAGTTAGATGGTCCCACCCAGTGATCCTAGGCCCAGGTCCGCAGACTTCACAGCACCTCGGGACAGACCTTCCCTACTGATTGCCCATTGGGGGGGTATAGCCTCTCCCCCAGATCGACAATTTGAGCCCCACAAATAAATAACTCTCCGCCTTTTTTGGGTCAACCCTCCCTCTGACACCGAACTATTCTTTGTTCCGCGAGCAACCCACTCTCCTCCCTGGATGTGCGGCCTCTTCCAGAAGCTCACCCCTCTTCCCCTTCTATCTCTCCGCATTTTTTTTCTGCCGGAACTGCGCCAGCTCATTTCCCAATTCGATCGATCTATCCAGTGACGTTGAATCTTCTTTCTTAGAGCTGGACTTTTCCTAATGGGCGTGCGTGCAGACGGACGCGACAAGATGATGAGTGGACAAGCCTGACCTGACGTCCGCCTTTCCCAATTCCTTCGACTTTCCTCTTGTCCAAAGAGAGGTACTCTCTCTTTTCTCTTTGTTTTTTGTTGAGACCTTTTCAAGGCTTTCAGACCACCTTCGCCTTTTTTTCTGAATTGAAAGTTCATTTTTTCGGTATTTCCTAGATTTGCTTCTGTCCTCACGGTAGCATAGACCATGGATAATTTTGTTTTCCTTTTTCCTCTTTGGGCAGAATCGGCGTTTTCCGTTCCTCGATTCCCTCGCTCTTTCGGGTTGTATTCGCGGCAGAGGATTTTTATCGGCACCGAGATGTTTCCCATGTTTGTTCTTCCCATTTGATTCGTCGTCACCCCCCATATATTTTGCTGCGATGGAGCTGCCCCGTCGTCTTTTTTTAGAGTGGAGATATCTCTAGTTTTTTTTTGGTTTTTTCTGCTCCTTAGTGCGCTCCGATGTCCCTCTGCTATCACCGAACTGTCCCTCTTTCTCTTCTTCCCGGCCGTAGAATGTTTCCCCTTTGTCTCCGCACTACGTGGTTCGACCGGGTTCTTTTTTCCTGGTACCATCCTGAGGCCTTCTCCCTCCGCGAGTGACCTACGACGTGTTTGTTCATTCCGTCTCTTGCGCTGGCTTACATCGATTCACAATTTTTTTTGGCGGGAATCTCCCCCGTACGCCGTCTTTGGTAAGTCTGGGCTTTTGGTTCCATTTTTCCTGTTTCCGCCTTCACTTTCATGTCCTTTCCTTTCCTCGCTGGGCACCCCTTCCTGCCGCGCCGCGGATGTCTCTTTTGCTCCCGCTTCTTTCTCGGCGTTCCACCTGTTTTCCAATCGCCGCTTGCAAACCCCATTTCTTTCCTCTTTGGCGTTGCCGCTTGGGCTTTCCACCGCCCGATAGGAGTCATGCTTTTTTCAAGGGGATTTTCACCGGAAGGTCAATCCTGCAGCTTTTTTTAGAATGGAACTCTTCCCCGGTCTTTATTTATGCCGCTGTTCAATTTGTCTGAGCCCCCTTTGGTTTCGGAGGGTGCTCTTCTTTTTGTGTTCTTTCAAGAACGTTTCTGTGGGGGGGGTATCATACGTAGCCCAAAACCCCCCTGAGTCCTGATCTTCGGGCCCTATGAAATTTGTCCAAATCTTAGTCACCTCTTTCAATCAACCGCTTTTTTTTCTCTTCCCTTAGTAAGAGACTTGTGAAGCTGTTCGAGGCCTTTTTTTTCAGTGTCGGCGTTGCCATGTTTTATGAAATCTGGCTTGCCGCGTCTTACAGACCCCCTCCCGCGGGATTCCAGATTTTTCTGGCGGAGTAGGGGGCTCGCAATAACCGTCAAAGCTCTTTTTCCAAGTTTTTCTGTAAGACGGTTTTTCAAATGACAAACAATTGCTCCCCTCTCCCCCAGTCTATGTGGCGCCCTCTCCGCGTTTGACCCCCTTCCTTTCTTCTTGAGAATTGTAAGCCACCCGTTCAAAGCGTTTCCTGAGTCATTTCTTCGCAGTTGCCCAAGCTCTGTTATGTAAACCTCTTTGGTTTGCTTCTTCCCTTTCCTGCGTTTTCGTCTCCATGCTGTTCGTAAGACTTTTTATTGACTTCCGATGGAAGTCCCCCCCTTACCTGCTGTTCGATGCTCTTTAACGGATCCCCCCATGATTCAGCTTTCTTCCTTCTTTTGATGTTGAAGTCGCTCCCCAAGTGTCCACCATTTCCGATAACAGGACGATCTAGTCTAAACTCTTATTCTCTTACGTACAGCTAGGATCCCATAACGTCGATCACCTTCCCCCCTCTGGCAATTTTTTCCTCCCCTCATGCCCATTTGATCTGTCTCCACACCCAACCATTTTTTCTTTCTCTCTTCCTAATTACAGTTTCAAGCATGTGATCCTTTCTCTGATACGATTTTTGCACCCCTGCCCTTCCTGCGGCGAGAGGGGGTTTTCTTCCTCCCCCATTGACACTCTAACAACACCCTTTGAGCTACGCTTTTTATTGGTACTTTGTGACCACTTTCCGCCCATTATGTTTTTAGGCCTGGTCGGAAAGAAAATCCTTTTTCCCCCGCGGTGCTTGGCCTTTTGATCATCTGGTCTGTAGCTGCCCTCCCTCGTCGGTTTTTCTGTGTTTTTTTGTTTTTGCTTTTTGCGGCAAACCACGTTTATTTTTTTTTTTGGCTTGTTTTTAATTTTTTTCCATGGCGTCGAACGCGCGGTGTCGTCGTTCTCCCGTCTGTTTTGTTGTGTTGTGACTTTCTTGGGCGTTGGTAGTTTCTAGGTGATTTTTTCTCCGTTTTTTTTTATTTCCTTCTCTTCAGGACGCTTCGATCGGCGATCGCATCGCTTTCCCGTCAGCTTCCTTTTTTTCTGACTTTTCCAGTAGTCACTGTTTCTTTTTTTTTGATTCTTCTGTCCCGTCGCGATTTTCGGCCCCGTGGTCTTTTTTTCTTTTTGTTTGTGTGTGTTTCCAGTTTTGTTTGACTTTTTTTTTTTTTCTGTTCTGTTTTTGTTTCTTCCTCGGATTGTTGTTTTTTTTTTTTTATTTTGATTGTGTTCCCATAGACCGGACACCCCAAGAGTTTTCCCATCAATCTTTTACCTCCGTCCTTTCTCATAATGGACGTTTTTCTTTTCGCCTTTTCTGGCCGTCACCCCTGTTAGGTTTTCTTCTCACGATATCGGCATTCTTCAACCTCCGGCCCTCCTTTATTTATTTTCTTTTTCGATGTCGTGAACTATACTGCCTTGCGATGGTTCGGGATCCCCCCTTTCTAGTAAACCCGTTCTTCATGATGTTTTCGATTGGCTTGCTTGTGTTCTGCCACGTTTCTTGATAGAAGCATTTTTTCCTGATTGGTCCCCGTCTTCATCCTTTGGCCTTTCCCCGCGATTAGCACCTACGCGTCCTTCATTCCAGATCTACATTACGTTCACATCCTCTGTGACTGATATTTTTTTTTTCTGAGTCTCTGAGAGCGTCGGTCCCCCTTGGTTACGTCTTTTTCACCATGTGGTTCCCGTCGGATGGGTTTTGTGTCGGCCTTTAGTCTTTTTTTTCGCCGCATCTCTTTTTTTTTCTAGTTTTATTTTCAAAAGACCATCCAGCCTCCCCTATCGTCACCCCCAAGGTTCCTTGACGGCACCATGAACCCCCCTCGCCCCGCTTCTTCTTTTCACATCAGAAACCCGCCACCACCGCTATCTTCTGGCTTATTGATGCTCTTCCATTTGTCTCTTCTCCCTTAGCGTTTTTTTCCTAAAGCGAGTCCCCCCCAAGGGCAAGCTGTCCTGCCTTTTAGATAGGCGCCCTTCAATGGGCCGGGCTGCGTCGTCTCCGTTATCTTTCAATAGGGAATTCCCCTGTCGACAGAACCACTTTTTTCCGAAAGGGTTTTTTTCCGGCCCTCCGACTTAACTCCTTCCCTCGCTAGTTCCCTCTCGGAGGCAACACAGCAGGCTTTGTTTTTGGAATGGCCGAGATCGGTTCCCTTGCCTCGGAGCCGCATGACCAAATCTCCCGCGCCGGCCCTCCTTCTCCCCGTGATTGAGCATGCTTTTCTGGGAGACTGCGCTGCAGACGCGCTTTCTGCTTTTCGTTTATGGTCCTCAGTGCAAATGCGTTCTTTTCACCAGAACAAAAATCACAGGCCCGAACCTCTAAGAGGGCAGGCCTTGTTGTCAGCTGGGAGGGAGAAATTTTTTACCCTCCTTCTCGACCTTCACTTTTCTTCTTTTATTACTTCGCGCAACCTCAAGAACGCGCTTCTCCACTCCCCCTCCCCACCAACAACGCCCGTTCTCTCACGGGCTCTTCCGGCCGCCCGAGAGCGCGTATGCGTACGCACTCAAAGAACAAATGTTCCCTCGCCGTGGGTTGTAAGAGAAAGTTCAAATCCTTTGTCACCCGACGCCCATAGGTTTCCAGGGAAATTACCCCCCTACTATTTTTCTTTGATCGGAGACGCCCTGAATAATGTTTCTTCGAGCATAGAAGCTTCTTCACCGTTCCCTCTGGAAGGTTCGCGTATGCTGGGCATTCCCTTGCAATCTGCTGCACACTTTTTTGTGGAGGTATCCCCCACGGTATTCTTTACTCCCTTCTATTGCCGCGAATGCGTTTCTTGATAGTCCTGCGCTCAGGAGAGTTTCATATAGGTAGACCTCTTCCAATTCCTTTTTATTTGTTTGTATTGCGCCCTCTAAATCGCTGAGCTTCTTTCGTCTATTCTCGTACCGCGTGCCTAGTTCTCCTCGGTTGCACATCCTTTATTCGTCATCTTAGTTGTAATTGTTTTCCCGCAACCATCTAATCCTAGCTATGAATATTTTTGCGTTCCGAGGGCACCTGTAGCCCTCTGCAATTCTTCATTTTACCCGTCATCTCCTCCTCTGATTTTGCCTGGAGACCGCCCCCCCTCTTCCATGATTGTCCCTTCCAGGTGCGTCGGGCCTTTCCGCGGCGATCCCATTCCTCCGAAGGTCAATTCGCGCCTTTCATGAACTTCTCCCATCCTGTTTTCGCCGGATGACCGGGAGCCTCCACGTCTTTTGGGGTGCTCGTGGCTATTGTTCATTTCTGCATAGTCGCTTTCGAAGCTTGTTCTTGCTCTCCGTCGCTTTTTTACTTTCGATGTCCTGTAAAAGAGGAACCCCCCTTGGCCGTATTCCCTTTCAAGCGCTTCCCCAGTCAAGTTCTCCCATTTTTTTTTTAAAAGCTAGACTCTTGGTGCCCCCCCCAGGAGACCCACTTTCACAAGATTGGTTGCAGAATTTCGTCTCGACCACCAAGATGTTTTCTGGCAGCTCCCCTTCCTCTCCCGAACCAATTCAGATATCTCCATGATGCCTCCCTTTTTCTTTGTTGCCCCCCATCTGCTTTCTTTTCAAAAAACTTGTGCTTATGGAACACCACGCAGGAAGCCACAGTATCAGCAACTTTGCCGCGCTTAGATAGATTATCTGTGCTTTCCGAATTCCTCTCATCCTCACGCCCTCAGCCGGACCGTCGGAAAAGCTGCGGTGTGAGATTCCCGTTCTACAGCTGCTTGCTTCCCCTTCGCGGTGGAAAGCCAAACAGCCTCCTTTTTTTATATGCGATTTTTACTTTGTTTTCTAGTGTGGATGGGACCTGCACGGCTTCCTGTGAAATAGTTGTTTTACCGTTTTTTTTCAACTCCGAAATTGCCCCCTTCCCTCGTCTGAGGCCCCCCTTGAATGCCCCCCACTATGTCTCGCCTCGCCCTCCATCCGCGATCCGACATGCCACCCTCCAGTAAATTTTTTAAAGCGGAAGATTTGTTTGGCATTGATCGCCCTGGGCGCACCGATGTTATTCTGTTATTTTACCAATAGCGGCACTCCTCCTGCGGACCATCAACTTGGAATCCTGCGCGACGCCCGGTGCCTGCTGTGGACCTAAGGATTCAACAGCAATGGATGAACCCGTGTCGTCACACAGGGTCGTCTCGCGACCCCTTCCTTCTGATGCCCGACTTTCTTCCCTCCGTCCTTGGAATTCCGCTCAGATTGCCCAGAGACCCCCACAACCCAATTTCCAGGCAGCGTACCCGCTGTTCGATCGCAATCTTTACAGTCTGCACTCTCTCCTTGTGTTAAGTTCTCCAGCCCAAACACATTTGGTGCGTCACTACGCGCCACTGGTCCCCCAGCTGGGAATCCATTCTTTTTTTACGTATTGCCCCGCGCGCACCCATCTTCAACCTTTAGAGAGACCTTCTTTTCAAATAAGCTCCCGACCGGCCGACTGCTCAGAGAGTCCCTCCCTCGTTGGCCCTTACTTCCCCCCCTGGCGACGTTTGGACATGCGTTCGAAGCAGACCGAAACGCTTTTTGGACCTGCCGAACTGTATTTCATCCCCTCCGCGAATTTGGATAAACCTTTCCCCTCCTCCTCCTTCTTTTTGCGAGGAATCTCTCCTAACACATTCGCTTCCTTTTTGACTTTCTTGTCGAGACGTTCTTTTTTTCTCATGGTTGATCCATCCTCAAAACGCCCCTGACTGTTTGTTTTTCTGCTGGTCTTGTTTCTTTGCAAGCAGTAGTACCTTCTTTCTTCCGTGAACCTACGCTTCTATATTGTCTCGAGGCTGGTAGAGGGTTCTGGGCCACTAGTATGGTGAGCTTTCTCTTCCCCGCCGATCATTTCTTTGAATTTCGTGTCACTCCCACATATTTTCTTTTTTTGCTGGACCAACCTTTCTCGGATTTTTTTTTTCATCTTAGGCGGGAGCTTTTGGAAGCTTGTTTCTGTTGGTTTTGTATTCGGACGCCAGATTCTACCTCACGGTCTCTTTTGATAGGGTGGTTCCCTGCCTAGGACGTTAGTCTCTTTGAGGCCTGGGATCGTCTTTCTTGTACCGTGATTCCCTTTGGTGCTGTTCTCGGCTGACTTCACTCTTCGGAGCATTCGTTCCTCCTTATGGTTCTCCCTGCTTTCCGAGATGTGGGTCGTTTTAACCTTCTGATTGACCCTATTTTTTTGCGGATTAATCTGTACTCCCCTTTCCTAATATTTTTTCGCATGTGACTGGATGCCCAATTGGGCTGCCTTTTCGCTTGATCTCGATTCCGACGATTGGGGTATCGTAGTCCCTCTCAGGCCTATGGATATATTTCCGTTTCTTCAGTAACTTGGAGCAATGGTGCTTTTTAATCCTCTCTCTTCGACCCAACTTGCATGGTCGGACTTTCTTCTGTTGGGACCCGAGGCGCCGGTTTAGGTCTGTCATCGGTCTCGTCGGGCAGTTGCAAACCTCGGCCTCTTATTTTTCGCGGGTAGCTCTAATTTCTGCCCCTCCGATGAGATCTGCCCTGCTCCCAAACAGGTGTATGAGTTCTTTTTCTGGTAATTTTCTTTTCTCAAACCTTTTTTTTCGTGCCTTCTCGCCTTTTTCCCCTGTACTTACGCCTTTTCTTCGTGTGATTAATTTTTGATTTTCGCGCGCCAGTGCGGTGCACTTCCATCCTCTGGTATATTTACTCACCTTTATCCAATTTTGTTTAATTTTTCGGTCCGTGGGTGAAGCTTTTTTGCCAGGCTTATGATTACTTGCTCGATGGACTTGTCCTTTAAAGCTTGACCGAGGTTCAGTCTTCACCTATAGGGTCTGAGTCTGTAAGCCTTCCAGCAATTCTCCCCCCCCCCCCTTCCCCAAGACTCCTAACTTGCTATACGTAGCTTGACATTATCGAAGACCAAACTGCTTACCCTCCACCCAATGATATTACGGCCGCGCAGACCGGTTAGACGTCCCCGGGTTGATGTACCGGTCCAGCACTTTCTCCCCTTTTTAGGCCATGGATCAGCGCAAAATGAAGTTGCCCCAGCCCCCACCCCGACCCTCTCTTTGCAGATACTTAGAAGTAGTCTATGAATGTCTTTCGTCACAGCTTTTTTCGGGCATGACGATCTGATTTGTAGACCCCTGTAATAGATGCAGATTTTAGTTAACTGCCGCCGTATCAGATTTCCTACTTGCGTTCTTGCACCGGGACCCAGTGGACACCTTCCTATTCCCTAGATATAGAGTTCCCCGCATTCATTGAAGTCATAATCAGATACCCCTCTCCAAAATTGCTCTCTTCTAGCGGCCCACTGACGCACCGCTTTTGCCTAGTGTAGAAACCCCCTACTTCTATGTCTTCCTGGTATATCTGCGACGCTTTCCCTTGATCCCTTTTTAGGCATTTTAACCCCGCAACCGGTTGATCCCGCCCGGAAACGCCATGGAGGACCAACGCACCTGACCTGTCATGTCCTATGACTCCTGTCGCTTGGTATATGGAGCTCACTCCCTTTTTCCTCCTGAGTCCAGCCCAACTGTTCCACAACCCAGAGGTTCCTTTTTTCTTTTTTCCCCTTTCCCGCGTGATTTTCTCTTTTTCCGACATACGTAGTTGGGCCTTCCTTTCGGACAATTTCTTCGGACATTGGCGTTCTCTGCCCCAATCGCGACTCCTGAGGGAGCCATTTTGTTTTGGGGATTCAATTTTTTCTGTTTGCTTATTTCGTGTTTGGATCCAGCCTTTTTTTTCTTTACTTTTCCGGTAATACCCTCTTAAGGCGTTCGTTCTAGTTGCCCTCTACGGTATAATTTTTCTCTCTTTTGATCAGTTAGCTAGGTGGACAGCGTGCTCAGTACCCTGGCCTCCCATGTTGGTTATGCCTTCCTTTCTTTTCTTTGGACATCTTCTTCCTTACACACCACGAGATGTAGCAATCCAGCCGTTCTCTATCCATTCCTCTCATCTTCCGGTTTCAGCTGGGCGCGGTTGTCGCTTAAAACCGGCGCTTGAGCTTTTCCTCTTCTGACTTCTTACGGCCGATAAAGACCTTGTGTCTTCTCGTTCGTTTGGTGACAACTATAATTTTCCTTTTGTTGTTTTTTTCTTTTTTTTTTTTTTTTTTTTTTTTTTTTTTTTTTTTTTTTTTTCCTCTTTTTTTTTTTTTTTTTTTTTTTTTTTTTTTTTTCTTTTTTTTTCTTTCTTTTTTTTTTTTTTTTTTTTTTTTTTTTTTTTTTTTTTCCCTTGCTCTGGTTACTAGGAGACCCCGTCCTCTGCACCCCGTTCTTCATGATTTTTTCTTGATTTTGTCTTTATCTGCCTCTCTTTGACTCTTAGCAAAACGTACCGTTTGCTCAATCATCCGGCGCTATCGCTGACGTCAGTCAATCAGCTTTTCTCTCCTCTTCGACTTTCCCCCTTCGGAGCCTTCCCCTTCCAGCTCATTTTTCTATAATAGCTGCTGTTATCTTGTTCGGTGCTGATGTTCGCTTTCTCTCCTCGGCTGGATTTTGGTTTCCAGTAAAAGAGACTGTCTTTTTACGGACTGCGGTTAGTGGTGATTGTAGGTCTGTCCGA
>Ga0179593_1305083_pt1 | contig 15357 bp, 17 predicted proteins | sample CZODoug2_1_08_16_FD_185931 | JGI IMG/M metagenome (GOLD analysis project Ga0179593, IMG submission 185931) | Vadose zone soil fungal communities from Angelo Coast Range Reserve, California, USA - CZODoug2_1_08_16fungal (PacBio error correction) | ecosystem: Environmental > Terrestrial > Soil >... | reverse complement strand
ACCCTTTTTCTTTTCCTGCTAAAGGAGGCCCATTGACGACTTACAAGGATTTGGTTGGAGCGTTGGGCGGTAGCAAATTCGCTTTATGTCGTTAAGAGATTGACTTTCCTTGACCTTTTTTTCAAGTTCAGGAAGTTGATTTTCAGTGGTGAATAACTCCTCCCCTTTCTCCAACCGAGAGAGTTTCCGACTTTAAAAATGCATACTCCCTCGTTCAGTCACCAGCTCCAAGGTTCTTCCTCTTCCAACGGAACACCTCGTGAACAATGTTCCTCGTTTTTTTGATTGACCCCTTTGATTCTTTCTTCTCTTCGAGACACGTATTTCCTTTTTTTCCGTCAAACTCTGCTGCGCCTTTTTGCCTTGCTATCATTTTGGCGCCGGAACCAATTGCGTTCTGCCTTCCCCCTTTTCTACCCCCCCACCTTTGAATCCCCGATTACCCTTTTCCCGGGTTCTTCCCGCTAACTTAAACGTATTCCTAACTTGTTGCTGATGACTACTCCACTGGGTTTTGATGCGGCCCCTTTCTTCCCTCAGTTTTCTTGAACTCCCATGTTCAGTGCTCCCTTTCATTCCCCCGACACCCCCCCTATCCTCCTGGAATCTTTGGGTATCCCCTGCTTTCACGTTTCTTTGATGGCTGTTTGTACCAAAGTTTGTTCCTTCCCCCTGATGTTTGTCGTGTCCTTTCAACACCCCGACGTCGCTCTCATTTTTGTTGGTTACCCCCTTGACCCCTCCCTGGATTATTGAGAACAAAGCCTTCCTTCTGACCGCCCGCGACCTGAATTATTTTCCCTTATATTGGCTGAACTGTTTTCACTGTTCGGTGACTTTTTTTTCTTGGTGTCTTTTTGGCTATGCAGTAAAGAAATCAACTTCAGCCGCCTTCTGCCTCTTCCTCCTGTTGCGAATTCTGTTCTCTAGTTTACTCTCGGCACGCTCCACCTTTTTGTTATTCCCTTACCGACTGGTGGGTCGAATCTTGGCGCTTTCATCTTCCTCCTCTGAAGGTTTTTCCCATCCTTCTTTTTTTTCGCCTTTTACCCCTGGTTCATATTTCTGACTCACGCCGTGCGTTCTCGGCCGATGTCGTGGCTTACTACTTCTATCGTTGAAATAGCCGGTCCCCTTTAAAGCTATCTTGCTTTTGAACGCGCCCACTTTTCATCGAAGGACTCGCCCTTTTAGTTTTCTTCTTTTGGTCGCGTGACCTGATACTAGTATTGTCATTTTTTCCCCATCCCCCCCTCCATTCATTCCCTTTCACTCTCCATCTTTTAACGCAGATGTCCCTAGGGTTCTGGGCTTGCTGGCGTGGTGCAATTGTCCCCCTTTTCGATTTTTTTTCTTCCTTTTTCAGGTAGGTCCCCCAGTTCTTCCGAGTGGTCACTGCTAACAGACGTAGATGGCCCCCCCCCCTTTTTCCCGCGCGACCATTTAACTGGCCCTTTGCACGCCGATGCGCCTCGAACCCATGTCTCTTCCCGTGCCCTCGAGCTTTCAATGCATTACTGCGCTCCTTCTTTCTTGCACTACTTCTTGAGAGCCGGCGACCTCCCTATTTTTTCTCTTTCCCTCCATTGGATTTGTTCCTGCGTCTTTCCATGACACCTCAGTCGTGGCCCCCCCCGTGCCCTCCGTTGCGCTTGGCTAAGTTGCGTTTTTCTTATGTCTCCATCCTCCTCCGTGTTGTGGTGTTTTTTATCTGCTCCCCAACTGCTTCACCGTTTCGCACTTTCCCTGTTTTCCTCCTCCTAGGTCTTTTGCGGCTCTTAACCATTGCAAGAAAGTAACTTGTTATCTCCCTTTTGGCTTGCGTTTCTCAAAGCCAGGTGCTCTGTTCCTCTACGCCGAAGGTCTTCCTCTTTCAGTCCTGAGTCGTTCGTTTTTCGCGTCTTTTTCTCTGCATTTTCTTGTCCAGAGTTCGCCACTTTTTATCCGGGTCCTTGGCCGCTCCGGCTGGGACGTATCTTTTCCCTTTGTCAGCCGCCGTCACTTTTGCGCCGTTTTCTCGGCTTTTTCTCCCCTTTAAAACGTCCTCCTGCCCTTGCCTCCCCCCGTTTTCTCCAATTTTTCAGCTAGTTTCGCCTTTTTGTAAGCTTTCCCGTGGGGATTCCGACCAAGGATGATCATTCCCGCGCTTTCCCTGCTTTACGGCGGACCCTCCCCCTTGCAGCCCCAGTGGCGCTCTCCATTACAAATTTTCGATTGTACGTTGATTTTCATAGAAATGTTTTCACAGCGAATTGGATACTCCTTCTTACTTTTAATTGCCCTTCGCCTCCCCTCTGTCTCTTTCCGAGGCTTAGCGAAAACCTTTTTCAATTCGTGAGACCGCGAGCGCCCATCTAACGAACCCAAGTTCCCTTTCCCGTCCCGTGCCTCTGTTGTCCTTGCGATGCCTCGATTTCTCCTTTTAGAATGACTTTTTTCCTTTCTGTGGGTGGGTTGTTTTTTGAAACCTTGCGAAGAGTTTTCCGCGTCCCCCCAAGCTATCTCTGCTTTGATTGGCTGTAAAAGGGGCTCGCGCCCTCTCCCAGCCTCTTTTACTCTCATTTTGTTTGGTAGGTAGGTCCTGTTACCCCTCCCCTCTTTGGTCATTGTGGTGCCGTAGTCCCACCTTTTCGAGATTTGAGCCCCCACGAATCACCATCAACGCTTGTATGCCCTTGGGGACCTACACCTTCCCCGTCAATTACTTCCTTTCCGTCCAGGCGTATCTCCGCAATTTAAAGTTCCTCCTGTTTTGTTTCTTTTTCATTTAACTTTTTTTTTCCCTGTGGGATGGTTTACTCTTTCACCATTCGTGCTTTGAGGCTTTTTTCCCGCACTTTTATAACCATATTGTTTGCAGCTCCTCCCGTTCCGCCGTTGCTTGACATGCTTGAGTTATTCCTCCCCTTCCGGTCCGGCCGGTGCTCCCCTTATGCCCCCCCCCCCTGATTGTCTGTGTGCGTGCAGTCCACCTTCCTTTTCGTGGAGCCACCCTTTAAACGTTTCCTTAACCGAGGTTGAATTCGACCAGCCTTTTTCCAGTTCTCAGAACGGGAAGATTCCCTTCTTTTTTTTCTCATCCCTTACGTTTTGGCGTTTTCTTGTCATACGTTCGCGCCCCCTCCCTTTTTTGCTTTCCTGGCCTAGTCCTCTTTTGGCCACCGCTTCCCCGGTTATAAAAGGAATTTGAGCCTGTTCCCCCGTTGAACTTTCAGCCTTTTTTTTTGCATAGTCTCCATTAAACTAACCCACTCCGATTTCCCCCCTTCCTGATCCCCCCCCCCCACATTCTCCTTCGACCGCATTCTCCCTCGTAATGAAACATCCTTTTATATTCTCTCCTTTCTCTCCTTTTTTTTTTCGTGCGATGAATTCTTGGCTATTTTTCCCTTCCATGAGGCGCCATTGCCGCGTCCTATGCTCCCCTTCTTTGGGTTTCGCCCTTGGTCTCACTCTTTCTGGAGTTCTTTTCGATGATTCCTAAACGGCTTTAGATTATTATTTTTCGTTTTTTTCTTTTCCCCTTAAATGCCGTTAGGTGACCCTGTCTTTGGACTCCCTCTCTCAGAGTCACTTTCAAAGCTCACCTTGGTTTGGCGTCCGATCCACGACCCAAGCCCTACCCTTCTCCAGCATTTCACTCCCCGAATATGAATGTTCGAGACGATTAATGGTTTGCGAAATGCTTTCTTTTTTTAGAGTTCCACTCGTTTCCAGCCCAATGCCGGTTTGCCCTCACTACCCCCCCTCCTTCCCTTCATCCCCCCCAGGCTGGACTTCTTTTCCTTTAGCATGTAATTCCTCGGTTCTGGATCCTGCCATCCCCTTTTCTTACCTTTCTGCTTCCCTTCTTTCCTCCTTCCCTTTTGAATACCCGACACAATCCCGTTTTTTTTTTTCCATTTTCCTCCGAACAGGGCCTGTATTTTTGTAGACGTTCGGGCTTTGTTCGTTATCCCCAAAGTGCAATCCCGTTCTTTTTTTTTTTTCCCTTACAATCCTTCGCTCTCCGGTTGGGAGACTGGCAACACCAATACCATCAGCTTAGATGGAACAAAATCCTTCAGGACACGTCTCTTGTATTTGTAGAAGTTGTTCCCCTCCCCTTGACCGGCCTTTCCTTTGTCCCCTTTCTTTCGAGACTTGATTTTTTTTCTCCCAGATCAACGTTGAATGGTCCCCGCGCCTTCCCGAATTAAGCCTTTTTTTTCCTTTCAGTTCTCTCTACGCTTCCCCTATTTCACGGTTAGGATCGACGACCCTTGTGTTTCCGAACTTGGGCGCTTTTTTTCTTCCCTAATCTTTCTTCTTGGAAAGTTCGTCCTTAATTTTTGTCGACCCGTAATTTCCGAAACGACGGCGACTGACGTGCCTCTTCCTGTCTTCCGGTCTGTACCTTCCTTCTTATTACTCGCTATCTTTGAAGGACTCCTCCCCCCACTGTATCGAGGTCTCTCCTTTTTTTTTCTTAGCGCAGGTCTTTCCTCGGCGGCGGGTGAATTTTCCGTTTGTATGTTCCATCCAGTAAGAGACAACCTTTCAACGTAACTCTCCTAACAAGTGGTTTTCCCGCGTTCTTCTTTCTTCTGGGCTTTTGAGGCTGGGCATTTGCTTCTTTCCCGCTCCTTTTCGTCAGTTGAAACCTTCTTCCCCGTGGTAACGTGTCGTTGTTTTTCTTGCCCCGTTAGCTTTGAGTTGATTTTTTCTGTCGACCTCGTCCCCCCTGCATACGCGACCCCCCTTTTTACGACCCTCAGTGATAGCATAGGACCCCCTCCCCCTTATGCGCCCGTTAGAAGAATCCCCCTGGGCTTGCTCGTTTTTTCTCCCCTGACTCTTATTCACTGGTTTTTCTTCTGAATGGTGAGTTTCTTAGGGCCCCTTAAAACTCGTTAGCTCCCCCCGCGCCTTCTGAGCCGGTCCTTCTCGTCGATTCTTCTTTTTCTTACTCCTCCATCTTTTTTTTTTTCGGATCCTCACCCCTTAGGAACGATTTTTTCAGCCCCCTTCGATCCCCCCGGTTTGAATGCCCGATTCCCGCATACGGCAAACCCTGATGAAGAGAGTCTACCTTTCTCAATCGGTGGTGTTTCCCAGCCCATTTCTGTATTGTCCGCCCGCCAAATCGCGCCCAAGGGGGGGGGGAAGCCTTCCTATCTTAGGGTTCTTTTGAGTTTATCGCGTCGCCCCGATAGCTCCCACATTTTTTCCTATGTTTTAACTTGCCGGTTGCCTTAGCGGGCCCCCACTCTTCCACTCCCTTGTCAACGACAAAAGGGGAGCAGTCCTCTTTGTTTCCTCCCCCAATGGTTTTCAAGTGAACCCGCACCCAGTCAAGTCCCACCTCCCTCCTGACGGTTTCCCCCAGCTTAGTATGTTTATCGTTACGTTGCATGGGACCTTGGTTCCTTTGTTCGCTGATGGTTGTGTCCCATGACCCCCAAGTCCGAGCATTCCGTCGCTCCTATACCCTTCGCTGAAAAGTGCCTTCGCTTTCTTGGTCTCGCGTGTCTCCAGATTCGTTGTCAACATCGACCTTGATTTCCCCTTCTTTTTACGAATTTTTGATTTCATGACTTCCCCCACATCTTTCAGTCTCCGGCGATCATCCCTCTATAAGTTCCCCTATGTGTCCTTCTAACTAAAACCTTTCGTTTCTTGATAACCCACTTCTCCGCCCAACTTCTTTTTTCTCCTCGGGAATTTACACTTTTTTACCTTGCGTGCCGCCTCTTCTCCTTCACTGGGGCCCCTTAGAAACATAGCAGCTTTTTCTTAAAAAAATTCCCAGACCCTTTTCTTTATTGCTTCCAGTTTTTTGATTGCTCGTACCCTGTTCGTGATTCCTGTGAACTTCCTTCTCGCACCTTCTCAGACGTTCGAGATAGTGAGGGTTCGTCCCTGGTGTAGGGAGTTTACTTCATGTTTTCAAAGCCTCGGATTTGGTCATTTTTGCCTTAACCCCCCTGTAGGCTTAGACGCTCGGTTTGTTCCCACGAGAAAAGAAACGGTGGTCTTTTGTTTGGGCAAACTTCCCATTTTCGTTGACCTGGTGGTAAGTGACACGGATTATCACTAATTGCTTACCCTTCTTTTGTTTTTTAGTCGCTTCCCCCAAGGTTTCCCCTTTCCTATCGTGTCTGTTGAGTTCGACTTGTGCAGGATCAACTCCTTTTGTCCCCCTTATTGACAGTCTTGCCTCCCCCGCACCTTTTAGTGTCTCTGACATTCTTTTCGGTCTTCCAGCATCCCCTCGGGGTCCGAGCCCCTGTTTTTTTCCTTTCTCTTGTTGACTTGGTCGCTGGGTCCATCAGGCCCTCTTAGACCCATCCGTTTCAACCTTTGCCCGGCGACAACGGCTACGCCAATCATTTTACGCCCCCTCTTCACTATCTAGATCCTTTTTCTTCCCTTTTATTACTTCGTAGGCGTTGTTCGTTGGCCCAGTCGGCGTCCCCCCGCATTTTGCTTGACATTCTCGTCTCTCATTTCGGCCCTGCCTTTTTCTTTTTTTTTTTTTTTTTTTTTTTTTTTTCCCCCCGGGTGGGTCTACTTTGAGTTAATGAGGCGGGAGACCATCCATCTCATCACTTGGGATTCCTCTTTCCCCCCCCTCCTTTTATCCCTCACATTCAGTGCGAAGAATTCCTTGCTCCTCCCCCCCTCTTGTAGCAGTCATCGTCCCCTTTCGAGCGGCTCCTGCCGAACTCCCTTTCTTTCAATCTCTATTGTCTCTTTTGTTTTTTGTTGCTCTCTCTTCATCTTTCTCCTTAGGTGCGCTGCCTTTTTTTTTCGTTACTTGATTTGGTTCCCCTCTCTGTCTTGTGCGATTGAGCAACTTTTTGTTATGCGGATGACTTCTCTTCCTCAAGCGCTGTGAATTCTGATTGTATTAACTGGTTCCTAAGTCCCTTCCCCTTCCCTTTCTCCATTTCAGCCACCTTATACGAGTAAATGCCCTCCCTTTTTTTTGCCGAGTCTCCCACCCTCCCCCCCTTAACTCCCTTGAACCAGCGGCGAACCCTCCAGCGATCTCTTCGAGGAAAACGTAGTCGGGTTTGTCCCCATTTTGGCTTTTAATTTTCTATTATTTGCTTAAACCTTGCTTAGCAATCCGTGGCCCAAGTTCATCAAAATATCCTTTTTGCTTTTTCCCGAGATTTTTTGACCGGTCTGGCTTTTCGAGATCTCAGCTTTCTCCCCGATTCTTATGCTTTCTTCATCCTAGACCCCACATTTATCGTTGGCACCCGTCCCCCAGGCCCGACTATGACCCTCCAGTTTGTAACTACGAAATTCCTCCCTCCCCGAATCTTTTTTTGCATCATCGGGAGGGTTAGTGCTCCCCCCCGTTTCTTGAAGGTTTTCTGGCAAAACCCTCAATACCGCTTGTGTTGCTTTTTCCCCCACGAAGCTTCTCGTTTGTGCTATCTTTCCCCCCCCCCAAATTCCCTTTTTCTATGTTTCCAAATGCAGTTTCTGACGTTCTTTCCGTTCTAATCTTTCCCCTAGGCTGATCCTTTTGTCGTCTCTTTAACCCCCTTTTCTGCTTCCTTGGTCAGTTAGCGAACCAGTGCCAAGTTTACGGCCATCCCGTTCCCGATCCTTCCTCCCTATGAGAATGTCCTGTCGCTTTTCTAGCTCGAAGTTTACAAGTCCCCTTTTCCCGTTCTCGCGACCCCGGACTGGGTTATTCGGAACTTTTCTCTTTTTCTCATCTCGACCGGTCGTTCCCTCCCACCTTCGAGCTCGGTTCCGACTTCAGGGCATACCCCCTCCCTTCTCCTTCTGATCTTCCCGACTTTCTTGACTCCGGTACGATTTTCTCTCCACTTAATGAGCCTCCCCCCCCAAACCCTCTCTGAAGGCTAGTTTTTCGTTTCTGAGGCTTGTTGATTTTTTATTCTGCAATCAACCCATTCCCCCGATTCCTGTAAGGCACGCATGAGACTAACCAACGGTCCCGCCGATGTCCCTCTGTGATTTCCTTTGAGGAGGGCTTTGTACAATTTTACCCTATGCTACTTCCCTTTTGTTCGTGAACTTTTCTTCAACTCTTGGTCCCCTCCGATTTTTCCTTTTTCACAGAGTACAGATTTTTAGTTTTCTCCTTTCCTTCCCTCTGAAAGAGATCGTCAGCCTATCCCCATTGAGCCACTCCAACTCGGTAGAATGATTTCCATCTCAGTCTTTTTCGCTAGTTGCAGTCTTAGTTCCCCTTTGTTCTTTATTGCGACCGCCCTCTGATTCGCCCCTTCGTTATTGACATGTCTTCTTAGTCAACTGTGAAACCTCCTTTCGTCAGTTTTCGGTTGCAACCCATTAGACTTTGCGCCTTGTCTGGATTTGAATGTTACTTCCCCATCTATCTTTCCCCCTCAGTTTGTTGTTGAGTCTCTTAAAACTCCCCCCCGGCACGATTTTCCTCCCTGGTACGCGTTTCCCCTTTGACTCCTTTTCGAGTTTTTTCCCCCCATTCAAGAAGTCCTCCCTTTTTTTGCCTCAATAGGTCTGGTACCCTCTCTCTGGCCCTTTTTTTTTTCACGCTCGAACGGATGACCTACTAATATTTATCCTTCCCTTTTTCGTCTCTGTTTTTAGGTTTGGTCCTTTCGGCCGCTCTTCAGAGTTTTTTCTACCCCCTCAAGAGCAGCCCCGGCTGCCTTTTCCTGCCGGCGGGACTACTTTTCCCAATCTTTTTTTTTTTTCCTCTCCCCGTTTCCCCGCCGAACCTTTCTCGTCAGCCTCGTTTTGGAAAATGGTTTTTCACCTTTTTCCCCGCCTCCAGAAGAGCCCTCAATCGAGGGAAAACATCCTGTACACGACTTTTTCTTGTCGTGCTGCATCTTTTTCCGTTTTTTTTTCTGGTTATTCCCAGAGTTTTCCGCGCTCCCTTATCTACCGGATCCTCCCAGAAACAGCCTCCTCTAAGTTGGATTGCGGCTTCCCAGAGCACGTAATCGAAGCTTTTGGGTGTCACCCCCGATTCCCGTACAGGATACTCTGCCCAGGCCGGTCTTGTTTGCCTTCGATTTGGATCGGCGGTCCCCTCTACGTCTTTTCCAAGCATTTTTTTTCCCCTTCCTCCTCTACTGATTGCCCTCTCCGAACCCCCCACGTTTTTACCTACCCCTTTAACCGTGTACTTGTCCTCTTTCCGGAGAGTAACGTCGAACTGGTCCTGGCGCCACATTCGCAGCTGTTCTTTCATCCTTTGTTTTTTCCCTCGTCTGAACACTGCTTCTGTTACGATCAGTGACAATGCCCGACGAGAGCCCTTAGGTCCAATGCTTAGTCGCCAATCTACTTGACGAGATACGTGGTGGCCCGACGCATCTTTCATTGCAATTCCGTGATGGTGGTTTTTTTTTTTTTGGGGGTTCCTTTTTGTGGTTTGAAACGCCCACCCCCCCCCTGGGGATTCTCTGCCGGTGTGAGTACACCCACGTCTGCCCTCACTCCAATTTTGTTTACTCCCCCTTCTTTCCGCCGCCCGAACGGTTGGAATTAGGCTCTTACGCCTTCTCCCGTAATAGGGTTTTTTTCTTTCGTTCATTTCGGGTCCGTTTTTCCTTTATTGTTGGTGCTATTCAATTTGTTCCTTGTAGGTGGGCCCCCGGTTTCCCCTCTTTTACGGGTGCGGCCATCAGCACTCCCGACGGAAGAGTTTTCTTTTCCGCGGACCCTAAACCTTGTCCAGCCCTGGCTTTCTTGCCTTGGACGGCCCCCCAACACTTATATTTTTTCTTTTGCCAAGACACTTTTCTGCGAATTTTTTTTCCAACGTCTGAATGATAGCCAACATTTCGTCGCACCTACCCCCTTTCATAACGTTTCACGTTTTAAGATCACTTTTTTATTCCATTGGTTCCACCTGGTTACTTCGGGTGTTTTTCGTTGTCGGATCCCCCCGCCCCTTCTTTTTGCCATGTCGTCCTTCTTGCACCGCGTTTAATCCTTTTTCGGTTCCATCGGCCCGGTGGACATACAAAGCACAAGCCGTTCTGATAGTAATACTCTTACAATGCTTCTCCCCTCATCCAGAACGCACAAATGCCCATTCGTCCCCCCATCGCAGTCGTCGCCTTTTTTGCGCTCCGTGCGAATCCAGGGCTTTTTCATCCTTTTGCTCCTCCGTGTTGTTGTTTTCTTGCTTTGAAGTTTGGATGTTTCCGCTCCGGAGAGCGCGCCTGCTCCCCCGTATTTTTTCCTCAGATTGCCTGGGGCGTTTTTTTCTCCAATTTAGACTGTTTCCTCAGAAACTTTCTTGAATCATTATGATGGTCCCTGTTGTGTTGTCCCCCCCCCTTTCTCCCCAAGATCCGTTCGACTCCTCATGTCAAGCTCAACTTTTTTTTTTGGCGCGCTTCTTAACTGAACCCTCTACTCCGCCTCACCCCCCGATGAGAACAGTCCCCCTCTCCCTTTTCCCACTTAGTTTTGCTTGGTCTTTAAAAATGATGGCGCGCCTTTTTTTCTCGTTTCAACCGTGATTTGTTTATATTAAGCGCCTTTTTCCTCGGCCCAACTCCCAATATATTTGCATTCCCATTACCCGACCTGATGGTCTTTTCTCTCCTAGAATGTTCCCAGCACCGCTTCCCCTTTTTGATTTTGAATGCCTCTCCCCTAAATGGTCCCTTTGTTGATACTTCAAGTCCCCACCCCTTACTAATTGGCCTCTCCCGTGCCCTCCGACTGAGCAAGACGAACGATTGGAACCTTTTTCTCTTATTCCCAAGTTCGTCGGGACGGCTTTTCCAAAATTTTTTCCCCCCGTGGATGTTGTTCGTGTGTCATCCCCACCTCACCTTTTCGTTTCCCCAGGTTGGGCTAAGGGCCACCCAACCCCCTCCAAAATGCTTCCGTTCCGACAGTACCAGCGTCTCTCAGCTACTCGTCCGCGGGCTGAGAAGTTTCTCTATTTTCGGCCTCTCCCTTGGCTTCCCCCCCCCTTCTTGGTGTAAGAGATCCAGTGTCCCTTCTTCGCAGGTTGCAGAAATCTTGCTTCGCCATCTTTTTTGAATTTTTTTTTCCCGGTGTGCGCCGAGTTCTACTCTTTCCTCTGGAACTTTTCAAGGTTACGTTCATCGCGATTTTTCGGTAACTTGGTTTCGCTTCTCCCCCTAATATAGTCAGGTTTTAGTCCATTCCTTGGAGACTCTTCGGGTCCGACCCTCTTTCTTTTGAACCACGGTTCTTCTTTCTGCTTCTTCTTCTACGTTCGATGTTTTTCCTACTTCGATTTTTTTATGCCTTCTTCCCTTAATCGCCCAACTGTCTTGAGGCTCGCGGTTATTCTTCTGTAGATGCGGCGCTGCTTCAGTTCATGGGAATCAACATCTTTCGAACCACTCCATCTGGGCAACTTTACTTTCTTCCCCCCTTTTTTTTGCTCTTCGGGCTGTACCGGGCCTTGCTGGAGGTTTAACCCTTGACCCCCTGGGGTCCCCTCCAGATGATTGCTTCCCCCTTTTTAGTCGTTGACCTTCACAACGTATTGGTCAACGCCTAAGTCCGGCCGTTAGCGTCCAAAGTCCCCTCTTTCTGCGTCGACCCTGCACGCGTATTTTGCTAGCGATACCCCTGTTGCTCACGCCCTGAGAAGGAATAGGAATCCCCATGCTGTAAGTGAGCGTTTTCACATCCACTCTTGCGAGTTTGAGCCTATGATAGCTTGAACACTTTCTCTTTCCCCAGTTTTCTCGTCGGGCATTCTGTTCGGTTCTTCAAACCGCGGTTTTACTTTCCTCGGTGATCAGGAGGGATGTTTTGATCTTTTACTCCTCCCGTTTTGTTAGAGAGAGCCAAACCCTTTCTCTACGTGTCCCTTGTGCGTTCCCCTCCCTAATTCTTTCCGTTGCCGCCCCAAATTGTCTCCGAGACTTGTTCTTGCTATCCAATAGGGCTCGGCCGCAGACCCGGTTGTATTCCGCTCCTTCTTTTTTTGATAGCCCGGTTCCTATGTTATTAGTCTTTTCTTTTTTTGTGCTCTTCCATTTTTTTACCCCCGTCGCGATTTGCGTGCCAGAGTTTAATTTTGCTATCCAAGTGTACTTTGCCTCCCTTGTTCCGAGCGCCTCTCGTTCAGGCTTGGTCCCCGTTCAACCAGGTGCTGCTTCCGTCGCAGACATGGGTATCCCTCCCGCTTTCCCCTCCCCGCAGGGAAATCGGCTTTTCCCAACTCCTTCTTGTTTCTTTTTCTCTCTGACATTTGGGTTCGGAGGTTGTTACCCTGACCGATGAGCATCCCGCAGAATCTACCCGTGGCGCGCCAAAGCACAGGATATTTCTACCGTCTTCCATACTTTTTTGGCCTCTTCCGGCTGAGGTTCCACCGATGCCTGAATTGAGTTTCGACTCGAACTCCTCTTCACCTTCTGTTATTTTCCCTCTAGGGCCCCGACTTTTTTTCCCCTTTGTTTACCCTTTCTGCCGACCCCCCCCCCGATAGTGACTGCGACGAACCCGTTTCCCTGCCCCGTCTTTTTCGCGATCCGCCCCCTTTTGATATTTTCTTTTCCATATTTCTGGTAGAAATTTAGCCCTCCCTGCGCAACAGGTGCAGTTGTGAAAGGTTTTTTGTGGATGTTTGATCCCTTGCGAGAGTTAGCGCACCCTGAGCACGAGATCTCTGATTTTTTTTTTTTTTTGTAACAGTTTTTGGCGATGTTTCCCTTCGCCCTTTCTTTGCTGATCGCTGCGGTTTCGCTTTCTGGCCGGACTTCTTTCTGAATAGCTTTTTTTTTTGTGCCCGCAGCCAACTTCGGAGCTTCCTTTTTGAGGACACTTCCGCACCCTTTTCACCCGTCTTCTTGGGGAAGGAACGGACATTGCCCTGAGAGCCCTTCTCCCGCAGAGATTCCAGTCTTTCTTTTTGTCTGCGCCTCGGGGTTTGCCCACCCCGGATTTTTTTTCCTTCCAATTCTTTCCCCCTTTTGATGTGTGCCGTTGGATCAACAGGGATCTCCTCCAGTTTTTAGCGGTTTTTCGTCTTCTTCTTCCTCTCCCTACATTTTTTTTTTTTTCCTGCTTTCCTCCCCCCAAAGGATATTGGACTCTGTCTTGGCTCCCCTTCTTCCTTTCTTCCAGAGGAGCCAAACGCCTTTTTGTGCCAACGAAGATGACAAAATTTTTTTTCTTTTCGAACAGTGACCCTTTTTCTGCCATTTTGAAGCTCCTTTTTATCTTTCTTTTCGTTTCCATCAGGTAAAAGTTCCTGATTATGGTTATCGGAGCCTTAGCGTTCTGTTTTGAATTTCTCTAGGGAATTTCTCCCCCGGTTTTTTGCCGAGGCACCATTCCCATTTATCCTTTCTCCCCCCTCCCGGTTTTTTTCCATAGTCAAAATCCCATCTTAAAATCCTCCATCACTAAGTGCGAGAACAAGTTCCCCACCCCACTTCCTTCGTCCCAATTCCTCTTTCCCTCAGCTGCCCTCCTTTTCACCTATCTTTCATCATCATCTTTTGTTGGGAGATGAATCCCGCCCCTGGCTGTTTCCTCCTCACTCCTCTCTCTTGAGCGATTGACCTTCTTGGGGGGATCGCGGTGGTGTACGTTTTTTTTGATTATTTTTCGGCGTTAAGATTTTTGGCTCAGAAACGGCTTGTCTGCTTCCTTATGAGTTTTCGTGTTTCCTTAATCCTCAAATTCAGTTAGATGAGTTCCCTCCCCTTCTGTCTCTAATGCCAGAGGAGGTGGGCTGCGTCCGTAATTCACTCCCAACGACTTCTGTTGTGTTGTTTGTTACACTTTTCCGCCGATTTCCCTGAAAAGACCTTTTTTTTACTCCTTCCCCCTTAGTCATGGCTTGTTTTCCAATTTTTGCGAATTTTTTTTTCCTTTTTCCCCCGTGTGGATAAGCTTCCTCCCCCCCCCCTGCACCTGCGACCCCTCTGACAAACTTTTGCATCCATTTCGATTTAACACCTTTTGCCCTTTTTTTTTCTTCGACCTGCATTCCCATCTGAGGTGCCATAGAACCGGGCGTTATGTTAATTTTCCCGGTTTTCCTTTTCCCCTATATTTGGGTTCGTTCCTACGAAATGTTCCGCCGCATCCCCCCTCTTCGATTGTCTCTCTGAGGGATGCTACTTTTTCCACCCGTCTGGCAGGTTATACCCAAAGGGTTGTGGGTTTTATACCGTTGATGGTTTGTTGGTGTCCTTCAACACCCCGTGACCGCTCCTTTTTGTTTTTTCCACCAATGCTCATTCTATTCCCATGCATTCTTCGGTCCCTCCCAAGACTACAGAAAGATCCTCTTCCAGATTGGCATCTCGTCCCTACGTTGACATTTTCCTTTGCCTGCTACTTCGTTGCTCTGTGTCATCGAGCTCCCCTCTTCGCCCCCCGGTTCCCATCATGTTGGCTTCCCTCCCTCGTTGACTCTTTCCGCGTTTTTTCATCCGGAAAAGAGGACCCAATAGTTCGGTACTCGGACCACCCCCCCCACACCCCCGATGTTTTCTCTTTGGCGTTTTTCGTTACTCTTTTTTAAGGGTCCTGGCGAATCCCTTCGTATCCGCTTATCTTTTCCGCCCCTCCCCTCAGTTGTAACAGCCACTTCTTTTTTTCTCGGCGTTTGAAATCAGAATAGCCCCGCCTCCTTCTGCATCAGCCCTTGCTGTAACAACCTTCTTCTTTGCCTCCGGTTTTTCTTGCGATTTCGGCCTCGCGAATGCTCGTCTTTTTTCCTTTACTTTCAGACCAATTTCTCGGACGTTCAATCTTTTTACCGCCTTTCTTTCTTTTGTAGTTCCCTTGGATGGCTTGTCCTTGACCATTTGCCACTTCTCTCCCATTTTTCTTTTTCGTTACCCCCTTTTCTATGATTGGTCAACGCTATTCCTCCTTTTAAGTACACGCTTTTGATCTGCTAGTCGCCCTCTGGCCCTTCTTTCTTTTTTTTTTAAAGCTATAACCTCTAGGTGCACCCCCTCTCTATCGAAATTCTCTAGCCCCCGTTGACCGGCTTTTTCCCTACTCGGCTCGCCTTGCGACGCTATTTATAAGCTTGTAACCCCACCTTCTTTGCCCTTTTTTGGTTCCACTAAACCGTTCTTGTCCCCATTTCCCCCCGGTATGAAACACAGCGTATCCCGTGGCGTGATTCTCGTCCGGTCTTTTTATGCATCGTTCCTCCCTCTCCGTTTGTTCTCGCTCTCCCCAAATTCCGAACTATATGATTTCACCGGCACGGCCTTCGTTTTTTCCTTCCCCTCCGACTCTTTTTTCCTTGGCTTCCGGGAAACAATTGCCGTGTTTTCCCTCGGAATCCGTTCCGTCTTTTTTCGCCTTAGTGTCGCTCCTCCCGATTTTTTTTTGCTATCTGCCATTCTCTCGTCTTGTGTT
>Ga0179593_1728171_pt1 | contig 15359 bp, 15 predicted proteins | sample CZODoug2_1_08_16_FD_185931 | JGI IMG/M metagenome (GOLD analysis project Ga0179593, IMG submission 185931) | Vadose zone soil fungal communities from Angelo Coast Range Reserve, California, USA - CZODoug2_1_08_16fungal (PacBio error correction) | ecosystem: Environmental > Terrestrial > Soil >... | reverse complement strand
CTTCCCTTCCCTATGGAGCAATAACCCACCCCTCCCTTCTCTCTGGACCCCCTTTCCCTGACCTACCTAAGTCTCCCCTTCGCCTTTTCGTTTAAAAGTGAGACTGATGAGGGTTTTTTTTTGGGAGTAGAAGACACCCTCCTTTATCGCTAACTACAGCCCTTTTCTCCTTTTGGAAAATGCTTTCCTCCCCCCTCCGGAGATCAAGCAAGATCCCCCGGATAGTCAAGGGGATCGCTCCCATCGCCATCACAAAAGGTTATTCACTTGCACCTCTTTCCCCCCTTCGATCAACATCGCGCGTTTCTCTTCGCTATCCCGCTGATGATCTGTCCTCGATATCTTACGTGATCCTTTTCCCTGCAGTTTAAGAATACGCCCTCCCCCTCTCCCCATGATGACTTTTTTCCTGAATATGAGGCACGATTCTTTAAATCCCTGGCATTTTTACCTCTTCATACCCCGAATCTCCCGACATGTGGTTGACGTTTTTTTTTTTTTTCCTTAAACTTCCGACCCCTCCGGAGGTAGAGGAGAGCCAGCGACGCCTCTAAAGGCAAGCCCCTATCAATTCCCCCGCTGCTTGCCCCGGCTCGACAACCTAATAGGAATTCCCTGTTAGCGCTCCTCTTTCTCGGACGAGGCAGACAATTCCCTCCCCTGCCCTCACCACGTCTCTTTTCCATCTTTTTCTGGTGGCAGGTCGCCTTTTTTCATTCGGTGGGTATCATCGGGGGATCTTTCCCCCTGTTTGGAGGTTCTCGTCGAGAAAGAAAGTGGCCCCCTCTTTTTTTCACTCACAAGATTACAACTCCCTTTCCTCCGTCACGATTTTTATATCTTTGAATTCTCGCAGATCAACAAGCCTTTCTCTTTCTTTTCGCTGGTGATACCTTTCTTTTCCCTGATAATCATGATGACCTTCCCCCTTCCCCCCCCAACCCAAAGGTGATTCCCAGGCTTCCTTATTGACGTGGTTTTGCCGATCCTGTTGCCGCATTGCCCTTTGCGTCATGAATATAAGAGCCCTTCCTCCAGCAGCAGGAATTTGTTTTTTCTATTCGTTTCTATGCTAAGGCGTTGGTCCCCTTGAATTGGCAAGAAATTTTTTTCCTTCTTTCTGGGTGGATTGTACGGAATGCGTACTTCCCCTAAAACCTTCCAGGCCTGGCCCCCCCTTCACCTCTTATAATGTTACCCTCTCTTTTTTAGAAGAGGGAGAGACATTTTTTTTCAAAATTCTCAGCATAAATTGTCTATTCTCCCCCCAGCAGTTTTTTCCCTTCCAGATAGGAGGGAACACGATCCCTTTAAAAGATAATGTACTTTCCTTCCTCTTTCAGTCTCTGTTGTTTATAACTATTGATTTATGGCGTCCTTCTTTTGATATTGGGGGCATTCCCCCCCTCATAGTCTCTCTCTTCCGACGAGAGAAAGACCCCTAGTCGTGCCGACAGAAGAGTACTTTTCTCCTCTCTGCGTTCGCTTTTCGTCCTTTTATTCTCATTTCGAGTCGCGAGGCCGTAACTTTTCCCCGTTTAATTTTCCCCTCCAAAAGATAGAAAGGAATTCTTTCCCCCAATCTTTTTTTCATAGCTTCCCCTTTTTCCTTTCATCTTTTCCTTCGTCTCCCTCTGTAAAGCATTTCTTGTCTTACTTCCTTCGAAACACCATTATTCTTATAAAGTTGACAAGCTTTTCCTTTCCTTGTCCGACCTTCCCCCCTGTCCTTTTTTTATTGGTTTGTCTCAAAATAAGATCAAATGCGCCCTCTGAGCAGCGTTGCTCCCCTCTTTCCATTATAGGACCCCTCCCTGCGCCCCCTATTTCTCTTCGCTTCTCCCTTCAGCTGTTGCGTCCCCTTTTTTCTACGCCTGGTGTGCCAGCCGTTTCCTATTATTAACCTTTTCCCATGCGTCAGATACAGAGGAACCCTTCCATTTCCCCTGTTTCCCGTGGAACCTTGTTGTTCTTTCCAACATTTTAATTTTTTTTTTCCTTCTTCCGCGAGCATCTATCTCTCCCCTTTGTTTTTTGGTTGAGAGTCCTTTCCTTCCGATGAGATAAGCCCTCCCCCCCCCCCTTTTTCCCTGAAACTGTTGCCCCCAAACTTCCTTGGTTAACTTTCCTTTTTCCCATTGTCAAATGAGTTCCTGGTTTTTTCCCCCCCTTGCAAAGAATTTTTCCCCTTTTTTTTGAGTCGGATAGGCCCCCCTTCTTTCCCCAGAGCTTCTCCCTTTGCTTGCCCCTTGTCTTTCTCTATGGCTTTTTCTGAAGAGAAGAGGCGGTTGATCGGTCCATCAACCCCTTAAGGAAAAAGAGAAGGGTTTTTTTCGCCATATTCGATTTTGGCGATCCCATATAAGGTTCTTGGGCAGCCAGACAGCTTAGCTTCAGGCCAGCTTTCCCCGGTCCCCGGGCCTTTTTCATGCGACTGAACTCGATAATTTTTCGAACTTCTTCTTTTCACCAAAGGTCTACGAAAAGCCTTTTCCCGTTAAGTACGGCACCTTCCTATGACCAGCCATTCACTTTTTATCCCAAGCCACGCCGATTTGATGGGAGGACTTCGTGGGGAGTCCCCTGTGTTTTTTTTCCCTCTTCCCCGCTGCCCGACACCCTCACTTTTATTTTTTTTTTTTTTTTTTTTTCTTTGTTTTCTTTTTTTTTTTTTTTTTTTTTTTTTGTCTTTTTTTTTCATTTTTTTTTTTTTTTTTTTTTTTTTTTTTTTTTTTTTTTTTTTTTTTCTGTGGTTTTTTTTTTTTTTGTTGTTTTTTTTTTTTTTTTTTTTTTTTTTTTTTTTTTTTTTTGCTGGTGGGATACTGAACTGTTCCCGTTTTTGGACATCTTTTTCCGCGATGTCCGAACCCCCTCTTTTCTGCCGTCCGCTGCGGATCCCTTCTTCCATTTATCATGGATGTCCTTTAGGAACTAATAGGGTTTTTCCCGTTTCCGCGCTTACGGCTCTAAGCCTCCCCCCCGGGTAGCACAGCCCTGGAATCTGCGACCCTCCCCTTCAATAGATTTTCCTTGAAGAAGGAAAGAGTCCTTCAATCCAGTGAGTTTTCTTGTAACCCCAGTGTGTTCTTTTGTACCCTCCAGTGGGGATCATTCGCACCTTTCAATTGAATGTTTCTTTCCCTAAGAGGATAATGACCCTCTTTCTTCCACATTGAACCTTTTTTTGCTTTTGCCACGCTTTTTCAGCCCTTTTGAAGGAAAAGTATCCAGGTCTACCCTCCCCACTTTCCCGCACGATCACAAGGAAATTCTTTCCCCCCCCCTTTCTTTTAACCCCCCTCTTTGAAGAAATCTATCTCCGAATATACTGACCTTTCCTCTGCTTTTACGTAGCAGGCTGGTCGCCGACCTGCACACTTCCAGTTTTTTTCCCTTCCCTATAGAATCTTTTCTCTCATAGTCAAATCCCCTTTTTGGTTTTTGCCGTCATTTCTCCTCTCCCACCCCCATTGATCACCGCGCTCCATTTTCCTGATCGGGTTGCAATAAGAGACACCACCGCTCTCGTGAGAGTGAAATAGAACTTTCTCCAGGATTGCTGTCCAACCCTTTTTCTGCGGGAATAGAGAAGGAGTACGTACCCTTTTGGCCCGAGCGAGCCCCCCCGTCCGGAATTATACCACAGCACCTTTTCCAGTGTTGAACACTCGACTTCCTTCCCCTTGCCGTTCCAGTCTCTCTTTTTTTTCCGTTTGTCTGAAGGTTGTCTTCCTTGAAAATGATGGCGAGTTTTCTCCATCAGAGGAGGGTGTCGCTTTACATTCTTCGACCGTCATCCTTTGATCGCGAGGTTTTTTCCTCCTGGGAGCTTGCCAGAAATTCCAAGTCTAGGTTTCTTCCAGAAAGGCAAAACACAGTTCCTTTCCTTTTCCGTCTTTCCCCGGTCCCTCCCAGCCGTGCCTTCCCCTTTTCCACGACCATGATCCGTGCCTCCCCCCACAGAGCACTTTTTCCCCTTGAAGAGTTTATTTTTCTTTCCCTGCAGAACTGACTTGCGACCTCTTTGCCATCTTGATCCACCTCTCTTGCAGGCCCGCCGCCCCTGTTCCCTACGAGATAAGCGCCCTTTTTATCGCCCAAGTTATGATAGTTTTTTTTCCCTTCCAGAAGAAGCGAAGGGTTTCCCTGTTTTGGCAGGCCCCTATCCCTTTGGTAAGCCTCTTTCTCTCTGCTGGATCTCTTTCCCAGTACTCGTCCACGTCCATTTTTCAACAGAACTGGGACGCTTCGCGAAAAGGATGGGATAGTATGTCTTCCCTTAATAGAAACGGTCTTATCATCTTCTCTTTGACAGGTCCTATCGGTGAGAACTTGACAGTCTGTTTCCCATTCTCAGAATCCCCCCCTTCCATGGCGTTATGTGGGTGATGGCTGCCTCTTTCTTCCCCTTTCCGAATCGATCTTCTTTTCCTTTTCTATCTCTTCTCTTTTTGCCTTAAATCTTCGGCCCCCCCCCCCTTCTTCTCAGAGGCCATCCCTACTTGAAATAATTCTCCCCCTCAAAAGAGATATAGATCCGATGCACAACCCCTTGCTTCTTTCTTTTTTCCGGGTATCCCCTTCCCCTCTTTTCCTCGGTCTTACCTACCTCTTCCCCCGTTCTTTTCGCGATATAGTGGTTTCCTGCTATCAAATTCCCCCCTTTCAAGAGAAAGGGATAGTCCGCTCCCTTACAGTTGGATCGCTAAGTCCAACTCCTAGAGATTTTTATGATCCCAGATACTGTTAATTGAAAAAGATCTTTTCCTTCGCGGATATTTCTCCCCGATGGATGATAGGAGGACTTCTCTTTCTTCCTCTTAGGAGAGATTCTTTTTCCCTTCCCCCGATTCCCAGCCTTTTAAATTCTCGATGTGGCATATTCGGCACTTTTTTAAATTAATTTCCGGGGATGTTTAGTTAAGATCCCCCCTTCCGCCGCATTTTCCTTTGGAAATCATAGCCCCTTTCTCCCGCCTCCAGGATTTCTCTTTCTCTTCACACGACTCGCGCCAAGAAAATAATCACTCCCCACCAATTTTTCTCCGTTCCTCTCTTCCTCGACACCTTCGGAATCTACACACTTCCTCTCGCAATACCTTTCCTACAGAGGAGACCTTTTCCCCTTCATAAAAACTTCCCCCATCATCTTTAGTTACTCCACTTTCTTGGCCCAGCGTTCACGCTTTTTGCTCTTCTGGTTGACCGGTTTTTTTGTAAGAGGGACTAAGCATTCTTTCCAGGAAAAGTTATCCGGAGTCCTTCCAACTTCTATTGCCCCTCTCCTCTCCTAGAAGATGATCGGTCTTTGAATTTCTCTCCATCCCCCATTTCAGGAGATTTATGTCTTCTGCTTGATAAATTTTTTCTTGAATCGTCGAACTTTTAGAAAAAAAAAAAGGTTGATTTTACAACCTGCCTTCTTCATTTGAAGGTTTTTTTTTTCCCTAAAGAGGTTAATGGTGGCCTCCCCCTCTTTTCCACTTTCACCTGCAAATAAGGGAAGTACACCCCCTCTCCGTGACTTTTCCTAATCCCCCCTTTTCGTAAGATTCCTCCCTGTTGGTAAGACCTCAATTTATTTTCTTTTGGAGGTATAGAACTGGTCCTCCCCATTGACCGCCCCCAAAAGAAAAAGGAGTGCACCGGATTCCCTCTCTTTCCTGCCCTTTCATACTCGGATTCGCCGAGGGAGTCCTTAAAAGTTTTTCTCTCCGGTTTACGGTGACTCATATCCCCCTTGCAAGATTTCTCTTGATTTATCTGTGCCATTGCCCTCCCTGTTCCTTTTGGACGGCTATGCTTCCCCTTTGATAGAGAGGAAGAAGAGGCGTTATTTTCCCATATTACGTTTTTTCATTTTCCTCCAACACTGCTTTTTTAGCGAACGAGCGCCGACAACTATTCTTGCCGTTTCCCCATATAAGTGGAAACTTTCTCCTCCCCTGCATTTCCTGTCTGGTGGGGTAATTCTTTTCCGTCAGTCTTTAGGATAGTTCCCGGTAAGAAACTTTTCCCCCTCCGTATCTTTCTTCTCCCCCTCCAGGCCCCACCCCCCCCAATTTTTGTAATAAGATACACGTGAAAATTTCTCGGGTTCAGATTTTTTTTTTAGTGGGTCGAAAGTTTTTCCCATCAGTTTGAAAAGTAGAGAGTTCCCCAGATTTGTCTTGGCCGGGTCCGACAATCCCCGTGAGGAGATGTTATGACCCCTCTCTTGAGGTTGCAAAAATAAGATCAACTTTCTCCAAAAGCCTTTGGGCTTTCATAAGCTTTATTTGATGCCATTTCTTCAGAGAGTACGATGTAAGAAAGCCCTCCATCAAATTATCTTTTGGACAAATTGTGAGACTGGCGGAATCCAGAAGGAAAGACTTCTCTCCTTCTTCGAATATTGGCCTTTTTAAACCTCAGAAATTACCCCCCCCACCCCCCCCTTTTTTTCTTTTTTTTTTTTGTTTTTTTTCTTTTTGTTTTTTTTTTCTTTTTTTTTTTGTTTTTGTTTGGTTTGTTTTTTTTTCTGGTTTTTTTTTTTTTTGGTTTTTGGGGGTTTTTTTTTTTGTGGGTTTGGGTTTTCTTCTTTTTTTCTTCTTTTTTTTTTTTTTGTGTTTTTTTTTCCCTTTGGTGTGTTTTTTTTTTTTTTTTTTTTTGTTTTTTTCTTTTTTTGTTCATTTTTTTTTGGTTTTTTTTTTTTTTTTTTTTCTTTTTTTTTTTTTTTTTTTTTTTTTTTTTTTTTTTTGTCCCGTGGCCCACCCCTTCTTTGGTCCCCTTCTCAACAGTTTAGAATGGTTGGGGATTCTCCTCCGGCTTTCATCTATCTCTCCTCCTTCCGTGTGGTTTGTTTTTTACACCTCCCCGAATTCGCTCTCACCTCCCCCCTGAAACGATTTGAATCCCCCTTCGTTTTTAGTTTTTTCCCCCCCCGAAAATTGTAGTTGCGTCACTGTTCATCGGGTTCCATGTCCTTCCCCCCTTAGTATCCCTTGCAGCGATTTGAGTAGGCCCCTGCGGCGTAAACAGAGATTAGACATTTTCTTTTCTTCCCCTTCGCTCCCCATGCCCTTTCTCCTTTTTTTTTTTATTTCCTTAAGGAATCCCCTTCCCCCCCAGAGGCTCGGTTCCTCATTTGATCTGATTTTTTCACTCCCCTGAGCGTTCCGGGGGCCTTTTATAAGGAAAGGCACCCCTGGCTTGTAGCCCCCTTTCCAGAGGTAGAAGGAGTCCTCCCCCTCTTTCCTTTTTCGACATGATTTCTTCCTCCCAAACCCTCCCAAGTTTTGTGTTCATGAGAAAGCGGCTTCCCCATGTCCCCTCCCTTTGAAACAAAGAACGATTTCGTCTCGTCCCCTTGCCCGAGCGTTGTACTATCCATTTTCCCCGGAGCCCCCCTTCTGGACATTCAAGTAAAGTTTTAGGACCTCCCCCTCTCCCCCATCTTCTTCCGACGAAAAAGGGAAAGACGGTCTTTTTTTTTTTAACAAGTGGAAATGAGTCTTTACTCTTTTGTCGCACCTTTTAGATATCTTCGATCTTCCGGTTAGGAGGGGGTAGACCTTTTTGGGGTGGACCCCCCCTCCTCAAAACGGAAAACTTCTTCGGACCCCCTTTCCTATCCCTTAACCCCCCACCCCTGCCTGACAGAGGTCCCCCTCCCTTAAGAGTCTCCATGATCGGAAAGAGATTCCTTTTCATGATGACACCCTTGCTTCTTTTTCACGAACACCGCGGACAATGATTGCTTCACTGTATAAGAACTCTCCCTAGACAAAATTACCCTTCCGTCTGCACAAAAAGTATTTTTTCTGGGCCCTGTGCGGTTCGTTCAAATTTTGACCATTCGAGACCCCCCACATCGCACGACTTCAAGGAAATGTCTGTCCGCTCTCGATCTTCCTCCCGATATACCGCAGCTTTCTCTCCTCAAAGTAATCCCCCCTTTAATTAGAGCAGGATGTTCCCATGCAAGAGCGTTCCTGAGACAGCCTACTGATCTTTGATAGAAGTTTACACATAAAATGTTTTTCTCCTAATGATGATAAGGGAAAGCGCCCCCTCCCAACCGCTCCCAATTAGATGATCGTTTTTTTTCTCGAAATTCAGAGCCACACCGTCTCTTTTTTTCTCTCGTTTTCCTTTCGAAAGATTTTGCATTCTTCGTTCCACCCTCCAGGCCCCTTAATTCCTAAAGCAAAACGGTTCCCCCCTAGGGCCATCACCCAGAGCAAACCCCTTTGAGAGGAAAAGGCTCAACTCTCCAGCTGAAGGGCCTCTTTGATTTTGCAGTGTCTCCCCTTTGAAAATGATGAGGCGAAAAGTTTCTATGGAGGGGGTCTCTCAATTCTTTTCGACTCCTCTTGGGAGCCTTCTTCATTCAGTTCTTTCTTTTCCGTGCGGATTCTTTTGATTGATTGAAATCCTCCCCTGAATGATGGAGTACCCATCTTCCACCCACCCCTTCTTCCAGATGCTTAGTGACCCTTAACGTGAAATCCTTCCTGACAAGGGAATTCCACGAAACTCTAGGAAAAAAGAGAAAGGTACCCCCCTTTTTTCCTTGCTATTTAGCGTGCGATTCTCCCTTCTCCTTCGCTGCGAGATCCTTTTTTTCCCCGCCGATCAATGAAGCGTGACTCCCCTCGAGACCTCTTTGGAAATGAACAGTTTTCCCCATCCTCTCGCTTTTTTTCTTCTTTTCCGGCGATCCCTTTCCTTATCAGGTGATGGATAGAAGCCATATTATGTTTCTCTGCTGAACAGCCTTCTTCTCATCCCCTGGCGAGGAGGACTGTAGTTTCGCGACTTTCTCGTAGTAGGAAGAACCGTTTCAAAGCAGTCCTTTTTCTCTCTCGGGATAGAGAGCGATTTTGCGACTTTTTTCTTTAATCTCCTCCTTCCGATATGGTCCGGGTTTTTTTTTTGCCATAGATATCGGCAACCTCCTCCTTCTCTCTTTTCAATCCTCGTGGTTGAGGAGAGTATTCGGCCCGTCTCCCTATGGCGCAAACCCCTTTCATCTTCTTCGTCTGCAAACGTAACGACAAGATTTCTTTTTTTGCGCTATACGATAAGAGAAAGTGATCCTTCTTTTTTCCTGGTATAATTACTTTTCTTTCCCTATAAAAGAGGGATCCCCTCATTCGGTCGCCAATTTTTTTTGACTATTTCAGTAACCCTCATTTTTTTCCCTTCCCCCTCTCAGAGAAGGATCTTCCCTTCCCACGGAAAGGTTCTCCAATTAGAAAGAACTTTACCCCCTTCGGTCTTTCCAAGAGAATCTCGGTCCTTCCCACCAGCGATCCCCCCCGGAGCGGATAATGGGAGTCTAAAGATGCTCTTCCCCCTTCTCTGAGCTTTTTCTTCCTATCTGCGCAGGTTTATTAATGAAACTCCCTTACGTAGAAATTTTCTTTCCCCCTGAGATGTTTCCTATACTATCATGGCTGGGTCTACGCTTTGACTTTTTCGTTCCGAAGTTCCTCCCGACGCTTCTACGGTGGTTCCCTGTCCGACAATCAGAACCTCTTCTTCTTCCTTTCACCTCACAGGCTCTCCGCGCTCCCTCCCTTACAAGCTCCCAACAAATTTTTCCCTTCTAAAGATTCGGACTCGAAACCCTCCCCTTTCTTAGACAAACTTCCAATGTAAACGATCCCCCCTTGCACTCAAAGCACCGAACCCTTTTTCCCCTCTGTAAGGCTGCGGCCGGTTCGTTCTTCGCGTTCAAGCTTTTTGAGATGGGACCGGGATTCCCTCCCCCCCTTTTTCGGGGGAAGAGGAATAAGCCCCTTCTTCCCGAAGTGTTTCAGTCCTTATACCAAATCGTTTCTTTTTCGATAACGATATCTCCTCGTTCTTTTGAGATGAATTTCGTAGTCTTTTTCCCCCCCCCTATCAGTGGGATTTATCTTTATCCCTTTTCTCGCCTTGTTTCATGATCATCATGATGCAACTTCGGGAAACTCCGGAGGCCTAGTCGAATAGGCTTCTCTCTCTACGCGGTCATGGTGTCCTGTTCTCCCCGCTTTTCCTTCAGTCAAAAACGCCTCTTCCCTGCTCATCCCTTGTAGGATAGGTTATCTCTTTCCCCCTTCTCGATAGAGCCTCCAATACCATTCAAGCATTATTGGGCCCTTCTCATTGTGGAGTATTCCCCTTTTTTTCCCCCCAAAGTATTTTCCCTCCCCGCCAGAAAAGAAAAGTTTTTTCCCCCCAGCGCACCCCTTTTTTGCTACTTCCCTTGCCTATCGGGTCATATAGCCGAGGTATACCCCAAGGTAAGAATAAAGTGGCCGCCTCCTTCTCATAGACCCCCCCCTCCCTTTCAAAGAAAGATCGGCTCGACCTTTTCATGTGAAAGTTACTCCTTATTCTTCTTCTTTACGATATCTCTTTGTCCGCTTCTAGAGGCTCCCTGCTGGGATGCTTGGGTTTTCCCTCCCCCCTATGCGTCTCTCATCTCTCACACCCGCGCTTCTTCAGAAGCGTAAACCTTCTAATTTAAACCTTTCTTGCAGGTAAGAGGGTTCGGCTTCTCCCACCGTCAACCTAGGTTCCTCATTTACCTTCTTAGCCCTTTTTTACGTTGAAAAATTGTCCCCCTACGAAATTCTATACAAATAAAAATTTTTTTCTTTTTTTGTCATCCCGTCCCCTTATGTGCACTTTTTTCTTTTCTTTATCAATTCGGAATTTTTCTTGTTCAGAACTCTTTCCAAGTAGGAGGAATCTTCTTTCCCTTTTGACACGCGTTTTTTTCGCCTCCTTTGATCTAGTGTTCCTCCCCTTTTCTTTTGAGGTGTAGGTGCTAGAAATCCCCCAAAAGAAAAAGAGCGCTTTTTCTTTCATCCGCGTCCTGGGTCCCCCTTCCGCGCCTATAAGGGCCTTCCATCCATTCAGGAAAGCAGCTGATGAGAAGTTCTCAATGTGTGAAATTTTCCTCGAATTTATTCTCGTCTTCCTTCCCTTGTCCGGTCTTTCCACCTGCCGTGTTTAATTTCCCCTTTTTCCCCTTGGTTAAGGATTCAACGTTTTTTCCTCCTGAGGGATGATAGAATCTTTCTCCCTTCCCTCTCCTTTTTTCCTACTCCCCCTTTTCTCTTCTCGGAAAGCCGATGCGATCCTCACAACCCCTCTTCCCCCTAATAAGTAAAAAACCTGCTTTTTCCTTTCTTTCACTTTCCAAATTTCGCTGGTGGACCACTCCCTCCCCCCCTCCTTCAGAATATGCGCGCGATTGAGTCTTTCGGATTACCCCCCCTTCTTTTACCCCTCTTTATGCGCTCCCTTTGCTGGACTTCCGCTTTTTAGTGTCCCAATATAAGGCATCCCCCCCCTCCGCGTGGATGAGACAAAGAGGTTTTTTTGGAGAAGTTTCTTTTTTTGCACCCTCCAACCTCCCTATCAGGTAGGGGTTCCACCCTTTTTTTCCTGACCAGCTGGGACCAACGTTTCGGAGAATGGGACTCTCCCTTTACACTGACCCTGATTTTCCCCCTTCGAAAGAAAGGCGTGAAGCCTCCAAGAGGCTATGAAATGATCCCTTTTGCAGCGTGTTTTTTTACTACTCTCTTCTAAGGAGCGTGGTTCCCTCCTTTTGCAACTGGAAAATTTCCTTCCTTTCCTTTTTCCCGTTTTCTTTCCCAATATGACAGGGTTTCTCCTCTAATTTTTTTCATGCTTCTTAAATGGACAAGAGAATTTTTCTTTTCGGTCGGCAATCATCGGGTCCCTTCTTTCTTCGAGCTCCTTCCCCTCTCAGTCGGGGTAGAAGAACCTCATCCCCCTGACCAGGAATCTTTCCTCTACTTCTCTAAAACGGAAGCCCATCCCTGTACGTCCAGAAAGGAAAGGTCCCTCAAGGATGGACTCCCCTCTCTTCTTTCCAATATTGATTTTTTCTCATTCGAACCCCTCAAACCCCTGACATTTTGCCATGTCTTCCCCCCCCGAATAGAGGCAGGACAAAACTTCCCCTCTTAACCCACTTTGGAAAGACTTTTCTTCTTTCCTTTTAAACACCCCGCAAAAAAAATCGCACTCCCAAAGGAAATGGCTGAAAATTGTCTTGCCCCCCCCCTCTCTTAGATTTTCCCAGAGGAAGAATCTTTCCTTCTCATCCAGTACTTTTTTTTTCCCATCTCTTTTACGAAATTTCCCCCCGGCGGCCCCAGTTTGTGAGAGAGCCCCTTCCGGAAGCATAGAATTCTCTTTCTTTTTTGAATTGTCCCTTCCTTTCACTTTCCTTTTCATGTCTGCGCATCGACAGGCACCTTCCCTTTCACCATGATAAAGCCCTCCCCCCCTCAAGGCGACCCTTAGGAGAGAAATTTCCTCCCCCTCTCATCTTCGCTATACTTTGCATATACTACATTTAAGTATTTCCCCCAAAAGTTGCCTTTCAATAGAAGAAGGCGTTCTTTACACAAGCCCCCCGCTCATTCGTTACATATGATACCCCCTTGCAAAAAGATTGACCTCTCAGCCCCCCCCCCCCCAGATTAAGATGAATGGGCTCCAAAGCCTTATTCTCTTTTGTTGACCTGAATGTGTCGCCTCGGTAGTGACCATCTCTTCCGCCTCTCTGGAAATGAAGATGAGGTCCTCCTGACTGCGTTATTTCCAATTTTTTTTCCTTTCGATTGGGGCTTCTTTTAGCGTAGAGGATATCCTCTTTCTTTGCAAGAGAACCTTTCTTTTTAAAAAGAAAGTCCCCTCTTCCCTAATGCGGCTTTCAGAACCCCTCTTTGCGATCCCAGGTCCTTTAAGACCATGTCAGGAAGACCTCCCCCCCCTCGCACTTTCCCCCCCGAATGGAGAAGTAGGTGAGTCTTTCATCCCTTCCTTCCTTTAGCTCCGCTCGTCACTTAGGATCACGTTCTTTCTTTTTCCTGCACGCCGATCAGCTTTTCTTTTTCGAAAATCCGCCGATGTTGTCGCTTCCATTAACCAGGTCCCCTAAGGCCTCGACGGGTTTATGGGACTTTTTCCTTTTCCGGTGGTAAGCAGCATCGGGTCTCTTATCTTCTTCTTTATCGCCTTTCTCGTCTCTGACCCTGGTTCCGGTCATGACTGTAGCGAACTTCTCTCGACCAGGTAATGGACCTTCCCCTCTCCCCTCATCCAGTCATAGATAGAGATTTTCCCCCCTTTTTTTTGCGTGCTTCCTTTCCTCATCAAGTTGGACGAGAAGATTTTTTCCAGCGTCTTCCCCCCCGTGCGATATTTTCCTCCTCCTACTTTTTTAGAGATAGGCAAGTGCCGGATAATATTTGATTCCCCCCTACCCGGACATATCCTCCTTCCCCTTTAAATAATGTAAATAAAGAAAAAGACTTCCCTCTCTATCGATCCTTTTTCTGGGACTTTTTTTTCCGTTCCTTACCGGGTCCATCCTTCTCGTGATAGAGCCCCCCTCCTTTCTCCAAGTCTTTCCTCTGAGGTTAAGATATAAAATCATGGCCTCCCCTCCCCTTCAGCGACAGTTCCCTTGGTTATTTGAACATTCCCTCCCCCCGCCCCCCGGCTTTGCAGAGAATTCTTTTCTCTGTTTCATTCCCCTTATAAAAATAGGAGAGTACCTCTTCTCATGATGGGATACTCTGCTTTCCCTTTGTTATACGTGATCTTTTTTTTAGAGATCTGCGAAGTAATGTTCTTCTTCTAAGTAGACCCTTCTCCCCCCCCTTGAAGATGTTTGCCTATGCCCTATCCTTTCTTTGGGAAAATTACCCTATTTTTTCTTCCGTTACGACGCCTCCACTTCTGCTCCCTTTTGTGCAGTGATGGGGAAGACCATCATTCTTCCAGAATAACATTCTTCTTTCTCTCTGAAGAGAGAGACCCCCCTCATTTACATGCTACAAAGGTACTCCGTTTTCGGACTCGACCCCACGGAATGGACATTATACCCTTTTCCTCTCCCTCCTTTTCACAGACCTCCTTCTCCCTCCCCCAGGAATAAAAAATCTCTTTCCTCCCAGTCAGGATTTTTCTTTTTTAATTTCTTCTTCCCTTTTGTCGGTTATCCTTTGCCCCTTAAGCGGTACCCAGTTTGGAGGGTTCCTCCGGAGTCTTCCCTTTAAGGTAGGGTTGGCCGCCTTCATAAGGCAAAAGCGCCTCTCTTCTACCTCTCCCTTTATACTGGTTGCGATGACTCCCCTTCAACCCAGATAAACTTTCTCTTTCTGCGCGGCTCTCCCTTTAGCAGGTGAAGGTATTCCTCGCACATGACCTTCTTTTCAACATCAAAGGAGGTTTCCAGTTTTTCCCTTTCTTGGTAAGGGTGGCAGCCGCTCTTCCCCTGGGCGCTAAACTCCTTCCCCCCCCGCTGCGACTTTTCTGCTCAGGTCTCCGGCTCGGTATATTCAGGAAATATCGATCTTTTGTAAACATATCGGAATGGGAAATTTTTTCCCTTCTTCGAGGTACCTCCAAAGTCCAGAATCCGTTCCAAAGCGGCACAGCCTTTTGTGTTTTTTCCTTCACTTTTTTAGGTAATATAAGCCGGAGTTTTTCTTCTCCCTTTCATGGAAAGGTCATCCCGACCCCCTGTGTGAGTAATCCCCCCCACTTGCGATTTTCAATCTGAAAACGCCCCCTTTTGAAGACCTTCTTTTTTGCCCTCCCTCTTTTTTATGCGGAAGTTCCCTGATCCTTTTTTTCGAATCTCTTTCCGACGGTCCGGTCGCAGATTTTTTTTTTTCTTGTCTTCCCTTTCGAGAGAGAAGGACTTTCTTCCTCGAGCAGAAACCTTCTTATGAAGTCCCCTCCGAGTAACCATCCATTCTCCTCCTTTAGACCAGGAAGTCAGAGGTCCTTCCTTTTCTTTCGCACAGATTTCTCTGCTCGGTCCTTTTCCTTTTCTAATTTTTTCCCCCCTTTATTGCAACCCTTCGACCAAGATCGAAAGGACCTCTTTCCAAATAGGGATTGGTGTTCCTCCCCCGTTGACCTCTCTCTTTTTTCCCCTTGAATTTACGTCTTCTGTTCGTGACCCTTTATCAGTCGAAAAAGTAGCGAGGCATTTTTGAACGCTTTTGGCCTGTAAGAAAAGCCCTCTGTCCCCTCTTTTCCTTCCCTGATATGGCTCTAGCCCGATAGCGCACCCTCCCTCTTGGCTTTCATAAGAGTTATAGTGATCTTTTTCCCCCTCCGACGACCTCTTAAGAAAGTAGCTTCTCCCCGCTTTGATTGCGCCTCTCCTCTTGGTGCCAGCCGGACTCCAATCGCGCAGAATACTTTGAAGGACCTTTACGTCACGAGGTCCCCCTTTTATCCCCCTAAAACCTCTTTCCAAAAACTCCGGTTTTTTTTACTCCTTTCCTCGAATAGTTTGGTCCTTTTTGCTCTTCCATTGTAAG
>Ga0179593_1544110_pt1 | contig 15359 bp, 23 predicted proteins | sample CZODoug2_1_08_16_FD_185931 | JGI IMG/M metagenome (GOLD analysis project Ga0179593, IMG submission 185931) | Vadose zone soil fungal communities from Angelo Coast Range Reserve, California, USA - CZODoug2_1_08_16fungal (PacBio error correction) | ecosystem: Environmental > Terrestrial > Soil >... | reverse complement strand
GGTGTTTCTCTCCCCCCATTTTCAACTCTTAACTCCTTGCGAGCCGCTCCCTTGCCCCCCGGTGTGTAGGGTTACTTTTCGCTCTTCTTCAATGGACGAGGAAACGCCTACCCTCAATAATGTAATCACATCTTCCCCCCTTTCCCGTCCTCGTCTTTCTGGTTTAGAGAATAGCCCCCGAAAACCCCTTCCGCACGGCTTTTTCTACCTCCGTTAGGTAGTGTACCTCTTTCCCTTCCCGAACGGAATGACAGACCCCCCCCCCCTTTTTAGGTACATTTTCCTTTTTCCCCTAGATTTTTCCAAGGAAAGATCTGCCTCATCTTCCCTGCAAAGTAATTTTCCCGTGACTTAGTTTAAAACAGGACAATCCCCCCCCCCCATTCGGCCCCCTGGCTGACTTTTCCCTTTTCTGACGAGCCGTCTTCCCCTCTTAACTCATTTCTCCCTCGAGGAAGACGCTTTTAAAGCCTGGCACTCTTCCCCCCCCGTCCAAAAAAATGTCCCCCCTTTTTTCCTGTCAGGGGGTCCCCGAAGCGTTCGTTTTTCGACTACCCCTCTTGGGAAAACACCTCTCTGTCAGAAGTCTTCCCCCTTGCTCGCTCCAGATTCCTGGGAGTTTTCCTCAAGAAAAACCAGTGAGACCCCGATGGTAATCGTACTACGAGAACCCCATTCCTTTCTTTCCTTTGAATAGAAAGGTTTGCTCTACGCGAACTGGCAGTTCCCGACCGCAATTTTTTTTTCCCCCCCTTTGAAAACGGGTTCCCTGCGCTTACAACCCTTTTTCAAATTTCTTTTCCATTTTACATGCAATTTCCCCCTCTCCCTCCAAACTCCAGTTGTTTCCCTTCATCCCCCTCAGGGAGCCTTTCATTTGTTCTGTCTTCCTCCCGCCATCCCTCGGCTGGACGGATTCTTTCTCTCACGGCCCCAAGCCCCTCGGTCAGGCCCGGTGAAAATGGCGGATTTTTTGCCCCATGAATGAAGCCAGTTTGCCCCCCCCCCCTTTTTTTCTTCTTTCAACCCGTTTTATCTCATAACCGCTTTCTTTCCCTTATAGACTGCAAGCCAAAAGCCACCGCCCCACTTTTTCGGATGACCTCTCCTTCTCATTAGACTGGCTCGTGCCTGTGCCCCCCAAACGATGCACCTTCATTCTCAAAGTTTTACTCAATGAGTTTTATTTTCTCGATCGAAGACTTCTCCCCGAGTTTCCGAGGGTTTCCCTTCCAGCTCTCTCGCTTACCTCTCTTTTTGCTATGTCTTTTCCTCTCTGGAAACTCGGAACGGTTTGCCTGGTTTTCCTTTTCCGACTGTGTCTTGACCCCTAGTCCAGTTTTTTTTTCCCAATGTTCCCTTCCTTTCTTTTCAATAACACTGCGATGACAAATGAAAGACTGGTTCCTTCCCCCTCGTACTTTTCCCCAATAAAGTTCAGAGACCCCCCCCCCTTCCCAATTCAAACGGAAAAGGCTCCCTTTTGCTTGTCCTTCCGTAAAAGAGAGAGAGCTTAACCCTGCAAACCATTAACAACAATCTTTTTCTTCTTAGAGTTAAGAATGGGATTTTCTGCTTCCCTCCTCAGTATCTTCGCAGGTATTGTCGGAAATGTCTCACCTTCCCGCATTGGTATCATTTAAGCACCGGATTTTTTTTTTAGCTCTACGCATATTCAGGGAAGAAACTACCCTTCCCTCCTTCTGCTCTGCCCCCTAACTTCCTATTTGTAAAGGCCTCTATGTTATCTTTAGGAAATTGTTGAATTGCCCCCAATTTCCCCCATTTAATCTGACTTTTCTGTCGATGCGTAGGTTACCCAGTCCCCTTTTTCTCTTAAATAATTGATAAGTTCTCGATTTTTTCTTTATGGCTTCCTTTAAAGCTTGCAGTCCCTGACAACGCGGTCCCTATCCCCCTCTTTTTTTACGCTTCTTCTTCTTAAGGCAGGTTTTTCCCATCCCCCCCAAAGCTTCCCTTTATTCCTCCTGCTACTCGCGGAAACACCCAGGCTAGCAGGCGGCCTTTCTACATGTTCCCCCTTTTATTTCTTCTGCAATATTCTGTCGCCTCCTTTTTCTTTGGTCTTACATGAAACCAGACGTCTTCCCTTTCGCAATGACCCCTGACGGATCTTGGAAGTTTTTTCAAATTACTGTGTGCCATTCAAATCTTTCTCTCCTCGTCCGTCCGAGAAATAAGTATCTCTCCTTTTCCAGTTAGACTAGCTGCTTCTTTCAACTTTCTCTTTGCATTAAGACGGCAACGATTTAATTTCCCCCCCCTGGGGCCCCTTTTCGTGTTGGGAATTTGCAATGCCCGTCCCCTCTTTTTGAGTCGTGCCGACTTTTTTTTTCCCCTAGCATTTTCCACCTCCCCCATCACTCCCGGGTCAGAGATTGTAGTAAATGGCCTTTGGTTTTTTTTTTTTTCCCTCTTCCTCTCGTTCCCGCGTCTTCCAATCTCAAGAACCCCCATTTTTGCCTCCTTTTCCTTGCGTTCCGCTCCCTGAAATCTTGGGGATTCCTTTAGCTTTCCCCCCCTGTCAATCCATGTGTTGTCATGTTGCCCGATAATTTTTCCCCCCCCCCCCCTCCCATTGACACGCCGTTCGCGCTAATTCTCCTCCTCAGTTAGAGATTCGCTGGCGCTCGTTTTTTTGAAGGCTCTTCGGGCAGGACCCCCCACACTTTCTTATTTCGTCCTCTTTCTGCCGGCCCTTTCTGTACTCCCCTAGGGCGAAATATCTTCCCCCCTGATTCGAGTCTCTTCCTCCTGACTGAGTGACAGCGCTGAACATTTAACCTCCCCGGAGCCCAACTTCTTCCTCCTTCTATATTTGCCAATTTAAATCTTTCTCTCACCCGGGTGAATTCATGGCAAATAGCCACACCCCCTTCCGCGCAGTGCTTTTTCCCTCGCTTCTTCCCCACGAGAAAAATTTTCCCCTCTTTTTTCCCAACCCCTCAGCGCTTCGACCCACTGTACACTCCGGGTGTCCAGCCCCCCTCCCCCTTTTTCTTTTCCGTACGAAGCTGTACCCGATTTGACTGAATGAGGTCAACTCTTTCAAACTTCCCCCCGATCCGGCGGGTTCTAACTTCCCTTTTTCTTGCATTCATCTTAGGCGACCCCAGAGGCTCCCCTCCTTGCCGACGACATCCTTTTTACCCCTTCTACTCCTGAACCTTTCTCCGGACTCGCCGGGTGAAGTTCACCCTCTCTTTTGGACATTCCTACCCGTCTTTTTTCCCGCTTCCTTTTTCCCTATTTATGACGAGATACACTATTCTTTGGTCAAGCCTCGTTGTAATTTAGCCCCGTTTGTTCACCTTCTTTTTTAGCAGACCCCCCTCTCACAGATCTTCGAGAACGTCAGTCACTCGTCCCTCTCTGTTTTGCACCACCATCTACGTCTCAAGTCCATCGTTTTTGCCATTTCCTTGTCTAGTTGCTTCCCTCCTCCCAGGAGCACCCTATTTCTTTCCCTTCCCTCGATGCGGTCAGGCGAATTCTCGCCTGCCTGGTCTTTCATTTCCTCGGAGTCCTTTCTCTAATAAGAAGACAGTAAAATTTTATTTCCCTTTTGCTCTGCAACTTTCTCCTTCATAAAAGATGACCTTTATAAGTTTATACTTCAATACCAAGTCTCCAACGTCTCCCAGATTCCCCAATATCCTCTTTCGTTCCCCCAAAGCCTTTTCCCTTTCGTGTTAGGGTTTGTTAGAAGCAAGTGCCATTTAATCCTGTTCCAGAGAGATTAGTCCCATTTCTATTTGTATCCAGGCTCTTTATAAACCAACCCCCCCTATTTTCTAGCTATAGGGTGATGTTCTTCCACTTCCCTTGGGAAGGTCCTTAGTCAACTTTCAGTACTTCCAATTGGACAGTATGGCTTTGAATAATCGTTCGAGCACCCCCGGAGGACCTCAGCTTGAGTAAGTAAAAACCCCCTTAGATTGACCGACCTGTCTGAAAAGAATCCCTACCAAAATCGGGACGGGGATTCTAACCAACTAGAGAGTAAGGGAATCCCTGGGGATTCAACTGTTTTATGAGCTAGAATTTCTCATCCCTCAAAAAAGGTCCCCTACGAAAACTCATATTGAAATTTTTACATCTTCAGTCCAGGTTATAGTTTTTCCCATGTCTCGAATTCCGCCCTTTTCTTCATGAGAAAGGGATACAATCTTTCTGCTGGGAAAAGGATGGGGGATGGTTCCTCAATAGTACTGACCTTTGGATTCCTCTCACAGTATGAATGCTTAGCGATTTTTTTTACTAATCCGCAATGCTTCTTTTATTCTTTCCCTTTTCTTTCCTTTCAAACAATTACCAGAAATTTATTTTCCCCGAACAAGCCTGTGTGTCGTTCTCCCCTTCTCAAGACATAGATTTTTCCCCAGATTTAATATAAGTTCCTTTCCCCCTCTTCCTTGAGACCCCCCCCCCCCCCCCCCACAAAGAAAGGTAGACCCGATTGATTTGCCCGCCTTTCCAAGCTTTTGTTTTTCCGTTATTGTCCCTGACCATTGGGACAAGGCGGTTTTTTTTTCCCTGACATTCAGCTCAATGAACGTTCCCACGTCCCCCCTTTCCTTGAACCCCTCTGAGTATTGCCTTCGAAGTTTTATTGCCACCAAGTCTACCACTCCTCTCGGACGAGATAAGATTGGCCTCCCTCCCCCCTGGTAATTCGCCCTTTTTCCGAGTAAGACCTTTAGCTGAGCGCTTTTTTCCTCTTTCCTCCCCCTCTACAAATTCCTTTTAAAGCATGTTCTTTCCAGCCTTTTTCCCCGCACGTTCCCCCTTTTTTAATCATCGTTTGAATTGCCCCTTGCTTTCCTTTTCTTATTCAAGCAAGCGGCTCCTTCTGGCCCTTCCCTTCTCCAAGATTTGGATCGGCGGGTTGTGATTTCCTTTCCCTCCCCTTTTGATCAATGTACCCTGCAGTTTTTTTCGGTCACCCCCCTTTCCCCTTCCCAAATCTTGCCATGGATAGCATTTTCTATTCTCCCCCAACCCCTCTTCCCTGGCCGGGCCAACTTTGATTGCGATGAACCTTCTTATCTCAAACAGATCCCCCGTCTTTCTGCTGATTTTTTTTTTTTTTCCTCTTTCTCGAGCGATTTAAACAAGACGCGCTCCGACGTCCTTTTTTCGACTTTCTCTCTTCGTATCGATGACGTCTTTGTTTCTTTGAGTTTTACTTACCCGTACGAAACCTTCCCCCTTACAATTGACAAGCCCTAGCTGTACTTGCCCCCTAGCTTTTCTGAGCATAGACCAATTCTTTTCCTTCCTAATTGTTTTTTGATCTGATGTGGCGCTGCTGGAATCGCTATTGCCAACTTAACTCCCCCTCCCCTTTCCAAGTTATCCTTTTTCTCGGACCCCTCCCCCTTTAGTCTAAACCTGCCGCGGTCCCCCCCATATACCCATTTCATACATACGAAAACGTTCTTTCCTGGACCTTCCTTCTGGTTGGTCTCGACGTCTTTTTAAAACCCTTCCCCCGGCTCATCACACGACTCGTTTTCCCCTATTCCTCCAAATCGGTTTTCATTTCTCTGCCGCCCTCAAAGTGGGTGCTTCTTTCTTTTTTTTGAATGTCCCTCTTGCCTCATAGGTTCAAATTTTTCTCTCTGTAAACCCTGTAAAGTACCTTCCTAGGTAACTCCGCTTCGATCAATCTGCGCCTTCCTATCTTGCCGATTCTGGTTGAGCTTCTCCCAAACTCTTGCCTTGGCTTCGTACCCCCCCGTAAAACCATCAATGAGGAACAACCGGTTTCCCCTTTTTTCCGCAGTTTTTCTCTCCGATCCACATGCGTGTAAAACGTTCTCTGTCTAAAGTCCGGCCTGGCACTCCGGGCGACCCCGCCAGCTCCCCATTTTTTTTAATTCCCCCAGTTAACCACTTGACGAACCCATCCCCTGGATGGTTCCGTCCTGATCCCCAGCCCCTCCCCAATCTGCCTTCGAGAATGTCTGCATGCCCCCATTATTTTCTTCTGGCCATAAATCGAATTCCCCCCCCTTTCGTGGGAAACCGTCCTGCTGCCTTTCCAACTCCCCATCGCATTACATGAAGATTCCTTTCGATCCTATCCCCTCCCCCAAAGCTTCCACATGCGTTCTCCTCCCATATTTTTGTCCCCATTTATTTTTTCTTCTCTAGCTTTATTGCCGCCTATTTAAATCTTGAGCTTCGTTGATTTGCGTCCTGTCACCAGGCCATTCGAGGCCTTAACTTCCTTAGAGTTTGACACGAATCATCCCCCAAGTTTCCCTCCTTGCTCAGATGCTTTTAAATATCGGATACGCTCTCCCCTATACTTCCCTCTCTCTCCCTTTTTAAGGCCAAAAGCAACATCCCTTTTTCCCTCTTTCTCTTTTAATCGATATTTTTGCCTTCCTCTTTTTTTCTCTTTCTCTTCCCCTTTTTATGCACACCGTAGAACCTCCATTTTTTCTTCCATTCTTCACCATCTTTTTTTGGTTCGAACTGTTTCTTCCTCAATCTGCTATACACGATTTGATCATCATTTTCCCTTTCCTTTTTTGATTTACCCGGAAAATTCCGTTTTCCTCGTGCTATTGTCCCGTCCTCTTTCAACTCACGTTTCCCTGGATCCTTCCCCCGTCCTTCCTCTGTTTATAGACGATGAGTCCCCCGCCCTCTATTCCTTTCTTTTTAAATTACATTCTCCCTTGCCCCTACTTTTTCCTTTCCTCGTCCTGCCGTTTAACCAACAACAAAGGAGTTCGAAATAACCGGTTCCCCTCACCCCGTGACTTCTCCTCTCCCTCGATGTGAAGACAGCAGGAGCTGGCGCTCTTGAACCCCAAAAAAGACGGATTTAGTTCTTCTCATGGAGCTTTGCTTTGGCGCCACTGGTATGCTTTCCTTGTACCTTTCTCCTCCTCACTGGGACGCGATTTTCCCTTTTAATTCCTCAGCCTTCCTTTTCTTAATCTGCCCTAAGACGCCTTTGCAGTCCCCCCCCCCTCCCCGGGCTAAGAAGTCCGTTTGCGCTGGAATCCTTCCCTATGCCATTGTATCGCTAGAAATGTCTAATTTTCGTCTACTCTCCATTTTTTTTCGACTTCCCTTTTCAGGGATCTCTTTCTTTGACCCCCAAGCGATTTTACCGCTGAAATAATTAGTCACGGTCCCTTTCGGGCGTCCTTCCCCGTTTCCCGCCTTGGCTAAGTTTCCTCTTGTCCGCGCATAGTAGTTTTCGTAATTCCTCCCCTTGGACATCCATTAAAAGCTTTTAGAGTCTCTCCCCCTTCCCGCGCTCTAGTGAAACTTCAAGTCCGAGTCTTTCTCAGTCTTTTCGCTTTGTTGGCTCCCCCCTTTGCTTCGTTTCCAATCTTCTGGCGCCTCATCTTATTCCCGCCTCGCGTTAAACACGTCCTTTCACCCTCCCTTTTTTTTTTCAAAAATGGTTACCGATTCCTCGGCGTTCTTTTAGTTAGTCCCCTCCCCCTCGCAGCTAAAATAAGTTTAATTTTCGCGTTTCCTTTTAGAGTCTCTTCTTTGTCCCTTGTTTCTCCTTTCTGCCATTTCTTTGGGCACATCTTTTTTGGGCTATTTGCATTTCCTCATTTTGAGATCGCGGATCCTTTCCCTCTCATTTTTTTGCAAAGATTCCGAAAGGACGACAGTCTTCTTTCTCCTTGTTCCGGGGCCTTGTTCAGCGCTTCCACCCTCCATAATGCCGCCTCCCTCCCTCGGTTTGCCCTAGTAGAATGGCGCCTGCGCCTCCCTTTCAATTTTCCCTTAGCGCCCCCCTTTCCCCTCCCCTTTTGGTGTTGTGTTGACAGAGGAATCAACTCCTTCCCTTTTTCACCCTCCCTCCCCAGCTCTTTCCTCCCCTCATTTTGTGGTTGTTTTTTCTCTTCCTTTCCGGGCTTTTCTTCCCGGATGAGTCGGGCAACACAACACCAAATCTTACCAGTCCTGAGGCCCCTTCTTTCTTTGTCAGAGGAGCGAATTATATATCCTTCCCCCCCCCTTCGAGGCGCTTCTTTCCTCCTACGGTTTGAAAGAGATTGACCCTTTACCTTAACCCTATCTACCCAATATTTTTTTTTTAATTTTCTTGCCAATTTCTTTGAAATATCCCCGCTCTACAAAGTTGAAACCCCCTTCCCTATCCCCAACACTTTTTCCCTATTTTGGAATTTTACGGAATAGAGTATTCCCCACCTCAACCCTTTTTCCTTCCCCATATTCAGAGCGTTTTTTACACTTCCCCCCCCCCCTTTTCTTTACAACCCGCCCTTATTTCTCTCGGCGACGCACGAAAGCGAAAGATTGATTCGTTACTCTTCCCCCCCCCACTTTTGCACCCTGCAAAAAGCTCCCCTTGGTTTCCGTTTTTTAACTTGTTACTGACTTTTCCACTGTCGTTAAGTCCAACCCTCTCATGAAAGCTTCCGAAGAAATCTGTTTGCCCCTCCCCGTAACTCGGATCCCCTTCCTCTTTCTAGACGGTGAAGTGCAGCTCTGAGACGCTTTAACTTTTTTCCCCTCTTACTCATTTTAATTTTTTGAGTATCCCCTGATTCTCTCTTATAACCCCGATTTCTGGAAAATAAGATTCGCTTTTTTTTCACACAAAGAGGGGCAGACGCCCTCGCACGAGCTGACGGCTTTCTAGACTCCCTTCTTCCGTTGTAGACATACCCCCGACCTTTCCTCACTTCCCCCCCCTTCCCTTCAGATGAAATTGTATCTCTTGGGAGAGTTGCCTCCCCTCATCTCTTTCTAACTTTTTTTTTCCTCCTTTGACTCCCCCATAGTGCCTGGTAAGGCGCTTCCCCCGTCTTCTTTCATCGCGTCGTGAGCCCTCCATCACTTTTTGATTGCCCTCCCCCCTTTCTCAGGCCCGATACACTTTCGCCTAGCCCTTTCAGGCCCCCCCCCTTTCCCCATGCTGACCCACTATCTCCTTTTCTAGGCAGAAAAATTTTAATCTTTTTATTTTTTTCCATCTAGAAACGATCTTCCCCTCCTTCAGACGCGGCTCCTATGCATTTTAGTTTTTTAGGCGGGTTCCCCCTCACTTTTTTTTAACCCTACGATAGTTTTCTTCTCCTCCATTGGGTCGGTCGCTTTTTTACAAATTACTTTCCCCCCCCCCTTGCATTTTCTTTGAGCACACAGTGGAAGTCCTTTCTCCATCCCTATTCTGCTCCCCCCTCTCCCCCTCCCAATCAGGGCTTTAAATCACGCGATGGCTTTCCTTCATTCGTGATCCAGGTATCTCGCTTTTAAACCCCCCCTTTGCGAACAGCCCACTAATTGCGATCCTTTCCTCTTCTTGGTTCAAGTTTGGAAGACCCCTCACTCTCTCTCAGCTGAAATGTCCGTCCGTCGCTCAGAACTCCCCCCACCAACACACCCCCCCCCACCCCCCCCCCCCAACCCCCCCCCCCCCCCCAACCCAAAAAAAACCCCCCCCAAACAACCAACCCCCCAAAACCCCCCCCCCCCCCAAACACCAAACCCCCCCCCCCCCCACAATTGGGTTGGATTTGGACCGTGCCCTGGTCTCGCTCCTTTTTTCCCCTTATTTTCATGAGTCTATCCCTCTCTTTGATCATTTTTCTTTCTTTGGACCGGTTAGTGAGGTTTCAATTTTTCATAACCGACAACTCGTTCCCTTTTTTTCCACCTGGCCAGTGAGATCCTCTTGCACCTCCTTAATTCCGGGACACGGGCGGCAACTTTGATTTCCCCAACGAAATTTTCTCCGGTACGGGATCACGCAGTGGCCTACCCACTCGTTTCTTCCCCATTGCCTCTGCCCTTCCCTCCCCCAGCGTATTTTTGGAAAGGAAGCGCAACCCTCAACCATTTTTTCCCCTTTTTTACGGAAAAATTCTTCTTACTTGGGCACATCCTTCTCTTATCGGAATGGCAAAACATTTCTCCCCCCCATTGTTATAGATCTTACTCTTTCCCCCCCATCCCAGGGTATTTCTCCACTTTTTCTTACTTCCGGCAAGACAGATTTTTTGATCAGCGTTTTTTTTGTTAGACCCCCCTTTTTTTCCAGAATGTTTATAGTATATACGAACTACTTCCTTCACTTTCTTTTCCTTTTCCCCTTTTTTCCTCTTTTTCTACATAAGGTGCCCCTCCCGTTTTCTTCTTTCTTTATTAATTAAAGAGGCTACCTGCTCGCCCCTCTTCGCGTCTTTGCTTCCGTTCCCTGAAATTGAATGAAACTCGTTTCAAGGTCCTTCTTCTCTCTTTTCCCCCCTCTTCCAGGATTAGATCAGTACTTGAAACCCCGATTCCCCCTTTCAGCTTTGACTGCTCGCTTGAGCGATTGTTTCCCAAGTTAGTTTGCTTTCCCGGTGGAGATTTTGTCCCCGATGCCGATCCAGCGATCCCCCGACGATTCCTTTCCTCGTTGTCGCTATTGATTACTATGAGTATGATTAATCTCTTTCTTCCCGGCAGTTGAGACCCATGGACATTCTTTCAGACCCCTCCTTCCCACTGGAAGCGCGGCTGGCGGAAGTTGATTTTCTTCCCCTTGTTTCTTCTTTCCCTTTCTCTATCTTACATAATAAGTTGTTTGTTTTTGAGTCTTTTGTCTCTTCTCGCTAACACGCTTTTCACTGCGAAAGGCTCCTTGCCATGGGAACTTTTTTTTTGCTTTACGTCTTAATTTTCCCTCATTAAACTCCATATCTTCATCGATACGCAGAGTCTCCCTCTCGCCCCCCCCTTTTTTTTCCATTCCTTCTTTCCCGCGCTAGAACCGGGACAAAATCCCCCGCCCCCTTCTCCCCTCGGTGTTCGATCTCCCCCAGACTCGAAGGAACCCTTTTCAAAGGGGGCCCTTCGTTTAGATTGTCAAGGACATGTCTTCTCATCTTCCTTTTCTTTCTCGTTCCCTCCTCAGCGTAAAAATGATGTAACAGACATGGCCACTATCTATCAACGGCTTTTGGTACCCCAATATTGCGCCCTATTGAGGCGCTTTCTTGGGAAAGTTTAGTCTCTCTCTTGGTCTTCCCCCCCCACTGTCAAACCCAATAAATGAGGAAAAAGGGTTCCCCCTTGTCTCTTGTTTATAGAGAGAACTTTTCTGGACCAAGGCTCCCTCCCCCCTCGACGGCCTCGGCTCGCTCAGGGCTCAAGCTTTCGTTTCTTCTCATCCCCCCCTTTTCTCCCGCCTTTTCTTTGCCGCGCATCGGCGCAAACAATCTTAGCTCCTCCTTCCCGCCTTGTTTGCCCTGGTGCCATGCCGCTAATATCACTTCATCACTTCCCCCTTGTGGGAAAAGTTCCGGAAACCCTTACTTTTCCTTTTTCATTTTTTCTTTCATTTCCTGAAACTGGTTCTCTCTCTTTTTTCCCCTTTGCACTTTGTACAGACTACCGAAGACCCCCCTTCACCTTGCTCCTCCATAGGGCTGGACCTTCATTGTTCTTTTCTTTCGTTCTTACTCAGATTCCTTTCCTGAGAGCTTCCGTCGATTGTGATTTCTCTGGCTCACTTCCCTTGCATCGAGGCGCCTCTTTCCCCTTTGAGGTTCCCCCCACGCATAATTACGCCATCATTTCAGTTGCCATCTGTCTTTTTCAATCTCGGAAAGTCTAATTAGGGACGTCCAACCCAGCTGCTCTGTTTTAAAATCCCCCAACATCCCTATCCTCAGTTGATCCTTCGACCTTTTTTTGGCCTCTTTTTCGCGCATTCTGCCAAAAGTAGACCCTAAGCCTTCTTTCCCCTTCAATGACGTTCTTATGTCGATTGTGTTAGCGATTCTTCCTACACCTTTCTTTCCCTCCGAAGGAGTACCATTCCTGATCCTTCTCTGCTTCGTGCTATGCTCTCCCTCTCTTTCAAATACGTAAAGGTTGACCACTTGACTCCCTTTCTTTTTTCTACTATTATTGCCAAATCCCCATTCCCTTTGATTCCCCCCCCTGCGACCTACCAAGACAGACTTGATCGCAGCCTTTCCCTTTTTTCCCTCCCCCTATTTCCTTCCTACAAGAAACCGTAAAAGGACAACCCCTCCACTTTTAATTTTCAGCGCTGATCCAGTCTAAAGATGATTACCCAACCCCCCCCTTCCTTCCCAAAAGTTTTTTTTTTTTCTGCCTAGCTTTTGATTCCTCTTTTTTTCCTGCTCCCCCTTTTTTCCCTCTTCAGTATCTCCCCGTGTATCGTGAGCGAAGGGCCAGTCCTTTTCTTGTATAATTAATTTCCTTCCTTTTACATGTTCCATATAAATGACTTTTCGCTCGGGCCCTCCTACACTTCCACCTTCGCTGCCCCCCCCCTTCCTCTCTGTAAGGAATATCCCATTGTTTATAGCCACTGTGTTCTTCATTTTTTCCATCCATCGATCCACTGATCGCCCTTTTCTTTTCTCTGTTCCCACCAGCGATATACCCCCCCGTCCGCATAATGCGCCTTCATTTTCTAGGTCTTCCCCCTTTTTCTTCCTTCAGGTGTTCAAGATTGGAGACGTCCCCCGTCTCCTTTCTCCGCGGAGGACACCCCCCTCTACAATTACCCTCCCTTCTGAGTTTATGCGAAGCAAGCGTCGAGATTGACCAAGGTTCTTCTTCGTTTCTTTCCCCCTCGGGTTGGAGAAAACATGTTTATCTCTCGTTTCCTTTCGCTTTATCTTAACTGCCGGATGATACAGTACCCTTTCTGGCACGGCTCTTGGAATGCAAATACTTGGTTCCTTCCCTTTCCACTTATTTCCCTTCCTCGTAGCATTTAGACGAGATAAAATTCATTCGTTTCCACTTTCAATGCGTGGTTTTCCCTTATCTTCTCTTTAACGGACTTAAAATTTTTCTCGTCAACTCCCTCTGAGCCCCTTCCCCCCCCACTCTGGAGCCGTGTTGGCTATTGCAATTCCAACCTGTGTCTTTCTTTCCTTTAAAATAGCCTGGAAGCATCCCCGCCCTCTCTCCTCTTTTGTCGGGCAGTGTTCATGCCTCCCCCCGTCACCTTTTCTACTCAACGCTTTCCCTCCCTGTAATTGCGGCATGTGCGACAGAAATATGGGGGTCTTTCCTTCTTTCTTACCTCCATTGGTGTTACTGCCGCGGAACCTCAAATCCGTCCCCTCTCTCTATATCTTTCCTCCTCTCCCCGGTTTGTCCTTCCTCTGTTTCGGGTTATTGACCTTTTATTGATGATAGGGCCCCCCCCCAAACTGGGTTCCCTCCCCAGGACTTAATTGAATCCTTCGTCTTTCCTCTAACCTATATCGGAACCCCCTTCTCTTTCTACTTTCCCGAAGCCTTTCCCCTCTATGACTGCCTATGAAATTCCCTGGGAGTTCCGTTCGTCCTTCTTCACCAACTCCGCCTCTTTCCACAAAATCGGTGAAATTTCATGTCAACCCCACCCCCCTATTGCGCCCGCGGTTTCCTTTTCCGTATCGATATTAAAAAGATAAACTTTTCCCCTTCGTAAAAAGCCTACTCCCTCGTTCCCCCCCCTGACACCCCCTTAAAACGATTACTTATTCTCTTCCCCCTTTCTCAAGCTTTTTGAAAGTTGCTCCGACGCTTTTTTCCGGGAGTTCACCAGTACTTGCAATCGCGTCTTCTCGCCCAATGTTACTAATGATCGGTGCAGTTTCCTAGCCGCTTTTCCCCTCTTGATTTTTCCTTTGCCGAAGAAATGGGTGCTCAACCCGATGGTTGTGCCCCTCGTTTAGCCTTATTGCAGTTTGCTCGATTTCCGCTAAAGCTAAAGATTTTAAGGGAGCCCCTGTCTTTCCCCTCCCTCTTGCCTGGAACAAAGGCTTCGTTGGCGCCAAGCGGGACCCAACTTTTCCGGATTTTTCTTCTCGCCCCTTCTTTCTCCGAACGTTATCCGAACCTAGCGGCCGCTTTTTTCCCTACTGATCTATTCTAAAGTCCTGTCACATTTTCCTTGATCGTGATGCACCTTCCAACAGCGATCCCCCATGGACTTCCATCGGTGTTGTAAGAGAATATCGGTCCCTGTGTTTCTCTCTATGCGAGGTTCTTTAATAAGACGAAAGTAACCAGCGTTTCTTCCTTGTCAAGCGTATTCCCTTTTCTTCGTCCCCTATATGACGCCCAAGTGGAGAGGGAACAAAGTCCACCTGTAACCTCCCCTTCTTCACTATTTTAAGGTTATTGTTAGAAGTCTCTGACCAGCTCTGACCTCTACAGCGCGCTATTCCCATTCCGTGTTTCCCCCCCCCCCAACGGCGGGTTCTTTCGACCTTCCCAATCCTCCTCCGATTTTTTGCACCCATTTTTTTCTTAGACTTCTTCCCCTTTCATTACTGTAATTTCGACATCTGGCCTTTTCCCCTATTTCCCCCCAACCCTTGTCCCTCTTCCCTTAGTACGTCCCTTGCAACCCCTATTTCCCCTCTTCGTCGCTGACAACTTCCCCGACAATTTTTTCTTAATCATCCATATCGGTAACCTTTCTTTTCTCGCTCTCCTTTTCCTTCTCTGCTACACCCAAATGAGACCAGACCGAATCCCCACGTACCTTCTTTTTTATTTTCTCCGTTTTCTGACTCCTTCTAGAAAGTCAATGCGAAATACTCCTCCCTCCGCTGCCCTTTTTTTTTTTTCTGTTGTTATTGAAAAGTAGCCCTCCTTACCTCCCTTTTTTTCTTTTTTTTAAAGTATCCTCCGCTCCCTTCTCGCAAGATTTGTTCATTCTTCTGACCCCTTTGTCAAACATCCGCAATTTATTTTTCATTTCCCGCCCCTCCTACTCCTTCTGCGCTCTTTACCCATCTGCTTTTCAGCCTTTTGAAACCCTTTTTCCGATCACGTCGAGATCCCCCCAAATGTTCCCTTTTTTTCCGGTTCCCTTGAATAATCTTTGTTTCGTTCAGGTGGTTTTTGTTCCTTTTTGTTTTTGGACCCTGGATTTTCTTCTTCCCAAGGATCTCCAAATTGAACCCTTTCCAATTCTTCCCTCGCTATACCAAGGCACCTCGACCTTCTGCACAGTTCTGACCAACTTCTTCATTCTTCCTTTCTAGGCCCATCTTGCTTTTCGCAAATGGTGAATTGCTGTCCACTCGCTGAGATGAGCGATCGTTTTTAGCCCCCCCCCTTGTCCACGAAGTTCTTCATACGAACGCCCTTCGCTCCCACTTCAAGTTCCCTTCATTCTTTGTAACTCAGGTGCAAATTTTTGTTTTCAAGAAGCGCATGGCCAAATGAACCCCTCCCTATGGTAGTTTCTTCTACTTCTACGTGGCCATGAATGACCCTCTTACGAACCCTTAAACCTCTCCCTTTCCCCCTTGAAGATCATGAGATACTTAAAACACGGGGCAGTCGACCTCTTTCCC
>Ga0179593_1427812_pt1 | contig 15359 bp, 7 predicted proteins | sample CZODoug2_1_08_16_FD_185931 | JGI IMG/M metagenome (GOLD analysis project Ga0179593, IMG submission 185931) | Vadose zone soil fungal communities from Angelo Coast Range Reserve, California, USA - CZODoug2_1_08_16fungal (PacBio error correction) | ecosystem: Environmental > Terrestrial > Soil >... | reverse complement strand
CCGCTTCCCCGGGTTTTTAAGGTCCTGGGTTCCGCATGGGCTGAAGGCACTGTTCTCGGTTTCCGTGGCTGGAAATTTAACTCCCAGGATGATCGAGTCTTCAGATCGTCTCCCTTCCCCTGACAGCCTCCGGATGAACGATTGCTTCGACCTGGCCGGTTCAAGCGGCTCCGACTCGGGTAGACTCCCAAGTGTAGCTGTGTTAAGAAAGGAGGGCAGTGTCGCTTGGCCCGGACTCCTTCCAGGTCTTCTTGGACGATGTCTGACCTCTAGTACGACATTCTGTGTCCTCCTGTGTGGGTTTGGGTGGGGTGTTTGTTTGGGTCGGGCACCCTTTTCACCGGCGACTTCTCCCCTTCCCCCCTTCTGATACCTGGCAATTTGCCAAAACCATTGGACCTTCGGCCCTTCCTTTAGAGGAGGGACGACGAGCACTCTCAGCGACGCTGATTCTGTGCCGAAGAAAGGACCCCAGACGTTTGATCAGGTCAGACGTGCTTCCCCCCAAACCCTGTTCCGGCCCCTACCATCAACTTGTTCCCCCGCTGTACCTCCCTGAGCACGGGGCCACTTCCCCCCCTGTCTGAGCCGCGTTCCATCTTCTTTTTTCACGACAGGCCGAGGACTTATGGGTTGCGGCTCAGGACGTCGACATAAAACACGACTTTTCTCGCTCTACGCAGAGAGAACTCCCCTCCTTGGTCAGGATTTGTCTGTCCGCGGCCACGTCTTTCTGGTACATAGGCCCCCCACCGCCATGAGAGGTTTTGCGCCCCTTTTCTGAAGGTGTTCGTCAACGAGACACAGGCGAGATTTCCCCCCCCCTGACGTCTGTTTTCTTGTTTCCGAAAACTGTCACCACCCCAGCGAGTGCCAGTTTTATGTGGGGAGGGTCTGTGACATTCAAACTAGAGATCATTGCCTGACGATCCCGGCCCCTAGTAGCATTTCCACAGTAAAGGACTTCACCTACAGCCATACCCCCCCCAACACCCCCCCCAACACTGGTGGTGGGCACCGCTTCCCTTGGTTGCGCTGGTGCGTCCCTTTCTTTAAGGCTCATCGCTTGATGACACCGCCAGACCCCCCATTGATCCCTTTAAAGCTTCCCAGGGAAGGCCGACCCCGCTTCAGCTGGCCATTGGTAACGTAACGACCTTTTTTTTGCTAGGGCCAAGTCATTACGTCATGGTCAGGGTGCGTCCAGCGTCTAGACATAGAGATGGCGGGACGGAATGCACTCTTCTGGACAATTCCCCTGCCCCGTTACCGAGCCTGAAAGACTTGTCGATTTGTCGTAGTCATTTTGATCGATTGCCTTCAGCGTGAGGGAATCCCTCTTCTAGGTTTTTAGATGAGTCTTACGCACCCAGCAACCGGTGAATTTGTGTTCCGGCCTCGGGCCCGCCACGTGCACCTGTTAAGCGTAGCACGTTAAAGTTTTGTCCTCCCCTATGCCTTTTTTGAAAATCTCTCGGCCACACCTGAGGAGGACTGATTATCCCCCGGCCACCGGCTTCCGTCCCGGCACGCCCTTCATCCGGTCCCTCCCTTGTCCCTAACCAAAGTGGCTTTTCGTTTCCCTCCTGGCTCTTTTTAAGATTAGAGACCGTCCCTAGTTGACTCGAGTCCATGTTAACGGTGTACTAACTGGGTTCCACCCCCCCCTCCTTAGTTTCCCCCCCTCCTTTTTTGAGTATACGTGGAAGATCAGATTTTCCTACGGCGCCCCCCTTTCTTTTACCTCCCGTTTTTTCCCTTCCCCAAAGCCGTTCTTCTCCGAATCGATCACGGTACTTTTTTAAGTGTGATATACCTTTCCTTCGTTTAGAGCCTACTTTCGCTACCGATAATAACGCTCAACTTTGCGCACGGCCGGGGTCAGGGCCGAATTAATAAGAGGCCTTTAATACCCTTAAGCATCCTAGAGGGGCGGTCCCGTCCGCTTCTATCCTAGCCCCCTTCTCGGCGCCTTCGAAAAGACACGACTCCCTCGGCCGTGGTTTCCCCCGGATGAATCTTTTTAGGGAAGGAAATTATCGATATCCGTCTGCTCCCCTAGAGTTATTAAGGACGGCGATTGCTTGGTGTTCGACCATTACCCGTTATCTTGCGGTCAGTGATACCCGAGGTTCAATTTTCTCTCTTTTTTTCTTCTAGCCCCGCAGACCGCTTTCTTCTAGATAGTCCCCGACCCTGAGCGGCGTCTCCCGCCTTTGATAACCGGTTGGTTGTGTGTTTTCCCCCCCCTAAGCGGAATTCTGTCTTTTTTTGGCCGCGCGCAGTTGGGTCAGCGCCGGGCGCGTTCATTGCTTTCTTAAAATGTCTTAAGTTTCCTCGAGTCTTGAAGAAAGGCGAGGTCGCTTTCCCGAGACGTTTCCACCTGGCGATGGAGTATGTACTGGGATTTCGTCGCGGATACGAAGAGACCTCCCCCCTGTGCTAAGCGGCATCATTTCCCTACCTGATGTTGTTTACCGCGGTCCTGTCCGACGGGACACTCACCTTGGGCCCTCCGCTGACCGGGTACCATGTTTGATGCACCCCCTAATGTTTGCTGGCAACTCTTTGTCGTACCCTAGTACGAGCACAGTCTTTTTTCCACTTCGACGACTTTTAGCCGATAATTATCATTCTATATTACTTCCTCCTTTGTTTTTTCTTTATTTAATATTCTTCATGCTTGCACCTGTTATATAGTGGCCCCCCCCCTTTTTTTCCCCCGTCCAGATGGCCCCACGTTGAAAACGCTTTTTTTTAGTGGCACTCCCAGCTTGGACTCCCAGCAGGCCGTCAGCTTTTTCGTTCCATATTGGTAAAGCTTGGCTTTATCACCCCGTCAAAAATTTCTTTTGTCCCAGGAGTTGATCAGCAGGTCTTGTCCATTTCTTCGCCGGCTGCTAACTACTTTTTACCTACGCTCTCCCCGCCAGTTTAGAGATCGGAGAACTCCCGACCCGATCTTACTGATTAGATTCAGGCCTCGCGTTCCCTTCGCCAGGTCCCCCGCCTGACCAACTGCTCGCCGGCGCGGCCTGTCGCGCGGCCCAGACTATGCCGATGGATTGACCCAGTTCTAACGGACTTGCCCGCTTTTGGTCGTTTTGGCTCAGGAGGTTGTCGAATGCCTCCTCTTTTAATGCGAGCTAAAGCCCTGAGAACTTCCCCTTCCACATATTTATGGCCCCTGAACTAGAAAATGCTAATCGGAGAGTCCCGTCGGTTCAGTGTGGGGCCTCCATACCAGCCTCGAGTCTCCCCCTCTTACTATCCCTCTACAAACGACTTTGCCTCCACCCGCTCGATTCTTGTCCGAATCTTTTATCAGTACGGTCGGTTTTTTGCGTACCGCGCCCCGAGGAGTGAATCAGGACGTTCAAATGAGACCTGATCGGTCTGACTTTTCTTCCCCCTCGGCTCATGGCCCCATGTTAATGCGCCACGCGCCTCCTGGAGGATTAGTTGTAGCAGTTCTTTATACTGGCCGTAATTAAAATTTCCACGAAATAGAGAGTAGGTCTTCGAGTCTCATACAGGTACCCTTCTGATTAGTAGTTTTCCCAAATGACAAAGCATTGCCTAAGGTGGTAGGCTGAACATCAGGCAGATCCGAGAAATTGAGCTTGAAGGTTTTTCCGTTCTTCCACCTCATTGGCGCAAAGTCGCCCAATAGTCCGTTTCGCGCTCCTTTACGGCACTCTTCCCATATAAAGAACCCTTTGGTTAGGGGGCGTGTGGGTTAGGATTGCCCTCTTCTTTTTGACCCCCGTTCTTAGTATCACTTTTTTTGAGCGCCTCGTGAACTCGGTCGGATTCGGTTTCTTAGGTGACTTTCTTCTTCCCTGACGATCCACTTCGTGACAGATGAGTGTCCCAAAAACACCCGTTCAACCGAACGATCGAGTGTCGTTCTTCACTTCCCTTCAATAGAATCGGATTCCCCGTGCGACCCCCATCGCCCCCCTTGGTAAGATGTTACCAGGCATCGTTTTACCCGTTCGTTTTCTGTGTCTGACTCCGCCAGCCCACCTTTCTATCGCCCCCGTAGCCCGGATAGCCCCCTTATTTACCTGGCCTCCTTTTCATGCAGATTGAAGAGGCCCCAAGAATATTCACTTTCACTGAATCTCTTTTAGTAGGCCCGATGGTTTTATGCTTGACCTAGCCGCATTTTCGGGGTGGTGTAGATTGAAGATCGTCACCACATTTTGCTTGCCTCCCCGCCATCCCCCCTTCCCAGATTGCCAAACAAGGTTTCCTTTGTATTTAGGTGAGTGCCACTAGCTTTTCAAAGTGCTTCGAAGGAGCAGTTGTCTTCTTGTCTCGTTTTAAACTTACCACCCCCCAACGGCTCTCTTTTTGTGTCCTTAACCCCCCCCTTTTTTGCCAAAAGCCGTTTTTGGTTCCAAGATCGCAGACTTTATATTGCCGAGCCCCTTCATCCATTAGAAACGATAAGGCTGTGGCGACGTTCCCCCTTTCAGCCCCTCTCCATTGACTTTGACCTTGGACCATGCAGTGCAGTCCCTACCGGTTTTTTGATTCGTCTCCTGAGCCCCCCCCCTCCCTGTGTTGGTTGGACTCCGCGCACGACTTTTTTTTTACTATACGCGCCTCCTGAAGGCTGTTAGTGGTATCCGCGCTCCAATAAGATGAACCCTTCTTTATCATTTTTTGCGTAAGTGCCCGGCGTGCGCAACCGAGAACCCCCCCCCCTTTCGCTCGCCCCAAAACGTGCTTATTGGCCGACAGTTTTGGGACCCCAAACCGGTTGTAGAATAGTTCAAGTGAGAAGAAGACGTATTTCGACTTGGCGTCGGCCCTCCCTAGAAGCTTCAGTAGGCGTAGGTGTTCCACAAGCCCTCGCCGAATAGATCTTTTCCTGGTTTCTTTCCTTTTGACCACCTCTCCCTTTTTTATCGGCGTGCGGGCCCATTTACTCAGCCGTCATACATTCCGGTGATTAAGGTTCCCAAGGAAGTTTCTTACTCGCGTTTTAAGCAATCGGCCTTTAGACCCTCCGAGATTTACCTTGCCCCTTTTCGACACTCCTCAAGTAGCACCCCCCTCCGACACCCTTGGCGTCCCGATCGGTTGTCCTCTTCGCCGGCCGGTCGCGAGTTTCGTTTTGAACAATCCTAATTGGTCGGGGCTTTTTTCAGAACGATCCAGAGACTTTCTTGGACCCTATTGTTTGTATTTCCCCCCAAGCGACCTTACCTGAGCACCTGTCCGTCCTCCCCGCGTGCCAAAGGGCGTGCGAGAAGAACACTTTTGGTCAAAAACTCTATCTTCCCTCCTCCTCTTTCTCAGAAGCTTTTCCCCGCAACGTGTTCTTCTCGCCCACCTTTGGAGAATTGGGCTTCCTTTAACACTTTTTCTCTTTTAGAGTCCGCTTTCCCCCCTCAACGTCCCCCCCCCCTTTTTAGGATCGATGCTACGCGCTACGCCCCCGACCCGCCGGGACAACTTCTGTCGTCAGCCTTCTGTTGATCTTGAGACGAGGTCCCCACGCAATCTGAGAGTTTACTTAACGAGGTTTTTTTAATCCTTTCTTTTTCTGACACCCCTGAGGCACTTTTCCGCCTTGTTTCCCCCCCTCTTCTGAAAGTCCGCCCTCGTCCTGTTCTTGGCAATGTCTTATCATTCAGCTTTTTAGTACCTGGCCCATTCCATGGAATTTGTTCCGTGTCCCTCCAAGGTGCCAAGCGCCCCGAGGCCTTTTCCCCTGCCTCGCTAGTCGACGCGACGAATTTATTTTTGCCAAGCTGCTTGCCAGATCACATTACCCCGAATGCATGCCCCGACTGGCCGAGTAGCCCCCCACCCCCATGTTTCCGCTCCCCCCCCTGTCGGTCAAATAAAGCGCCGTGGTCGCCGCCTTCCCTTTTCCCGCCTGGACGGCCCCCTCCTATTGGCAGTTGAGATCCTCGTTAGTATTTGCCCCGTGATTCTTTACGTTCCAGGCGAAGCAGTAGGTGTGCTCGAGAATTCGTTTCCGGCTTACCTCCCACATCCCTACATGGGAATTAACCGACGTCTCGAAGATAAAGATGGTGCAGTTCTTCTCCCCCTTTAAGCGTCCTTTTCTTAGGCAGAGTACCATCGCCCCCCTCCCTGAGCGCCTCTTAAGTTTGTTTTCGTAACGCTCCCTGAGAGAGCTTTCCAACTTCCCTAGTTGTTGGGACACCCGCACGGAGATTTTCTTTGGGCGTATGGTTTTTTTTCCTAAAAAACTCCGACAAGCCGACCCTTTCCGCTTCTTCAGGAGCACTGGACCGCTATGCTTCCCCGTCCACTTCATACAGCATTACATGGTGGGGTTCCGTCATGTGGTTGGCGGCTTGCGGGTCGTTTATTACGCTCTTTATACCGAAACACGCGCTGTGCTTTAACGGTCAATCACTTCGAGTGGGGACACTCCCGTCTTTGCCCCTGATGACCTAATGTCACCCCACTTTGGGGTCGGGCACACCGTCTTGAAAAGACAGGGGTCCTGTTTTTTGGGAAGGGATGGCGTCGACATCCCTCCTCTGATTCGGATTCCTGATTGCCCCCCACGACGAGCGGACCTTTTCAGAAGCGGTTGCTCTTGGGATGCATCTTCTGCGCTCGAAGTGCGGTCATCCGATTCAGGAGATTGCATTAGGCCGAAACCACGACCGCACCTGCTGTTTAACGTGTTGTTAGGAGCACTCCCCTGGCTTCCAGCGTTTACGCCAAGGTTGTCCCTTCTGTCCCTTAAAATTGACGCCGCAGCCCTTTCTCTTGAAATATCTGATAAAAGTTTAGGAAACGATAAGTCCCAATTTTTCCCTTGCTATCATTTTTTCCCTTGGCACCATACTGGACCCCCCTCCCGGTACTATCGCCACCACCGGGGTTGATGGTTAATTTTATATGAATATCCCTCCCAAGGGAAACAGTTGCCCGCTTTCGGCGAAGATGTTAATTGTCGAGAGGTGTTCACCGAATTAGTACCACTATACTTGGGTTCCTCTCCTGCGTCAACTACCTCGGCCCTGCGGGTTTCCCCCCCCTCAGTCGCTCAGCCTCGAGAGAATACGCCCTTCCCCGTATACGCCCGATAATGCTTTCAGGTAGACGGCCATGAGGAGAGCGTCGTCCTGCCATAAAGGACGTACCCGTTAGGGCTTTGGAGTCCCTGAGCAGAAGCAGATACACCTCCAGGTAAGATCTCGCGGGGGGTTTGAGCCCCTTCCTCTTTCAGATAGAGTCTCCATGTCGCGGAGTTTCCCCCGAAAGCGTTTTTTGTTTTGGCCCCATTCTATCTGGTTGGTTTTAAGGAACGTTCGAGTCCTCGACCCGTAGATGATACCAGTTGGCCTTCCGGGCGATTTTCTGGGTTCGCCACACCACTTATGACTCTCTGTACTACTCAGGTGATGAGTTTTTTCCTCTCTTCGAGTGTTCTCCCTGTCAGGAGATCGCCTTTCTGTCCTAAGACCCTTCCCGACCAGACGATGCAGTGGATCCCGTTGTTCAATAGCTTGATGGCTGAAGACTCCCGTTGACCGAGTCCGTGGTTTCGGCGTTTCTGACATTTGAGTCGTGCGCGCTGTACCGGTACACTCAAGTCTCTTGAGGTTTCCCCCCCCCCCCCTTTTTACCCTTAAGATATTTAGTAGGTCTTGATGTTAGAACTCTTTACTTCGAACCTTTTCCACCATTCTTTCTAAAACACAACGCCGACTGGGATTCCCCCCGAGGTGACCTCTTACGGGTGTTTTTGGTGGGAGGTGTGTTGTCGTTTTTTTGGGGGTAGGTGTTTCTCCCATCCCTCGGGATTTTTCAATTCGCGTCTGAACGCCTGTTCAGACTGCCTCCTCCCCATCGTGGTACCGTTGACTCCGTGAACCTTATGGTCCTGAAATCAACTTCAGTGACGACTTTCTCTGCTCCTACTTATCTCTCCATCCCTTGGTAAGAGAGATTTCCTGTCTCCCTCTCCTGTCTGCTGCGAAGTCTCCTCACCTAACGGTGCTCTTTCACCCCGTTTCCCGTTTTGTCGGGGTTTTCATATGGTGGACGAAGAAGAGTGTAGAGAAGTGCCAGGTGATAGTTTAACTCTCTGTTCCCCATTAGAAAACCCCTCAGAACACTCTGGGGTTTGATATTATTCCGGGTTGGATACCTGCAGGTTATTAGCCTCGTAGCGGGCGTAACCCAGAACCTCTCCCCGTGAAACGGTCCTCTCCCCGCGAACATCGACACCCGTGATCTCTTTTTTCCCCCAAGTCTCCGTAGCTTCCCCCTTTTCTCCCTTTTTCCCCCCCCCCCTTTGACCACCGCGATGCCGGAGGTTCACAACGGACCCTCTCAATCCTCTTCCGATATTCCAGGTTACGGCGCTCTTCCTATCTTGGGACTTTGGCCGCCAGTTTTATTTTTTTCCTCCTTTATACCTGATAAATCTAGCGTCCTCCTCTTCGCGGACCTCAGAAACCAGGATTCGCAGATCTATCCCTTCTTTCATAAGTGTGGGTCTGAAAACACCCGTACGCCCTTCCCCCCCTATCTAGGTTCCCGTCCCGATTTCGTTCACGTTAAGGCCTAAAATATGCAAGTAATTGGACCAACCACGACTGGCCCTCTTTCTTGTCTCGAGGCGCGCGACAAGGGAGCTCTTGTCGTCCCTTCCCTGCGTCCCAAGACTCGGATTCGATGTTCGAGTTCGTCCGCTCCCCTTCATCGAAAGAAGACGGACTTACACCCCCTTCTGTCCTGGAGGTTAGTTTCTTTTCCTATCTCTCCCGCATCAGTATAGTCTACTCCTTCATCTCGGTTCTTTCGCTTTTCCTGATCGGATTTTGTCTCTTCCGGCCAAGGTTTTCCTTCCCCCCCTAGGGTCCTAAGGACTGTTCGAAGGATTTTAACGCGGTGCTTTAACTTGAGAGAAGTTTGCAGATTGACTAATTTTTTTTCACCCCTTCTTTTCTTCCCCTTTGAACAGAGTTACGTTCAGACCCCCTAGTTCCGTTCCTCGAGCAAGCAGACAGATAATCCCTTCCCCCTCCCCCGTTTTTAGGGAGTAGTGGGACTTTTCTTCAGTTCTTTTTCTCCCTTTTCTAGAAGCCGTGACCATTGTGCCGTTTTTCTCTGTAAACCCGGCTCCGATCGGGTCCCCTTGTCTTCCGGGCTTTCCTCCTTTCCCCTTTTCGCCCATCCGGCTTTGTTGCCTTGAGTTGAATCCCCTGATTGCAGACCTCCGAACAAACCCCTTCCCCTCATTCGATGCGTCTTGCTCTTTCACTTCCCTCCCTGTCCTCCATGTTTTCGAACCTTTTTTGGTTTTACGAACGTCTGCGGAGCGAGCTCCGGCATCCCCCATATACCCCTCCCCTTTTTGTAGACTTCCTGTTCCCTTCTCTTCTTTCTCCGTGCTTTCACCCTCCCTATCCGTCTCGTAGCCTTACTTTCCTGATCGCCAACCGAGACAATGGACTGAGTTTGAATGAAGTTGTTTGCTGAGTCATTTGACCTTTCCACAATGGTTTTTAGATCGGATTCTTCCCCCTCGCTGTGATTGACCCCTGTTTCTCCTCCCTTTTAGTTTTATATCTTTTCCCCCATCTTAGTCCTTAGCCGTCATGGCCCTACGCCAATAAAGCAACCCGTAGTGTCCCCCCCCCCCACCAGGTAATGGAGTAGGTGAAGTTTAATATCGTTTCCATTTCTCAGGTGATCGGGCAAGGTGACGGTTTCTCCTTGTTGCGTGAACGGTCACCACCCCCCCCCCCCCCAATACTCCCTGCTTGCTTTTTTAATGACAAACATCCCTCCCCTTACGTCTGGTTTTTTAATGCTCGTTTCTCCTTTTCACGTGTCTCCCACTTTTTTTCCACTGGCGAAACCCTGGATCATTGGTCCTTTTCGTGCCTCGAGTGCCCTTCGAATATCCTTTTCTAGCGGACACTGTTTTAAGCAAGCAATATGCGGACACGTCCCCCCCTCGGGCTTTTCCTCGACGCGTTTAAGACTTCCCCTGTTTTTGGTGGGATGACGAAGCCTCAAGAGTCCTCTCCAGCGAACCCCTAGCCGACTCTAATGTTTTCGTGGTTCGCGCAGAACCATTTCGAAGCTGAACCTCCTGATAAACTTTTCGTTGGCCCCAATCTCCAGTGCTTCCCCTTGAGCCCCTTCCCCCCGTCGACAGCGTGGTTCCTGACCACTTTGATTCGGGGTAATTGGTTGATCGAAAAGTTTCTCTCTTCCCCCCCCCTGCGATCCTCCCTCGAGTACGGTACTTGTCTCCTTTTTTTCCACTAGGCATATGACCCGATCGTATTGTTCGAGTCCCCTCACCCCAGCCGCTGACGGTCGAGCTTTAACTGGTTTTTCCTCCCTTGAAATCAGGGTAGTGTTTTTTTCCCGTCCCAGACGTAAGCAGAAGGTAATCCATTCCCCTCCAAATTACGATGTCGTACTCTAGTCAAGCCATCTCCGAGGAAACTGTCCCTTGTCCCCTTTTAAATTGTCCCCTCCCCCTCCCTAATGTGTCCCCCTTCCCCACATACAGAAACGGGTTACAACTCTTCATATGAAGTGGGCATCGCGGCCAGGAGCAGGCACGTTTCTTTTCTCCCTTATGGTCCTTCTTTTTACTGTACTTCCTTGAAGAGACGAGAGGAGTATGGCCCTCGATCCTTTCCCTTGTTTTTCATTCAACTCTAAATACCCTCCTCCTCTCACCCCAGTGTCAGAAATCGGCCCCTTGAAAGGCTTTCTTTTCCCCTAGTGTCCCCCCTTTTTTTGCGCGCCACTCTATATTACATAGTAGTTCGCCGATATTTCAGCGCAGCACCGTGTCTTCGCACCTGATACGTTACTGGGAGAATGTTCTTACTGACCCTGGTAGGCGTCGTTTTATCTTGGACATTCCTCCCCAGGGATATTGTCCTTTTACTACCGCTCGGTTCTCCCCCGCATCCGAAAGTTCTTTGTTAAGACGTTGTTTCTGCTCGACCTTGCAGCCCGTGACCTCCTCTTATGAGGTAGAACCCCACCCTTAGTTCCGTGAGGGCATCCCTTAGGGTTTTTGTCTCCAAAGGAGGCATCTTTTGACCTCCTGACGATAGAGGTACCTATTTCTGACCGTGTGTCAAGTCCTAGCCCTTTTTCTTGAGGGCTTCACCGTCTTCCGAAGTTGTTCCTTTTAACGACCCTTTTATCAACTTTACGAACTGGGTCCGGGCTGTAGCCAAACCTTGTACGATCTCGTCCTTCCTGCCGTCCGCGGGCTGTTATATTCCCGACCCCTGCGTGACATGATAGATTAGTACTCCAATTCACAATGACTTTTGCCCTCTCATGGGCAGAGAGACTTTGGGATCAAAAATTCCCCTTAAAGATTCACTTTGTTTTTCTTACCCTTACTGGTAGATTTTTTCTCATCTTGCCTCGCAATCGACTATTACCTCACCGGAGAGTAGTCTTCCCCTTATTTCTTTTTATCTACCCCCGTCCCAGTCCGAGAAGTCGGGGGCGAGTTATACCTTTTTCTGCTTTCTCCATTCCCCCCCAGATGGGACGATTATAAGGCCTCGATCAGTTTCCCCCCCTCAGGGTGAATTTCCACCCCGCCGAGGTCACAGGTCCCGTGACCGTTCTCTTTTTCACTTCCACCTGTACCCCCTCCAGCCCCCTTCTTTGGGTTTGCGAAAGTGTTTAATTTTTCGCGACGACGAAGATAGCTTTTTGGCCCCCCAAGCCCTTTTTTTTTTGGCTCTTTTTTTTTTTTGAAACCTTAACAGTCTAATGACGTGCTGTGGGGGCTGTTCTTTTCTGTTGAAAACATAGTTTCCAGCAGAAAGTTGCTCCTCCCTTCTCCCCTGGGACGCTCTGGCCGGACTCACCCCCCTACATTTCAACAGGGTGGTTGAAAGCTTTCCTGTGGTTTCAGGTGGGCGTGGCCCGAAGTACCTTCCACTCTCCTCGCTACAGCTCCATGCCACCTCCTACCTGATTAGAAAGTCCTTTCCTGAGAGTTCCTTTAATCCGATCCCGGTCCTCCTTCCTTGGTCCAAGGTAAAACTGCGTTTCTCTGGGCCCCCCCGTAAGGATTACGGCCATTCCTCTGGTTGACCTTGTCTTTCTCTCCCCGCTTGCAGCTTATTTCCTTCCCCTGACTTTCAAGTCGATCTTAATGGTATGGGCAGCTTCCACGCCCCCTGCTTTTGCGGCTGGTGTATGAACTTTCCCTTTAGCCTATGAAGAGTTTTCTTGTACTTTTTCGTTTTATTACCCCGATAGCTAATCCCTCCCCCGCAGTCCGTCTCTCTTTTTTCAACTTGTGTTATTGGTAGGCCAATCGGGCTTCTGATGACCAAGGTTGATTCCTATTCCCGTTCAGAGATCCCCCCCTCATCAGCCCGTCTTTTTCAAATAGCGGCCATGTACTTCTGACCCGCCCGTAAAGGACCCTTTCCGTCCTTCTCCCCAGGCCTCGGTCCCCTCTGATTTTTCCCGCCTACGCCCCCGCACAAAACTTTCCCTTGTCTTGAAGATCCCTCTTGCCTTTAAGTGCAGATACTTTTCTTTTTTTGCGTTCCGTAAGTTTTTCCCTGTGCAGCACCCTTATTGTTTCACACTAATGCGTCCCCCAACTGCTCCATTTGGCGTTCCGTGGAATCTGCCTTCCTTTCCTGGGCCCTAGATGAGGCCAGCTGGTTTCCCCGCCCGGGTGTTTTGAACCCCCTCCTGCCTTGAGATACGGCTCTAAGCCCCCCTAGATATGCGTTTCCAGTTGAGAAGGCAATGTAGGAGATCGCTCCCGTCCGCTACACGACTCTTGGTGAGGACCAGGAGCGTCTCGGGGTCAGTTTGCTTTTTTGCCCCCTTCTCCCCCCTCCACTACCCAGTTGACTCCCACACCGCTTTCGTGTGGTTTGCGCCGGTTGCCGCTTCACTGCCAGAGCCACTTTTCTCCGTCGAAGGAGTCACTTTTCCCTAATCTCCCTCTTTTTCTTCTGGCAAGATCTTCAGCTGTTCTTTCAGACGAGTCGATCTAATCCTAGAGACGAGCGTAGATCCGGCGATTGTACTTTTTTGACACAACCGGATACCGACGTGATCGAGATGAGATGATCCGGTGTTCGTTTTCACTTCCTCTTCCTCCAGGGGGATCTTCGTCCTCCACCCTTATTAGACCCCGGAATGTAGGAAACTTCCCGCCCAGAGCGAAGTTTTTGCACGTGCAAAGTTTCCACCTCGGTCCGGGCTGGTGTCTCGCTCCCCCTGGTCCCAAGCCCGCTTCGGGGTGGTCGCCGGTTAGGAGGGCCGAGTGACGCCTGCTCTCTGCCTCTTAAGGCGAAGTGGATGTTAGAGGTAGATTCCTGTGCCTCCCTGGGATCCCTTTTCCTTAGTGCGCCGCTAAGAAGGCGACCTCATTGTTGCTCAACAAAGGGTAATACTGGCTCCTAAAGAGTTTGAACTCTCTGTTCAGGCTTCGAAAGCAGTGGTTCAAATCACCTGTTCCATTCGCTTATGACTTCTGCTTCTGCCCCAGGCTGGTTGCCGAAGCACCCCTGAACCGTTTCCTAGTATTGAACCCTTAGTTCCTACAATTGCGCCTTGCATGAATGAGCGGCGATCTCCCTTTCACCTTCCTTTTTTTTTTTGATTTTCCTTTACAGTGAGTAAGAATTACCCTTAGTTCGTAATGTTCTCGGACGGCGTCGCGGATCTACCATTTTCCCCCCAAATTTTCGTGGTACTTTACGAAGGAAAGTGTGCGTCAGCAGCAAGGCCGTTCCCCGAGCCACTGAAAACTTTGTATTGGCCCGCTGTATTCTTAAACCCGTCCGCTGTTCCCACTCGGGGTGGTTCGCCATTATTACCACGACGTTTTTTTTGCTCCTTGGGGTTTAGGTTTTCGTCTAGTGGCGCCCTCCCGGACACCAGATCTTTTCCAGGTCGAGATGGCGTACAATAGCAATTCCCTTCCCAGCGATATTTTTCAGATTTTTTCCACTCTCCGGCCCCCCCCCCCCTTTCAAGGTTCCGACAAAGCAGGAACCCCCAGCTCCCTGCTCGGGAACTGGCGCTTTCCCCCCCAAAAGAGTTCCTCCTATTGCCACGGCCTTGAAAATAGCGTGACTCTCTGGCGGTACTTATGAGGCATTCCCTTTAGAGCCCTCTCATTGTTACTAGCTACGACTCTGTTTTTTTTTTTTGGTTTACCCCGCTTTTACCCGACGATCTCATCAGTCCTCAAGGATCATCGATCAAGATATGCTTTCCCCCTTATTTCTCCGCCTGTGTTTAGCCCCCAAACCGCAAATATATCAATTAGCACGCGCGTGTATCTAAGTCCTATCCCTAAAGTGCTTACCTCCCCCGTGTAGATCCAGTTTGTCCAAAAAGTCCTCTCGTTATTCGTACTTTCTGGGTCCGTCCCTTGTGTAATTTTTGCGCTTCTGAGCGGCCCTTACGGGGCTTTTACCCGTCTCTTGGATGTCGTTCCTGGATTTTAGGTTCCTCGGCTTCTTTTTTTCCCTCCCCCCTGAAGTCGCCCGTTTACTCCGTTCGGAAGAGTAGCGGCTCCCTTTGCGCTCTCGCACTGGCAGTATGACAACTCTTTTCTGCCCCCACCTCCTTGAATAGCGAGCCCTGATTTCGTCTTTTTAATAATCTTTTTCCCGTTTTGCTGAGAGTCCGGACCGGCTGGGTAATCACCAAGTGGCTTGAGGAGCGCAGTCAGGAGGAAAGAGTTGAAGCTTCACTGCCTCCATGGAGCTTGACGTAATATTTGGATTCTTTCTTATTGTTTGTAACATCCAGGGTCGTCACCGGGACCATGTCCCTTCTCCCCTGTCCCCCAACCTCTTGTCAGTTGCGCTTTTCTCAGTATGAGACCTCCTCCCAACTAACAACCCTGTGTGGGGGTCCGATCAGGGATTTTCGTATTGCGCTGGCCTTTAGAGATCTGTGAAATGGAATTGGCATAGCAGTCCCCTCATGTGAGGCCGAAGAGGTCCCCGAGTCGATTGGGCGTTACTCGTTCCCCCTTTCACGCGAACGCAGTTTGAGTGAGATAGTAAGCAAAGGGCCTCCATACCCCCCACCTTCACTCATCACTCCCTTCTTTTGTGTTTGAAGTGCACTCAGTCCTTTACAGCCACCTACGAAGCTCTTTCCCCTGGCCCCGTCTGCATTGTTCTCCTATCCTCCCCCCATCGCCCATCTTGGTTGAGATGTCGGCCGGCCTGGCAGTTTGAGTGGTCATCCGGGTAATATTGGTTAGGACCATATCTGAGCCAGCTTAATTCTGCCTTATTTCCGACCTCCCCATCGCACCGCCTGCAGGTCCCGTCACGGGACTTTACTAACTTCCCTTT
>Ga0179593_1298919_pt1 | contig 15359 bp, 20 predicted proteins | sample CZODoug2_1_08_16_FD_185931 | JGI IMG/M metagenome (GOLD analysis project Ga0179593, IMG submission 185931) | Vadose zone soil fungal communities from Angelo Coast Range Reserve, California, USA - CZODoug2_1_08_16fungal (PacBio error correction) | ecosystem: Environmental > Terrestrial > Soil >... | reverse complement strand
CTTTGCATCAGAAAATCCTTTTTTTTCTAAGCCCCCCCTTTTTCCCCCTCTTTTTCTCTCCCCCCCGTCCCCCCCCCCATCGTTCCTGCTAGTTGTTAGGAAGAGAGCCCCAAAGCGTTTTTTGTCAACAGGGCAGATCCCCTCTGCCCCGCATCTTCCCGGTGACCGTTTGTGTCTCTTATTTTTCCCTCCTCCTTCCTCAATACGTCCCCTCCTCTCGCGCTCACCGGGCCCTCCCCCATAGAAATTAATCCCAACTTCTACTGATTTCACCGATCAAATACGATTTATTCGGCCAGGAGTCTTTCTTCTGAGCAGAGGTGCGCTTTCTTCCGTAATTAAGCAGGTCGAATAGCGCGTTTCTGCCCGATCTTCTCTTCACGGTTTTAATGTGTGTTTTCTGCCCGCGCCAGCAGACAACGTTGACCGTTCGTTCTCCCGGGGTTTTGTTTGTTTTTTGGCTGCTCCCTCCTCCTTTTTCGTGAATACCCCACTTCGAACGACGACGTTTTGTGACAACTTCTATCAGTACCACTCCATGGAACCTCTGACACGCTGCCCGAACAGCGGTGCTTCTCCACCAGCGAGACCCGCTTCCGTACCCTTTTCTCGCTCCCAGGGTTTCTCTCTCTGAAGTCCGCCCCTCCTTTTGAAAATCTCTCCAAACCGATTGTTATCAACTCCCTGCGAGTCGGCCCGTCTCGCTACTGTGCGCTTTGTTCTTCCCCCTACACCCCTCTTCCGTACGCCCGGATCGTCGGCGTGCATTTTATACCCCAGCCTATCTCCACGGGCTCATGTTCCTGTCGTTCTGTCCTGAGACACTGTTTTTCTCGACCTCCCCTGTTGGCATCCGTCCGTTTCTGCAGCGGAGATGACCAGGCCCTACCCCGCTTGCCTCCGCTTCGTCCTCTCTTTCATGGTCTCGGCAGTTTCGTCTCTTTTGCTGGCATATCCTTTTCGACTTGTTTCAGATCTTGTTGGCCGGCCTTCCCGAACTTTTCGCTTTGATACTGTCCACGGCGTCTTCCCGTTTCCCAACCACCGCGTAACCGTTTCTAGCAACAGGCTTCCATCCCCCTCGTACCCCCCCTACGTTCTCCGGATTGCCTAGGTCCCCTTTCCTAATTTTGCCCGGGAGTGAGTCCAGTCATCGTCTCGCACTATCTCCCACTTATTTCGCGGCCTTCTCTCACCCTCGCTCCGAGATGGCTCTCGCTTTCTTGCAGTAGTGACTAGGGTTACGCCGCCTCTACACGGTCCCGCCTCGTTATTCTTCACGATCGCCTCCCCTTCTCCTTTCCTTTCCCCTCCCTTCTTGACTTCGAAGATTAGAGGTTTATTTTTTAGACCTAGCCCTTTCCAGCCCAGGCCATTAGTCATCTTCTAGTTTTCTACATTCGCCCGACATTTCTTGTTTCGCGGCTATTCATCACCAGCCCGAGAAGCCTCCCTCCTACTCCCATGATTCCTCTCTCCCTTTTTTCCTCGCGGAAACACTCTTTTTTTAACGCTTTTAAGCTAGCATTAAACTTTCATCCCCTCTCCTTCCCTTTATCCCCCGCTGCGCTCATTTTGTGCTTTTGTTTCCCTCAAAGGTAATAGCCCCCGCTTTCTTAGGTTAACCACCCCCTGTTGCGCCTCGCACTCCCCCTATCTGCTAATGTCTTTCCTCTCTATCTAGAATAATATAGCTCTCTCGGCCCCCTTGCAGATTAGTTCAACTTTATGCTTCCCCCCTGGCAAGAGATTAATTGCCCGTGTTTGCTGGCCCCTCTAACCAGCTTGCCACTCCCCCCAAGCTCTTTCTCCCTCTGCGTCGTACTGACCCCCAAAGCTTTGACCACCATCATACTTGGTATATACTACATTGCGATTTCATTCCCTCCGTTTCATTTTCTTTTTCGCTCCGTTCCAGGCCAGACGATTTTTGTCTTGCGCCTGCTCACTCAGTACTTTTTCGGCCGCCACGGCTACGACCCAGTAAGCCGCCTTTTTCCCACTCAGCCGTATTAAGGATTTGATCCTCCTGTCCCTTGCACCCCAGTAATATGTACTCGAAGATTTGAGCGAACCTTCTAACTCCTTGCGTTATCATCCCCCTTCCACACCTCCTCCTCCGCAGGCCGTCTCTCCTATATTCGTCCCGTCACGAGATCGAACACCAAATGTCATTTTTGCTTAACCCCCGCGTCATCCCCCAAGAACCTAGTCCCACCGTAAGCATGGTTGACGTTCGTATTTACAGTGTCTCACCCCAGAAAATTTCACCATTCAGGATTACTTTTGCTCTGCGGTCTGGCACTTCGGTTCTGTACCAAAGCTACATCTACCGGTTCCCTTTCTAGCTGGTTGGTCACTGCGGCACCCCAGCTGAATTCTCTCTTTCATGATGAAGGAGGTGTGGCCTCCTTTTTGATCTATTCCTATACTACTCATTTCCATCATAGATCGATCATCACACCCCAAAAGTCTACCACGTCGGTTTTCAACTTCCTTAGATTGCCGTCATAGTTGAATCCCCTTCGTTCCTGTGCGACTCCCCCTCCTTTCTCCTTATTTAGGACTTGCGATTTTAGACAGATCCTCCCCCTGTTTCACGAGGCGAGTTCTGATGCATCTTGTTGTTCAGGATGATCCCGGCTTTTGTTCTTTTGGATACCTGGACCTTTTGGTCTCCGCCCTCAATTTCATTGACCCCCAAGTCCCACATCTGGGACGCCTCTCTCTCCCCCCCTGCCGAGATTCGAGATTTCTATGTTTTACGCACCCACGATGGATACTCCCAGATCGACCCTTGTTTCCCGTTGGTCTTTCTGGCCACGTGTGCTCCCCCCTAATTGATTCCATCTGTTTTTTTCCCCCAGAGAACATCACTGACTGATGACAAATAACCCGGCATTTGGCGGAGCACCCCTTGAGCTCTAACTGGGCTTCGTTTCTTTCCCTTAGGACCTTCTCGGGTCGGAATATAAGTACTTTTTTTTCTCACAGCCGCTGACTAAGAAGTATTTTCATTGTGCTATCATGTTTATTTTCTGTTTTCTTCTAGCCCCCTTTTTCCGTCCGAGATCTCTTGCCCCGCCTCTTCTCTTTATCCTCAATTTTGTTTTCGAGAGATCTTTCACCTTGCGCGGCTCCGTCTTAGTTTTGGGCTTATGAAGGCCCCCGTAAACATAAGCATCTTAGTGTTCCCTTCGGACAGCTATCCCTATTCTTTCCGTGGACGCTGTTTTTGAAAAAAGGCCTTTATTACTGCGCCCGACTCTCCCCGATACTCAGTAATTTTCCCAACCGATTCCACTTTCTTCCCACAGTGATGCCCCCCTGACCCTTGCCAAACTAATCTCCACCCCAGTTGGTCTCCGATCGATTGAGAGAAGCTGCTCCTCGCACGAGATTGCTGCACTCTCTTTGGCCGGAATCCAGGTTGAGCCATGTTAGACTGAAGGTCATTACCCGTTCAGTACTCCTGCTACAAGCTACAACGCAAGAATCCCTATTCCTTGTTCCCTTGAAATCGCTTAGGATGAATCCGTCTTCCCCCTTCCTTTTATGGAGATGACTAGGCGGTTTCACCCAAATTGCCATCCGGTTGACCCCCAACTATCCCCCCCCTCCCAAATAGAAAATGCTCTTTCACGCCTTCCTTACTCGTCATTTTATAGTCTTTGTTTTTAACTGTCCTACCTGTCCTTTAGCAGACCTATAAGCACCAACCTTCGATTCGGGTCCTCAATAGTAAATTGCGTATAATCCGAAGTAATCTTAATCTACTTGCTATGACCTATTCTCTTACACTTCTTCCTGTCTTGATTACTGGTAGGGCCTCCTGTTGTTGTCGTGTATATCACTCCGTGCAACAAAAAATCTCACCCTCGATCTACCCCCCCCCCTAGTCCCCTCTAATCCTTTTTGCCTTTAATTCCCACCCCCCCGCATCTAGCGTGTCATCAGCCCTATTTCACCTCCAGCCTCCCTTGCGCCAATGTCATTTCCTCCTCACTTTTTATCCTTTCTCGTCTCTTTCACAAAGAAGTCCACTCCCCCTATTTCTCTGATTCCTTCTCGCTTGCTCGTGACGTTTAAACAAATTCAATTGGGTGCCTCCGTGAAGGTGCTATTTTCTAACTTGAGTCCTGCCTGTCTGCTCTTTGCCTAGGCAACTTCACATGCGGCTGAAGATGCCCTACGAACCTTTGGTTTTCTCCAATTCGCACGGCCTTGCAATGATGGTCACATGCCCCGGAAATACTTTAGTGAAGAACTTACGGCCCCCCGGCCCCACCTACCGATTTTGCCGAAACGAATTTCTTTCTTGTCCTTCTATATTCCGAAAGTCCTTGTCGAGACCAGCGCTAGGTTTCGTCTCCCCGAAAGCCGGCAAATTGGAACTATCATCGGCGCTTTTTATGAGACTTTTTAGCCCCAGGATGCGTTCCTCCTCTAGGTAAGATCATACCTTCCCTAAATCCTATTTCACTTTCAGTTGATTCTCGTATAGACGGCCGATATCCCTCAAACACCGTGACCTCTGCTCACTCCCCCCCTTCAGCTAGGCAGTAGCCAGAAATTTTGTACTGGGGGTGATTGTTTACATCAGAGGGGGGCTACCAGCTTGACTGTTTGGATCAACTTTTTCGAGCTTCTGAACGTAGATAATTCCCAATTAGCGTGTGCTTTCCTGCCCAACTCCATTTTATTCTAAGCTCCTTAGACTCCTTGTTTTGCATGAAATCGAAAACTCGATTTGGTACTTCTATACCTAGGATTTTCACCTGTGATGAAACTTCTATAGGTTCCATTTCAACCCTCTACTTTCGCGTGAATCAGGCCTTCCCTTGTTAAGCCTTTTATAGTTAAATTTAAGCTGACCTGTTCTTTCCCAATAGCTGCGTCGTTTAGGAACGGAATTTATTTCCGACAGGTTTGTTCTAGAGAGTCGGTGAGGTTATTTTTGGTTTTACTACTCCTTCTCGTTAATTCCTTTTTCCGTCATCTTTATAGATGCTGGTCCTCCCGAAAACTTCCTATGATGGAGCAACCGCGCCTAAATACTCTGGGTCGATGTTTTTCTTGAGAGCGGGTTAAAAACGTGCCCGATAGGGGTTTGTGGGAAAGAATCGCCTTCGTACCGTTATCTCCTTGTCCATCTATCCACTGAAAGTCCGTATCTCCCCTATTCCCCCAATTTGATTCAATGCCCTAGCCGCCAAATCGCTGACATCCCTTCTTTTGTGTGGACTTCTCACGTCCTCCTCCAGTTCGTCGGAAGTCAAACATTTGTGTCCTCTTTTCTGCCTCCCCCTTAGTCTATTTTCCCTTTTTCGGGTTTTGATCCATGCGCGAAATGTTCTAGTCCCTCACAAAACGGTAGATCGGTTGACCGGTGTCTCCAACTTCGATCTTTTTTTCACCCGCCTCTTGCATCCCCACCTGGCGCTACATGCGGTGACATTTCCCTGCGTGTATTTTCTTTTTCCATTTTCGTTCTCGCCTCCAAGCACTCTGTCGGTTCAGGATTTTTTTTTTATGAGTTATGATATGTCCAAATTCTGTTTCCCACCCCCCGCGTTTCCGAAGGTGTTTTTCCTTTCCCCCCTCATGCTCGAGGAATTCCCTATTCAAACCCTTGAGGAACTTATGGTCGTACCACCTTGCGCCTTGCAAACACCTTTTTTTCAATAGCCTTCCCTCTACTTCTCTCTAGATATGAGATCGACCACTTCCGAAGACTACCACGACCATGCCCCTTCTCTTCTCGCCGGCCGACTTCATCGCCCCCCTTGATCCCTGGGGGCAGTCCATGTCTCTGGTGCTACCTCTCTTCTTTTAGCCCGAACCATTTCCATCTGGCGGCAACGGAAGATACCTCTTATTCCCAGGGCACGAATCCCGCATCGCATGCAGGGCCTTTGTCGCACTCGTACAACCGATCTGGAATATTGGGACTGGGTTTTATTTTTTTTAACGCGAGAGGGATTCTGGTTTTTTTTTTTTCCCCTCCCGAACATCTGACTCTGACTGTTACTCTTGAAGTTATATCATTTCTTTTTAATAATATTATCGTTGTTGTGATATCTATGAAGGCACGCTCTACCAGGCGAGCTTTCCCCCCTGCTCAACGGTATCGTTCTCTTCCCACCTCTCAAAAAAATCGTTCCAATAGGTCCCTCCAGCCAGGCGGGCGCCCCATAAGAATCTCCTTCTTCCGCCGTTTACCCAGAGCTCTCGTCCTTCCGCAGCGCATTTTACCTACCCCTTGAGAGAGTATCACTGGTACAACTGAACGGTATAAATTGCGCTGCTTACAAACATACACCTTTTCCCTGATCTTTCTTCTCCTAGCCTCGCCCTTTTGGTTCTGCCAATTAATCTATTAGCCTTAGCGAGTGCCCCTTCCTGTAGGTAGACACCTCCCTTGGAAGACTCCCTCCCCCATTCACCTTTTAGAAAAGCCGCGTCCCGATCTCTTGTAGATTGCTGATCAAGATAGCGCAAACAAATTTTTTACCGTTCGTTGTGTCCACACTCTTGTTCATCGGAATCAATTCAATTTCGACCACCTGAAACATTCTTGCTTCTCTCCACCTCCCTGTCCATCAATCCCTCTGCACTCTTCCGTCCTTCGCGATCAGTGTTGAGATCTTGTAAATGTATGACCCGTCCTGTCATCTTTAAAATAACAAATACTCTTTTTCCCCTCTCCCCCACTTCTTCCTCTTTCCTGTTTATTTTTTCCTGAGACCAATTTTCCCTCCATGCTTCAACCGCAATGATCTACGATATCGGATCTCTTGCATTTTTAAGAATTTTCCCCCCCAAAAATTAACTTTATCGGGCGGCTAAGGGCTCGATTCCAGTGAGTATACCCTTGACCTCCGCTAGATCTCTCTTCTTTCTTTCCCGTGAAGAGTCAACTCCTGGAACGCTAGGGCGTAAGCAGTCAGGTCGAGAGAAAGTTCCCGGTTCCCGCGTTCGCGGAATTTCCGGATGTTACCTTGCAAACACCAAGAGTCTTACCTGTATCTTCAAACTCTAATCAACGTGAACAAATCGAAATGTGAGCCGTTTCCCGACCTTGCTCCTTAAAATTTTTTTTCCGGGAGTCGCCCGCAGTTGATGAAACCTTGAGCCCTCCAAAATGTTTATCTGAGAGTATCTTCACATTTCGCTCCTCTAGAAGCGAGACTGACCCCCCCCTTCCTCAATTTTTTCTTGCCTTCAACTCCGTCCTCAGATTTTTAATGTCTTAGATTTATTATAAACTGTGCATATGCCATCCCGCCCCTCGAAAAAGGTGACCTGTCCCCAGGACACAGTTTATAGGGTGGTTTCTGAACATCATCTCTTCTGCCGGCCCATTTTCTTTCCTTATTATAGCCATCCCCTCGTTTTCCGCCTTTTACCCTGAGCATCCTCCCTCGCTTCTACCTACACTCTCTCACACTTTGCCGACAGCGTCAACCCTGAGATGGTGACATTGATCGCCAAATTCAGCTTAACTTCTCCCCTAGCTCTCTTTGGTCGAGCGACTCTTCTGTACATCACACCATTAGTAACACAACCCGGTCTTTTCATTTTCATTGCTATCTTCATGTTTTCACTCCGACGAGACCATCTTTCTGAATATATCCACTTTAGAGTGAGAAAGCACAACCTCCTCTTGCCACCTGATGGTTTCTTCCAAATCGATTGTATTAGGCAGGACTGAGCACCCCTCTTCTTGTATAAAACCCTTCCCCTCCCCCTCCGCACTGTTTATATTCAGCGAAACCCCCCGTTTGAAGGCTTTTGGAGCGATACCCGACCCCTCTTTCTCTAGAAGGTTTCTCCCCCCCTTCGCCCGAAAAAGGTTTCTGTCCCGGAGCTATCGATTTTTCGGCTTAACGTCTTAATCGATGCCCCCCCTTTCGTCCCAGAAGGACTGAAGGTGCTCCGTGCCCCTGACCCTGATATTTTTTTTCCCCCCCCCAGACCGAACAGCTTAAGTCCTACTTTCCAGGCAGTTCTCGTCAACATCACATCCACGGCGGCGCCGTGATCTATCTTCTCTTTCGGCCTCTTTCAAGTTCTCGCTGTACCCCCCCGCTTCCACCCCTCCTCGGCTCCCCTTCCATCGTTTGCTGACAACTGCGGTTTTTTTTTCGGGTGCCAGACCGCCGCCCCTGTCAACAACCGTTTTCTTCCCGGACTGCTTCTTCCTCCTTTTTGGTTTCCGCTGGAGTTTGCCACAACTTCAGCTTCCCCGTGTCTGCGTGCCATTCCCCCTTCCCCCATGCGGACACTCTAATTGCCTCTTTTGGCGCGATATCTCCTAGTTCCACTGTGTTTTACTTATTTCCTCCAGTCCCACCACAAACTCACTTCTATTAGTACTTCTCAGTGTGGCGCTCCATTTCCCCTCACGATACCTTCTGCTTCCCCCGCTCCTCTGCCTGATTATGACTTTGCTACTTTCGCCCGACGATCCGTTAGAGGCTCCAATTGTCGAACACAGCTCCCCGTGGCCGAGTTCCTCAGGCTTGGTATTTTTCTCCTGGGCTTTGCTTCCTCCGGTACAATATCTTTCCAGCAACGTAAAAACTACTTCCTGATTCTCCATCCCCTCCCCCCCCCCCTCTCGAGATGCTCTTTTTCTCCCCATGGATGGACATGTCTCGACTGCGTCAACGTCCTCCCCTCGCGCCCGTGATCAGCGTCTCCACAGTCGAATCAGAGACCAGTTTTTTTGGACACTCAGTGGTGGGGTCCCCTTGCCCTTTTTTTTATCCTTTTTTCATCGTTGGTTGCGTTCCTGTTTCTATTCGGGGTCGGCAGGATAGTCTCCCGGCTTTCCCCGGCATTCTGAAAATTATATTCTCCCCCGCGGCAGCAATTTCATCTTCTTTTTCTGTGTCCTTGTCGAGTTAATAGCCACCTCTTTCGACCTCCCCCTTTAAACGACTTCTTGCCTACCTCTCTTGGGTTTTTGTGACTTCCTCGTCAGCTTTCGCTTCTTTCCGGTTCTGGACTGAGACAAGTCCCCTCCCCTCACTATAAGTGCTCCCCCTTGTCCGATCCTACCTCTTCCTGATTGCCTGTGCAGAAAAGTCCTTGTTAGACCTGATTCCCTTACAGGAACTTTCTTTCTTGGTATTTTTTTTTTTTTTTTCCCCCCCCCCCAAAAAAGATTCAGCCCCAACACCTTCCAATAAAACAACCAGGCCACACTATTTTCACTCCATATTTTCTATGATCTACTGGTGAGAAGATGAGAAATGTCCATAGCGGTTTGCCTGACAATCCCCACGTTCCTCCGGTTGAGGCCTGCCTCTTCACTGTGCGCCAATCAGTGTCCGATCTGTGCTGGTTCCCACTCGAGCCAGGCCCCCGGCCTCGTTTCTTTTTTTTCTAAGTTGCTGGGAGAAGGTGGTTAAAACATCCATCGATCCCCACATCCCCCACCGCCTTTCCTTTGCACCCCGGATTCATCTTAGGCCTTTCCTCTGATCCTCCCTACCCCCCGTACCTCTGCGCCCCGCCAACCCTGCCCCCGAATACTCCAAGTTTCTTCCGCCGTTTCCCTAACTTATTGCTTCCCCAGACGGCCAGCCAGTGGGACTTCGAGGCCGAGGGATTTGGTTTTTGCGTCCTTCAAATCGAACCCCCTACCTTCTATCTCTTTCTTCTCAACCGCCCGTTAAGACCTTATTCCAGAGGGTGCTGAATTTCAACATAAAGACTTTTTTCCCATGCCGAGTGAAGAAGCCCCTGCTTCTTTTCCTCCTTCCCTGCGAAGAAGGCTAACCCCCCCCCCCTTCAGGAACGAACCGTTGTTGTTTTTTCTTTCCTGGTTTTTCCTCGGAGGTTCCTTTCCCCAACTCTTCTCATACGCAAAGTTTCCGGCGTTATGATGTTTTTCGCTTTAGTCCTCGGCGGTTTTAATCCCAAAATTAAAGTGCCCTCTTCCCCCTCTTACGCGGAGCCTACCCCCCCCCCTTCCCCCTTTCACCCCGCCCCCTCTCCCTTGTTTTCAGATTTTTCCTATTAGTCCCCCCTCAATTGATGACAATTGACGCGGCGCGGAACCTCTTTTTGCCTCCTGTGCATCCCCCCCCAGCCGCTGCACTTCAGTTCATGCGGGCCCATGCGCATATTTCTGAAGCGCTACCGAAAATCCTCGTGTTTTGCTTCTCCCCCACGCATTGTTTTTTCCCGTCTCCCTTCGAGCGAAGAAATTCTTGCGCTGCTGTCGTTCCTTTAGTCCTCCCACTCTTTTCCCCCACTGGTAGTCCTTCGTCTGTTCAAAAAAAGCTTTTCTTTTTTTTTTAGGTTCTGAATTGTTCACGCACCCGGTTCCCAGGATCCCTTTTTTTCCTGCTTTTTCCCCGCTATATTCTTCTCCATCAGTTTTGAACTATGCCTTTCCGTCGCTTATAGTCCTTCCCGAGAGTTATTGAACCCGATGACATCCCTCTCTTTATGCAAATGCTTTCCTTCGGTCTTCCCGCCTTGACTTTTATTTGGGACGCATCTTGGTTTTTCTCCCGGTTAACAAGCTTTCCCCTGCGCCTAACCAGTTTTTCAAGGGTAGGTACTTTGTCCTCGTTCTTTTCCTTCCCGGGGATCATTCAGTTTTGCCTTCTGCTTTCCCTTGACTAGGTTTTGAAGAAGCGCGCCAGGTTCTGATCAGTGTTGTCTTTCCCAGCGAACTTTTTTTTCCTGCGGCTCCTCAACATATATTAATCCTTTTGAAAGATCGTTCCTGTTATTGGGCACTCCCCCCCCCCCTCGAGCTGTCGTCAGCAGAATGTACTTTTGTTTTTACCCTTTCTCCTTATGCTTTTTTACCAAGTTCTAGTCTTCCATTTTCACTGTAATAGAGGTTGCTTCTGTCCCGACTTATGGTAGGATAGCGCATTCCCCTCGGCCGAGTGCTGTTGCACTTTCCTACTTCCCCGATAACTAGTTTTCTCCGCCTCATCCCATTCCTTGAGCCCGTCCCATGAGGACGCTCAATACTTCGTCAGTGCTTGTGGTCGTTTTCCTCTTTCGATCTTTTTTGCTTTCTCCCTTTGCTCCGCGGTGTGTGGTTTAATTAACGACTCCAGGAACATCGCTTCGGTCTTTCCCCTCTGGTCCTCCCGTACAAGGTCCCTTCTTCCCCAGCTAGATGACCCCCCCTGATGCATTCCCCCCCCCTGTCCCTCCGCCCTCTTTCTCACTTTTTTTTGGGTCGTTATTTTTGATACTTGCACTTTTGATCCCTCTTTCCCGTTGCGATCCCTTTTGAATTTGATAACGTTAAAATTGCCGATCAAGATCCTGATCGTTCCCCGATCATTGACGTTTGTGACCTTTCGTCGCCCATTTATAGCAACAACCTGCCGATCCTTTTCCTTTTCCGGAATTTTTTTTTAGCATCGTTTTGTGGATTCCAACAATAAGGGGGCAACCCTTCGGTTATATCACCCCCTTCTTTCGGCACCTTTTTTTTTCCCGTCGCTCGTTCTTGCCTTTCCAGTTCAGTTTCTCCCTGAAAGACGCTGTTCTTTTGTCTCCTGGAGTTTATGGGAATCTATCCGAATTGCTTCCCCCCCCAAGTCGCCCGTTTTTTCCTCCACGTGAGCTTTTCCTTTTTTTTTTTTTTTTTAAACACCATTTTTTTTGTTCTTCTTTCCCCCCCCACCCCCCCCCAACACCCCATCGAGCATGCGACAGGTCTGAGTCTTTACACGTTTGCTGCTGGCGCGTTTTCAATACCTTGTTCTAAAGTCGCCTCTCTCTGCTCTTCTTCCCCCTTCTCCCATTCCCGCCGCACACGTTTCGCATTGCTCAGACGGCCGAGTTCCGCGTATTTTACATCGACTGATCTGTTCCCGTCTCTTCAATTTGATTTCTTTTCCTTAGGAACGTTATACCGCGCGCAGGAGGGCGGTGCGCGCTGGCGGTCCACTAAGCTACCGTTATGACCCGGGTCACCTATCCCGAGCCGTGCGCATAGTCCTTTGTCGCCCCCCCCCAAGCTTTTTCGTCACCACCGATCTGTGAACTTCATTTGGGGCGTGCTGGGTGCTCTCAATCTACGCGTTTGTGTCTTTTTACCTTTCTTTCCCCTGGTTTTCAGTCCTTAGCTCCTTTCATTTTTCCTCCCCCTTTTGTGTGGGAGTCTAGACGTCAGCTTGAAACCCGGCCGCGCTGTTAAAACGTTAGTCCTCCCCACGCTGGTTTCGGTATCCTCCACCCCTCTCCACCCACTAGTTCAAGATAGGTTTGTCCCATCGCCCCAATGCCTGTTTTGATGCCTGCAACGCTCGGCTGGTTACGTTTCAGCAATTTTTTTTGCCTTTCCCCGCTTTGCCGCCTTCCTTCTTGGCCTTTCACGGGCCTACATCTCCTTGGATCAATTTGCTGCCAGGGACCATTATCAAACGACTTTAAACTCTGCCATTCTTTTTCGTCTTTTCTCCCCCCCCTCTCCCGTGAGTGTGGGCTGGGGTCTGGTTTCCCCTATAGCCTAGCCGAGAGAAGATCTCCGCGAGACGTTGATTCTCCCCCCGGAGATTTTGCAGCCGCGCCTCATCAGGGGTTCGTACCATTATTCGCGCCCGTTTCTTTTTTTTTTCCTCTTGATTTAGCTTCCCTTCGGCGTAAAACCCATTTCGAACCCCCGACGCGTGGTTGGGCAACCATCCCCCTTTTGCCATCTTGCCCCCCTCCCCCATGACCCCTTCCGATCTCCCACATGACCACTCCCCTGGTTCGGCGAGAACCCACTGGAAACCTACCATTCCCCGGCTAATTTTCTTTCTTTTCGAGCCTTTTTTGAGATTCCGCTTGACTTTCTGCAATTGGCATGCCTTTTGTTGACCAACTTATATGACCCCCCCCAACAAGATGCCTTCCTTCTCCCCTTTACAATGACTGTATTTTGGTCCCTCTCCCAATTTTAGAGCCTGACACCACACCCGACAATTATAGCACTACCCCTTGGCTCGTCGTTCCGGCCTTCCCAGCCCTATCAACTGCTGCGTCGTCGATCATGATTAGATTCCGTGCCTTCATCCACAATGAAATAAGCTTTAGTTTTTCGAGCCTTTTGTGGTGTATGGGCAGTTGCCAGGCTCCCTGATTTGCCCCTTTTCCTCGCTTTTCTTTTTCCATTTTAGCGAGAAAGGGGTTCTTTCGCCCGTCTTTTTTTCGGTTCGTGACCAACACCCCACTCTTCTCTTTTTTATCCCCGGCTACTCCCCAGTCAACCTGTTTCCGGACACCCCCTCGCCGGTTTTTATTTCTTTCTTGCCCCCTTTCCTTACCTTTTTTTCCGGTATAGCCCCAGCATCTTCATTCACCGATCTGCTAACCTACGATCTGCGGCCTTTTCTCTTGTCACCCCTGAGAAGCGAGACCGATAGAGTACAACTTGCCTTTCCCTCAGTCGCCCGAGACACCCCTCTCTACCCCTCGATGACACCCCAATTTTGCCACCCCCGTTTGCATCGATGGCTACCAAGGTGAACGCTTTCTGCCAGGACCTTCCCACTAGTGCCAGATGATTACCTCGCCACCCCCCGCTTCCCCTTGGTTTGGTTTCTTTGACCATCCGCCTACGCGTCTCTCCTCCACTGGTCTTACCTATAGCCATTCGCCGCATGTTTTCCAGGATTTCTTCCCCCCCACCCAATGTTTGGCGCTTTTTCATAAGTTCACTCTGCTTCACTCCACAGCGTTGCCCCCCCCCCAAACCTATTTTTTTTTTTTTCCCTTTTTCTTTTTCAATCACCCCCGCTCTCCACCAACATGGATAAATAGCACCTCCCTCTGGTAGGCGCTTTTACTGCTGATAACCCTCTCCCCCGCTCCGTCCAATAGTACATTTCGTGTTTCCGTCTGCGCATTATCACTCCTTTATTTTCCCTTTTTCGAATAAACTTGATCGAGCTTAGCGACCGTCCACTGCACCGCCTTTCGTTTACAATGAGGGCTTGACGTAAAGTCCGTTTGTAAGTTCTCGGCAGCTTCCCCTCTCCCCCTGACCGCTTTGCTGCTTAAAAAGTTTATCAACAGCGACAGCGTTTGACCCTTGCGCTTCCCCTCCCCCCCTTTTTAGGATTGGATCGACGACACCTCCAGATCTTATATGTGCACGTAAGGGTCTGCCCTATTCTCGAAAGAGAAAACCCTTCAAGCTTTTTTTGTTCCGGAAGCTTACCTCATTCCGGACAACGTTTTCTTCGTCACCCGCCGGACTCGCAGACCTTAATGCCGTTTAGAGGTCTTTCTCACCCTTGCTTTACTTTTATTTTCGATTCGAGGTGTATTCGCATTGCTTTTTCCCCCCTTTTTCCTTCATCCCCCCGCTTTTCCCCCGAACGTGTTCTTCCTTCCGACTGATATGAGCGTCCTTATATTGCACCAATGAATTGCGTTACACCCCCCTGCCGCGCTCCCCCTCTGACCCTCACCCGAGAAAAAACTTTCTTGTCTTTCCCCTCTACGGCTTTGCCCCAGAGCCTCGCACCTGACCCCCCCCCCCTTTTTTCTGTCCCTGGTCCTGAATTAGGCCCGTCGTATCCATGGAGGACTTCCCCCCCCATCCGGATTTTCAGAGCTCCCCAGTTGCTGAGGATTGGCCTCCTTTCACGATGACCCTTCGCGTGTGAGATCCCGCTTTTTGCTTCTCCATCTCGGTCGGTGTTCGATTTTCGATGTACACGCTAACCCGAATCCCTTTTCCCTTCCCTTTCTTCGACAATATGGCGTGAATACTCTTCATCTTTCAATTCGTCCCCCGATACTATTGACGTATCTTGCATTCCTCTTGTGCTCTCAGCCTAGTCCCCCCTGTTATGAGGCTCCGCGCGGATGGAACCCAGCTGTCCCCTGATTTATCCCGAACGTTTGATTTTTATATGCGGTCCCTTTGGCTTTCAGCCGCGCGACCCTTTATCTCCCAAAGTTATCCCCCTTGCCCGATACGGGCGCCCTCGATTCCTTCCCCCCCTCACGCCTCCTAGTGATTCGATCGTCCCAGTGTATCTTTCCACCTCTCGACGGGCTTCAATTTCGTTCTTCCGCCCCCCGTTGCCCCGTTGTGCCCACCCTTCTTCAGTTATCACCATTCTAATCAAAACCCAGGTGTCGTATGAAAAATTCTGTGCAGGTGGTGGGTCCCCTTTCATATGGTGGTCCCTTGTGAGATCTTTTGGAGTGCCCTATTTGACTAGTGATTGGTCCCTTCCAATCATGGAAACCCCTCCCCCTTTTTTATCCCCTGCCTATGTTCGCCATCATTGTGACCTCTTCAGGATCTCCCCTGAGTGAGGTTATTTTTGATGTTTTTTTTATAAGCCCCATATAACAGCTCCCCGCGCTTG
>Ga0179593_1259708_pt1 | contig 15359 bp, 18 predicted proteins | sample CZODoug2_1_08_16_FD_185931 | JGI IMG/M metagenome (GOLD analysis project Ga0179593, IMG submission 185931) | Vadose zone soil fungal communities from Angelo Coast Range Reserve, California, USA - CZODoug2_1_08_16fungal (PacBio error correction) | ecosystem: Environmental > Terrestrial > Soil >... | reverse complement strand
TTTTTCTACGATTTACCTTCACCAGCATTTCACGTCGCCTTGGTTTCATTAGTACAGTCTTCTATTTGCACTCCCCCTTTTCTATATGAGCATCACCCTCCTGATGATCCGCATGTTTTTTTTTTTTCCCTTTACCCGAGTGAATCGCAAGAATCGTTACTTTTTTCTTTTTGTTCATCAGGAAATCCAGACGCACACTCCGACTCGATTTTGTCTTCCGGGGCGAGACGTGCTGCTTCTTTACGGATCTGATGCCCCAATCCCCCTTCCCTTTTTTTTTTTTTTCCCAGAACCCCACCCCTTTGTCTTCCTTCCCCATTAATGCTTTCTGTGATCGCTGAACCCCTGGTGTTATTGTTTGACGCATCCATCCTTTGTGATAGACAAGACTCTTTTTTTATCGAATTTTCTTTCCTTTCCCCGATTTTTGACTCAAGGGCCCGTACGAGGTCATTGGGTCCCCCGATGCCAGAGCGCCCCATCACTCTTCCACCAAAAAGAGTGACCTCCCTTGCTTATTGACCTCTCCTTCGTTCCGGACTTTCCGTGCGCCAACCCCCGCACTGGCCCCCCTTCCCCCACCCTATTACACAGTTGAGTCCCCCTTTTATTTTTCTGGCGTGAATCTATTCCTTACCTCTGACTTATTCCGGACTGTGGCCAATACTAGTGACCTCCTTTCGAGGAAATTTCTTTTTTTCGGCGGACGATAGTTTCCTTAGTGAACCCAAATGCTATGATCGAAGAAGTATTTCGGCTTTGCTCGCCTCTCTTTTACTTGATGTTTTTTGCTGAGCAGGGATACGAGAGAATGGTTCTTTGGAAAATCTCCGATCTAGTAGTCGTCGACACAGACTCACGAGGTCCCCCGCCATGTGCCCCTTCCTTAGTTGCCACCCCACATTCCATAGCCCGTCCACCTCATCCCCCAGGACCCGTCCTCAAGATCCATAGGGTGTGAGGGAAGGTGGGGACCTTTACCCTCACCTCCCAACCCGCCACTGAAATTCTGTACACGCGAGACCTGCCGTATTTTACTTTCTTGCTTTTTTTGTTCTTGTGACCCCCGAACCCTCTACATTGCAGGTGCCCTTTCCGTGAAACTTTTCCCCCTTTTATGGCTTGGCTTTACGGTGAGTTCTCGTGTTCGCACGTTTACAAGCCTACGAGCAATCGTGAGTTTTCCCGAGCGGTTTCCCAAATTTTCCTCGCCCCTCCTGTTCCTGATTAAGCTCAATCCATTTACTTCAGTATCACTTTCCAGAAAGTTTCCTCCAGCTTTTCACACTGCTAGCTTTTGTTACCTCCACACCCACTTGTTCGCATTAACGTCCAAGACAGCACTCGTGCCCCCCCCTTGGAAGCATGAACTAGTCCCTGGAAACATCCTTATGATCCTCCAGTGGGCGGTAACTCCGGCTTTCCCACTTCCTTTTCGAAGAATCCCCGACCCAGGCCCTACGTTTGATTAGCAGCACAACGCACTATATCAATCCGGTCCCTTAAATTCTCCAGACCCCACTCCCGGCAAAGAAGTCCTCCCATTTCTCTATTCTTCCCCCCCTTCTGGGGTCATCGTCCCCCCCTCAATTGTGCCCGGGAGCACTTCCTATCTTCCTTGCATGCTGCGTTAGTACCCCTTGCGGTATCGTTTCCTTTTTTTTCCCGATTCCAGATTCTCGACGGAATGCCCGAACACAACAAAGGCGCAGTAATTTCTGCTGCCAAAGACTACTTCTGGACTCCCTCCAGGTTTTACTTATCGTAATTTTTCCTCAGAAGGATCAAACCACAAATCTCATTTTATTTTTTAGAGAGTTGTTGTAGTATTAGAAGACTCCTCCAACAGCGGTCTCTTGGAGCCCGCCCCTTTCTGTTCCTCCTTAAGATTTTTTTGCTTTTTCCTAAGTTCGACCCCCCCTTAAGAACGGATTCACCTTCTCATGTATATCGCAGCCCTTTCATCCTCAGCAGAATGCCTCTGACTTTAGTGCTCCCTGGCCCTCCCCTTTTGATTTCTCTCAAGACCTTTTTTCCCTTAAGGTCGATTAATGTGCATCAAGTTGCGTTTTTGTGAGAATAAGTTTCAAACTTTTTTTTAATGGTAGATATAGGTCCCTTTTCTATTCCTGCTCTGGGTCATCGCCAACACTTTTCCTGGGTCGCTTGGGACCCCCTTTCCACCCCTTTTTTCCTGAGTCATCAACTCTTCTTTCAGTGTCATTATTCCATTGAATTTATTTTTTGAACAGCGTGACGGTCTCTTACATTTCCCTTGTTTTTTTTAAAAATCTCTCACTAGTGAAGCTCCATACTCCCCCGTTTTGATATATTTCCCCCCCATGATTTCTGTTTCTTTCGGCCATCCTTGCCTTGCAGTATTCTTCCCTGCTTTGTCTTTCATGAGTGGCACATCACTTTGAGACTTTCCCCCTCTTTTTTATTTCTATAAGGCCCCTGAACATTCCGACGGTTCGGGACTGCACTATCGCGACTTTCAACGTTCTAGGTCCCTCCTTGAGGTAAATAGTGGACCATTTTCTGGGACTTTGCGTTGTTACTTCCTTTAAACCCTACGAGATTGCCTTCGTGCCTGGTCGACGGACCCCTCGTTTAATGTGCTTTTTTCTCCCCTGCTTCGTCTTTTCTTTTCGGTTTCCCTTTCTTCCACCAAGAATTCGCCATTCCCAGTCATCAGCACACTTGCTGCGACCCTTCTCGTAGATCCCCCTCTCTTGATTTGTTTTAGATTGCTGACAGTAAATTCTCGCCTTCGCCTCCCCCCCTCTTTCTTTCACTCTTCTTCCCTTCCTTTCCATAAGGTTCAACCGAATCTCAATTTCCAACTACCTCCCGTTCTCTGTTGATCATGGGTGAGTCTCCGAGGCGTTCCTTACCCGCTGAAGTTTCCTAAGCGTTGCTTTTTTCCATTTTCGAGTCTACCTTCTTGTGGTTCTTTGTACATCTCTTAGGTAAATGCAGTCCTATTGCCCCTATTTTCCCCCTACCCTTTTTTTGAGAAATTGTCGTTTTTTTCTCGGGTCTTTCCCCCCTGCCTCCCGTGCCTTTCATAGCTGTGCACAGGCTATTTTCTTGCTCGGATCAAGTGCTTTTGGTAGGTTAGTCCTTCTGGCACAAACAAATTTCCTTCTCCCCCTCCCCCTAGTTCCCCAAAAGGAAGCTCTCCCTTTTTCTCGCAGGAAAGCTCCCCTTTCCCTGGCTTTTTGTGGTTCTTCTCCGGAAGAGCATCCTTCGTTGCGGACTTACCGTATGAGATGAGGATGTAACTGACAAGGCCATTCGATCTCCCGGTTTCTTTTGCCCGGAATCCAATTTACCGTTCCCCTGCCGTTTCTCACTCATGCCCCCCGTCCTATCACCTTACCCCCGCTCCCCACTTTTCCGGTCCCTATCTTCGAGCAATATTCCTTCCACTCCCATTGGTTGTTTCTCTCTTTATTTTATCTACTAGTTCTTCTCCCCCCCACTTGTGGGGCCTCTTGAAGTTTGGTCTTTTTTCTCATTCTTCTATGCGAAGGACATGGGATCATTCGATGGAGCCCTCCAATTCCCGACATAGAATGGACTGTCTTTGCGGCCCTACGCCCTGCAGATATTGGGCGTTATGCCTTTCAGAGTCCACTTTGATCTGCCCCCAAGCGCTGCTTGCGTCCCCGGCGGCGTCGTCCTGTCCGGCTGCTATGCGGCTGAGTCCACGAACAGTTTTGCTGTGGAGAACTCACACCCACCCTGTCTATGTTTTCCCCGGAATCAAAGCCGTGCAGTGAATATCTTTCGTTAAGTTTTATGCGGCACGGTTTCTTCTTTTCTCACGGACCCCTCTTTCTTCCGACCTTGGATACTTGCCATCTGGCATTTAATTTCGGGCAATCTCGCTGTGACTTCCCCTTCACCTCTTTTCTTAACTTGCAGGTCCTCTGACAATCCTCCTCCGCTGACAAAAAATTCGCCCCTCGGCTTTTAATATTCGGCGGCTGCCTCTTTCGCCTGGCCCAACAGGAAGATCTACGTTTCATGAACCCTTTTCCTGAGTTTTTTTTTGCTCGTTTGGTCCCCATTTGGCCGGGGTTTGACTGGGACTGCTGTTTGGACTCATTCATCGAAATGGATGTTTCCCCCCTTTCTTTCTTTCTGGTGGCTGTTCGCTTCACCCCCAAATTTCTTGACTTAGCTTACAAGTCTTTTTTGTTTTTGTTGTTCCCTCCCCCCAGACGTCTTGTGCCCCTTTGTTGTGTGTTTCTTGTAAGTTCCTACGGCTTTGGCAAGAGTATTTCTCTCCTAAGTCAACAGACCGAAGACTTTGGGCAGTAAGTCCCCCCCACCCCCCAGCCCCTATCCTTCTTAGGCAATCCGCATTTTGACCAAGAACTGTTGCCGAAGCAGCCTGACCAAGCCCCCCCACAAACACCCCTACCCTTCTTACCGTGTCCATATTGAGGACCTAGCCCTTGATTTCATTCTCTTATTGTCGTGTGACCCCCGACCCCCTCAAAGCTGTTCATTTCCATGGAAATTCTCAGTGAGCTACTGCTTCGATACGGTTTTTTCCTGAATGAACTCCCGACGAGCACCCTCGTGTCCGGGTCGCGCTCCCAAATTTCCTCCCCTTTAACGCTGCATTCAAAGCATGAAGGAGATATCAAGCAGAACGGATCGCCCCCTCTTTCACTTCCCATGGGGTAACCTTTTTCCCCCAATTCTTTTACATGTTCGTCCCAGCTTTTTCTTTCAAAACCACTCCGGCAGAAAGAATTTCCCATCTTGACCCTTTTTGACTTTTTCAAAAAGGGCGTATCCCCCCGGGCTTCCCCCTTCATGTTTCGATAGTTTCCAAACAGCACTCCTTCTTCTTTCTGAATCCCCCCCTTTCCCTACCTGACGACCCCCGGTAACTTCCCTCATTTCAACTTCTTCCATGAAGCCACTGCTTCTCCCGCGCTGCATCGATTTCAAGTCAGCACTGGGGCCGGTATCCCTTTGACTATCAGACTTCTCTTAGGATATTCTCTTTGGATTTTCTTAGAAGGATTGTTCCAATCACATTTTCGGCCAGATTTGTCTGACTTTACGGTTACAAACCTTCATTCTTTTTTTCACCTAAAAGTTCGGAATTGTTTACACGGTCTTTTATAGGATTCGTCCGTCAATTCTCCCCCCCCTCCCCCCCCCCCCTTCCCCGGGGACCTCTCACCATTTGTTGTAGATGTGTTTTTTCTCCTCGGACCCTATAACATAAAGTCTTTTGTTTTTTATTCCCTTACGTATTGGCCACCTCAATACTGAGATGTTTCCGTTTTCCTTGACACAATTGGACTGCCCCCTTTCTTCCCCCCCTCCCCCGTATAGCCTTTCCAATCGTCCCCCCTCCAGTCCATTACCCCCCTGATAGTCTTTGTGTACCTGGACCAACGTCCGTGAGGGAATAGATTTGACTCCCTTTGTCGATCCCCTTTTTTTCCCAGGGTGTCCAGGAGTTCTGGAGAATCCGGGAAAGTTTAAAGTCGGGATGAGAGTACTTTGAGGATTAGCTCTTTTTTCGTTTTCTCCAGTAAAACTTCCTTTGGAATAAGGATTTAAGCACTTTTCACTAATTTCCCTTCCCCCTGTGGTAGTTTAATTTACTATTTGTTCCCCAGAGTGACCGGTAGTTTAATCAAGGTAAATACTTGTCTTTACAGTACAATATATTTCGAATCGAATTTACGATCAGTTTTCTTGAATCTTCCCTTTCCCCTTTTTTGCTGTTCCATTGTCACATTTCTTGTTGGTTTTGAATTGGCCTTCCGAAGAGAAACGCTTGCTCTCTCTGTGCTTTCTCCGGGGAGATATAAGATTCCCCACCCCCACCCCCCCCCCGTGAAGCTCCTTCGCGAGTCTTTCCCTTTAATTCCGCCCGCTCTGGGTTTGCTCACACCAAGGAGAACTTCTTCACTTTTTTTTAACTAGAGGGAACTTTTTTTGGGGCATTTTTTATGTTTTTCTTTATCTCTTTTCCTCACTAGTCTTTTCTGCTTTTCCCATTGGGCCGGCGAGGGGAGCTTTTTTCCCGGCTGTTCCTGTCGCTTCGGTTTTACGGAAATCCTGACGTTGCCCAAACGCCGCCTACTGCCTCCTCCCCGCAAAAAGAAGTAGTAACCCCCCCACAGTCCAGAAAAAGCCCTCTTCCCATAAGTCTGACCTTAGTTTAGCGAAATTCGCCTCCTCACAGCCCTTTCTGAACAATTTTTCTCACCCTTTTTTTTTCCTGATCCCCCACCCGTACCTCCCACCCTTTTCCATAGTAGTTTAACCTCCTAGGGCCGCCACAATACAACTCCCCAGTCAAAGTTGCAGGTAGTAATGGGCAGTTTTCCACATTTTTTCCCTATCGTCTCCGGCTCCTCCTCTTCATCTCCGTGACTTTTGCCCAATTTGTTCCCGGAGGAGAGATTGTATTTTCCTCCCCCGTTGTGTTTGTCCTTCCCTAGATAAATGTGACCCTTCAAGTTGTAGCCCCTTTTCCTCCCACAATGGTATGTGTTCTTCCAACTAATACCTGCCCTCCCCCCCCTCTGCACCTATATAGTCAGTGACCGTTGGAACCCCAAGATACAAGTTTTGGGTTCGAGCCACCAAAAGTTTCTGCCCCCATCAGCCTGCCAAAGAGCATCCCTCGACCCGTCTCCTCCTCACCAACCTAAACTTTTCTTTCGGATTTTTTGCTGTTCTCTCCCCTGACTAGCACGCACATCAGACGGTAAACTCTTTTCTTCTATTTGGTGATCTGAACTGAAAGCCATTCGATCGCTGATCTTTTTGCGCTCCATCGAATACCCCTTCCTCTCCCCCTCTCAATTTGAAGCTGCCCTTTTTCATTTCCCCCGGCGTCACCCCCCGATTGGCTTTCAGACTCGTCGCTTTACAATCCTTTTTTCCTCATACTACGTGTTTGACTATCTATGTTCTTTTTTTTTTCCCCGCCCACTTTTCTCTCTCGCAGGGACAGTCCGATTTGGGAATGAAGCTCAGTCGGCCCTCTTCCCCTCCCTTTTTTATTAGGATTTAAATGAAGCCGTCCGATAGACCGGCTTTGGCCCCGTTCCGATCGCGCATCTACCCAATGAAGTTTGGATTTTTTTAAGCGTTTGAAGAATACCGCCACCAAGCCTCCTTGGTTCTCTTTCGTCTCAGCAAGTGATAGGCTCTTTTTTTTATGCTCCAGACCAACCCCCCGAACGTTTTGGGATTTTCAACAAGAAAACCCTTCTTTTTGAAGTCTCACCCCTCACTCTGTTTTTAGAAGTATGAAGGCACGTTTGCATTTTTCCTCCCCCTTCCACGATGTTCTCACTATTTTCTATCTGCCTTCTTGCATTTTTTAACATAGGGCAAGATAGTGACCAACTGGAAAGTAGCTTTTGCTTTTTTTCGCTCAGTCCTGACAGAACAGACGATGACCCCAAATTGAAAATTCCACTTTCTCTACAACTTCTTTTGCGTGAGCCTCGTTTTCTTCCCACGGCCCCTTCCATTATCTACGCTGCCACCCTTTGACGATTTTTATTGTGATGATTTGCTTGTTCCCCACGCTGGCAGCTTTTAAGTGTTCAGGATTTAAAAATCCTTTTCTTAGGGCCTGCCGAAATTCGTTCGTTCCCTTCTGAGCCCCCCCGGTACAACCAAAATGACGCTCTCTGCAAGCGCGGGCTTTTTGCCTGACTCTGGAAAATTTCTTCCGATGATGTTTCTTTGGGACTGGCCTTCTTTTTTGGTCCCCCTTTAGTCGTGAATGAGTCACCGAAACTACGCAGAAGGGGTTTCAGATTACTTCCACCCCAAAGCGCCTCTCGGCTCCACCAGCAGCCATCCGGAATACCTCGGTTGTTTTCCGCCGCACGTCCCGAACAAAAACAGGTCAAGAAATTGTCAAATCGAGGATTCCTTCGTGTTGAAGGGAGGGGCCTCCTTTTAGTTCCCCCCACCGAAAAGAAATATGGGGCTTCCTTCCTGGCCATTCCCACTTCTGCGTGAGTAGGCTGATCCGGTTCCGGGCTCGGCAATCCTTCCGGAAAGCGTGGTTGCGCCTTCCCTCACGCCCCAGAAGATGTAAGTCCCACCAGATTACAATCTTTGAAGTACGCTCTCCGCGACGGATCTCTCAATGCGCCGAGGGGTCTTAAGCCACCGTCGTTTTCCTGGATGAAGAAGTCGTCCCCCCTCTTCCGCATTAAGTAGAATCTGGTACCCCAGTGACGCTTGATGACTTGCCTTGCACCTTTTCTTCTCTATTCTTCCCACCCTGGGCGTTCTTCAGACATGTAACCCCCACCCGCACGACTCTCCTCTACCCGTCCCCCCCCCAACATCATATACTCCTCAGTACTTCCTTATCTCAGAACCCACCCCTGTTCTCCCCCTTTTTTAATCATTTCTTAGTTTGATATGGACCCCTTGCCTCCTTCCCAGCACTGTTCCATGGGAGCAGACATTCCTCATTTCCTTCTATGAGGTATGGAGATCGCCCTTTTTTCTTTCTTCTGTGACCAGTAACATTGGCGTTAAAAGATTGTCGCACTTAATGTCCCCCCCCTCACCCCCACCCAACAACCCGCGAATTAATTGCTTGACTCCATATTTTTTCCTTTCCCGAACGGATGCAATTATACGGTTTCTGATTACTACCAGCCCCCATCTCTTTCTTCCCCGTTGTGTTTTTGATAGTTTAGAGATGTTTTTTAGTCATTCCCTCTCGATTTCCGACGAGTCTTCCAGAAGGATTCTTGGCCAATCACTAATGAGCTTTTTTGTCCCAGTCCCTTTGCACGTCCACTTAAGAACCCGCTGTCCATACTTTCTCCGTAATCCACTCCCCACACACGCCGCATCACTTATGATATTTTCCCTGCGCCAGTGTTGAGTGCCCTTCCTGCAAGAGCCTTCTCGAACCGTTAACCTTTCCTTGACCCTTTCGGTTTGGGTGAATAAGGAAATCCAAATAGGTCTGTTTCGCCCTTTTTGTACTGGATGAGGCATGCGGGTGTCATTTTTATCTACCCCAATAAGTGGTGTTATTCCGTTCATTATGTTATGAAAAGCAAGCGTATTCCCTTCTTTTTCCTTTCTTCCTTTGTTTCGTGTTCCCCAAATTTTTCTTTTCGTCCCCTTTACCAAGTTGTTGCCCCGTCCCCCTCTGTTCACAGGGCCTTCCCCTCTACTCACTCGGTTCCAATTAGATCATTCGGATATTTGCATCTCCTCCCTGGCCGACCAGCTTTCTCTCTTTGAGTGCTCTTCGCCTCAGGACAGCTTTCAGCAGGCTCTCTCAAATCATATGGGTTTCATTGCCGGACTTCCGCAAATTCTCTTTTATTGGTCGGTCAAGACACTGCTCTTGCCCCTTCAATCCCTCGGTCCCCCGATGTACACTTTCCTTGTCCTGTTTGTTGCTTCTTTCGGTTTTTGTTTTAACCGCCTTGTCTTCCGACTTTTGCGGGGCTTTTTCCTGTTCAGGAGCGCTTTTTTTTTTCCCTCTTTCTTGGCCCCCCCTGGGTTATTCGTCTCATCCTGCTTTTCTTTGGCAAAATGCCTCTCTTCAATTCCCATCCCAGAAAAAGAAGCTCCCCCCATCCGCGGCGATCAAAATTTACCGCGATTACTCCATCACGTTCATTTTGAGAAACCTCTCTCCCCTGCCCCCCTCCATTCGTAGCTAAACCCCTTATGATCCCCACAGCCGTCCCTCATTATGTGCCAGCCATCGGCCGCACCATTTTTTAAAACTCTTTCCCATAGTAGATACTGGCCGTTGTTCCCTTTCCGATGTTCGCACCTAAGGCCTGAAGAGACCTCGTTTCTTTCTTTCCCTTCTTTGCCAGCCTAGGAGCCGACGCTATTGACCCCATTGTTTCTGTACTTTTCCATTTGTCATACAGATATCTTTCCCCATAGTCAGGTAAGAGCGATTAGCCCACTTCGTCTGACTCGTCGTAGTCAAGCCAGCAAAGGCCTCTGCACCTCGATATTCCAGTGCGTTATGAAGAGACCAACGCGTCCATCCCACCCCCCCTTGTTTTTTTTTCCATCAGCGTTTTCAATTCCGTTCTCTCGCCCTCCCCGGCGTGTCTTTTTTCTGGTGGCGTCCTAAGTGAAGAGCATCCGCCCCAATGTCATCCCTCTTCATTTATTGAGATTCTCTTTATAAATCCAAGCCATTCGATCGAAGTTATTGCTCTCTCCACGCCACCTGGTTCCGCTAAAAAACTGATCTAACTCCCCCAGCGTCCCGGTTCCCCGGAGAAAACCCCAATTGCGGTCAGATTTCTAACTTTTATCTCTTTTCATACTCCTTGTTGGGGTCATTAAGAGTTTCTGACCGCCACTGGGGTGTTTCAGCAGTTCCTTTCTTGTGCTCCCCTTTTATCAGTAGGATATTTTGTCAGGTCCCCCTTTCTCCTTGTATGCTCAAGCCACCGTTGCTATCGAATGATTCCCCCTTCGATCCGCTGCATTCTGTCAATACATATTTCTCTGCTTTTCGGTTTTCAATTCTAATCCTCCCCCCTTCTCGCCTGCGCTTTCCCTTTCAGTCCCTGATTGCTCTTTTTCTTTTGATCATTCAGCCCTCACGGTTTTGTGAGGACGAACCGACCAACCACTTGATCTTTTAGTCTATTCCCATTCACTCGAATGCTGAAGTCCGGTTCCTGTCTTGTGTTACTCACTCCCCTTATTTGAGAGACGTTGATTTCCCGAGTTGGGGCTTTTTTTTTCACGATTGCCTCCGCGGACCTAAGGGACCTACGAGGAATGTGCTGTACTCTGCTTCTCCTCCTAGCTTCCCCCAAAAACTTTGCCCCCACGTAGCCTAGGAAATCTTCGGGCGCGGCAGGAGTCTTTTCCTCCTCTACCTGTTCCCCGTCAAGATAGCGGAACTTTACCTTTCTTTCCTTTGTTCCGTCCTATGGTTCCCTGGCAGGTAATTGGTTTTTTTTGAACATCCTTTTCTCCTACTTTTATTCCCTCTTATATTTTAGGTGTCGATACCCCCAACCTTTTTACCTTTCTTATCGTGTTTGTTCAGAAGGTGCGCTGTTTTTGTTTTTTTTCCTGGCAAGGCTAGCCGTTTGGGAAATGAATGAGTCCTCCCTAAAGAACGCTCAGTCAGGTGGCCGCCCATCTTCACAAACCCTGAGCCATGACCGGCCACTTGAGCAAACCTTCAGCCCTGGTTTTTTTAAGAATACGCAAAGCCACCCCAGAAATCACAAGACAGTTGTACAGGGAAACGCGGATGAAGTTTCTGAGTTTTTTCCCTTTTCTTTTACCCGCCCATCCCCATTCTTTAATGTGTTCAATTACCACGGCTTCGGTGAGCAATAATGTCGGAGATCCCTGGCCGGCGCACGTCAAGAACTACTAGTCAATATTTCGCGTCTCTACTTCACCTTCACCGCCACTGCTTTTACCCGATTTATAAACCCCATCTGCATTCCTACTTCAATAACTACTGGTCGTCCGTTAACCGCTCAGAGGGGGTCGTAAATACAACTTCTTTCCATGGTGTAACACTCTCGTGCCACACCACTCAGTTTAGTAAGACTCTTACACAGACTCCTTTGTGCCTTTGCCTAGGGAATTTTCTGCCTTTTCCCTCCCGGAAGTCCAATACTGGTGTTACGCCTATACATTAACACCCTCAACTCCTCTCCTGAAGCCCCCCCCCCTATTTATATCAGACGCCAGTTACTTAAATTATTCTCCAGACCTCAAGTTCTTCCCCCCCTAAGTTCACGCACTGCGATCGAAACGCGCTTGGTCCTGGCATCGATTCAATCAGCCATCTTTCGATTTTCCCGGACTCTCCCCTTAAGGATTTTTTCTTTATGATTGTCCTGCCTTGCTTCCCTTGACGAATGGCTTTAAAAAGAACTGGTCCCCGGCCATCTGCCCTGGCAAGTGCACGCCCCAACAAAAAGCGTCAGGAATTGCTTGTGCCAGAATTACGTTCTTGTACTGCTATGGAAATTTCCTTTTCCCATGGTCCTCCAATCAACCCATATTTTCTCACTAAGAATAACGTTTGTTTTATAGAGCTGTTTTTCTGTTCCTCCTTAGGACGAACGATACTTTTAAGGTTCTGATTCCAGACAAGTATATTGGTTGAAAAGCCATTGCCTTCTTTTTGTGGTCTTCCGTGCCTACACTTCCGCCCACGTTTCCATTCACTATGAACCCCTCCTTCCACCGCCCTTCTGAATTCTGTTATTCATGCTCCTGGCCCGGCAGTGTGTGTTGTCATCGATTTTCCGCCATACGCTCCCGGATTTTGTGAAAACTTTTCATTGCCTCCATTTCTTTTCTGTGAGAATATACCGTTGTTTCTTATAGTGTAATTTTTTTTTTTGTTTTTATTGAGTTAGGGGGTTTTCATTTCATCTAAACATTCCTTGGGTACCTGTCCTGATTATCCACTGTTAATGAAGTTCCGTTTTTTAAAGATTCTTTACTGTCCTTTGTTGTTTGGAACGTGTGAGGTTCCATAAGGGAAACACCCGACCCGTTCTTTCAGCAACCTGAGTCTTTAATATTTAAGCTTTCTTCTTGATCTCTACTTCAATTCTTTTTTATCTTTCGATAATCTCCATGTCGGATGTGAATCCTGCTCGCCTTCTCCACAGTCTTTGCAGTTTTTTTACAGTAGAAGTCCCCCTCTTCTACGAAGGAGCGTTCACCTCATCCTTTCATTGCCCTAACTCTTTTGAGTGTTTTTTTCACCACGTATACTCCTCCCGTCCCTCCTACGCTCCTTTTTCCATTCTTTTCTTGCCCTTTTTTTCTGTTTTTTTGAGTGAGTTTTTACCCGCAAACGAGTCCTCTACGGTCTTGGGGTCTGACTTTCTAGTGTGTCCTTCTGACCACCTTCTTTCTTTTGGTGCTATCGTCTGGACCCTTCTTTCCCGTCACAACAGCCGAGCACCCCCCCAATCGCTGTCACCCTCCCGCGTCTTTTTAATCCCTTTATCCGTCGCATGTGTCTCTACCTCTTCTCTTCACCGCCAATTGAAGAGAATTCATTTCCAAATCCGGACCTACACCCCTCATGCCACCCTCCCCCCCCCCACCCGGCCGCAAAATAAACTTTCCGTCACGTCCGATTTTAGTTTTTTGAAGGTATTTTTTGGCGAAATCTTCTCGTCCCCTGACCTCCTCCTAAGAAGTGGCTTTCACTTTTGTTCAGCGGGTCGTTTTTGCCGCGATGCATTCGACCCGAAATTATTCGTAATGGCCATTGTTTCTCCTTTCGATTTTCCCTCGTTCTTCCAGATGATGTATCCCTTAGATCACATCGGTTGCTTCCCCCCTCAGCCCTCTGAATCAATTATGCAAGGGATATTCGGGTCTTCTTTTCTACTCGATTTCAATTTTTTTTCGTACAGCACAACGTTCGGTTTTTCAAGATCCTTCCTCAACAAGATTGAATTTTATCTTCCTTTCAGTCGTCCATTTCTCTTTTTTTCGTTTGATAAGCTTTGATCTCCGCGCCCCCAAGCAGCAAGCCCCCCTTTCATAGCAGTATCGAACTGCAAAGCCGATCTCCGGCGTATTTATCTCTACACCACCAAAAGCTGGCTTAAAATAGTCTCTTGATCCCTTTTCCCAAAGTCGCCCAGTAAAGGAGTTAACCAAACTGCGGGCAGTCCCTTTCCGACACAAACCTTCTCCTCCTTTTGGTTTTGAAGAGATTTATTCGACGAGGTATTCCTCACTTTTGTTGGTTGTACGGTCCAAGTGCGTTGGGGGTTTTATTCGTGCTGCAGGACCATTGGTTATTCTGCTTTTAGTTCCTCAACTTTAACGGTTAGATAGAACAGTGCTTTTCCCTCCGATTCGCACTTTTTTTTCTTTTTGTTGATTGGGTCCCGATTACTCCTCTAGACGCCCGCCCGACGCTGCGCCCCCTCGGTCTCGAGGTCGGATTTTTGACGTTAGATGCTCAGTTCGTAAGTTTTGGTCGGACGACACCGACCCACCCTTTAGTCAACGCACTTGAACTCCTTTCTTCAGAGTATGACTGCATTTTTTGTGTCAGCAAGAAAGAGGTTTCTCTCCGAATGGATCCCTCTTCATCTGTCATTTCCGCGTTTGCCCCCCAGGTCCTGAGAATGGGCTTTCCCTCTTTCCTCTGGCCAGCCGTCCAAAAGTTGCCGTCCCGGTTCTTCCAATCGGCGTGCGGCGCCTAGGTGCTTCCGCGACCAATGTGCCCAGGCGTCTCTCCGCTGAACTGTCCTTCCTTTCATTTTTTGCATGGCTTTTTAGCCCCCTCATGGTTAGGATTCTTATGATCAAATCTCCATTCTTCTCTCCCCGAATTGTCTTGTTCCTCTTCTTGATGTTATCACAAAATGGCGTACGGAGCTGACCTCGTCTGCCTTCGCCTTGAGCTGCTGTTTTGCTTTTGTTCGGCAGTCGCGTGGGCCCCAATTCTTTCTTCTCCTAAAAAGACCCCCAGCAGCTGGGGCAGCAGTCAACATATCAAACCCCCCAGGCCTCGCCGGCTCCCCTTCCCCAGTCCTTCCTGTACTCCTTTTTCCTTCCGCTCAGTTGTTTCAACGACAAACCACTCAAAGGCCTTAACAGTCGAGTCGCTCTCCTTCTTACAATTTCGTGCTTCCTTTCCAGGTGACCACCGCCCCTTGCCATTTCGTTGCTAACGAATGACAACCGGCTCCCGGTGTCCTTCCCCCTTAGGTCCCTTTTTAGTGGTCAAGACCGCCTCTCCAAGTCGATTTTGTCTGGCCGCCCAATTCCTCCCTCCCCCTTGCTACGTCTCCCTGCAAAGAGCCCACACTCCCCCATTTTCAGGCAGATATCACATAAGGCCTTTAAGGAGAATTTCTCTGGCTGACACCCAGTAGTGTACATTGATTCCAAGACCTCACTCGTTTCCCCAACTCTCCCTTCCTTCAATCAAGAAGGCAAGACTCTTTCTGACTTGCAGACCCGTTACTTCCCCCGGATCGTCTTTCAATACCAAAACTTTTAGCCTTGATCTCCCCTCCCCCACTTACCTTATCAGAAACAGGCACCTTATTCTCCCCCAACTGGAGGCACCTTCCATTTCAGCCAATAGCACGCGCTCTTCTCGTTCCCTATCCTCGGGCCAGGGAGACCTCTCTCGACTGGCCTTCTTTCTGCTTATGGCTGCTTAGTGATTTCGGATGACCTGATGTCAGCCTGGTCACCCCCCAGAGGACTTATTCCCCCCCCGAAAACCTCTAAGGATCTTGCCACCTTCTTCCTTTCTTGATAAGTAAAGGTCTGACTTATCTGCTTTCGTGAATGACTACCCAGTCCCCCCC
>Ga0179593_1602518_pt1 | contig 15361 bp, 22 predicted proteins | sample CZODoug2_1_08_16_FD_185931 | JGI IMG/M metagenome (GOLD analysis project Ga0179593, IMG submission 185931) | Vadose zone soil fungal communities from Angelo Coast Range Reserve, California, USA - CZODoug2_1_08_16fungal (PacBio error correction) | ecosystem: Environmental > Terrestrial > Soil >... | reverse complement strand
TTTGGACTGAACCCATTTCAATCATAATTCTTTCTCCTTACCCCTTTGGCCCGAACACATTGTTCCTTTAACGGTTTTTGACAGTTTTATGGGACCTTTTCCTTCCACTAGCTTTTCGATACTGTATTTCCCCCCCCTGTTTTTTTTTTCATTACCTTTTCCAGGGTTTTGCTTGCTTGTCGTTATGTGGGTTTTCCCTTGTCAACGTTCGAACCTCCCCCCGTGCACGACACCGACCCCCCGACATTCCGTCGCTTTTTTTCGTGAAACCTTGAGCTTGTAGACATGCCCTTTTTCCCCTCTATTGGACCCAAGAAGCGTTCTCCTGTTACGACGTTTCGCCGTTTTTCCTTTAGAGTCCCCAGCCTTGTCTCAGATGCTGGGATGCCCCATTTTTTTTTTGACTTGGTTATTTTTTTCCCCGACGTCTTAGCACAAGGCCAGGTTTTTTGGGTTAATCTTTTTTTCCCCGGGTAGCTCTCGGTCCCCCCCCCTACCCCCTCCGATCGCGCCTCTAATCGTAGCCCGCTATGTTCATGATCAAGCAGCATTTTCCCCCTTTCCTCGAGTCGTGCCCTACAAAAGCCCTCCTTGTATTCTCAATTGTCTCATATGTCTTCCTTCTTATAGATAGACGTCGCACTTCTTCTACTGCACTTCCCGTCCCCCCGGAGGATCGCGTTCCTAAAACCGGACGGCTTCCTTTCCTTCCCCCGGATTTCTTCTCTCGTTTCGTCTTTTTTCGACATTTATTTTTTCCTTTAAAGGTTTTCTCCTTTTTTCTCGCCCATTGTCATCCACCCCTCTTGCATTTGACAGGAAACTTTATGGTATGAGTGTTTTCCGACGTTTTTCCATTTCCCCCGAAAAAACTCCGAATCCCTCCGTTCACCTGACCCCTCTACTTTTTTGTTAGTTAGCACGATTTTTGATTGTTTTCCACCCCTCTGGAAATCTATTACCCCCCCCTGTTTTCGAGCAGGTTTTCTTTACAAGTCTCACTTTTGTTGTTCCCTTCTTTCCGCCAAAATTTTTGTTGTTTGAGCTATTCAGAAATTGGTACTTTTCTGGAGAAAGACAACACCCACATACTCTCAATGTGGAGTTTTTAGCGGCGTTGAAGTGGGTATTTTTTTAATTGGAGTTTTGCCGGTCGTGCCCCTTTTTTTTTGCTTCCATTCCTGGAACAAGTCCCTGCCCTGGAGCCTTCCTGCACAATCGAGTGCTTTGTAAACCTTGCTGCCCCTATTTTCCCTCCTCTTTAGTCTTGGTACCCCCCTCCGTGCGGTATCGGTACCCAACCTTTTTTTACTATTCCCCTTTTTGTTCATTTTATCATGTTCAGGCACTTTTTTCAATCTTAGCCCCCCCTAATCTGGTTGGCCCCCCCTTTGTTTGAATGTTTTGCCGGGAGGCAACTCATCTTTCCCCCTTCCATGCTCGGGCCATTGATTCCCCATTCCCTTGATGTACTACCCCCCAGTTCAGCCTTCTTTCTCCTCCCCTTTCCCATCATGCGACAACCTGATCCCCCCCTCCAAAAAATACAGTCACTCCCTTCCCCTTTCCTGGGTGTTGCCTGTGATCATTTCCTAGGTTTCCCTTCTCCCCCGTGCGTCCTCCCTAGTTACCATGCCCCCCCCCTAATGCCAGTACGCCTTTTTTTTCTAACCCATGGGTTTGTTTCAGTAGTTTTGCTTCACGGCTCTTTCCGAAACTCGCCCCCTTGGTGACGCGCACCCACAAAATTCAAATTTAGCCCCCTCATTAGGGGTTGTCCTGACCATTAGCACCCCCCCCCCCTGCCAGTCCTTGCCGGAAGACCTTGCAGACGCTTTCCTTCCCTTCTCCGCGCTATCCCTGCTGCAGTCATCCTCCGTTATCTTCCTTCCTATTTCTTTCATTACGCAGTCCATGGAGATGCCCCTCTTTCTCCAGCATTGCGACGTTCATCGTTTTCCAGTCCACCCCCTTCTTGGTTTTTGCCCTCGCGAGTTTTCTCTGAGGTTTGTTTTGACCCCTAAACCCGTCCCCCCCTTTCTTGCCATGCCCACATTCCCACTTTATCCTTAGGACTTTTAATTTAAACGTTTTTTCTTGTCCCTGCCATGGGATCCTAACTTTTTCACCCTTTGCCCCCTTTTTTCCCCCTAGAGACATCGATTATTTTGGGAATGAGTCCCTGTCTATTTCATTCTTTCTTTGTGAAACTTCTGATTTTTCTTTCGTTGGTTTTCACTTTCCCTTTTTTCCCCTTGTTCGTTTTATGGTCATTTTTGAGCGGTCAGGTTTACCTCTTTGCGAGAATCTTTCTGATAACACAAGGTTGAGCTTACCCCTTGCCTTTTACATATTTTGAGCCTGAAGTTTTTTTTGAAGACCCCGCCCACCCCCTCCCTTCAACCTTCCTGAGATTTTCATTCTTTTCGTCTCCTTCTGCATGAGTGCGTTTTTGTCTTTTTTTGAAGAATTCGTTCTCCTCGCATTTTTTTTTTTCCTTCATCATTCCTCCACACCCTACTTGCTTTGACCTTGCTGCACCTGCTTCGTCTTTCCGCCGCCGTTGCCGTCCTTTGCCCCTCGAAGTTTTCCTGAAGCGAGGCTTAGCCTTCTCCCTCCCTGCCTTTTCGTGACCATTTCTCTAAAGGCATATCGCTCTTGGAAGACTTTTTGTCCCTCGTTTCACCCCGTCCCACTTTCCTGGAACCCCCCCTTTTTCCCCCTCAGACCTTTCGCACGGTGCTGGTTCTCTTTTTCCCCCCCCCTTACATTTCATACGTTGACCCCCTCTCCCCCCCAATATTTCCTTGATGAACTGACCATCGTTGACATTTTTTTCAGAGTCCACTTCCGTTTTGATAAAAAGGGCTGATGTTTCGCTTGCCCTACCCTGTAGCAACACTCCCCCCCCATGTTTTTTATCTTCCTGGTAAAAGACTGCCGTTAGTCTCCTTTTCCCTGGTTGCCAATCCTACTTGAGCCTCTTTTTACGCTGTGCTTGCTTTTTCCACCCCAAACCCCCTGATTGACATACTTCTCTGTTTTCCCCCATCAGTTAGCATCACCCCTTATTTTCCAGTCTTTTAAACCATCCTTCCTGTTCGATATTTGCGCCCCCCAAAGAACACCTTGGTTTCCCCCTGAGTCCTTTCACCAACCTGATTTTCGCTCCTTCTCCACTTTTTGTTCCTGCCTGCCAAACGAGGTGCCCTTGCGCCCCCGGTTTTTCCTTTTGCCTGTACCGGCTACACCCCCGTCCCCCTTCCCCCAAGTTGAATTTCCTCCTGATGAACTTTTGTCCGTTTTCCCCAATAATACTTTTAGTAGGAGGAATTCTTTCTTTATTTACATTTTTCTAATCCTACAGCTGTTGACTATACCTTGACAGGAGTTCCAACCCCCCATGTCTTAAAAGCTCTTTGACCCCCCCCAGGCTCCTTTTTTTTCCCTTTTCTTTGCCGCCGATGTGAGACATTCGGTCAAAGTTTCTTTTTGGCCCCCTTCCAACTTCTACCTGCCCCTCTTGCTGCCAGCCTTATTACCTCCGCAGTCATGAATCTTCCCAAAACACAAAACAACGAACCCCACCAAACAAGTTTTGTCCCTTCCTGGACCCTCTGCTCCATCAGATTACTTTTTTTTTTATATGGTAACGACAAATGTTGAAGATTTTTTCACCCTCAACGGTTACGCCGGTTAATGTTCTCCCCTGCAATTGACGCCCTGTTGCTAATCCTTTTTTAGCACTTCCCCCCCGGAAGGACCCTTACACACCCCCCCCCCCTTGTCTGGATAGGGAGTCTTCCCAGATCCGTCCTGAGCGGCCCATCTTTGATATCCTCTTTTTTCTCTCTTTTCCTCATTTTGTTTTTTGTTTTTTTTTTTTCTCCGATTCTGCCGTCTTCCCTTTTTTGTTGCCGTCGTGTTTCGGTTCAGGGACCGCCCGACCGTCGTCTGGTTGTGGGATTAGCCCCCTTCCTGCCCCATTTTTTTTTTCGGTCATAACACATCACCACTACGGATGCTGCCCTTAATAATGTGCATTTCTTCTTTACCTGTTGTGGTTTCGTCGTTTTTCTTTTTGTTGATGTCTTCGCATCTTTTTTTCCCCACATCTTTTATAGTCCCCGTTGCCCGTCAGCTGTCCGTTTCCTTGTCCGAGCCCCACCCCCCCCCCCTTACTTTTCCATTCTTTTTTGAGCAAGCTTTTTTTCCCTCGCTTTTCTGTGCCCAACAACACCAACCCTCGGCCTTATAATCCCTTACTTGCTCCTTTATTTTCTTCCTTCGGGCCCCATAGCGTGTTTTTTTTTTGAAAGCTTTTTTTTTTAAGTGGCCCTCCCAACTGGGGCCCCGGTCTCTCAACTCTTTTCTCCACGTAGACCGCGAAACAGTATTCTTTATTCGCCGGATTTTTTCCCCCGACAGTGTTCCTGTCCCTTTTTCCTTCAGGTCTTTGAACACCCCTTTTTTTTTCTTTCCAAGGGCCAGGAATGTGGTTTTTCTTGCCCCCCCCCAAAACTTTTTTGCCAAAACGACTTCTCCCCGGTTGGTTCACCCTTTCCCCCCCCCAGTGACCCTTTTTAGGGAGCCCCACAGAGGTCCCTTTCTTCGCCATGGTCGGGGAAAAATTTTGGGTGCGTTTTTTGATGGGCTCCTATTTCCGGGCCACCCGTGCATTCTTGGACTTTTGCGTCGCCAGTTTTTGTTTCAAATCTGGTCCCTCTTTTTTTTTTTTCCCCCCCCCTGTGTGCAAGCCCCACAATGTCCGAGTCTTTCATTTTCATTTTCATGCCTAACAGTTGCCCCGAAGTCTTTTCTTTCAGTTTATACATGTTGGGCCATATTTTAAGATAAAGATCCAATGTCCCCATACGTTGTGTCTGAGTCGTGAGCCATTGTCCGGGTGATACCCCCCTTGAGGATCTCGGTTTTTTGGTCAATTAACGGATTTCGTCCCACCTAAACTAACCCCCTTTAATTGGCTCGGGAAGATCGAAACCCCCCCCCTTTTTTTTCCAGGGTGGAAGGACCCACGGTCCTTGGGGTTTCTTGCCTTTTAGTGTGGTCCTGGAAGTTCCCCCAGTTTTTCTTGTTTTTGGACTCCCCAGGGTCCCCTTCCTCACCCGTGAAGCTATGCCTATTTTTGTTTTTTAGCTAAAATCGACCGCTGGCCCGATATCTGTCAGCTCTCCCCCCTTTTCACTCCTTTGTTGTCTTCCTTGGCGCAGTTTACCCCTTGCGGGGCCGATTACCCCCTTTCGATTCTTCGTCGGGTTGCGCAACTTCCTTTATTTTTGTCTAACTAGTCAACCCCAACAATGCCGTATCGAACTCTTTCTATTATTCAAAATACGACGAACTTCTCATCTTTTTTCTTTTTGCCAACTATCTCCCTCAGCCTTCACTCCCCGACCCCGTCTGGGTTCCGTTTTCACCTTCCTCTCTTTGTTCCCTCTCCCCTCTTATCCTCCTTTCTCTTTCCCCCTTTTCTTTTTACCCTGTGTCCCCCCCAGGATTCTGCCACCCCCTTCGAATCATCAGATTGTGCTTCCTGTCCCCATCCCCCCCCCCCACGGCCCTTTTGCCTCAGCGGAACTCTTCGCGCGCCCCCAGTGCAACCTTGCCCCGCGCCGCAGAACAACGCCCCCCTACCTTCTCGCCTCCCCCCTCCCAATCAGGCTCCCCCGCCCGGATAATGAACGCCCTCTTCCCGTCTTCCCCCGTTAATCTTGTCGGCCCGGATTTTTTCCCCAACTTTGCCTCTTTTTATACCCCCGTGTGGTTACCATCTCTGCACCCAATCCCTCTGTTTTCGACCCCCAGTACCCCCTCTTCCCTCGGAGAGCGTGGTCCATTGATTTCACAGCCTGGGTAGTGTGTCCAGGTGTTGGTTTTCCCCCCTTCCCTTTTTTTATGTTTTCTCAACCTCGCCCGTTTACATTTCTTTGTTTTTTCGGGTCTATGTTTTCCAGAACAATTGCTGGGAGCTCGTGTGCATCGAAACTTTTTTTCCCAATTTGTTCCCCCACTCCTTTTTTGTTCTATACCGCTTTTCTGAGCACTTTTTTGCTAAGGCTCGGACTCTCTTTCAGGCCAGATCTTCCCTTTCTTTCCATTTTTTTTGTTTTGGGCCATTGGTTTTAACCCCCCCCCCGCCGATTTTACTGGTTCTTCTTTTGTTTTTTTTTTTTTTTCCCCCTGCGGCGTTTCCCCCCCCTTTTCTTTTCGCTCACCACCCCCCTCCACCTTTTTTTGCGGATTCTTGCGTTGCCATGTTTCACTTGGTCCTTTATTCCCCGCCACAAAGAATGTTTAGCATCATGTCGGTATCCCCTCCCGCAGTCAAAAACCCGGAATAACATATTGCCGTGTAGTTTTTGAGGCTGGTTGTTATTTTCTTTGTGTTCTCCGTGTATTTTGCGGGTTAAAGCCCTCTTCTTCAAAAGTTTGCGTTTGCGGACACCGGTACATATTCTAATCCGTCGTCTCTTTTTCTTACTGTGCCTTGCTCCTTCCCCTCGGGCCACGACCCCCCCCCCCCCCCCCCCCCCCCCCTTTTGTTTGCGGCGAAGTCTTCGCGTTTTCCCCATCCTTCCTAGTCCCCCCAACGCCTTTTTCTACGAGTTTGCAATCCTGACCAACACCAATGATTCCTAGCCACTGCGTCCCCCTTGGCCCCCTTTCGGCCGCCCTGTACTTTGGCCTCCTTCCTTCCCTCTACCCTTTTTCCTTTTCCTACGCCCCGCCCCAAACCTTCGTTTGCGTCCCCCCTCCCGTTTGCACAATTTTCTCCGTCCACCACAGACGCTATATCTCCAAAGAACTACCCGGGTGGCGTCTGGGTTTTTCTTTCCGGAAGAAAATTTTTTCTTTCTTTCATACGCCCCTATTGTTTGCTTTTTAAATGTTTCCCCCTAATCCCCCGCTTTTACACATTTTCCTAAGTGGGCTTGGAACTTCTGCCCTTCTCGAACAACTGTTGCCCCTTCTTTTCCTTGGTGCCCTTAGTTTTGCCCCTGAAACCCCCCCCCCTTTTTTTCCGGATCGGAATTTTTCTTTCCACTGTTCCCCCGTCCCTTCGGGTCTCACTCTTTTACCAGATTGCGACTTTTTCTTTTTTCAGAAAATTCCATCGGCGTACCCCCAATGGCGGATCCCCGGTTTCCCCTACCCTTGAATTTTTTTTTCTGCTTTCCCACTTATTTGCGATCAGCTCCCAATCTCCCAACTTTCGATTATCCCGAGACTTCCTTTTTTTTTCCTTCCTTTTTGTCCGCCTTGCCATCGTTTTTCCTCCCGTCGTAGAGAGTCCTTTACCACGTTTCCTCCTCCGTCATTTTGAGAGCGAGTTGTTGTCCTCCCCACCGCCCGATTTGGCTTGTCTTGCTTTTTAATCCGTTAATTTTTTTTTTTGTCTCCCTGAGTTGACCCTTTTTTTTTTGTTCGGTTTCATCATTTTTTGTTTTGTGATCTTCGTGTTAGGTGGTTGACTCTGACTCGCCTCTCCCTAGATGCACCCTGGTTGGATATTCAAAAGGAAGGTTTCCCCTCCAAGCCGGCGTACCCCCCCCCCTTTAATTTTTTTTTTTGTTTTCCCCAGTTTGCAGTCCCTCCAGGTTTCTCTCGTCAACGGACCCCCCTCTTTTACCTATTTTGCCGTTGCCAATCTTACTTTTCAAGAGTCCCGGTATTTTCCCCCCTTTCAGGTTTTTTTCCCGAGACAGCTAAACTGCTGTTCTGCTTATTTTTTTGTATGGTTCGAGTACACGTCATCCAGCAATTCCCCAGCCACGTCCGTAAAGTTCCCCTGATGATTTTTACCCCAGTTTCCCTTCCGCCGGATCATCGTGTTTTCCTGCACTTGCCCCCTTTCAACCCACCTGTCAAAAAGTTTTTTTTCCTTTTTTTCCCCCCCCGAGGTTTTTCGTCCAAGGGGTGTTAATTCTGTCATCTTCGCTCTGGCTAATCCCTCTTTTTTACATCATCCTCTTTGTTGGTTGATGTTTTCTCTTCGGACTACCCTTACCCCTAGTCCCCGCTCAAGTTGGACCTTTTTTCCCCCCCCCTTTTCGGGTACCAGACTGTCCCCCCTAAAGAGATCCACCCCAACGGTCTTTTGACCCTGTTATTTTTTTTTTCTAAGGCTCCCCTTTCCCCCCACTTTCTGCTTCGGTTTATTCCTGTGCATTCATCCTTTTTTTTTTTACGGGACAGTTGCTGTTTGGCTGATCTCTTTCACTGTACTAGCCCCCCACTTCAATAAGGTCCCTTAGTATTTCCCTTCAAGGTCCTGAACTGATTCCCTGGCAGTCCCCCCCCCTCAGCTAAGAGATTCTTTTGCAACTTACCATCTTAGTCTTGCCCCACCTTCTTTTCCAGTCCGGGATATTTGATGGTTGAAAATTGTTTTTTTGTCCGGTGCTCCTTTTTGTCCCCTGAGTACGATTCTTACCTTTTTTTTTTTGGTTCATGTTTTTTGATTCCTCAATTTCTTTGCGTCCGTGGCCGGGTAGGTCCCACCTTCCCGTGCATCTTTTCATTTCACACCTTGATCCACGAACGTTCGTTTATCTCCGCATTCCCAGCAGTTCAGTTCGTTAGGAGCCCCCACCTCCTTCCTTGCCGGTCCATTGTCGAAAACCCCCCCGTCTTCTCAATACGGAAAATCCTTCTTTTCTCTACGCCCCCCCTATCTCTCTACTCTCAAAATTCCTGTGTTTTGTTGTGGGGGATCAAACCCTACAGGAACGATTCCTCCCCTTTCCTTGGATAAGATCTTCGTGATTCGGTCGCAAAGCTTTTCCGTGACAATCCATTTCTCCCCCGTGTTTTCCGCCCCTTTTTCCTCCCCTTCGTGGCCGATTTGTTTTGTGTTTTTTGAACCCCGTCCACTTTCCCCCCTTTTTTGCGGCATTATTTCCATTCCCAAGCTACACCCCCATTTTCCGTTTTGTGGTTGATATTCCTTATTAAGGGGTTTCCGTTCTCCCCCTTCTGCACCAGAGCCACGTATGGCAAAACGGGTTTTTTTTTTTTTTTTGGTTTTTTTCTTTTTGGTTTTTTTCGCTCCTTTTTTTTGACCCCCCCCCCCCCGGAGTTTTCTGATTTTCTTCTTTTGTTGTTCCAGCCCATTTTTTTTTCTTCCCTTGATGGATTTTGTTTACCCGTTTCCCACGAAAAAAATAGTTCAGTATTCCGAGAGAAACCTGGTCTCCCAAGTCGATCTGACCCTCTTCTTCGGCTCCCCTCGACCCCTCTCTAGTTCTTTTCCCTTCTTGCTACCCCGAGCGACACACCCCGAACTATTTCCTTGGCCCCCCTCACCCCATCGACCCCCCCCCCACCCTCCCCCGAACATTTGGTTTATTCGGTCTCCCCGAGTGAGTCGTAGTTTCCCGTTTTTTTTGCAGGTTCCCGGAGCAAAAATTTGCTTAGTCCTTCCCCTCTTTCAGCTAGGCAGACTCAATCTATTTGAGCCCCAGCTTGTGAAGCTGGTCCGCTTCCCTCCAGTGTTTAGTACAATTTTTATTTTCTCCGATTTGTTACAATCCCGGCACGATCATTGGTTACGGTCCTTGTTCAAAAAATTTTTTTTATATCATCTCTTGTTTAACTCCGGAGCGTGTCTTATTTGCTCCCCCTCCCTCCGGGAACTCAGCTCGTACGATCCCTAGGAAATAGCCACCCGTCTCTTTTGCCCCTTCCTTCATATGGGGGGGTCTTCCGCTCTCCTCTTCTTTGTTTTTTCGTTTGCTTTTGATATGCCGGCCCGTCCCCGTCATCCCGCCCGCATTTTTCATCGGTGGGTCCTTTGGCTGAGGCCGCTTCCCCGTATGTTTTCCTAACCCTCTTTTTCAGTCTTCTCCCCCCCCCCCCCGTTCTTCATCACGGGACAATCAATGGTAGCCGAAAAAAAACACTTTCTGACCCCCCATCCAGACGTGTCCCTTCTATCGTTTGTGGTTTAACGCCGCTTCCCCTTGCCGTTTTCACCATCCACGGTCCCGGATATCGATTACCCTCTTTTTATACCCTCGGCAGAATACCTGCAGTTCCGGATTTTCGAAAGCTCTGTGAAGAAATTCCCTAAGCCCCCTCCCTCTCCCTTGTTTTTTTCTTCCTTTCTTTCAGAAGGGTTTTTCTGGGGCCTCAACCACCCCCCCAGCAAAGATTAGAATGTTTGACGCGCGCCCACCCAAAAACAAAAATCAACTGGAAACCGGTTCTTCGGTTGGTGTACAACCATGCCTTCACCAGACCCTCCCCCGGGCTTCCTCCTGACCCCCGATGGTACGCTCAGGGACCGCTTTCTAACGATTTTGTTTCCCCCCCCCGCATTCGTGTCCGTGAGATCTCCTGCCCCACACAGTTTTCCGAATTTCACTTCGTTCCCCCGCACCTTGGATCCCTTCTTCGTCGCCACACTGCGGCCTTTTATATGGACCCACGATTGTGGAAGTTTCACTCACTCCGAGATTTCCTTCACTCCTGACGTTCCCCCCCCTTTTGACATTAAACTTCCGGGCCCCCTTATGAACTTTACCCCCAACCCCACAACCACAATATCCCCCCCACGATAGACTGAGGGACAAAGCCTCTCCTTTCCCGTAATGATTCAGCAACAAGATATGCTTTCGTCCCGTTTGCTATTCACTTATTGTTGTCCCTGTTCCCCTTTGCATGTTTCATCCTACGCCTGGGCCCCCTATTCTTATAGGGTGACCGTATGCTTTTCGCGGCCACTTGACGGGTTATCCTGTCTTTTTTTCGTCTCAGACTGTCGAATTTTGGGTATTTCCGTCTTTTGAGGAACAGGGTTTTCTCGGAGCATCGAGAGGGCCCGTTCCTGCTTTAGATAACCTTGTCCCTTTCCTGGCCCTCCCGAATTAGTGCATCTCTTCCCCCCTTTTTGGGCCATACTCATTTCAGGAAGCGTTCCCGTGCCACTCGGCATGTCCCTTTGATAGGGCGATAATTTTGAACAAAGTGCGTTTAGCCTTTTTTTAACCCACGGTCCTCGTGCCTGTCCTTCGAGAGGGGGTCCTTATGTTCCCGAACCCAACCATAAATCGCATCCCAGAAGTCTATTGAGCAAATTGATTCTGAATGAGTTTTTTTTTTCCGCTTTTCTTCTCATTTCTGACTTTCACCCCTGTCACACACTCGAAACGCCCAAGGCTAGGGTCATCGTCTGAGTCCGGATGTCGAGCCCATTATTCCTATTTAACAGTCCCCTGCATCGTGACAGTGGTAACCCCTGCCTTTGGGCGATGTTTTCCCTCGCCAGCACCTTGAGCCCCTCCCCCCCCCGTTTCTCTTACGTTCGAACGCTTGTTTATTTTTTAGCCCGGTACCAAACGATTTTTGCCTATTTTAAGTCCCCCACTTTGCCCTCCCCCCTACCCCTCCTCCCCCCCCCATCGATTTTTTGACGTTTGATTTTTCCGTGCAGCCCGTGAATCGCACCCTGTTACTTCTTAAACGGTTTTAACCCCGCGATGATTTCTCGATACCAGCCCACCTGATTTGCCCCTAAGTCCCTGACTCTTTCTGGCCCACCCCTGATCCATAGTTAGTTCCCACACCCTCTGTTTGATTCTCCTATCTCCCCTTCTTTTTTCGAATGTCCGTTTTTTTTGGGCGGTTTACAGCCAAACAACCTCCGGTCATGAAGGGGCTTAGTCTTCCCGGGGCATGTGGTTCCCAGCATTGTCAGTGATTTGCTCACCATATTCCGACCTTTTCTCCCCCAACAGCACTTCACAAAACCCACAAACCCCCTGTGTGTTTACTCCACCATTTCAGTGTGTACCCACCTCGTTTCTGTGGCTCTGGACGTGTTTTTCGGACTTGTAGACCTGCCGCGGTTACCACTTTGGGCGAATTTTGCACTGGTGTCTGATCTCCCCCGCTGTGAAAATCCCTCTGTCTCCCAATGAACTTTTTCCGTTGAATTTTTCCGTCAGACGTCGTGCCGCCGGCCTCCCAACGTCTTCTTTCTCTCCCAATAGGAGATTGGTAATCCTTTTTCCCGGTTTCTCCGGGCCAAGATGGTTGCTTTCAAAGCCCGTTTCTCCAAGGAAAAGTCTCTTTTAAAAGCTATTTGCCCGAAATTGTCATCCCTCCCAGGATGCATCGTGATCGAGGATGTCTTTGTGTTGCACTCCAAAACATTTTCGGACTCTTTCGATCTTTGATTACCTGCTCTTCCCCTACACCCCGAAGGCAACCATCAAAACATTCTGGCCCCCTGGCGCCCGCGAACGTCGATCAGGGTTCTACTTGACGCCAATGGTCCCCCCTTTGACCCACCTACCCGGACCCCCCGTACCCCCTACCGTTTAACGCTCTGCCCCCCCTGGAGGCCCTGCGTTTTTAGAGTTTCTTGTCGGAACCTGCTCACCATGGCGGGGGTCCCCCAGAATCTCTAAAAACCCCTTTCCGGATCTGCTGTTGTTAAAAGTGCTCTTTTAGAGCGAAAGCCGTTTTTTTTCTTTTCCCGTCAAACTTTTTCGTTTTTGCCTTGCGGGGAAGAGAGGGGGGTCTTTGCCTGTGGTCGTAAGGCCTAAGGTTTTTCCTAACCCCCCCCGGGGCTGGCACAAATACCCCCCATAGATCAGTCGCTTAACACCAAACAATTTCCCTAATTCCTTTGCTTTTATAAGGTTGCCTCCCCAGCGATTTTCCCTTTCTGGGTTTATCATTGCCTTTACCAGCCGATCCTAGGTCTTTTTTTGATGGCCAGGCATGGGTTCGTGTCGGGAACAACCAGACCCCCCCTTCTCCCTTTTTTTTCCCGGTCTCATTCGAGCCGTTACCCTTTTTCTGTTTTTTTTTCGCCCGGTTCTAGTCTTTTCTCTGCCATTTTTCACAGGACCTAGGCGTTCTTTTTTCGCCAGTCTGTCCCATAGAGGCCCCCCAGTTCCGTCCGACCTTCTTTTACTGGGGGGGGTTCTTCAGTATAGGCTTTCGGGTCCCACCCGCAGCCCCCATTTCCATCTTTTCGTGCGATGCCTATTCGCTAAACGAGCTTTTGTTCCTCTTTCTTTGCCTTTTCGTCGTGTCCCCCGTCTTGGCAACCTGGGAGCGTTCTACCCACGGGAGTTGAAATAATCCCTTTTTTCCCTTTGGTTTGCCTTCTGGCCCCTCGCCTCGGCGCTGCTTCAACTTTCCCCATCTGATAGCCGGTAGCGGCCAAACCCCCTGGCCCCTGTCAGTTCACTTTTTTTTGGCCCCGCGGTCCTTGTGCTACCCTATTAAGTAGGCGCCCCCCCCCTGTTTCACCCCTTCGGTGCCCACAGTGTGAGGGTTTCGTTGATTGCGCAGAACTGTTCATGGATTTACAAGAAAGTGATGATCGCCCGTTTTCTTTCTATTAAAAGGCTCGCCCCGGCTTTTTTTTTGTCTGCAACATCGACTTTTCATTCTTCTATTTATGCAAGGGACCGTTGCCTGCTTTGATTCGTATCAAGGACTTGCCCGAATTAATTCTTCACATAGATGCCCCCCCTTTCCGTTTTCTGTTTTCGGCTCATCTCCGTTTGATCAAACCCTGCTTTTGTTCCGTTTTTTACTTGCCGGCTGATTGATTCACCCTCCCTTTGAATTGGGCCGGTTTTTTCCCTTTGCAAGTCAATGTTGTCGCCACCTCCGGTGCGCGTTCAAGGCCCTTTCCCCGTCTTCGACCTTGTTGCCTTGGCTCTGACCCTCTTCAACGTAATGCGCACCTCCTTCTCTGAGCCGTTGTTTTTTTCAGGTGATTTTTTTCTGAACGGTTTATCAGTCTCCTTTTTTTTCCGCTGCATATTTCTACCTTGTTCCAGGCCCGGCCTCCCCCCTTCTTGTTTTGCTGCTTCAGATTCAAGGTTTTTTTGCCCCCCGTAGGTGTGATGTGAAGAGTCCCAAAACTTGAAGCCCCCGGAAGCCGTTTCTTTTTTTTCCAACCCTACCGACTTCGGCCGCCTTTGCACCCGATACACATTCCCGTTGCTGTTGACACGGCTTTCCCCGGCTAGGACCCCCCCAGTGCAACCCTTCATTTTTTGGGCAGGTCCAGCCCACTCTGACTAGGCCGCAGAGGCACTCTTTCTTCTCCCGCCCCCGCAACCTTTGGCCTGCTCCCAGACCCGCAAATTCCCCTCCGGTCGATTTTTCCCCATCCCTCACTCCATGCCCCAGCCTCTCCTTGCTTCCGAATTTCCATCCGATGTCTTTTCTTCACCACACTTTCCTTGAGTCGACAAATTTTTAGGTGAGCCATGGTCCCCCCAATCCCCCAAACCTATTTTTTTTTTCTCCCTCCAGAAGAGTCCTTCGTGTTTGGTCCATTTTAAGGCAGCCGTTTGTGGCGGCCCGTGGGCGGTTTTTTTTTTGTTTCCCTCTTTTCCAGAAAACCTTCCTTAGGTTGCCAATTTCGGTGCTTGTTCTCGACCCCCCGTTCTCATTTGCTTTTTTGAATCTCGTTCCCCGACCCTTTTAAATTACTACCCCCCCTTTTTGCTACAAAAGAATCCCAAATCCTTTCTTTCATTGCACTTCGTGCACCAGTCCCCCTTTCCTATGCCTGCCGATCGGTAGTTTCTGTCAACTTGTTTATTTTCCTCCCACCCCGATTGTCGCGGCTTGTTGTTCTGGTCCCGGCGCTGCTGACCAAAGGGAGCCCCTGCTCAAAACTACTCCCAGTTTTCGATTTCTGCTTCTCCCTCGGTTGCTGGTGGACTGATCCCCCCATTTCAGCCCCCTTGAGATGATGAAGGCAACCCTCCCCCCCCCTTTGGCTCTTAGTATGGTTTCGAGCTGGTTTTTAGTCAGTGGATTGCCGTAACTTTCGGGTGAAGATCAAAGAGGGTGTCTCCCCCCATCACTAGGCTCCTTTTTTTCCCTCCGATTTGATTTGCTTATTACGTCTGAAGGAACCTGAATTCCCCCTTCCCACGTACCACACCTTTTTTTTTAAGAAAGATTTCCCCCCCCCCCAGAATTAAAATTCGCCTTCTGTCCCCCCCGTTTTTCTGTCTTATCCACGTGACCCGAGGACCCTCCCCCGATACTCTTTTACGCCTCTGGTTCACCTCACTTGCCTTGGAGTCATTTTTTTCATTTCTTCTTTCTACCTTTTTTTCTTTTAACGGCCTGCGTTGCCCTCCCCCATCCAAAATTTTCTCGTACCCCCGCCGTACCTACCTCCTTAAAAATAAAGGTGCTTCGTGGGTTCCCTACGTTTTCCCCAATTCCCCCCCTTCCTCCGCAACGTGTGAAAAATGTCCTTCCACCACCGACGGAAACAACACTATAAGAGCTTGATACCAGCCTTCTTCCCCCCCACAGTATTTTTTTTTTTCAACTCCCCCCATCGTTC
>Ga0179593_1528048_pt1 | contig 15361 bp, 20 predicted proteins | sample CZODoug2_1_08_16_FD_185931 | JGI IMG/M metagenome (GOLD analysis project Ga0179593, IMG submission 185931) | Vadose zone soil fungal communities from Angelo Coast Range Reserve, California, USA - CZODoug2_1_08_16fungal (PacBio error correction) | ecosystem: Environmental > Terrestrial > Soil >... | reverse complement strand
TTGCCCCCTTTCTTTCCTTCTTTTTGGAACCAGCGGGCGGACCAGGTTCCTTATGGTTTAGAAGTATCTTCCTCATTCCTTTCCAGGAGGCGCTCTCTTACGCAGTCTTATTTCTTCTCGCATTTTGGACGGTCCCCTTCATTTGCCTGCCGGGTCTTGTTGAAGGGGACCCCCTCTGTTTCTTTATAAGCACCCCTTCTTGTGTAGATTCCTCCCAGCAGTGAATTATGGAAATCTTCCCTCTACGGGTTTCTAGGCCTCCTTCTTCCTATCCCCCTTCGTTCGGTCTTGTTTTTTCCCTCGCCAGCGCCCCGGCGCGGACCGTTTCCAGTGTATCCAGTGGTTCCCGTGGAGGTACATCATTCCTTTTTTTTTCCGCGATACTGCTCCTGTACCCATTCAACCTTTCCCTTTCTCGTAATCGTGACTTTTTGTATCTTTGGGGTAAGGCTTTTCCAAGGTGTTGTTGCCTGATGGCAAGTCTCTTCATTTTTCCCCTTAACCCTCTGAAATTTCCAAAGGTGGCTCTTGTTTTTTCCCTCCAAAAGTAGAACGACTTTCTGAGCGGGGAATTGTACCCCCGTTTGAGCCGCGTGTCTTTCCCATTCAAACTCGCGGGCTTTTCTTGTCCCTCATCGGCACAGGCCTTTTTTCGTTGACGAAAAGATCGCACCGGTTTCCTTATGATATCGTTCCCCTTTTTCTCCCCCTGTTTTTTGGGTTTCCGCTTTCTCGTTGAGTCAATGGTGCCCGTCCTTTACAACCTTCCCCGACCACGCGACCCTGGTGCTTTTTGTTTATTCCTTTTGGCCTTTTCGAGGGAGCCGGGGTTCCCCAAAGGGGCGCACGGCTCACTACTTTAGGGGTTTGTGTCATATCCGAACACATTTTTCACCTGATCGTTCCCGACTACCGCCCCTTCCCTTGCGCTGAATGGAACCTGATCCCTTGATTGCCCTCTTCCATGTTTCTTGGTGCCGTTCCCTCCTCCAGACTGAATGCCTTTTTTTATCTGGAAACTGCGATCGTCTTTCCTTCAGGTACGTGAATTCCTTCTAGGCCCTTTTTCGCCGTTGATCAACGGGATTTACTTTTTTGGTCTTCCCGAAGGGGAGGGCGGCCCCTTCCCCCTTTGTCTGGCGGGCGCCGAGTAAGTTTTTTCCTTCCTCAGTTGTTGTTGTTTTTCCCTTCACCGCGGAGCCCGGCCCCTTTCGCCAATCCGGTTCGCCGCCCTTTCCCTTTTTTTTTTCCCCCCCAAAACTCTACATCCCGTGTCCCCCCCTTTCTCCAATGGCCGGATCACGTCTTTTCTGGAAGGAAAAGGTGCCCACTATCCCGATCCCGGCATTCATGTTTTTTCTTTCGTTATTCCTCCGAACAAATGTAACGATCTCCCTCTGCGGGAAGTAGAACCCCTCTTTTGCGATGTCCTTGCCTGAGGTAGCGACCGTTTTTACTTGGTTCTCCCCCCCCCTGGAAAAACTTTCCTTCCAGTAGTGAGAAAAGACCTTTCGCCCCTGGGCATACTCCTACCTCAAATCCCAGCCCTCTTCTTCCCCCCAAGGGCTCGCCAGGGTCGCGTATTCTCCCTTGATTCAGGACAAGGGAAACATGTCCCCCTCGTAGCACAGTCGCGTCAAACCACAGCGTGATTCCCCCCCCCCCTCCCTCTCTCATCAATGCGGGCCCCCAGTTTCTTTGATGGCTACTGTCGCACGAAGATTTTCTTTGCCCATACTCCGCAAGCATTTGAACTGACCCCCCTTTTCCCAAAACGGTTTTTCCCTTTTCTTATTCGAGAAACTTCCCATTGGTAAGAACTACTTCAACCCTTTCCGCGCGCTTCAGAGGGTTCTGTCTTCTTCCCCCCCCTTTAATCTCTTCCCCCGACCCTTCTGCACTGCGCTTTTCCTACACAGGGACGAGAGTACTTCTCCCGGGCCAGGTTTCTTATCTTTACGGATAAGGATCAGCCCCGTTTGCCCGTACTGAATGTACCCTCCTTAATGGATACCCCCAGCCCTTTTCCGGGGCGCTTGCGCCGAAACCTCTCGTCCATAGAAAATGAGGGCCGCTCCCCCCGTAGTCGACAATAAGCTCGTTTCAGGTAACGGATCCAGTTGCCGACTTTCGGTCTTCCCAATGTGAACTCGTCCCATTCCCTGACAGACCATCCCCCCTTGAAAATGATAGCGTTGGAGCCCTTTCCCCCAAATAATCCCCCTGGCCATGGCTAATAGCTCTCCCCCTTCCCTTCCTGAGGCCTTTATTTAAAGACGGAGGAACTTGGCCAATGCCATCACCCGTAGAATCCGCTTTTCCCCCCCTCGGCCCTCTTAGCCGGTTGCAAATCTCCTTTTGTTGTTGTGAGAGAGATTTGCACCCCTACCCTTGTCCCCCAGGAGAGACGTTGATGGCCCGATTATGGTTTCGGACTTCATGCGCAACCCAGGAATAATTCTTTCCGTGAGCTCTTTCTCTTACGCCATGGCCTTGTATTATTTTTACGCACCCCCCACCTCATCGTGCCTGACGATGGGTTCTTTTTTTTCCCTTTTCCGCGTTCTAGTTGCTGTCCCCCGGCTTGTAGATTCGAAATGGATCCCCTTTCCTCTTTCTGTACGGCGTATTGCTCGCCCTGGCCCTCATGTTTCTTTTTTTTTTCCCCCGGCCGTTTCTTGTTTGCGGCGCACCCCTTGCGGAAACGGCCCTTGTTGTCACAGCGTGCGGTACCTTCTTCCTTTTTATCATGTGATACTGATCCCTCTTTTTTTCTTCCCGGGCTCGTAATCGTGATCCTCTTTTTTTGTCAAGGCGCCATGCAAGTGCTTCCTTCTTTCCCGATGGCAAGCTCTTAAAGGGGGTCTCCCGCTCGGGAAAAACTCAAACAAAATTAACTGTCCAAGTAGCACGTCCCTTTTTCTTTTCTGCCGGTTTTGTCCCCCCCCCTTTTTGCGCAAAGTGCCTTTTTTTCCCCCCCACTAGAGGGCATGGGAGTCTTTGCCTGCATCTTAGTGACTTCGTTGGCCTCTCTTTTCTCCACGGGACCCTGCCTTTCTTTTGTCTTCGTGTTTTTTTTTTCCTCAAAGTGTGTTGAGCGGTTCTCTTTGCCGTTTTGATCGGCCGTAACTTTCGAGATGTGGCGTGGATCTTTCCTTTTGATTCTCTGAGTATGCAGTGGCTTCCTTTTTCACGGATGGTAGCAATACTTTCCCTTCCATATTTTTTTCCTCCCCCATTTACCTCCTTCTCCCTACATCCCGGTCCCATTTCACGCTGACTGGAAACCTTTTTCCTTTTTGAATGGCTCTTATAGTTACCCCCTTGCATCAACGCCCCGCCGCCTGCCCTTTTTTGATCGTTATTCTTTTCCCATTGCCCTCTTTCAATCTTCGTCGGCGCCCCTTTCCCATTGGAGACCTTAGCTTTCTATCTCTTTTTGGGCACACCTTGTTTCCGACGGGAAGGGCTTTTGCGCCTTCTCCTTTCGGGAAGCCACCAGTTCCCTCTTCTCTTTTTTCCTCCTCTCCGTTGTTTTTTTTCCCCCCAAGTAGCGGAGAACGCCAGCATTGTCCCGTCTGGCCCCAATTATTCCCCCAAAGCTACATCCCTTTTCTCCTTTCCCCTTCCAAGTTCCCCCTGTGTTCCCCCTTTTCCAGGGCCCGTTTTCCGATAGCAATTTTCAAGACACTTTTTTGCTTTCGTTTTCTAAAAGACACCATTGTCCCCTTTCCATTTCAAGAGGAGGGCCCCCCAGGTTTTCCAGTCAGCGTCCGGGAGGTTAGTGCCCTTGGTGCGGCCCCCCCAATTGAAAAAGGACCTTCCCCTTCCTTTTTTCTGTGCGGCCCCCCCCCGATTGTGGGCCGAAGCACGGCATCCCGTATCCCCTCAGATGATCAAGCCAACCCCCTTGCGTAAGTGTACGTCTTGTCCAGGCCCCTTTCCTCAACCTTCTCGTTCTCGCGCGAAAACAAGGTCTTCTCAAAGGAGCATCACTTCCTTATGTGGTCCCCTTCCTGTCAGCACAATCTTCTTTTTCCCCTTATGGCCCCTACTCCCAGCCCGCTTGAACTGGCCCCAAGCCTTCCCAAAACGGTTTTCACTAGGCCACCTTAGTGCGAATGGTCAGACCCTCCCCCCTTGCCACCCTTTTTCTCTCAAGAGGGTTCGGGAAGGCTTTGCAATAAGTCCCTTGTCGCGTTGCTGGAAGTCTCCCCCCCCCCAACTCCACCTTCCACTCCTGAGTATCACGTCCCCGGGCCTTCCCAGTTCTTTAGTGTCAGCATGCCCGTTTGCCCCTCTGTACAGCACTGGACTTTGATAACACCACGGCCCGATTCTTCCGTGGTCCGCGCCAAAACCCCTCAAGCCCTCATTCTTCCCCTCCTTAGACAAATGAGGGACGCCCCTTCCCCCCACGTAGTCGTCTTCCTTACGATTCTAATTCCCGGCTCCAGTTGCCGCCTTTCCCTGGGGCGGAGCCGAAACCGCCCAGGATCCCAAGAAACAATAGGCCATCCTTAGCGTTTGTTTTCGAAAATGCGCTTCCCCCCCCCCCTGAGACTGGCGTCCCCCTCCTCCTGATCAGGACCTTGTTGAGACTCCTCCCCCCTAGCTGACCTTTCAACGTCGCTCCTCCCCCATTACGGCCAGCTTCTTCCTTTGCAAATCTCTCTCTTTTTTTTTGTTGAGGAGATTTGCCCCTTTCCCCCGTCCTTTGACAAGCGAGCGACTTTTTTTCTATTATGGTTTCGATTTCGGATGAGAAAAAACGGTCCTTCGGGAGCTCCTTTCTGGAAGGAGTGATTATTCCTTGGACGGTTTTCCCCCTCCTTTTTCCTGCGACTGTCCTTCCGGGAATATGGCTCGCTCAGCTTGCCGTAGATCGTGCCCTTTCTCCCGTGACTTATGGACCCGTCTTCGTTATTGTCGCTTGCGGCAATCATGTTCTGACTTTGGGGCTGTTCTTGTGTTGCGGCCCCTTCGGCGCGGTTTTTCTTATCGGTGCTTGGTTCAAAGGGATTACATCATGGCCAGTTTTGATAATGTTCCCTTTTACCGGGAAGGACACCTCCCCTCATCTTTGATAATCAGGTCGTACATGTTTTCGCTCCCTTTCTGTATGAAGGGTTGGTGCCTGATTTTTCAAGCTCTTAAATGGTTTCCCTCTGGAATCGCTCGGGCACTTCCCATTTATGAAAAGTTGCCCCAATTTTGCTTCTTTTTCGCGGTGAAACCTTTCTGGTTACACAAGTTAACCCTGACAGTAGGGCATAATCGGCACAGGCATTCTCCCCTGAGTTGCTCCCCCACCCCCGTATCGCAACCTTTTTCCTTTGATGATATCGTTAGTTGTTGTCTCCCGCTCCACTGTGTTGTTCGCGGCTCTTTTTTGCTACGCGGAGTTTTTTTTTCTCCCGTGGACGGATCGGCGTTAACCCCTTGGGCGAGACTTTTTGGATTTTCCTTTTTGTTTGTTTTATCTCGAGTTATGCCGTTTCTCTTTTTCGCACGGCTTTTCGAACTTTTCTTCTTTCCCTTTTTCCATATGGATTTATCCCCCCACGAGCCTTTAGAATACCTCCCTTCCCCTCACCTTCTTTTTTTAAAAACTGGTTAGATTTTTTTTCTGTTCTCGTACAATTGTTGCTTGTCTTCCGGAAAGACGACAAGCCTTCCCTTGAAACATGTTCTTCTTTTCTTAATATTCCGTCGTCCCTTCTTTTAATCCTTGCCCCTTTTCTTTCCCCTTGCGTTTGGATACACGGTCCTCTCCCTTTCTTGGGACAGGACGGGGAATTTTTCCTGGGGGGTGCCCTCCAGTATTTTATCTCTCTCTTTTCCTCTTCCTTTTTTTCTATCTTTCCAAAAACGTACCGCCCCCTTTCCCTCCCCCCTTGCGGTCGCGCCCTCCCCTTTTTTTTTTTCCTGTGTGACCAAAAAAGCTAAAAAATCCCGAAGGGGCCTCCAATTTTTCCGTTACGGGAGCCGACTTCCTCCGATAGCAATTTCCACCCCCCGCCATTCCTGCGGCGCTTTTCCCCCAAGAAACAATTTTCTCCCATGTCTGTCCCAGTCGACACAGGTTTCCTTCTGCGTGAGAGTTCCTTTCTTTTCTTCTCAATGCGCTTTTTCAATCCAATATGGACCCTTCCTAGTGGACCCTTGCCCCCACTGTGGCCGACTCCCTTTTTTTTCTTCCCTCGAGAATCAATACCTTTTTTCCCCCCCGCCCAAAAGCTAGCCCAGTTTTTTTTAAGTGTACGCCCCCTTTTGGGCACCCTAGCCCAATCCGCGTAGCCACCATTTTTCCACCCCGTTTTTTCCTTCCAACGAACTGAGAGCACCTTGAGATCGTGTGTTCCGCACCCCTCCTCCATTTGATGATGGCCCACTACCTCGCGAGTTTTTTCCCCCCCTCACTTTTCAACCCCCCTCATTTTTCGAGCCCTTCCTACTTGGTCATCTAATTGGTTTCCCCTCCCCCCCTCTGAGAGATTCAGAGGGTTCGCGGCCCCCCCCTTTCAGCCAAATCACCCCGGCATTTCTCGGTCTCCTTTGACCACACACAGGGACGTCACTGATTTTTTCCCACTGGCAAGGTGTCCCTCCTTTACAGGCTCCTCCAGCATGATTCCCCCCCTGCCGTAATGATTTGTGAACCTTTCCTCCACCACTCGGACCGTTCCGCTTCTTTTTCGCCTCAAAACCATACCCAGGAATCCCCTGAGTTGTCCCGCCCAAACCACGTAGTCCCTTCTTTTCAGATTCCATTTTCCCCCTCCCTTTTCCCGTTTCCAATCTACTTTCTTGCAGAAACTAGTCCCCCTTTTCCTGCGTAACCAGGACCAATTCGGCAGTCTTCAGTCAAAGCTGCGTGCCCCCTCCTGCGCCCATGGCGTAAGAGCTCCCCCCCCCTTTTTTCCCCCCCATGAGGATGTTAGAAGTCGACTTTTTTTTCTCACGACCCATAATCGACCCTTCCCCCCCTTACCGCTGAGTATCGGACCAGCGTCGCCCCCCTCTTTTTACTCCCTCTTCCCCCCTTTTTTTTTAGAGAGATTTGCAACCCCTTTTTTTTGGACCAGAGGAGTCTCCTTGCGATTCTGGCTGGACGTTCGTTCCCCCAACGGCCCCCTTTCCTGTTGCCGGAATTTCGAGTCGATTTAGCCCCCTTCTTGATTTCATTTTTGTAATGGACGGCTCAACCTTTTTTCCGATGGGGTATGGGGTTCTTTCCTCTGGGCAGGCGTTTTTTCCCACAGGCTGGTAGATCTTTAGCGCCTTATGGCTTGTACGGCGTTCTGGACTATGGCTTTCATGTCTATGCCCTGTCTTTCTTTCTGCAAGCGCCCCTTTCCTGAAACGGCCCTATCGTTGTGATCCATGTTCCTCTATTAAGAACACTTTCCTTGTTCTCCTTATCCTGTACCAGAAGCAGGTTCCCTGGCTCGTAATCCATCCTCCCCCGGAGTTCCCTGTGTTTCCAAGGAGCTCATCCTTCCAGGTGTGCTGATGTCTTCTTTTCCCTTTTTTTATCCTTCCCGAACCTTCTGGAAAATTTTCCTTTTCCACCACTTATTTCCCTTTTCCCTCAAATTTTGCTAGCCTACTCTCCTGTGTGGACACAACGTTTGGGCCTTCAGTTCAACTCGAGGGATTTGCCATTCATCTCCCGGCACTTCGTGCTTCCTTTCTCCCCCCGATCGACAACAGTTGGTCCTTTTTCTTCCTCTCTTCGGTTTGAATCACCTGGGTTTTTCTTCTTTTGCGTCCATTTTCCCTTTTGAGGTCGGCGGACACTGACTCCCTTTTTTTTTCGAGGCTTTTGGCGTTCTCCCCTCGGCTGGGATTTGATTTTTTCTCCTTTTCGGCAAAAGTTGAGACTTCTACTTTCCTCTCTTCCTCCTTTTTAAATATGGATGCTTTAACGTAACGAGCCCCCTTCCCTCCCGGAAAATTTTCCTCTCACCTGGTTTGACTTGCTCTTCTCGTTCCAATTGTTAGTGAATGGGTCACCTCAGCGCCAGCCTTTCCCTCCCCCGGAGTTTTCATCTGAACTTCTCCCCTTTTTCATATGAGTAGGAGACCTCTCCGGCCACTTCGTCATGCGAGAAGTTTGATACCCGGTCTTTTGCACAACATCTTTTTCCAGCCTTTTCGGGCGGCCCGAACCCTTTTTTGCTGGCGGGAGCAGAGTACGTTTTTTCCTCGTTGTTTTTTGAGAGAGATATTAACCCCCCTCCAGCATTGTCCCAGCGTTTCCTCTCCGTCTGGCCAATATTTTTTTTTTTTCCAATCCAGTGTATCCAACTTTCCTTGGCCGGATTCCCATCCGGTCCGCGAAGATGGACCGACCACCCTCCTCGCAATTTCCTGATACCCGCTTTCTGGCGTCGCTTTCGTTTCGAACAATGTAACGGTCCTCACAGCGACGTCCAAGCGAACCAGGTTCATCCCCCTCCCCGTGGCTTTCTGGTGTCGAAAAGTTCTTTCTTTGGTGCGGCAATCCCCCTCCCCCCCAATCAATCTGCAAGAGTGCGAACAGCCTTTTTCCTCCCAAGGCATCTCCTTCCTCAAATCCCAGCCGATGATCCATCCCCCCCTGGGTAGGTAGGCGTATTCTGCATCCGGCCCACTGCCCCCTGGACGACACCCAGCCTCAGCGACAACCCCTGTTCCCGCTCCACGAACGTCTTTTTTTTTCAAATGCGGGACCGGTTGGCAAATTGGTCAGCATGCCTTTTTCCTTTATGATGGCCTTCCCCCCCTGGCCGGCGTTTCCTTTTCACGCGGAGCAACGGCGGCCGGATTCGTAGAAACCCTTAACTTGGTTCTCCCTTTTTCCATAGCCACCTTTTTTTTTTCTTCAGAGGGTTAGGGCCCCTTTTAATTTGCCAATCAGGAAAAATTCTCCTTCTTCTCGCAACCATTTTCCCCAAAAGATACACAGGTTCCCTCTTTTAGCACGGGCCCCTAGTCTTTTAACAGTTATAGGACTACAGCCCTGGGCCTTCCCCTCACTGGAACCCTTTCTTCCCCCCGATAGGGATTCTTTCAGCAAAACAAGACCCCTCCGATCCGTCCCTAGAACCACATGTTTTCCTTTTTTTTCCACGTAGTCGGCAATACGCCGTCCCCCCCCGGCCTCCCTTTCCGAATATACCTCTTTACATCAGCCCCGCGTCCCAGATTCCCCCCCCTTGGAACACAGAACGGCCCCTCGCGTTTACCGTCCACCTTTCCAAATAACTCCCCCTTTCCATGGAGTTTAGCCCTGGCACCTCCTTCTTAGTGGCTTAAGTCGAAACCCCCCCATCGCCCGTCCGCGCGGTTTTAAAAAAAGTCCTTTTTTCAACTTTTCCTTTCTTTTTTTCCTCCTCCGTGTTGTGGTTGATGCTGCCTGTTTTCTGCTGGCCGTAATTTGTGGATGTGTTGTCTTTTGGCTTCTTCTGGTTTCGACGTTTTCAAACTTGTCCCCCCTCTTTCTCCCGCTCGTCTATCCCTTATGGATTATTTTTCAGCAGCCCCCTGTTGAAGGTAAAACCGTACTTTTCTTTTTCTGTCGTCCGTTACTCCCCGTGCTTTTTTTTTAGTGCTGCTCCGCCCCGTAGCTTCGCAAACCCTGTTAAATCCTGTCCCTGATCGACTACGTTTTTTTGGCCCCCTTCGCCTTGACGGATCGGTGCGGAGCCCGCGTTTTTCCCGGCGCCCTGAGGGAACGGCCCCTTTGGTACCCCTCCCATTGGTACCTCTTCCCCGTTGATAAGATGATACTGATCTTTTATGGTCCATTGCGGGCTAGTAATCTTTTCTCATCGGGGTCGTTTTCAAGCTTCCCCCTTTCCCCTTGAAGGGGGTGCAATTGTTTTTTTTTGGGCTCTAAGAAACATCTGAGTCGTCTGTCCCTTTTTGGCTATGTGTTGTACCCCCCCAATTATTTCTGACCAAGTCTCCCCTCTCCTCTTCTCCGGTGACTTCCCTGCCGCGTGCTTGGTCCAGTTCCCCCGTTTCCATTGACTCCTCCATCATCGGACAAATTCCCGGTGATTACCCTCTAGAAAAAGGGCACTCCTCTTTTTAGCAGGAATTCCCCTTCTTCCTTCGTTCCTACCGGAGTTTCTCCCTTGCCCGGGGGAAGGACGTTCTCCGCCCGAGACCCTGGGCAGTCTTCTTTTTCCTCGTGATGGTGGGATTTGTCTTCTTCCCTTTCCGTGGCTTCGGCCCCCTTTATCCTTCAGGTCTTTTCTTTTCTCAATGCTTTATGCCGCACCCATTTCCTTCCTTTTCGGCCTCCCTCCCTGTTCCCCCCCACTCTTACTGGAACCTTTTTTCCCCCCGAAATCGGATTGATCTTCTAGTTACCTTCAATCACCCGGAACCGTCGCCAGCCTGAATGGCCGGGCCTCTGCCCCCGATTTCCTTTCTTCCTCTTCTTTTCGCCCCTGTACGTGCCCCTGGAGGACCTTCGCGGCCCTTTTTTTCTGCTTTTTTTGGGAATATGGTTTTGCCCAGACGGGAAGGCGGCTGCCCCTTTTCCTTTTGACGGGCGCTCTCTTTTTTATCTCCTCTCTGTTTTACCATCCTCCCCTTTTTTTTTTTTCTTTTTTTAGATAAAAAAAACTCCCTGTCACCCTCGGTTCTTCCCTTACCTTTCGGCACAATCTGGGGTTCCCCCCCCCCCTTTTTCATCCACACCCGTTCCCCTCATTTCCTTTTGGCGGTATTCACGTAACTTTTTTCCTCTCCCAAAAGACGATAGCAATTTTCTTGCTTCAGTGCTTGTTGATTCCACTTCACCCCTCTTCCGAGGCATCACTCTTTTCAAGTCGCACCAGGTTTTCTGTCCCGTGGCCGGGAGGTTTTCCCAATGTCTTTCTTTTCAAGGGGTGCGGTCCCTCTTTTCCCAGGAAAGACACTTCACGTAGTGCGACCAGGCCTTCTCCGTTCCGTGGCCGAAGAAATTTTTAATCACACTTCGTCCTAAAAAGAAAAAAGCCGTCCCTTTCCTCTTTCCTCCTTTTTAAGCCCTCCGGCCCCGTTGCACCATGGATCCCCCCCCCCCCCTCTTTCCAGAGCCGCGAAAACACCACGCCCTTCCATCATTGGAAAGGTTCCCTTTTTTTCCGGCCACTCATGTCCCCTCCGTAAGATGCATTTTCTCTTCCTTCAAAGGAAAGAGAGTCACAGCCGGCGGAGAAACCTTTTCCCCGAGACAAAAGTTCGTTCCTACTTTCCGAAAAATTGGTTTACCTCTTTTCCCGAGCGATTCTTTTTCCCGGGATGCCCATTTCATCTCTCCTCCGGCACCTCTGCGCTGGAGCGCCCCAACCTTCCCCCAGGGACGTTCTCGATAATTTCTTGTTGTCCGATTCTAAGTTCCAGCCGATCCCCTTCTGATTATCCGCATTTTCCTGGGTACCCCCCCTGGCGTTCCCCGCGCCGGGGCGCGTGTTTCCCGCCGAAGATCGTTTTTTTTCCTTAGAAACATTTCTTTTTTTTCAACCCGTAGGTCGAGCCCTCAAGTTTCCCCTTCTTTGCCCGATATACCAGCCGGGTGCGGCCCCCCAACTCGGTCCCCCTTCCCTGCAGGACCCCCCCTTCCGCAGGCACTGATTTCTCCTTTTTCCACTGCGTTTTGTCAAAAAAATACTCTTTCATATGACGCCCTCTCCTTCCCAATGATTCCTTTTCTCCCCATAATCTCCCCCCATCCCCAATAGCTCAGATGGGTCCCCCTTAAGTAAGGTCATTTTTTTGGCCAAATCTCTCTTCCCCCCTTTTTTGTGAGAGATCCACCCCCTTGGCGTTTAATTTTTTTCCCTCCCCCTTTTGTCCTTTGCTGATTATGGTTTTCCTCCTTTTTCTGCGAAAACGGAATCCCCTTCGAGTAATTACCTCTTCCCCTGATGTTGATCTTCCCCTCCTGTATGCTCCCGAGAGAACTGTTCTCAGGAATGGGAAGAACCCTTTTCTTTCTCCTCACCAGGATTTTTTTCCCACTGGAGCAGTGAACTTCTGTCCCTTTAGGCGTATGTCTCGACCCGGGTTTTCGAAGTCTTTTTCTTTAGACTTGAAGATCGGTCTTCCTTTTTGAGGCGCCCTTTTTTCTCGAGGACCGGCCTGGCGTTTGGGTATCCCCCTTTTTCTGGGCTGTGTACTTTCCACCCCTTTCATTGTGATCCTGATCTTTTTTCCGCCGGCCCTCCCCGGGCTGTAATAGTGATCCCCTCCCTTTCCGTCATGTTTCTCTTGTGTCATTGTCCAGCGGCAAGTGCATGCCCTTTTGGCAATCCTTACCTTTTTTTTTTTCCCGAACCCTCTGAATCGCTTCCTGTGGTTTTACCCCTAGTTCGACTTTTCGCCACGACTTTATCTATGTCCCCTTCCCCAAAAGTTTGAGCTTGCTTTTTCCCTTTTCCCCTAGCGGGACTTGGATTCTATCGGAACCTGCCCTCTTTTCTCTTCCCAGGAGTTGTCCCCCTCCCGGGCAAAGAATTGATGCTTTATAATACCGTGTTTTAGAGGTCTTTGCCCTTATTTTTCTTTCCATGTTTTTCCCCCTTTTTTCTCCTTTCAACTTACTCCTTTTGACCCTGGGAGAGATTTTGGCTTCCCCTTGGATTGATTCTCTCGCCGTTGGCTTCCGGCCCACCTTTCCTGGTAGAACCTCCTTTTTCTCATTTTAAATATTGGATTGCCCCCCTCCACGAGACTTCTCCTCCCTTCCCCCCTGTTCCCCACTTCTCAACCCTTCTTCCAGTCTGAAAGAAATCGTGATTTTACACCTTGTGTCCGGGACCGAAAGTCTCCATCTTTCTTGCCGTTATCGTATATGGAAACCTTTCTCTCTTCAGTAGGATTTTGGTTTAATCTTTCCATTGGAGGCCCTTCTTTTCCTTTCATTTAGCCTTTTTGGTACCACCCCTCTTCCCTTTTCCGGGCGGCGAACTTTCTTTTCTTTTCTCTCTGTACGTTTTTTATATCTCTTTCCCTTTGTTTTTGTTGGGAGAGATAAAACCTTCTTTTTTCCCCCCGCGGTTCGCGGTCCCCTTCCTGCCCCTATGGTGTGCCACCCCCCCTTTTTACCAAACGGCGCGAAGGGGTCCTCCGTCGGCCAAAGAGACGCAACTCCCCCTTTTCAAGATCACTCACACCCGGCATTCGTTCTTTTTTGGCGCTTCGTTGATAACCCCCCCCCAATTTTCCTATCAGAGCAATAACGATTTTTCCCCCTCGAACCCCTTTTTCCTCTTGATAGTCCCCCCTTTTTGGTAGTCGAAGGCGTTTGTCCCCCCATTCAATGGAAACCCCCCCCCCCTTGAACGTCTTGCTCTCCCCGTTGCGGCAAACTTTTTCCCTCTTAATAGAGAATCCCCCCTATTCTCCACTTCAAACTTGCCAGGGTAGCGTAGGCTTACTCCTTTTCCACGGGGCACCATGGACGCAACCCCCCTCTTTCTTCACCCCGAGCCGCGACCCACCCCCTCTTTTACAAAGAACGGAGGTTTCCCCTCGTAGTGGGAGGCAACCTTCCCCCCTTCGATGCCTGTTCCGTTTTTTCCCTCACTCCCAGGCCGCCTTTCTTTTTTCCTTTCTCCAACGCGGCGAAAACGTTCTGAGCCCCTGTGCGTTTCGTAAGAAAATAATTGGTTTTCCCCCCGGAGCGATTCAGATGGGTTTCTTTTCTTCTTCCCCCTGTAAGAGCTTTCCCCCCCCCCCTTCATGCACTTCCCACCACCCTCCAATGCTAGAGTATTTATTAAAGGCAGTGTAATGAGTATGGTAAAGGCCTCCCCCCTCTATCACCGTTGCCGTACTTCTTTAGCACTGGCACCACTGGATACCCCCCTCCCCCAGTTTACGCGCCTTTTCAACCAATCAGCCCTTCCTTAAAGTCCCTATTCTTTTCAGACGAAAACCACCTTTTTTCTCATACGATCCCACACGGCTAAAGTTGCAGACTTTTTCTTGTCCCCCCCCCTAAAGAGGCAAAGTGATTCCCCCTCTCCCTGACCCATCGGCGTCCCCTCTCGCGTTGAGCCGTACACTTTCTTTTCCCCCCATCATCCTGCAGAAATGGTGCCAATCCTCCGGCCCGTTTTGAGATAAAACCTTCCCCATCGCACATGCCATCAACTTTTTTTTTCCCCAAAATTAAGGCCTCTTTCTCCCTTTTTTCTCTCATCTATTTTCTCATACATTTTTTTCTCGGATTGCAACCGCTCCCTTTCCTTGCGGAGTCGACTTCTTTCATTGGCGATTATTTTTTTTTTTTCCTTCGGATGAGCAAACGTTCGTCTCATACGCCATGGCGAAGGATGGTCTTTTCCTTTTACGGCTCCCCGCGACCCATTCTAATTGAGAGGGTCTGTTTTCAGCTTGTGCTCTAAGAATTCTTTCTTTTTAGGCAATGTCCTTTAGTGACTTTTTCTGAAATCTGTCTTCCCTTCTCCTACGTGGTTTTAGCGTTCACTCCTTTTTCCAGATCTTGGGCGTTATTGTTTTGCCCTTCTGCGCGGAACGGCCCTCTTTTCGCGTTTTTTTTTATTAATAAGTAACGGCCACGTTGACTCTTACCCAGGCCGCAGGACCAACCTTTTCTCTCTTCTCGTTTCTCCTTCGGCTCTTTATCCCTCAAGCGCAGTGCCGGTTCCCTCTCCCTTAAATGGGGCATCCTTCCCCCTTCCCCCCCCCTTCGGGACAAAGTGTCTCTGGTTCCCCCCCCTCTTCTGCCAAGTCCTTCTTGCTCGAAGAGATGCCCGTTCCGTCTTGTTTCCAGTTACAACGCTCTGTCCTTCGAGGGTCCATGAATCGGTTCCCCCTCCCCTTCGTGGCTGACAGTGAGTTCTTTTTTTGATTTCCGCCCCCGAAATTGATGCTCTCGTTGTCCCGAAGGGACTGTGTTTTTTCTTCCCTCCGGTCCTCTTGAGTTGGCGTCAATGTTTCTTGTTTTTCCTTTACGCTAATGCGACCCGGGGCGAGTTTTTTTTTTTCCTCGGCTGGATTTGCATTCTCTTTGGTTTTTTTTCCGTTCCCGGCCCACAGTTTTTTTGCGCACGGCTGTTTTCTTTCCTTTTACATATTGGATTGACCCCTTTACGAACGCGCCTTCCACCCTCCGGCCCTTTCCCAGATGGACTGGAACCTCCCTTTTTTTCTTCTTTCTTACAAATTGTTCTTTTTATCAACGGGAACCCTGCACGCTCCTTTCCCCCGGGATAGGATATTGCTCTCTTCTTTTTTTCTCATGTCTGAGAACGGTAAGTGAATCCGTTTTCTTTTTTTGGATACACTGGAGTCTCCTTTTTCCCCCCCTCTTTGGTCCAGACGGTACAGTTGGATTGGCATGATGGGCGGT
>Ga0179593_1485398_pt1 | contig 15361 bp, 25 predicted proteins | sample CZODoug2_1_08_16_FD_185931 | JGI IMG/M metagenome (GOLD analysis project Ga0179593, IMG submission 185931) | Vadose zone soil fungal communities from Angelo Coast Range Reserve, California, USA - CZODoug2_1_08_16fungal (PacBio error correction) | ecosystem: Environmental > Terrestrial > Soil >... | reverse complement strand
TTTTTTTTTTTTTTTTATGGAAAAACCCTTAACGGGCTTTTTTTTTGTTTTTCCTGTCAGCCCGCCTACCACCCCCCCCCCTCTGTTGGTTGTGACCCCTTTGGTCAGCCCCCCCGGAAGATAGCCCTGGTAGGGACACCTGGGGCTTTTCAATCTGGCTGGGATCTGTTGGGCCCTTGCCTGCATAAGGAGTGGTCTGTTGTTTCTTTTTTTTTTGACGTTTTGCCTGATACCGGCGCCCCTTTTTTTTTCCGTGTTTCCATTTTGTCCCCGCGCAACCTGATGGCACTTTTTTTTTTTTTCACCCTTTTTCCTCTCGGCGACCTGCTTTCTCGACCGATTGGCGTTTTTTTTCCTGCTTGCATCTCTGGTTTTGCCGCCGCCAGGTTCCATTCTCGTAGCCAACCAGCACTTTTTTCTACCCTGTGCCCCCCTTTTTAGGGGGACACCCTCTGTCCCTTTCTTCGGTGGTGTTGAAAGAAGAGTTTCCCTTTTTTCCCCCCCGCTGTGATACATTGTCTGGACAATGGGCCTTTTTTGCAATCCCACCCCGACTCTTGAAAAACCCTTTTTTCACGTGCTTTTTCGTTCGCCCCCCCTTTTCGTCTTCGGCCGGGGCCATGGGTTTGCCACCCTTACTTGGCTCTGATTTTGACGGCACAGACCACTTCTCACCCTTTTCCTTTTTTTTTTCTGAAAGATGGACATTTTTTGCTTTTTTCGTTGAGCCCCCCTACACACTCTTTGGGATTCTGATGTTTACATGTCCCTTTTTTTTTTTGTTCCGCAAATCTGCAGCCCGCGATCATTTTTTTCACTCTGTGATGTTTGCGGACGGCTTAATTAGTTGTTAGATTTTTCATTTTTTTCCCCTTTTTTTTTTGAATCTTTTAGTTAGGGTCGGGCGGAGTTGTCTGTTTGTCGGTGCCCCCCCCGCCCCCAATCGGCGTCGAACCCTTTTGCTCCCTGATGTGACCGGCCAGGTTTGCTACCACTTTTTTTTCGGGTTGAATCTTTTAAGTTTTCTCTGCCTTTTCCCCCCTGAAAAATGAGTTGCTTTCGACGCACCAGTTGTTTTTGGTCTGCCAAGGTTTTTCCTACCCGAATGCTGTCGCTCAGGGTTTTTCATATCCATGTTCCTGTTTCCACCTTTTTTTTTTTTCATATCCCCCCCCCCTTTCCGCTACTTCTTCTTCAAGTCGGCAACCCCAGCGCAAGGTGACTCTCCCTAGCGCCCCCCGCGCATTTTGGGCCGAAACAGTTAACCTTCCCTTGTTTGCCCAGGCTTTTTCCGCTTTCTTGGGTGCCTGCTTTCTCTCTTTTCTTCAAAGTTTTTTTGTTTTTCTTTGTCCGTGTCCGGCTTTTCCGAGTCGTCCCTGCCTTAGTTCTTCATTTCCCCCTGCCCCTTTTTTGCTGTGGGACCATCAAACCGTTTTTGTTTTTTTTTTTTCAATTTTTTTTCCGCGTGGGGTTCGATTCCCAGGCCGACTGGGTCGTCTGCTACCCCCCCCTTCCCCGTTTCTTCCTCTGGGTTGGTTCCTTTTTTTTAGGTGTGGGCGCTTCGCCCTGCCGGCCTGTTTTTTTTTTTGATTTTTTTTTTTTTTCAATCCTTCAATCGGTCACTGGGCGAAATTTTGCGGGCTTGGTAAGTGGTTTTTTTTAACCCCGTCCTTACCATGACACCACTGCTTTGAGTCGGTATTACGGAACTAGGCGTTGGACTCACCCTAGTTTTTTTTCCCCCCCGGTGAGGATTATTACTTTATCCTTTTTTTTTCCCCCTTTCCCAACATACTTTTTTCTTTTCGACTGAATTCCCATTTTTTCCCCCTTATCGAGGCCCCCCCTGCTGAGATTGGAACCCAGAAGGTCTTGTCTGCTCCCTGCCCCTTTTTAGGACTTCCTGGCGACCCTGATCAGTCTGTTTTTCCTCCCTTTCCTTTTCGAGGGAATGATCGCTCTTTTCGCTATTTTTTGCCATTTAGTGTTTGCAGAGGGAACTTTCCTCCCCGTTTCTCGCTTCTTTTTTTCATTCCGGCCGATACAAGGGAGATGTCTTTTGTTTTTTCTTTCTCGCCTTTCCTCCCTCAGACTGCCCACGTGGCCAGGGAATTGGCCCCCTCCCACTCTACGTCCCTCTTTTTGGGCCTGCGGGCCTTCTTTTTTTTTTTCTTTGCCGTCCCAAGGCTCTGCCACCGCTCATTCCGCGGCCTTTGGGTTTCTTTTTCCAGCCCCCCTTTATGTTGATTTCCCCCGCTCCTGTGACACCCCCCTTCCAAGTATTTAGGCCGCCCACGAAGGACCTGGTTACTCTCCCCCAAGTGGCCTTCCCCCCCCCACTTTTCTTTTCATCAGCTCACTATTTTAACCCCTGTCGCCTGTAATTGCCAACTCCCGTAGAAGATTGCGTATCCCCAAACTCACCGCCACCAAAGGTCTTCCAGTTTTTCCTTCTCCCCCCAGCAATTCTATGTGCTCGGAGAATTAACCCTCGTCAGGTCCTCGCCTTTTGACGCCATTGATTTTTGTTTTTTCTTTCCCGCTGGGACCCCCTTTTTTTCCCCACTTTCTCTTTATCTTTTTCCCTCATACGGTGGTTTGTTGTTGATTTCTCTTCGCGTTGTCACCGCCTTTTTCCCCCCCCCCCCCCCCCCCCCAGCTCCCCACTTCATCAGTCACCCCCCAACTTGCTCTTTTTTTTTCCTGTTTTCCTTTTTTCAGGGGGGGCCCCCCCCCCCCCCCCCCACGGCCAACTTTTTTTTTTTGGACTTTTTTCGATCCCTCCCCCCCACCCAATGGCCCAAAATGCGTTCCACTTTTTTTGTGCGGTTCCTTTGCTCGGAACCTATGTTAGGCGGGTGAAATTGTAACGCACCCATGCGTCCCTTTTTTGTGACAGCGCCCCCCCCCCCTCCGCTTTGACTCCCAAGATTTATTCCTTTTTTTTTTAGGTTTCTTTTTGTGCTTCTCCCTTCAACATGTTTGGGCCGCGGTTTCCGGCACCTGGACGCCCCCCCAACTCTTTCCTGTCCCCTTTTTGTCCGCTTTTGCAAGACAAACCTGTTTTTTTTTTATTTTATTTACTTTTAGTTCCTCGCCTGGTTCTCCCAATGTCCCCAAATACGGCCCGCCCAATTCCACCCTTGCTGCGTTGTCAATTCCGTGGCCAAAGTTTGGTTTTGAGTTTTTCACGCTGATCCCCCCCCCCGCCCCCCCTTCGGCACCTGCAGATAGGATGTGCTTTTCCTTGCCGCCCCCTTCTTTTTAACTGGTACTATTTCGAAACCCGGAGCATGGCATATTTTTTTTACCCTGACATTTCCCCGTCCCTTTCAGGGCGAGATCTTTCCTCTCTTTTGTCTGTCTCTAACTTTCTGGGTTCCCGCGAAACCAACCGGATTTTTGAAGAATATTTTTGGTCCCCCTCCCACTTGTTTTTCATGCTCTTTGATATTGCTCCCAAGGAGTGAATTTCCCCCCCTTTTCCCCGTCGGAAAGGCAAAAATTTTTTTTTTGAATCTTTTTGCTAAACTTGAAAAACCTTAACTTCGTTCGCCTGAGGTCCCCGTACAGCGGACGGCCCCGAAAAGCTTGGTTTACTTTCCTTGGCCCCCACATTTGCCGCCGACGCTCCCAACTTTCTTTTTCTTTATGACAGCCAACAGGAATCTTTTTGTTTTTTAACATGGCCGTTTTTTTTCCCCCCTTGCACCCCGCTCCCTTTGTCATTCAAGAAGCCGCGCCCCCTCTTTTTTTTTCCTTTTCAGCAAGCACACGCGTACCAGCCGGCGGTTCTTATTTCTCCGCCCTCTCCCGACCCCCCTTTAAGATCTGACAAGCTGTCTTCAGATCTATCTGTGATTCCAATGTCTCCTTTTAGGGGGGGGACAGGGGTTGCTGTAATGATGCTTTCCCCTAGTCTGGGGGACCTAATGCCCACCAGTTTTTCCACGTACAATTTCCTGGTTCCCCTATAAAATTTTTCCCCTCGCTTCTTCAGAACTGATACCTTCTTGGAGTGAAGCCGAACCCACTCTCAAGGCAAGGGAAGGTTCCCCCACTTTCTTTCTTAACACTTCTCTTAACTGGAGGAGTTGTGACTTCCCAGGTTTTCTCTAACCAAAGTGAGAGCCCCGTTATCTTGGTGGAAGGACGTTTCAAGTCTTGAGGAGGGTTCCCTGGTGATAGGCACCTAGGTCGGCTCGGTTTCCTTTGTTTTGCTTTCCTTTTACACATTCTTATCAACTGACGACAAGTGGAGGCACCTTTGCCTTTCCTTTTTTCCAAAAAGGGCCCCTGATTTAGGCGACACCCCGGATTTCACAAGTTACCTTCTCTTTTGGCCCCTTCGGTTTTCAGAACATGCCCGTATCAGGTCTTTTTCGACACCCTTCCCGTGTTTAAGCCGAAGTCCCACCCCCTCCTTTTCCGCCCTTCCAGCAGAATCGCCGCCAAAGGATTTCGCCCCATCACCCATTCCGACGCCCCATCGAACATCACTGATTTTGCCAGTCTCGAGTCCCCCATGGGCCCAACAAGGGTTTTTTTGTTTCTTTTTTTTTTGTTTGGTGTTTGTGTTTTTTTTTGATTTGTTTGTATTTGAACTTAGTCTGTTTTTTTTCCGTTAAATGCCCCAGGACCCCCCCCCCCTTGGGCTGGAGTCTGGATAGTGCCGATTTTTTTTTTTTGTCTTCCCCGGTTTTCCCCATTGCCATGTCCGGTCGGACCCTTCGGGATTGACGCCCGACACGTTGATTTTTTTTCCGTTGTGCGCTTCTTTGTTTTTTTCCCCACGTATGCCGCCGAATTGTGCTCACTTTTTCGCCCCTTTCGTGACCCTCCTGGAACATCGGATTCCCCCAAAAGTAGTCGTTCATTCTTTTACGGTTGAACCTTTTTTTTCTGCGGAAGTCCTTTTTTCTTGTTGTTAGCATAGATGGGCCTTCTGGGCCCCCCTTTTTTAGTTTTTACTTCAAGGCCGCAGGCACCCCCCAGACCTCTTTTTTATTTCGTCGACTTCTTTTATAGTCTTTTTTAACAAGTGTTTTCCACGTTCTTCGCCCCCTTTTTTTGCTTCCCTTCCCCTTGCGTGATTTTTTTTTTTCTCCCACCCTCCACTCCCCCCCCAGTTTCCAGACGTTGAACCCCAGGCAGTACCCCCCGCCTTGCGCTTACTTTTCCATTTTCCCTCCTCGCCGACCCCCAAGGCCTTTTTTTTCTGCCAACCTTCCCCTTTTTTCCGGGTATTTTTTCCCGCCCAATGTGGAAAGAACGAGGTCTCCTCCCCCCCTCGCCCCTCTTTGCGACCTTGGCTGGAGGGGAATCGGGTTTTTTCCCCCAAACTTTATGTTCCTCCAACCGCTTTTTGATATTTTTTTCTTTGTTCTCTTTGATCCTCCTTTCTTCTATCGGGTAACTCGATCTCGATTTTGTGCTCTCTTGCGACCGATAAGTCTTCCTGGCCTTTTTTAGTGCATTCCTTTGCCGGGCGCGCGCAGGAAACGATGGGCCCCATGGTCTTTTCTTTTTTTACCGCGATTGGTAGGGGCACTCACCGGCAGACCCTTTTGATTTTGTTGGTTTGAGATGTTTTTTTTCTTTCCCGCCGTAGGAATCGTCCTTTTTTCACTTTTACTTTTCCCAGCCCCATTTTCCCACCGGATCTCTTCCCTGAGCCGACGAGATCCTTTTTTTAGATTTTCTTTTGTCCAAGCCTTTTTCTTAGGATTCCCTTCCCCCAGCCATGTGCTCCTATAACAAACTTTGAGTGGTCTTTCCCCCTTTTCTTATTTTCTATATTTTTTCCCCTTTCCCTTACCAATAAGTTTGTTGGGTTTTGGAGCTTTTCTTCTCCCCCTTTTCCTTTGCTACTGTGTTAGTTTTTTTTTTTTCCCCTGGCTTTTTCCCTCATGTTTTCAGGAGCACCCATTTGATAGACATTTGCCCCCCATAGTTCCCTTAACCGCAGAGCTTTAGTCGCTCTTTTTATGTCCCCCCTAATCTTCCCTGTGCACGATTGATCTTTTGGTTCTTTCTTTCTTGCCAACTGCCCAGCCAATGCTACTCCTCTTTTATCACCCCTTTTTTTTATGTTTTTTTGCGGCCCTCCCTCCCGTCAAGAAGATAAAAAACCCAACATGCCCCCTTCCCCTTTTTATTTTTTTTTCGGGCCCCGCGGCTTTGGCCGGAAAATCACATTTTTATTTTTTTGAATTCCTTTCCTTTGTAGTGTTTTTCTTTCCCTGATCGGGTATGTTTTCAGCCATTAACTTTTTTTTTCTTAAGCCCCCTTAGTATTAGATTTCCCCTCTGAATGATGGCTTAGTCTTTGTTGTTTGAGTTTAACCATTTCTCACACCCCCCCCCTTGCTTGGCAGGCTGGACCCTCTTTACTTTACGCCCCCCTAATACAAGCCACAGAGTTACGTCATGAAAATGCTAGGACCCCTTTTTTTTTGTGTCACCACGGGCGACATTGGCTGAAACTCAGGGTTTTTCCCCCACACCCCAAAATCTGTGGGCCGTTGCCCCCCCCCTTTGATTTTTTTGGCGGCACGTATTTTCTTTTTTAATCCCACGGTTGTGTTTTCTTTTTTCACTTTTTGTTCTGGCTGGGATCCCCGGGCCCTGGTTCATTTCGAGTTTTTTTTTTTCCTTTTTTGGGCTAATTGCGTGGTGTTGAAAACAGGTTTACCCTTCACCCCCCTTTGTGGTGAAGAATTCCTGCGTCCACCGGCGCCTTTTCACGCCCCCTCTGGCCCTTGTTGAAACTGTTCCTTTGGCCTCCGGTTCTTTTTTTTTCCGCCTCCCTTATCGCGATGGCTGTTTTTTTTTTTTTGGGCGGTTTTGCGTTTTTCACCTTTTGTTTCATGTCTCCTTTTTTTTTTTTCCGCATCGGCAACTTTATTTCTCCCCCCTCTGTGGTCCCAGAATTCTCCATTCTTTGACCTTTGTGGGAAAAGGCCGATGTTTCCCATTGCCTTTTCCCTTCTTCGTACCCTTGGAACTTTCCAACCCCTTTTGGCCCTCAGGGACGGTGGGGAAAGCCCCCCCCCCTATTTACCCCCCCATCTCCGCATTGGTTGGCCGCCAATTTGTTTTGGACGCCCATTGTGGCTTCTTTCCACGACCCTTTTGTTTCTCGCCTCGCCTCATTCCCTTTTTCCCCGTGCCTTCTTTTTTTCCTTGAATATTGTGATGGGACAAGTTTTTTCTGACCCCACAGTGATGGTTCTTCTTTTTCAATGTGTCCCCCCCCCATGACCCTGGAGGACGGCAATCTTCCCCCCTTAATCCTTTATTTGCCGGCCCCCTTAAATTTACTCTTTCTTTGTCCTCCCTCTTCTGATTCCAGTTTTCCTGGTCGGCGGCTGGTCTTTTTGCAACCCCCCCCTTCCCAGGAAGTTCATTTGTGGACCCCCCATGGACCGTACATGTTCTCCCCGGAGGACTCTTTTTTTTACCGGTCCGGTTCCCTTTTTTTCTTTTCCAGGGTTTTTTTTTCAAAATCTTGCCAAGGTGTTTCCTTTCTTCCTTTGTCCTTGTTTTTCATACCCCCCCTTTTTCCCCCCCCATGGTTTTTCAACAGATGCAGACCAAAGTTTTCATCACTGATTTTTTTGCCCGGCCCCCCCCCTTTCTCCAAGTGATCGAGTTCTTTTTTCCTCCGCTTTTTTTCTCTTTACGCCATTGGACCTTTCGTTGACTTTTTTCCCGGCACCACGTGCCCCCTCTTTGGACAGACTATTACCCCTTCCCCCCCCAAAAAGGGGTGTCAATTTTTCCTTTTTAGTTGGAAGTGGTAAGGAATGTCCTTTCCCCCCCGGATAATTCCATTGATGATCCAAGCAGGTCGGAAAGCAACGCCCTTATTTGTTTGGTATTTTGACCCTTCGTGCTTGGGAGAAAAGGGACCGGTCTTTTTTTTTTGGTTTTTTTTTTTCTTTAGAATCACTTCCCACCTTCCCATAGGTACGCGTGTCTGTGTCTCCCCCCCATTCTGATTTTTCCTTTTGGGGGGGGGCTGGATTATTGGCGTTTATTGCCTCGTGGTTTTCCAGTTTCTCATGCGGACGGGCCGTGGGGGTATTGTTTTTTTCCCTTTAACGTTTTTTTTTTTTTTCTTGTGCTTTTCGCGAGGCGTGGCCCTTTGTTTTTTTTTCCCCCAACGTCACCCCGCATTTCAGACCCTGCCACATGGGTTGTTACGGCACTCTAGGCTTATGCTGACCGTACCCCCGCGTTTATCCCAATGTCCATTCCCCCCGCCCTTTGCATGTTCAACGTCAAAGACCCTCCCAAATTGGATTCCCCTGGCATATTTTTTTTCTGCCATTTTTTCCAAACACGCCCGTTCTGGTTATCTTCCTCCCCTGCTTTTTTGGAGCGGCGGCGGGGTTGATCAAGGATGGCAGTTTTTTTTTCGTTTTTTTTCCCTCCGTCTTATTTTTTTTTTCGATTTTTTTTTTGGGCCGATGGGGCCTTGTGGTGGTGATGACCATTTGTTTTCCCGATGGAACATGTTCTGAGCCCCTTTCTGTCCTGTTTTTCCTCAGCCCTTCTTCCCTGTCAGGCTGGATTTCCTGGGTGTGATTCTCCATTCAGATCGATCTTTTTTTCCAAGTCCACAACCCTTGGGTCAACCTGCAAGCCCCGTGTTTATGGGAGGGCTTGGTTTGGGTCCACTTTGGGTTCCCGGCCTGCAAAGAGCTTTCCCCTCTTATAGCTTCGCTTATGTTTCACCTCCCCCTGGCGGCCCCATGCTTGTTTTTTGTTTTTCTTCGACTTTTGGTCCCAAATTCTTTTTCCCTGTTTGATTTCTTTTTTTTTTTTTCCCAAAGCTGGCCTCCCACGCTCTTTTTCAACACCCCCGTCTTTTTGATAGGTTCCCTTACCCCCAAACCGGTCGTTATTTTTTACAATTTCCCGAGGCAGATGTCCCCACACCTGTTTTTGTGTTCCCGACCCACCTAGACCCTTCCGTGCGTCCCCCCATTTGCAGGAACTCTTCCCCCTTTTCCAAGTATTTTTTTTTTTAGTCGTCTGACCCTGTCTCGCGCCCATCATTCTTTTTGATTTCAATGCTGCTTTTTCCCCCTTTTGTCTGCCCCCCAGATCTTTTCTTTCAAGTCATAACCTGTTTTTTGTCGAGGCTCTTTTTTTCCACCCGTCCCCCCCTTAGTACTTAATCCGCACCGTATTTGTGCAGGCTTGCTGGTTTCCCCCTTTTAAATTCTCCCCCTCTCCTGGTGGGGATTTTGCGGTGCCGACTGGCCGTGCGGGACGCAATTCTGTTTAGTTTGTTGTTTTGCGGGTGCTTTTTAGTTCAACTTCTTTTCTGTGAAATTTAACGCATACAGTGCGTCCAGCAACCCCTTTTCCTTTTTTTTTTACCTTCCACGTGGGGGGGGGGTTTTTGGGGAAGGTTTTTGGTCCCCTCTTTGATTGAGCTTTTTCTTTGCCGGGCTTTTTTTTTGTCAATAACGTTTGGGTGGGCGCGTTTTTTTTTCCGGCCTTTTTTCTTGTTTTTTATTCTGAAACTCATGCCTGGGACGTGAGCGGGCCAGTTTAATTTTTTTTTTTTTGTTTCCAGTCGTGTTGTCCCCCCTCGCTACTGGGGTTCCCTCCAACCTTTCGCCCTGCCCAGCACTCGGCGTGTTTCAATTCCTTGGGCCACGTGCCTTTTTTTTAGGCGCTTTACCGGAAAGTTCCTCTTTTTCTATCGTGCAATTTCTCGCCGTCCACACTCTGGTTTCCCCCCTTTTTTTCCCCCCTCCCTCGTCCAAAAGGCCACTGACCCCTAGCAGGATCTTTCAGGGTTTTTTTTTGGTTTTGAGCCTTTCCCATTTCTTTTTTTTTTTCCTCCCACCACCGGGTGAATCATTTTCTTATCCCCCCAGTCCGCGCTTGTGCTCTGATCTGCGCAAGCGTTGCCCCCTCCCCCCCCTTCCATTTCTGACGTTTTTCCCCCAATTCCATATGTTTCCCTGGATATAAACCGGGCCAATTTCCCTTTTGTTTGCCGGGCTCCGCTTTTTGTTCCTCAAAAGAGGCCGCCTTTCCATTGTGGGTGTTTCAATAACCCGTTAAGTTTTTCACCACCTTTTTCTGTCCTCGCGAAAAACCTTTTTAGTTTGTGGGCCCACTTTCTTTGACCCCCGTGTCTTTTTTTTCCCCCTCCCCCCAACCCTTCCCATCCCGGCGCGCCCTTTGCCGACTTTTTTTTTTTTCTCCCGAGTCCCGTTCGAACAGAAGGTCCTTTCCTTTTTGTTTTTTTTCCGGTTGTTTTCCTCCTTTTTTTAAGTACGCTACCAGTCGGTACTTTCCTCGTACCCCCTTTCCGCTGTCTTTCCAACAAGTTGATTTAACCCCCCTTTTTTTTTTGTTTTTTTTGGGGTTTTTTCTTCCTTTTTGCCTTCATATTTGACGACGTCCGTAACTTTTTTTTCCCCTTCCCCCTTTTCAACCTCCCCCCATTCCCCCCCTTGACAGAAGAGAGGCATTCACTCTGGGGGAGCCCTGTAACGATTTCCACTTTTTTTTTTTTTCTTTTTTTTTTCCTGTGCGCCCTCAAACTCGATCCCTCCCTTTTTTTTTCCCGTTCCCCCCAGTAGGCCGGCGGTAAATTGGGTTGATTGGAGGGGCATTCTTTTTTTTTTTTTTGGCCTTCCATGTATGCCCGGCCACTTCCAGTAAGGAACCCCCTTTGCCTTTTTTTTTTGCTTTCCCCTGGGCGTCGAACTAGAATTTCAACCCTTTCCCCTTTTTCATTTTTTTGGTCTCACGTTAGGTTCAGGGTATTCCGCTCCCTCCCCTTTCCGTGTTTCAGCCGACAGGTTTCACCACGGGTTCCACCCCCCCGCCATGGAATATTCCTCGTCCCCCCCCTCCTTCACCCCATCTGCCCTGGCGCCATCAAATAGAAAATGATTCCTTTGTTTGCTATTTTCCCTCCCGTCCCTTTCCCCCACATTGGCAGGACGGTCTGTCTTCTAAGTTCGTTCCATTTCTTCACCATGACCACCAACTGGCAAAAGGTTCTTGACCCTCGTTTTTTTCCCATCCCCCTGATCCTTAGGGGGTCCAGCGCCCCCTCCCCTCCCCCCCCCGCCTCCCTTGCCCAGACCCAGTGTTTTCTAGGTTTTCAACGTTTTTTCCCCCGCCCGCATTTTGGCGACCCTTTCTCTCCCCCCCCCCCCCTTCCCCCCGGGGCCAAACAATCGGATGCAACCAGTGCGGACAATCAAGTTGCGCCCGCATTAGCCTTTCTGGTTGTACTCCCTCTTCTCTCCTTGCGTTTTTTTTGTCCAACGACCCTTTCCCCCATGAAAGCGGTGAACCCCTTCCTCGCGTCCTTTTTGGCGGCGACGCAGGCGCCGCGGCGGTGTCCCCCCGTGTTCCCCGTTTCCAGGTGGCGTTTCCTATTTTTTGAGCCTGCGGCTTTTTTTTCCCCCCACCCCTTTTTCCAACCCCCACGCCCAACAACTCCCTTTGGCCCAGTTCCGATCCAAGGAACTCTATCCCGACCGCACTCCTCCCCACAACTTTGCTGTTCTCGCCGCAGTCAGCCTCCTTTTTTGCCCCCTTGTTTTTTTCATTTAAAGGATTTCCGATGGCACTCATTTTTTCCAGTTTTTTCCCCTCCCAAACCCTTTGCCGCCTGTCTTTTTGTCCTTCTCCCTGGTCCTTTTGATAGGTTGGTTTCATACCCGCCTTTTTTTTTTTTTTTACGCCTTTGATATTTAGATTGGTTTTCCGTACCTAACCAGCCTCCCTTCTAGTATAGATATAGATGATTTTTTTTTCCCTGACCATCCCCCCTCGTTTTTTTTACCCCTACGGACCCCGCCCCACCGTCATTGACGGTCGGCCCAGATGTTTTGCCTTGTTGGTTTTATTTTTAAGTATTGCCTTTTTTTGAGGGTCCCTCAAGAAGCAAAGAGCTCCCTGTGCTCCTTTGCTTTTTCCGGCATCTGCACCTTTTCCCGCTTGACCCACTTTTTAGGGCAACCGATTCTAAGCTTCGCCGATCCGGTTTTTTTTTTTTTTGGCCATCCCCCCCTGATTGGAGTCTAGTGATTCCTTTATATACACACCTGTGGATTTGTTTTTTGCCTGTATCCCTCCCCCATGTCCGCTCTTTTCTCCTTTTTGGTGTTTATGTGGGGATGCTTTTTTTTTTCTTCCAGTGTTTTTTCCTTCCCTCCTGGGCGTCCCTTGGTTTCAAATGGCTGCAACCTCTTCTTTTTTTACCGGCACGGCCCCTCCAAGTTTTAGCGTTGCGTCCTTGGGCAAGACGCCTAGGAGAATTTTTTTCAGGGTCTGCCAGAGTGAGAGGAATTTTGTGGGGTCCGTGATTGGCGTTTTTTCCCCATGGGTTCGTTTCTTTTCGACCCTCTCTTTCCCTTCCCCGCTGGGTCTGCGGGCGCCCCAAATTCGTCTTTGATTTTTTTTTCCATCCGCCGGAACTGCCACTTTCCCCCCTGAACCCTGCACATTGCGCGCGGACCCCCTTTTTCTCGCTTGCTTTTCGCATTGGCCGCGTGGGATTTTTTGGCCGGATTTCGAGTACCATATATTTCCTTTTGTGTGCCTTTCCCTTTGCCCGCGTCATCATCGATTCTCGATCTCCCGACCGTGTGGTCGAGCCCGGGGAACCCCCCCCCGTCCCGGGGTGGGGCCAACCCCTTTTGCAAACCTCTCCCTCCGAAAGGTTCTTTCCCCATCGCTTCCCCCATTTTTTTTTTTAATTGTTCTTTTAAGATTTTCTCTACCCCTCAGCCCCCACCAAACCCCCCCCTTTTGGGTCGTGACCCATTTTGAGACTTTGCCCCTGAATCCCCCCGCTTTATTTCAAACTCTTTTTCACTGAGTCTGACCAAGGGGTTTGTTTCTTTTCCCTCTTGGTTTTCAAAAAGGTAGAAGCTTGGGGAGGGGGGGTTTCGTGGGCCCCGTTTGGTTCTATTGACGTTTTTTACGATCTGCGCCATTGCTCTTACCGCGCACATTTTTTTTGGAATCGTTTGTCCTGTTTTTTCCTTTGCGCGCTTCGTACTCCCCTACTTCTGTTCTTGATGGTTCTTTGTTTCCGTCGAGCCTCATCAAACCCCGCTCCCCCCTTTCCATTCTGAGGACTTAAAACATGTCACAGTTTTTTTTCTGTCCCGAAGGGTCGATTGAAATTATGTTTCCTCATCGAACTTTTTTTCCTTTGGGTGGTCTCCCCTCTTTTTTTTCGTTTTTCGGGGGTGCTTCTTTCAGCCCAACTCCAATCCCTTTTGAAGCCCACCTGACGATGAACACCCCCCCCCCCCTCGCCCAGAATGGTTTGGTTTTAGTTTTTTTTTTTTTTTTTTACCTTCTCCTCCGTCGCGTCACTTGGGCCAATGCTTTTTCATCTTCTTCTGCACCCGTCACTTCCTCTTTGCGTTGCCTGGGACCTTTTCGGTGCAACCACTTTTTGCTGTTGCTTGTTCCCCCCTCGCACCGGCAATCTGGCATTCCCTGCTCCTTTCCTTGTCGATGGCGCCTTTTCTCTTTTTCTATTTCGAGGTTCCCCCCCGTTTTGGGGCACCCCTGGATTTTGGACCGTAAGGTTTCCGTTTCTTTTTTATCCCCCTGTTCGGTGCGAAACACTGGTTCCGGTTCCTGTCGAAAACCCCTTCCTTTTCCCTGTCCGGGGTCCCCGTTTTTTAATTCTTTTGAGCAGCAGGGGCTTTTTTTGACCCCCCGACGCTTTTTTCTTCTGTTTTTTTCCTGTTCAATTCCGACAAGAGCAGACTTGACCCCCCCACTTCATACCCCCGGCTGGTCGGGGGGGATCACTTGGCCTCCGGTTTTTTTTCGCCCACACTTTTCTTGGCCCCCCCCCACTTTTTCCGCTAATGCTTGACAAGTTTTTACCCCCCAGTGATTCAGGAAGTTTTCTTTGAGTTTTTTTCCCCTAGTTCCCCAGGTTCTCCAATTTGCCCCGTTGCCGGTTGGCCCCGTTTAGTGTTTTTTGTGTGTGTGTTGTGGCCCCCGGCTGACTGCCCCCACTTTTTTTTTTTAGTATTCATTGGCACGTTCCGTTTTATTTTTTCTTCTGTAAAAATATTTTTTTTTGCTTTCGGCTCCGCCTCTCCACCGGCCGTGTTTTTTTTTTTCAAGTCCCTTACCTCCGCGGGTCTGGAGGGGTTTCCCAATGCGACTTTTTTTTAGTCTATGATAAAAAACTTTTTTTTTTTTCAGTCCTGGGGGCGCGGCTCTTGAGTTTCAATAGGGACGGGTTTTTTTCATTCCGACACTTGCGTTTCGTGGTCCTTTCTTACATTTGGGGATTTCCCATTTTTTTTCCTTAATTTTTCTCAAATTTTTCTAGGGGAGCCTTTTTATTTGGTTCTTTCTTCCTACCACCATCCCCATTCGAAATCCCCACAAGATTTTTGAGATGTTGAGGACTTACCTTTGATCCGGTCGATTGATTCCCCCCTTCTGGATTGAATTTTAGCTCCACTTCGAAAATCTCAATTTTGAAAATTATTTTTCCCCCGGACCAGTTTCGACTTCCCCCTACCGACCTGCTGCCCCGGATTTTTAGCCTGCACCCTTTTTTTTTTTCTTTTTTTCCCCCCCGCCTTTTTTATGGTTTCTTCTCCATCTTGCTTTTTGTTGCTCACCCTTTTTTTTACCCCAAGCTGGAGAGAACAGCCTCCGGATGATCCTTCCGATGTCGGCATGGGCATGTTGGGCGAGATGGAACATCTTTATTCTGTTCATCTCCTTTTCGGCCTTCCACCTAGTGATGAGTTCGCTTTCAATTTCCCCCCCCTTTTTCCCTCGCCGTTCTTTTTTCTATTTTTCCTTCTGGCTGTTATGATGACGCATTTCCCCGCCCCCCACAGTTTTCCCAGCCAGTGTCCTTCCATTCACACGCAGCCCTTTGTTTTTGTCTTTGGTTTTCCTTTTGTTTTTGCTTTCTCTTTGGCTGGTCCAAGGCACTTTTTTACTCTTTTTTTCCACACCGCGCTTTTTTTGCCCAGCTCATGGGACAGGAAATTGTTGGAGTTTTTTGGAACCCCCCCCCCCCTTCGCCAACATGGGACTTTTTTTCCAACTTTTCCGCCCCTGGCCAGCACAAATCGGGGGCTTTTACCAGCGTTTTCTTTACGTTTTATTTAAAACACTGGACCTTACCTTTTCTTTTTTCCCCCCTCCGAGCTCTTTGCGATCCCCAACTGGGACAATCCCCTTTTCCCCTTTTCATGCACCCCGCCCCCCCTTTACACAACATTTGTTTATTCTCTTTTTTTTTCCCACGCTCCCCTTGCGCGTGAAGAAATTCGTGCTTTTTTGGGCTTTTTACCTTGCGCCCCCCTTTCTA
>Ga0179593_1699417_pt1 | contig 15362 bp, 12 predicted proteins | sample CZODoug2_1_08_16_FD_185931 | JGI IMG/M metagenome (GOLD analysis project Ga0179593, IMG submission 185931) | Vadose zone soil fungal communities from Angelo Coast Range Reserve, California, USA - CZODoug2_1_08_16fungal (PacBio error correction) | ecosystem: Environmental > Terrestrial > Soil >... | reverse complement strand
GCGGTGATTCTTGTCGTTGCCTTTTATCGGACATGCATTGACGAGCGATTTTGACAGAGGTTCTGTTGAACCTTCTCCTGCGTGCGACCATGGCCCCTTCTTTCCCCTTGAACTTCGAGCAACTTCAGATCCCAACCGAGCCTTTGATGCTTTTGTATCGAACCCATCGAGGACGCCATCCTCCCCCCCTGTTGCGCTCCTCCCAAGAGAGTGACTGTAGGTCATCCCTTCCTGCCATGACCATGCCCTCCTATCAAATTCTTGATTTGCGCGTCCTTTCCCCATTTTTTTTGCGTGAGAAGTGTTTCAGGGTCCCGGAGTCCAACTGGGAATACCCGGCTTTCTTTTGACAACCAGAGAAAGCCCCTCCCCTCCCCCCTGGGCAGCTTATGAATTCGATTTTTTTAGTGAATTCCTTTTGCACCGCCTTTTACGATTTCTTTCTTTCCCATTCCCCTCTTCCCGCGTTCAATCGAGATTTTTTCCATCCCAAATTTTCATTGCGGCCCATCTCCTTCCCTTTACGGGGGGATTACGAGAATCTGATTTGTCTTTCTGCTTCGCCCGATTCCAATGGGACCTTTTTTGGACACATTTTGTCAATCGTTTGTCCGATCCCCTCATGCCTTCGTCCAAGTAGTCTCCCATGAAGAGCATCGGCTCCCGTTCCCCCCTTTTTCTTGACTCTTTCTTTTCCGCTGACTCTTCCCCCCGAATAGCGCGCCGCCCCCTCCTTTCTTCTGACTCGCTTGTTTTCTCCCTATTTGATTGACCCCCCTCGGCCCCATAGGTGAAACCCCCTCTTTGAATTTCCCCTCGGTCTCAACGGTGATGGAGTTGAAGTGCTGTGAGCCCAATCCCCTTCTTACTTTGCGATTGGCTCTTTCAGCGCCGTTCCTTCGGCGGCTTTTCTTTGGAAATTTCCTTAGTCCCCTGCTTTTCTCCCCTTTCTTTTTCCCTTGTGGTTATTCCTTTCCTATGTCCCACCTCCCCTCCAATCCCCGCCCACTTCCAAGGCGCTACCGGCGGTCATGCTCACCCTCCTCCCCCCTCGTGAAGAGCCTTCACTGCCTCCTGCACCCCTTCCGCCCTATGGCGCAGCGCCTTTGCTTTTCTTTTTTTTCACAGTTCCCCATTTCCAAAAGGGTCCCAACCCTTTTCGTAAAACCCCCCATCCCATCGGCTTTGCGCGGACGGGCGCGTGCGAAGTGACACCCTATTTTACCCCCCAACCCCCCCATGCCCCTTTCCAAATGTTTCCCCACTCTCTCAATTCACCAAATTCCCTTTGACGTCCCGAATATTACCGTGTGCCGAGAACACGAAGACCTGACCTTCCTCCCATTCCCGCTTAAAGGCCTTTCTTTCAGAGGTATTATCCCCTGCCTGCCCCCCGACGGTAGCTTCTTCTTTAAGTTAAGTTTCAATGAGACTCGAAAGGCGTTCAGAACATTTCTCCCCTCTTTTTTTTTCCCAGGTCGATTTAGATGTCTTTCTCTGGTCTAAGGTGAGTGTTTTTTAGAATCTCCAATCCCTTCCCTCCCTCCCCTTTTTCCCAACGCATCTCGTCCGATATCTTCCTTTTTTGACTCCCTCGCAGTTAGGTGGTACTTTTTTTTAATTTCTCCCTCCCCTCCCTTCTTTTTTCATCCCCGCCTTGAACCTCTAAAACCCCAGGAGCCCTCATCCACGGTCGTGTTCCTTCCTACCTGCGACATTTTCCGGAAGGATATCTCAAGCTTCCCCCCCGATCCGCCTCGGAGAAAAGGCGCGATACGCTGCTTGGGATTGGGGTTTCCCCCTTCGATGCCCCTTTTGACCGCGGTGCACCAGGAGCGGCGGTTTTGCGCTTTTTCTCCGCACTCTTTCGGGATTCCCCCCCCCGGCATCCCGCCATCCCTTCATGGTTTGACGCATGAGTTGCCTTCGAATCGAGCCCTTCAGCCCCCTCCGCCTTTCTAATTTTTTACCTGGAAGCTGCAGCCTTCCAAGTTTTTTCCCCACTGTGTTGCCGTCCCATTCCATTAAATTCCCTACAAAAGACCTCCCGGTTTTTCCCCTTTCTTTGTTCATTATTCCCCTGCGGGATCGCTGCCAGGTATTTCTCTGCGTCCCCTGTGCCGCCCATTGTTCGGATTCGCGGCCTGCGCAAAACCGCGCGGGCCTCCCCCCTGCCCTTATCTGTCCTCTCCCTTTCGCAGCGATTCACTCCCCCTTCCGTGTTGTTATCGCGTTTTCCCCTTATCCCGAGAAGCCTCTTCCCCGATTCGTCGGCCTTCGGCTGGATCTTTTTTGCGCGATTTCCAATGGATCCCGGGAGTCCTGACTTTTATCTTCATCCCTGGTTCTCTCCGCCATTTAGTAATGAACAACCTTTTTTTTACCCTGCGGCCTCAGTCTTTTCTGCAATTCTGGGGACGGCAAAAACCATCTGTTTGTTTTCCCTTCCAACCCTTCTTCTACGGAGCCTCACTTCGGGGCCATCCCCGTCGAGCTTCTAATTTGTTTGCTCGAGTTTGATGCGGGCCGCAGCTTTCCCGTCCTAGATCACCAATCCCAGATGGTTACGCGATTCAAAGTCACCTTGAACGTATTTTCATTCAGAAGAAAGCCAAACCCTCCCCGTTTCACCGCTTTCCTTTTTCACGGGGTTGAACCCGCTAATCAAGCCCTTGTAAATTCTCCTAGCATAGCGCCCGCACAGATAGTTTCCTTTCTTTCGGATTCTTCCTGCCAATCGGGAAGCTTCTGATTTTTCTTCTTTCCCTGAATGGTAGTCGATCAGGGCCCCCCCCCTTTTTTCGTGATTTCATGATCGGCCTTTTATTCGCGTTCGATTTTGCCGCCTCTATGGGGGCCGGTTCCTGAAGTCGCCAGTACCACTACTTTTTTCCTTCCCCCGTCGCCCCCCTCGGAGAATTCCCTTTCGGATTCGTGCCTATTCCAAGCCCCTTTCCTTTCGTGACCATTCGGAGTGCCAGCACTCCACCCTTTCCCCTCTGTACTTCCGCTGACCCTCCCTTGGCGACATGCCCCCCTACTCCACGCCCCCTTGCTAAGTCGCATGGAGCTTCCCACCCTTGACTTCATAGCGACCGATCCCTTACTCCGCTGTTTATTCCCCCCCCCTCCTTCCCAGCGAATACGGGAATTCATCTGCCTTCTTCGGTTTTTTTTTTTTGCGCTTCTTTTCCCCTGTGGGGATATTCCCCTTAAATCGCTTAGGATTTCAAATTTCGCACCCTTTCGAATTTAGATTATTTCGTTTGTCATTTTTTTTTTTCCCTTAGTTTTTGTTATTTTCCCCGTTGGCCCTTCGCAATTTTTTTCCAGTCGCTGGGATGTGCTTTTTGAGTTGTTACTTAAAACCACGCCCCTTTTTTTTTTCTTCCTTTCGGCCAGTTGCTTTTCCCTTTCCACACAATCACTCCCCGAGTAACAAACAAAAATTGGCTCTGTTTGGGATGTGTTTTTTTTCAGTCGAGTTTTTCACGATTGTTGCTCGGTTTTTTTTTTATAAAGCCCCCCCCCGTACGCCGTTCGACCCCCCCCCTACTTTTCGCCGACGTTAGCGGCTTGTGGTCCCCCCCTCCATTAGGTTTTTCATCAACCCGGCAGAATGAAAGAACTCAGACACGTTCAACGCTTCTCATCCCCATTGCCAAAGCAACCGAAGTCATTCCCTCAATGATGCCCCCTGCGACTGACCGGCAATCAATTTGCCCCCCCCGGCCGTGGCGCCCCAGAGACTCCCTCCCCCGACCCCACCCGTTGAACTTGGTTTTTCTCTCCTCAAACGCAACTGGCTGTTATAAAGCCGGCGATTCTCCTGGGCCCAGCTATGCCCCAAGACTATTTCTGCTATTATCGACAAGGAGGCTCGGGCGCTGTGGTCGCTTCGCGGCACTCCCCCCCTTTCCTCCGGTGACCGATCTACGTCCGTCTGGGCTTTCATTTTTTGACCATCGTGACCAGGGCCTTTTCCCCCCCCATTTTTTCTTTTTTTTCATTTTGGACACCTTTTATGTAATTTGCAGCGTAATCCCTTTATCCGGCTCGCCCCCGTCTTCCTTTCTCCAATCGTGTCTTTTTCGCAAGGCCTTTTTTTCACTCCCTCTCCCTGAACCTTCCTTTTTGGAACCGCCCCCCCTCGGAAAAGTCGTTTCCGTAGAGCTGAACTCCCCTTCCTTGCACTAAGTCCCGGCGGTAATCCCCTGAATCTAACTTTCGGTGCAGGAATCCGTTTTGACTTTCCTGTTGTCTTTCCTTCTTCGAAGCTTTTTTAATGGCTTTCCACTCACTTGCTCGCCCATTTATTTGGACTCAGCCGGTCCCTCCCACTTTTTCCTTTTCCCCTTTTTAGGGACCTCGGAAATTGAGCGGACCACATCTTTTCTGTTACCAGAGGTAATTGTTATCTGTCTTTCTATTTTCTCTGACCCCTGTGCGAATCTTTAGACCCCAGGTTTATCTTTCTTTTCCCTTTTCCGGGTTCCAGGCCATCATTTTTTTTTCGGGCTCTTCACTCTACCCCCCGAAAAATCTTTTTGGCAACATTTCCTGACGGTCGCGTAAATGCCGTCCTCGTTATCATCTTAACCCATCTTATCCCCGCCCACCTGATTGACCTTCCCCCCCAGGATAGTGCTCCTGAGCTTCTGAAGTCCTATTGCTTTGCCCCTGATTGTTTCGGGTCCCGATCCGCAAGCCGCGAATTCCGACCTGCTTTTCCCCTCCCTTAACCCTTTTGGTGTTTTTTCGAGTGCCCCCCGTTGTGCTTGCGTTTTTTCCGACTCGTTGCCCAGCAGCAAAAATAGACTCCTTTCCTCCCCTTTCTGTTCTGATTTTCGTTCCTTCTTCCGAGGATCCCTTTTTAGGGTTTGAAATGTGCAGTTACCCTCTTTTTTTCTGAACATTGACGAGCAGGGCTAACAGCCATTTTGCCTTTGTTTTTTCCCCCTTCCAAGGCTTGAGAGTTTTCCCCCCCACCACCGGTTTTTTTCAGGATGGTTTGAACCTCCAGGCCAGAGAGCAACCCCGCGAGAATTTCTTGATAGGGTCTCTCCTCACCCCCCTTTTCGTTTCAACCCTCAAGAACCTCTTTCTCTCATATCGAGAGGTGCCTTTCGTCCTTCTGTACTGAGCTCCAGAATTCACCCCCCTTTTCTCTTCTTTGCCTTTTCTTTTTCCATTCCCTTTTGACTGCTGGGAATTTCTTGCCGGCAGACTTTCGATGCAGCACTATACCTCCCCTCTTCCCCTGGACTGGGTCGCATTTATTACGTCGATCGAGGTCGCCCCTTACTTAAGTGCTCTCGCCGTCAGACTTTTCCCTTTTTGTAGTTTCCTAAGAGGGTTCCTGTTCATTTCTTTTCTTGGACCTTCCCTTAATAGTCGCTGTGAGTTGGAGGCTTAAAGATCTTCTGCCAGGGTCTTCTGCTCCTGGACAAGACCCCTTCAATGGGACTTCGCGCCTTTTTTCCCCCCCTGAGTCACGATTTATCGACGAATTCCCGTTTTCCTCTTCCCCCTTTTGGGACACCCCTTCCGCACTTTTCCCTTAATTTGTCTTTGACTTCGATCCTCGCCCCCGAGCCCCCCCCCTGAGTTTATCTACTTTTCTTCCCCCCTGTTTTTTCTCCGAGAGCTTTCTCTGATTGGTCAATGACTGAACCCCTCCGGCGTGCTCCTTTCCTGAATGCGCATCCCCGCGGTCCGATTACAACGGTTTTGGTTGGGTGTGCCTGGCGTGTGAGCAAATCATCTAGCCTCCATGGGCACTTATGGCCCCCCTGGTCTGGCCGGTCGGTGGATGTTTTTTTGCAAGTGTTTTTTCTGATTTTTGTCAGTTCCTTTTTTATTAACTCGGTTTTTTTTTCTTCCAGCAGCGACCATCGGCCTGCCGAATCAAGGCAAATCTTTTCTACGGCCTCCCCTTGCCCCCCCACCCCGTTTCAACCGCGCGGTTACCCGCATAGCACCTGCGCCAGGCTTTTCCCGTCCCGGTTTCGCTCTTTTTCTGTCCGCATTCTTACCATGGACCCCCTTTTCTCTAACAGCTTTCAATCCACCCCCTCCAACCTTCGCGTGTGGGAGAAGTGCGAATTTTCCAACCCTCTTTTCCCGACCCCAACCCCTTGACACTATCCCCACTTAGAAAATCTTTCCTTAATTCCCCCTTTCATTTCATCGCCGCATCTTCCGGTGCAGAGCACCCCCAACTCTCGAGGTTTTGGATGAAACCGCAGGCACGGTATTCCGGACGCTGCTCTATTCCCACGGCCCCCCCTCCTCCCGGTCAGGCGAAGGAGCTTTTTTCCTGACTCAAGTTTGTTTTGACCCTTCTCCCCCCCCCCATGCCCACTTTCACGTTCATCCCTTTCCCGAATTCTTCTCGATAAGGGATTCGATTTAGTGTTCCCTGTAAGGTGTTTTTTTCTTCAATCCTTTTTCCTGAAAGTTCCCCCCCCCAAGTACCGTTTCCCCGAGGATTCCTTCAGCTTGATCTGCTCGGTTGCGATAGAAGTCCCTCGGTTGTATTTTTCTTTACTTTCCCCCTTCTCAATCTTTGGAAGAGGAACCCCCTCAAACGCGCTAAGCTCTCAGGCCATCCCCTTTTGACGTCGTACCTTTTTCCGGAAGGCTCCTCCCCCCCGGCCCATCCTTCCTCCTGTGCTTTGGTTTACGATTCCCCTTCCGATTGCGGGGATCGGGACGGTCGCTTTTCCAGGCTTTTCTTTTTCTTGGCCTTACAAGTCGGGAACCCAATTCCTCCTGCTTTTGGTGCGCCCCCCTTTTTTTTTTTCATGAAAAGGAGAAGGGGGCCCCCCTGGTGACCTTTTTAAGTCCTCCAGGCGATGCTTTCCAGCTTCTCGGCCCAGCGTCTTTCTGACCCTGCGCCCACGTTTCTCCCCCCCCCCCCGCTTTCGACTATTTTGGACTCTGACGCCGCATACCTTTGCGTTTCCCTACCCCCCCCTTTTTTTTTTTTTTTCAGAGCAATTGCAAGGTCTTCCGAAATCGACTTTTTTCAATTTCCCCTAATGATTTCCCTGCGGAGATTATTTAATTTTCTTTTATTCCTTCGGATAACACTTTTCCCCCCCCATTCGACCCTCTTTTTTCACGACTCAGCCCACTGCGTTGCCTACCCCTTCCCCTGACCCCTCGAAATCTTACAGTGCTCCCGCTATCTTCCCTTTCGTTTCCTTCCCTTGAGATCAGACGTGACTACTAGCACGATCTCTCGTCTTTCTGTCTTGGACGGCCGAGCGCGGTTTTTTGTGCCTCGCCCCTTTCAACTTTTAGGCTTCCCCTGGGGTACTTGGGAGGTACCCCCTCCCGTCCGGATCCTCTCCGCATTCCAATTTGCATTAATGCCACAAGACTGGTTACCAACCTCTCGTTTCCTTTCTTTTTAGTTCCAGAGGGCATTTGTGGACTTCTTTTTTTTTTGCACCCGCAGTATCGCTGTCAATCGACTTCAGTATCAACCCCAGGCAGCCTCGCCTTTGGTCCCGCAACAAACAGAGGGCCTCCCTCCGCGTGCGATAAAGAAGCTTCCCCTTCCGTGGCTCGCCATCCCCCTTCATCCCCCCCCTGCTGTACGTATTCATTCGAAAGCGCACCCACCCCCTCCGTTTTTGAACTTCTGTATTGTATCTTTTTTTTCCAGCGCCCCTCGGAAACGCCCGTGGCAGGATTTTCTCGTATTCCGTCTCCAGGTTCCTTTTGCGCGATGGCGGCTCCATCTGCTTATTGAGGAGCATCCCGGAAACATGGTCGTTGACGCCATCTTCTTCCATTTTTTGTTTTTCCTGCGTCACCCACGGACTTCACGTTTTCCCCTAGCCTGCCCTTTTTATTAGCGTTCGTTTGTCGGTGGCCTTCTTTGAGTCGGAGGGATGAGTTACCCACTTAAGGCTCAATTTCCCCATCGGTATCAGTCCCAGCTTTCCTCCTTTCCTATCCGAAAAGCCGCTGTTTACGACTAAACTGTTCCTCGAACACTTCTTTGACTTGCACTTTAACTCCCTAATCGCGCAACGACCTGGAGTTTTTTTTGAGCCTCTTGAACGCAGTGTGCTAGCATTGGAGTAGCCCTTAAGACATCAAGAGACAGACGTATCTCGTACTGTCAAGGCTCGACTTTGAAAATGAGAATTCCTAGGTGAAGATTTCCCCTGGGATTGCCTCCCCTTATGAATAATCTAAGAGGGGAGTGTTTTTGTCGGCCTTTTCCATCTTTTCTCTCCCAACTTGCCCGGGTGAATCTATGTAGTTCTCTTTTTCTTTGTCTTTTCATCGTTGGACCTCACTTTTTCCCAGCTTTAAAGCCCTCTCGTTTGAGGTGCGTTTTGTCTTTTTTCCCCCAACTATTTTTCTTCTGGTCTTCCTTCGCAACAGATCAAATGTTCATGCTAGTCCGTCTCTGGGTTGCCTGATGCTTTTCTGTTTTCAGGGAAGCGCCCTCCTCTTCGGTTATAGCGTGTGGGAGTCCAGTCCCCTCGACTGAAGCAAATGCGGTTCCTGGGTTCGGCAAGGTTTTCTTTTTCTCTTCCTTATTTTTTTTGGCAAGGCCACACCCGGAAGAATGAATCACCTGCACGCTTCCTCCGCTGCAGATTCACTCCCCCCCATGCACCTTATACGGCCTTACGGCTCTGAATTTCATTCACCCCCACTCCCCAGTCCTGTTTGCGCGTGATTCTCCCTCGATTCCTCTAAACCACCCCGTCAAATCGCCGTCCCTTTTTCCTCTGATGTTTCGCCGCAACAGGGCGTTAGTGAAATCCAGGATTGCAGTCCATCCTAGCCTTCCTCGCGCCACGAGAATTTCCTTCCTCTCGGCCTTCGTCTTTCCTATGATGGTCGCTTAGCGCTCAAAGAAAAGTACCCCGGAACGGGTCGTTGAGCTCTTTTCTTATAGATTTGGCGAATCTTCACCGTTTTCATGCGTTTTTAGTCGTGACCCCAGGGATTTTTCCAACCCTTTTTTCCGGTGATGCTTTGTGGTACGTGGCCGAGGCAATACCTATTACGTCGTTTTCTGCTTCCTGGAAGATTGTCTGTGAGCCCTGGGCGGTGGAGCCCTACCGGCGTAGGGGGCTTTTTTTGCAACCTCCTGCTTTGGAATTCCACGCCCCCAGTTTGGCATGCGGTGGCCTTCTCGCCCTGCCCGACTCCCCGCCGGCTCTCTCCCATCGATTTCCCCGAGTCCCGGGCGGTGGTCCTAAGTGTTTTCTCTGGGGTAGATGCCCAGCCTGGCTTTTCCAGAGACCGGAGTAGAAATCCGGGACTTCAGATGGTCTCCTCCCACCCCTTGGCGGCCCAGGGGCGCAATAAATCGGACTTCTTTTATTAGGGGCCCCTCCCTGGTGACCCATTCTTCCTTCCCCCCCAGTGTACTATGGAATAGCAAAGCCTTGATCTTCCTTTTTTATTGGCCTTCTCCGTTCGCCCGGCTCGACACAGATCTCTTTTTGAGCTTTGCTACTGGCGCCTTTTTTTCCCCCTGACTTTTTTCCTGAGATTATAACTGATTTTCCCCCCCTGGTGTAAACCGACTGTTCCCGCCCTTCTTCCTCCCCGTATCCTTTCTTCACATTCTCGACCTCCTACTCAACTCCGACCATAACGGTCTTTGTCTCATCGGACTGTTGCATGCAACGAGAGTGGCGCTGCAGATACTTCACCTCCCCTCCCCCTCATTAAGCTTTCCCCTCTTTCCCTCCCATAACCTTGTGGGTGGAAAGATCCGTTTGATTTTTCCCCCGCGCCTAAAATCGTCGTTGCCATAAGCGCAAATACTCAGTCCTCGACTTGGAGACTCTTCTGGATGTTCCTGTCCCCTCCTAAGAGGTTGCAGTGTCCTACTAGGATAGGATGCATGACGAAGGTATTCTGCCCGCCTTCTTTCCTTTTGACCAGACTGTTTGAGGGCATTGTCCTTCGGTCGGCTGAACAACGTAGACTTCATTCGTGAGTCCCCCTCGATCTCGGCTGCCTTTTTTGCCCTAACCCTTCGTCAGCCTTACCGTATTTAAGGATTCCCCCTTCTTGCTTCGTCGTGTACTCCCTTTTTTCCTGCCATACCCCATGATTTGTACGACCTTGACTTGAGCCGATGAGTCCACCTTACTGGGAGTCCGTTCATTCCGGTTCTTACCACTGGGCCTGATTTCTGATTTTTACAGAGAAGAATAGTATTCTACCAGTCCACCTGACTCCTACTGGGAGCTTTTTCTGTCGATATCGGTAATGGATCTTCTTCCTCCTTTTTCATCTTCTGTTGAATTAATTAACTCACTCCCCCCCTATCTTATTGAACACAGGAAATTGAGTAAGCTTCCACTATCCTCTTAGTTTCTTTTCGGGATTCTTCATCAGCACTTTCTGCCACACCGTTAAAATGGGTTCCACGTCTTCTGACATTTTTCATTCCTTTGTCATGCTTCCGCCTTGTACGCGCACTAGCTCATGGAAATAATTTCTCTCCGCCTTTTCTTTTCCTGCGCCAGCGCCCCCAGAATCCTAAACCAACTTAAGTCTTCAGATGCGAAACCTTTGTGGTCCTAGACTCCCCCCCTCTGATTTTCTGACTGGATAAACGGATTCTCCCCCCGTTCTCCATTCGAGCTAATTCTTGGCTCTTTCAACTTTTTCTTTGCGCTGGCGCCCCCTGCTCCCTAGTCCAATTTTTTTCCCTACGCGTGGACATGCAGGTCGCGCTGCTGTTCTTTCTTTTCAATTCCATCTTTTCCTGTTCAGATAGTTTTTTTTTCCTTTACGTTCCTATTCTGCAGTTTCTGCAGTACGCCAACCCGCGGAACACCTTTTCCTCCATTCCCCCTCCCCACGGCTGAAAGTCGTCAGTAACCCCACTCGGACTCTCGGCACTCCCTCAACGCGAGACCGCGCCAGTTCGCCCTTTTTGAGCAGCGCAAAGGTATACTTTTCTTCCAAGTCCCATTCCCCCCACAGTGATAGTAAACATTTTCTGGTTTTAACTCACCCCCCTCCCCCATCGGCTTTTCGCTGGGGAAGGGAGCCCTGCCCCCCTCTTCCCGACCCCCTCCCCAACTCCCCCTCTTGACACTTTTCCCCAACCCCCTAAGTCAATGCCTTCCAGTTAATCGCCTAACCCTCTTTCCTTTAGCCCCCCCTCCTCCAGCCGGGATGGACTTTCGTTCCTTTTTTTTTTCTTCTGATTCAGCGCTGCCGCCGGTTAAGGAGCTGCCGCCCCTGTTTTTTGAAAGTTATTTTTTCCCCGGGTGGGAATGCACCTCCGCTCAATCGTTCTTCTCTCAGGGATTCCAGTCCCTTCGGCTTTTTTCTCCCGTCTTTCCGTTCGTGGAAATCCTTCCCCCCCCCCCCCCAAATTCCGTGACCATCCCCTTTTCCGCTTTCCGAGGATACGCCCCCTGAGCACTCTTATCCCTCTCTCTTTTAAGCGCCTCCCCCTGACCCAATTTCTTTTTTGGTACTGCGCCCCGGGCTTCCTCCCACGCCTAATCAATCTCATTTTCTGGGCACGGCCCTTTTTCCTGGTCCTACCCTGACCCCTGTAGGCACGCCCCGTGGCTTGGATTCGTTTCCGGAGGCTCCTTAGGACACTCTTTTCACCTTCAGCACGATCGCTGTTTCAATTCGCTTTTTAACTTCGGCTTCTTTCGGAGTACTGAAAGGCACTTTTCTTTTACCCCTTTTTCCTCCCTTTCTTTTGACTGATTAAATAAGTTGGCCCCGACGCGGGCCTTTTGTCAACCCCTGATTGAAATCCGTCAGATTTTCGTGTTTTTGTGACCCCTATCCGCCCATCCCCCTTCCCTCCCGGCTTATGCAACCTGAGTAAGAGTAGTTAGACTCCTGCGCACTCCCTTCCCCCTGACGCTCTCCTTGTCTTTCAACGAGTGCGTACGCCTGCCGTCTAACACCTCGTGTTTTCCCTAGATTTTCCGGGTTTCAAAGTTCTTAACCACAACGTTCCCTCGGTTTTTAACTTAATTCTCCCTGCGTAGCGGTACCTGCCCGTTACTTCCTTTCCGATCTCCCCTAGCAGGATCTCCTTGACTTTGCCACCCTTCCTCTCCTCTACCGGTATCACGATCGCCCCCCTTTTTAGGCTTCGCCGTTCGCCTCTTTCCTACTCCTAAGTTTTTTTGCTAGACCTTGAACTTGACCTAGATTCGATCGTGATTAACCAGGCCTTTGTTTTCTCCGGTTTTTGCGCGTTCCGCCGTTTTTAACGGCCGATGATCTTCATTTTTGTCCCGCGGATCCCCACTGGGAAGGATCCTCTTTTTTGGGGACCCCAGTAGTATGAACCCTTGCCCCCGGGCGGGTTTTTTTTTGAACCTTTGACACTGTACTTATCCATTTTCCTTCCGGCAAGGTATCGTCTTTAACCCGCGGCTCGTTCACATCGAGTGCGAGTTGTCGCTCTTCTTGCAATAATGCGGGGCCTGCCCGCGTTCACGTCTTCAGCCTTCTGATTGGTGACCTCAGATGTGTTTTTTCTCTTCAAGGCACAAAAAGGCGAATTTTGTGGGGGGTCCCCTTTGGGGTTCTCATCCCTAACCTTCCAAACGCCCCTTTCACCAGAGTTAGGTGAATAGGGTAACATAACATAAGGTTTACCCTTTTTTCTGAATCATTTTCGTTGCCGAGCGACCCCTCTGACTTTTTCTTTGAACTTATGGCTTCGGCCTTTTTTGGCTGGCGATTGATAGCCTGCCGGAACATGTTTCTTTTTTTCTTCCCCTCCACTGGAAAAACGTGTTCGGACGGCCATGGAGAACGGGCTTCTTTTTTTTGCGGATGCCCTGAGATTGCCCGCCCCAGATATGAGTGCCCTCCTGATGAGAATCCGGCGGCAACTCACACTTGTTTAGTTCGCGCGGAGTCAAGATGTTTCTATCGTTCGTCCCCCTCTTTTTTTCTCTGACGATGGACAGGGCCTGTCCCCCCCCAACTTGATTGAGGCTGCCACGAACGTCCCCCCCTTTTTGACCCTACCTTAGATCTTTTAGGCTCGCGTGGCGCTCTTCCGTTGATTGGAGCGCACACCGACTTTCCCTTTTCGTCCCCATCTTCCTTCTTGACAGGAGGCCCCCTGTCCCCGCCTGTCCGACCCCAGCCGGGAAGAGAACGCATGACTTTTTCCGTCTTTCGTTTGGTGCTGGACAACTAAAGAGCTGCGACCCTTATTCTTCTTTTTTTTCGGTACTGAGAGAGTTAACCCGTTGATTAGTTTTTTGGGTCACTTTGAGTTTCATCGTTGGACTTATACTAGCAGCGAACCGATTCATCTTTTAAACCCAGGAAGCCACTGTTTATTGCACCCCTTTTTCGGTGAATGTCCCCCCCCCCAACCTTTCCCACCTCTCATGTCTCCTGCAGTGGTGAAGGGCTTGATTGGCGTTTTAAGTTCCCGCGGCTTGTTTTTTCCCCGCTTTTTGGCCTGGACCGCCTTTCTCTGCTTTTCAACCCTTCCTGGGGGCTCGGCAATTTCCCTCTTGTGGCCATTCACTTTTTTTTCAAGGACGGAGAATGCAGAACTCCTTCCGGTCCAGCTTCTTTTTCAGCCCCCCCCCCCCCAAGTGCACCAGCAACTTTCCTCCCTTTGATGGACGCTCTGAATTGCCGGCCATCCCCTTCCCCATGGTGATGTTCGCTTTTTTTTGTCATCGCCTGCACCCCAGCACCCCCCCTTTAATTTTTTCCCGCGGTTGGGTCGCTGTTCGGAGTTCTTGCCGCCCCCTGCTCTTCCTGATGTCAGCGCGGGAAAATCCTTCTATGTTTCTCGCGTTCCTCTCTGCACAAGAATTTTGGCGTCGGGTATGCTTTTCCTTTTCTCCTTCTTGAACCTCCCTACCCCTTTTTCCGAGCCTTTCCATGAGCTACTTTTGCTTCCTTTTTTGAACCCTGTCCTTTTTAGCCCCTTTCCTCTTTCCCCCAAACTTTGTTTACGCGCTTACTTGGAAAAGGCTGACTCTGACCCTTTTCCTAGAAGATGGTGAGAAAGAAGCTCGGATAGACCCTTGGTGACTACTTATCTGGCTTCTGCAAGGCCTTGTTGGATTTCACCCCTGCTCCCTTTCCCACTGACAAACAACTTGTCTTTTCCCCCCCCCCCCCACCCCCGAAAAACCCTTCCAGTATCGTTCCGAGAGTCCCCCCCCTAACTTCTCTACCTTCTACTCTCCCCCCATCCTAATCTTCCCCGGGGTTTTGGTCGGAATATTTCTTGTTCTTTTTCCTTTCCGTCTATTTCCAAGGCTGGACCATCTTTTCCCTCTTCCACCTATTTATCCCCCTCCGGCGCCCATATTACGGGTTTTTTTTTTTGCCCTCTCATGGGGATCATGCACAGGCCTGACGGTTACCCTTACCTTATCTTTTTCCTTTTACTCGCACTAAGTTAATTAGTTCGATTGTTCGCTGCGTCGGACAACCGAGCCCTCTCTTTTAGTTTTGTTTTCCTTCTTTTTCCATGGTCAATATCCCTTAACCTTTTTTTCGCGCCTCTCCAAACTCCCATGAGGCGTTTTCCCTGGCGGTGCATCCTTTTCTTTACAGCCGGAGTTTCATCCCTTTTCCGAATTAAGCTTTTTTCCTTAACTTTGTCTTCAAATTTTTCCCTTGACGAATTAAGGACCCTTTCTTTCTTTTATGTACGAGAGCGGAGACTGCCAGATAATTTAAGCGCTCCTAGGGCGGTTTTCTCCATGGTCCCTTTTTTTTTTTTTTTTTCTCTATTCTCCTCAGTGTTGTTTTCTTTCTTTTCTCAATCCCTTTTTCCTTTTTCGGCTTGCGGGTATATGAAGCGCACGACCCCTTTTGCCCCATAAGGCAGATTCCGTATCCTTTCTTTTTCTGGCCGTTTTGATGTTCGGGTTAAGCTTGAGGAGCTCGTCTTGCCTATTGAAGGGGATAACCTCAGCGGACGGCCTTTGCCGACTTCCTCCTTGGTGAATTTTTTTTGACCAGTTTTCACCGCTTTTCAGTCCACACGTCAGGAGGGCCTGGTGCCCACCGTCTTCCATCCTAGCCGTCTGATCTTCGGACTTTTTGAGCCCCCCACTTTAGTCCAGATACACACGTATTGGTCCTCTCCCCCCATATTCCCGCTGATCACTTCTTTCTGGATTTTTTCTTCCCCCATGCTTTTCCCCCGACTCATAACGCGCTTTGCTTTTGCTTTTTTTTTCAGGAATAAAGGTGGCGGGAATGGTTTTGTTTTTGGCATAGTTTCGGATCCATCCGGTAATATAGCCCTTCATTCGCCCCCCATCAATCGCACGATTACCGCACAGCCAACGGGGGAACTTTATTTCTCCTATGTTTCGCTTCGGAGTTAG
>Ga0179593_1550578_pt1 | contig 15362 bp, 21 predicted proteins | sample CZODoug2_1_08_16_FD_185931 | JGI IMG/M metagenome (GOLD analysis project Ga0179593, IMG submission 185931) | Vadose zone soil fungal communities from Angelo Coast Range Reserve, California, USA - CZODoug2_1_08_16fungal (PacBio error correction) | ecosystem: Environmental > Terrestrial > Soil >... | reverse complement strand
CCCTACGCCCCACTCACGACTTTGTTAAGGGATGAGAATTTTAACCTCTTTCCCTTTTTCCCACCTTTCCAACTATTTTACTTTTCGACGTACCTCGCCTTTTTTTTTGGTTTTCTGCACTTTTTCTCCCCGTTTGTTCCCTTTCTAAATGACAAAGGTTCGGGGTGACGAGGAAGCGTCTTCTTGGTTAGTAATCAAATTGCACCTTTTCCTCGTCCTTTTCTATCTTCCCTCCCTGTTCCCCCTCCTTCAATTTTCCTCCGCTATCCTAGTACTTGAGAGAACCGGTGATCGGCAACCTTTTCCAGCAAGGCCAAGAAGTGTGGCTCCTCGTAGTAGCGCTCCCGTCTCTAGCTCCTTTCTATTCTGAGCCCTTTCCTCTTTTAAGTGGTTTTTCCTCTTTTGGTCCCCAGTTAGTTAGTCCCCAGCGTGGTCTCCCTCATGGCTGTCGATTTCCCTTTTCTCTGGCTGTGTCCTGCAAAACTGTCCTTTCCCCAGACAATTTTCCTTCTGACCTGATTTTAAGAGCTTAGTGGAAACAATCTTCTTCCCGAGGACCTTGAACCTATACTTAGACGACATTTTTCTTCCTCCTATATTAAAATCCTCCCCCCCCGAATAATCCCTCCCCGATCGTTTTTCCCCTTTAGAGTCTTCCCCCCTTCGTAAGATCCAGTCTTTAACTTGCTATTTGAAATGAAAATATTTCTTCGAGCCCGAATACCCTACCCTAGTGAACTATTTCCCTTGTTAGAACAATTTCTTCGTACTGAATTTCAACAGACTTCTAATAGGTCTGGGAACCTCACTATTGGCCCTTTTTGGCCCGTTAAATATCGGTTTAGCTATTGGCATGGTCCGTTCTGCAATCCTCGCCATCTTTTCTTCCCAACCCTAGCGCTTTGAGATCTGTTATGGACATTTTCCAAGATTTATCTGGTCTCCTGGAGATATAGCTCTTGTGTAACACTCTTTTTTCCTGAGTGATTTGGTTGTTCATCCCCCCCTCCCATGTTTCCTCTCTCCCTGATGAGTTTTAGTTAAGGAAATATGATCCTCGTTTTAAATCCCCGGCACGTGGCCCTTGTCCTCAACCATGAGTTTCTATCCCCAATCTCATGTCCTTTTTCTAATCTCGCAAATCTCTTGCCTCTTTCCCCCCAACCTACTTGAGACTCCAGCGTATTCAGCCACTCATTCTTCTCCGGCTATCGCCCCTTCAGTTTTGACTCCTCACCCGTCCAGGGATGGCCTGCGACTTCTGAATCTTTTCCCCCCAAAAGCCACAAGGGTCGAAATTCCGTTGACGACGGCCCCCCCCCTTTTACAGCTTTTTCTGCCATTATCTGATTTTTTTTCCCAACAACCCTTTTCCTTTTTTCTACCTTCGTTTCCCCCTCTTTATTCTTACTGGTGCTTGAAGACTTTTTCTTCTCGTCGGGAGGGACGGGGTTGTAAGTTGTTCTACCCTCTCTTTTTGCACCTGTCCCTAACCCCCCCCGGAGTTTCCTTTTTTATTGCACTTACCCCCTGAGTTCATAGCTCCCCGCGGGATCCGCTTGGCTCTTATTTTTTGCAACTAGGGCGCTCCCAATTTGACAAACCCGCCCCTTTCTGTTTATCCACTTAAATGGGTTCACCCACTAACATCGTCCATGCTCTTTCCAGAGGTCTGTGGTAATATTGAAAGCCCTCAGTACTCCCATGGGCTCAATATGAGATTTCTTTCTGTTCCGTGAACGCAGGGCCTTTTCTTATCTTTCTATCGACCTTTTTTGGGGTGTTGAAACAAAACTTGCGATCGTTGAACGCCGAATAGTCCGAAAGATTGTCAGGTAAAAGTTTAGGCTCTTTCTCGGCGCGTTTGTTATTTTGCCCCTCTCCTTTCACTACTTAGGTATTCCTCCTTTACCCAGCGTTACGGAAGTGCCTTATAAGACTGATCCCGATTTAGATTGCTTAACTACCTTGGACGCTTTCCCTTACCATTCCGGGCTAGCCGTCCCTCCCGCCCGTATTTTTTTTGCCCATTTAAGTGTTACTCCCCCCTCCTTTTCAACCGTGGCTCAGGCCTCCTTTCCTGTCTTTGGAAACTTCAATCCCTTTAACTCCCGACATTCCTCCCTTTTCGGCTGTCAATTTTTTCCCCCCTTCTTTTGGTTTTCATTCCCACTGCCCCCCCCTGATCCTCTCGACCTTATCCTAGACTTAAAGGTTCCCACGATGTTCTTCATACGATTCAATGTTTATCTTTGAGTCTGTGACGCATCAACGTTCCTTCTTTGACACGGTGGACCCCCCCCTCTCTCTCTCTTGTTTTCCTGTATATGATTTGTGATCTTCCCTAGGTTTTTTGCGTTGTTAATATCCCTTTCCTTCCCGTCAGACTTGCCTTTTCTCCTGAGATAAGTTTTGGTTTTCTCTGATAGATCCCGAATGATAGTGGAGAAAAAAACGGAACGACCCCACCCACCCCAACCCAAACACCACAGACAAAAACCCCCCCACACACACCCCCAACCAAACCCCCCCCCAAACCCCCCCAACCACACCCCCCCACCAACCCCCCCCAAACCCACCAACCCACACAACACAACCATACACAACCGAGTTGGCCGCCCTGGAATTAACCGACTGATTCTGTGGATATGGTGTTCCTCATTATTTTTTTTTTTTTTTTTGTTGTCAATTGTAGACATTTACTTATTCGAGCCCCAAACAACGCTTTTCTTATTTTCCGTTTCTCCCATTCTTTATCCCCCCCCTCCTGGCTCCCTCTTGCTTTCTGAAGATTATCCCTTGTTAAGCTTGGAATAATTGGATTCCCACCCTGGGATCTCCTCTTCCCTCACTTTTTTTTCCCACACGACTGAATCTTGTCAATTTTGCCGGGTTTGTATTGCTCCGACTATTTGGAATCGTCTCCTTCGAGTAGCACAACCCACGCTTCCGGGAAAGGAATGGGCGGCTGCATTTTTTCTGGACGGTGCCGTAATTTCTTAGGGACTCCAACGACGCAGCAATTTCATTAGTACTCTTTCCCTCGTTAGACAAACGTAAGGAAATCTGAAACTCACTGGGCACCTGGAAACCTTCTTCCGAGGCCCCCGGTATTCTTGACTTGTCACCCACGTTTTTTGCCCCCCGGTCTTTCCCCCTCTTTGCCATCGATTCTAGTATTGACCTTGAAGGTGCAGACTAGGTTTGATCTGGGCCACTTTTATTGTGGCCCCCTTGTTCACGTTCAGTAAGCCCCCCCCCTCTTCTGTTGTGCGATGCTTCAAGGGTAAGCGATAAACTTTCCTTCTTTTGGATTTTTTTTTTAGTACGGGCTGTCTTGAGTTCTGATTCCAATACGACTTTCCCTCCCCTCCCTCCCCCCCGTTTTCGGTTACTCCCCCCCTTCCTTTTCAGCATAAATGATGCTATTGGTATGGGTCAAGTATCTTTTCCCAACCAGCTTGCCCATTCCGACGAGTTCGAAACGATGTTTATAGTCGGTTCTCGATGACATTCCTTTGGCCCCCCCTATATCGCTCCGTTCGTCTTCCTCCTTTTTTTTCTCCGTCCTAAGAAGAAGAGACAGCCCGATTCAAATTTACTTTTAGATTGATGCTAGCTCTTGAGTGGGGGCAAGAAGTCCTGTAAGTTCACTGCCCAACTATTATTCTCCAAACATTCTTTCGTTTCTCTCAACCCCCAGGATTCAGCTTGGTCTTTTCCCTTTCTCCCTATGAAGGTTAGTCCAACATTTTTCGCAGACGATTTTTTTTGTTGACCGTTAAATCACTCCTACAAATTTCCTTGCTGCCTCCTCTTCTTTTTCTCCCCCCCTGGCCTAATAGATACCCTTTCGCAAGACAGCGGGAAACCCCTTCACATAGTCGTGTTTTTTTCAAATTTTATTTGGTAATCCTTGTCCGCGACCTCCCTGACGATTATTTTCCCTTTCGCCCCAACCACCTTTTTCCACCGCTTTTTCACTTTTTCGCAATGTTGAGTCTTTACTCCTCCTCGAGGAATAAATCACGCCCAGATTGGGGGACATTTTGATTTGAATGCGCACTTTATCAGCCCCCCTTACAGGAACTCTGACTTCCTGGAACTCCTTGGCATATACGGTAGGCGGACCTTTATCCCAGTTCGATTCTCTGTGGGACGTTGTGGTCTATGACTTCTGGTATCCGAATCCCATTCCATCCCCCGTTTCCAGCCTTGTGTGTCCCATTTCACTGCTCCGCCCTCTCTTCTTGAGTTCGTTCGCAACGACTATGAATTCGATTGGAGACCCGCTGCCCCCTTTTTTTTTCAATTTTAGGGTGACCGCCTTCTCCCCTCCCTTACACCTGTCCCTTCCGTGTCTTCTTCCTCGCGTCTTCTATCTTACATGCCATTGCTTTCAACCAGGCCCGTTTGTTAGTAGTTTTTATTCAAACGGAATTTTTTCATCAGGTGTTCCACCAGCGTCCTCCATTCGACACTCTTCTTCAGACCTTTTACCCGGTGATAATCCTTTATGTTTTTACCGTCTGTACGCGATTGAAAGATAATGTTCGTCCTGCCCCCGTTAGACCCTTAAAGGGTTTTTTTTTTTTCGACCTTTTGCCGTCTTGGGCGCCGTCCTTTCTTTTTCCGGCCCTCCCTCACCCCTTCAGAGGTATCCCCCCTCCGCTTGTTGGTGTTCTTCTCACGTTTTCGGTCGGGTGGTGCATTGAAAGTCCGACCAGTCCCATTCTCTTCCACATGACTCTGGACAGGTTCTCCCTTTGCCCTAGGACCGAGATTTTGCTAAATTTCGGACAAGGGTGGGTATCTCCTTAGGGTTTTTTTTGGTGGGGGAAACCCCCCACTTTTTTGTGGGGGGTGGTGGTTATTTTTTGACCTACAATGAGTCTGTATGGTAATTTCAAATTTCTAGGAGTTCCGAAGGGAAGAATGCCACCCTGATTGGCTTTCGTCCACCTTCCATTCCTTAGCAATTTTCCTGAATTCTTTTCATCAGGCCGGAAGAAACCATTTCGCGGCCTACCCCCCAGACGACAGAGTCAGATATATGTGTTGGTTTTCCCCCCACCTCTTCAGGATGTCACCCTCACTTTCCCCTTCTGTCAGCGTGGATCTCCCATGATAGGGGAGTATATGTTGTCTTTCAGTTCCCCCCCACTCAACCCCCCCCCTTTCCCAATCCCAGTAGAAATTCCTTCGCGTCAAGTGGTCTAGTCCTTTTTATCGAAAATTTTCACGGTCTATGGCGACGCTAAACCTGGCCCCTTTTTTCCTCATTTGCCAAAAAACAGCAGACTCCCTCAAGCCTATGATATCCCGGCTCGGCCATTTCCAGTCAGTTAATTTTTTTTCGAGTCTTTTTCATAGTATTTTCGACTTCCCCCCACCTTTCTTTATCCGTCTCTCTTTCTCCCTGGTTCTTTTCGTCGATGTCCGCTTTTCATCTCCCAGCTTGCGAACTTGACCTAGTTCCCATTTGTTGTGTTCCCCCTTTTTCCCAGAACTCTCTTTTCGCCCGAATTTTCGTGCCAAATGTCAAGTGGCCCCGAGCCGGCCTGAAACTTGTTCTCTCTGTCAAGTTTGTATCATGGATTCCGGATTTTTCTCTCTTTTCATTCAGCCCCCGTGAACGCGTTGGCGTCTGCTGACTACCCCATCCCCGTTCTCAGAAAGGGGACTTTTTGATTACAATCTGCTTCTTTCACCTTCACGACCACTTTCAACATTACCTTCCCACTCCACTCACTTCTTTTTCTATTCTCTATTCCGTTTTTCTCGCCTCGCCCCTCCTGGTTTAACCCCCACTCTCCCCGCAGAGAGCGTAAAATTTCAGCCCCCATCGTCATGGTTCTTTAATTATCCCCTTTTATACTCCTCCGGTGTTTTCCTGTCTCCTCTCTCTTGTGAACTCATCCCACTTCTTTTTCGCAGGTTTTCCTTTACCACCCCTTCGGCAATGGTCCCGTTGTGTACGTTGGGTCGCAACCCCCCCCCCTGGACACCCGTCTCCCGTTCCTTTCTCTGTTTACCCCCCTTTATCCTGAGGTGTTTGCGTTCAACTCTCTTTAGTGCACCCGAATAGGTGACGAACTCGAACAGCTACTTTCCCCCCTCTACTTTAAGGGTTCGGCACTTACCCTTTTCTATCCCTCTTCCCCCGGAATCCTGTATTGGTGTTAATCAAATGAAAGTTTTCAACTCTTTGTTATGACATTTTTTTTTACCACTTTTCCCCCTTCGTGCCCTTCTATTTGCAAGTTTTAGTTACCCTGCGTTGCACAAAGGTCCGAATCAGTGCGAGTGCGAAGTTTTCGCATCTTCCGTTTACGCGTTTTCCGCTGCGTCAGCATCTTTTTGCTCATACTCTTCCCCCCCCCACCGGGCCTCCTTCTTTTTCCTGCGCTCTCCCCTACTTCTTCAACCATGACGCTTGCCAATTCTTGAGGCTCGTTGTTTGAATTTACTCCAGTTTTTTTCAAATCCCTCTTAGACTCGCTTTTTTCCCGCCGCTACCCCCCGTTAACTGTGCCCCGCAATTTTGCCCCCCTGAATCGATCTAGCTTTCGTTCCGTTGCTGATTGTTTGGGTCCGGCCGGTACTCTTCCACTCCCCGCCGCGCCATCCTCCTTCTTTCCTGCCTGTTTCTTTGGCTCGCCGGGACACCTTTCAGCTCCCCTGTTTGGCGCCCTGCCACTCGTTTTTTTCCGACCCCCCTTTTCTTCCTTTTCCTTTTCTTCGTTAACTCGCTCTTTGACACAACACAACACTACACAGCCCTTTTTCTTACACACACAGCACCTCTTGCAATTACACAGCAGCACAACACATCGTCTTTTCCCAGCGCCCCAGCACACACTCCCCCTCACCTCTCCTTTGAGAGGATTTTTTTTCACGCGCAAAAGGATCTGGACTTTTGGTTCCTGACTTACCTCCCAGGAAAACTTTTCTTTTAGGACGGCTGTTCGGGTTTTCCGTCTCTTCTGCTGGCAAAGTACTTCTTCCCCCTTTCCTTCCCCTTTTCTCATGCCCCGCTTGTGGCCTCATGGATTCACGCCACGCTCCTCCGAGGCCGAAGAAATTAGCCCTTCGGGCCTTGAGAGGTTGTCAACCTTGGATTGGTTTCTAACGTATCATTCTGGCCGAAGGAGGGATTCCTCCCCTTGCGGGGATTGACTTCCCTCTTTTCCCTTGTGCAGCCCATCATCATTTTGATTTTTCCCCCTTTCTCTAAACGACTTTTTTACATTCTTCAAGGTCGGTTGTCAACCTTGATCCGCCCGTGCCGGGTTGTCGAGGCGTTCCATGCATCCTTCCTCCCTTCTTCCCGAGTCGATCTTTCGTAGCTTGAAACCAGACCCGAAGACGCTCCTGGAGCATTTAGTTATTAAGGACCTTGGTTGCTTTTCGATAGTGCCGCTTTATGGGCGAAACCTACAGGAACAGTAATGTTGGAAATACAGATTTGCGATGTCGGAAGTCCATTCCCGCTGGCCCAACCCCCCCCCCCCCCCCCCCCCCCCCCCCCCTCCAGACCCGGACCCGAAGCGTTCCTCCACGGTCTTCAGCTTCCCATTTTCAAACGCAGTGTTCTCAGACTTCTGCTTTCCTCTTAGGAGGTACTTCCTTTTACCTCACACTTTGCCATCCTTTTGCTCAACCTTTTGTACGGTATTGTCTGTTTAGACTAGCCGAGGTTATTGGGAGCGCGTCCCCCCATTTCCCAGTTATAACGCCTGTTTTTCTTTTATCGCTTTTCTTCCCTTTTGCTTTTTTTTTTATGTTTTCCCCCTCCTGTTGACTCTACGACCCTAACCTCCCGAACACGTGTCAAAGGTTTGGCTAGTGCACCCGGGAGACCGTGTTTGTCTTTTTTGAACTTGAGACTACAAAATTCCTTCGAGGCCCTTTTCCTCCCGTTTTTCTCCCCGTCTTTGTTTTTTTTTTCCCTTCTTCCCCGTTCATTTGTGGCAATTTTCCCGGCATCCGTGGGCCCGCGAGTTAGTTCGCTCTGAGCCAGATTCATACCATGAAGAGTGGATACTCGGGTGAACGCTGCGGTCATCCAGATTAGAGGGGGGGTCCCCCTCTTCCCAGGCGATGAAGGTGCCCTTGAGTTAATAATATTTCTCCCCTTGTGGAGTGAGAAACTTTTCACCCTTTCGTGAACGTTTCGCTCTTTCTTTTTTTTCCCCCTCAGAGTAATACCCGGAACGAAAACTTCCCCCTCCGGGCGGAGGGCTCGATGACCTTTGTGGTCTTTGACCCGACCTAATAGTTATTCTGGCTGAAGCTCACACCACATGCCATCTTCGCTAATCCTAAAGACAGGTGTTTCTGCACCACCGACATCCCTACTTGGATTTTTTAATCCCCACGTTGAGAGGGTAATTGGAACTCCCTGAACAGGCCCCAAATCGCTATTACTTTCACTTTCCCCCCCAATCTTGTCCCATTTTATTTTCCTGCCTATTCACGATGCGTTCGACCCCCCTTCAGAGTTGCAGACCCCCTTTAATACTCCCCCCAGCGAATCAGCAGTAGATTTTCTTTTTCTCACTCCATCAGCGAGGTGCTCTCCAAGATCATCGCCCTGGCCCCCTCACACTTCTGCCTGACCTGTTCCTACGACGTGTCATCAAAGGAGGATCGAGATTAGCCCGTAGCGGGACGAAAAATACCGCCGGTTGACCTTTGCCGAATTCTTTTTCTCCTGGGCTTTCCTCGTTCTTTACCTCGCTACAGCCGTGTCTCTAACTCATAGATTTCTAGACTGTTTTCTGCGACCCTTGTGCCCTCAAGAAGATCGCATGCACTTCATGAGACCACGTGCCCCACCTTTGGCATTGTTTCGAAAGAATCCCATGACCAAATAGTGAAGTGTGTCTCCAGAGCTCATTGCGTCATTCTCAATTCCCGTACGTCCCTTTTTTCCAGTTTCTCCCCTTCCTCTACCCCCCCTTCGAAAGGATGAGACAGTTTTCCAGATAATCTTACTGCTGTTTCCGCGAAAGCAAGGATTATTCCCCATCTCTCCTGCCTCCTTCCTTTGAATCTCTCCAGCCCTTGTACCTCCAGTGAGGCACCCCGTTTGTTTCCTCAGAGATCTGACGCTTCCCTTCAGACGTTCTGTTGACTGAGTTGGGCGAATTATGTTATCGGAAATGACGCCGGGAATCCCCCTTAAAGAGTGCTTTTATTAACTCGTCTTTTGAGTATATATCATACTCAGATGTTCCCTCCTCGTGGGGCTTTGGGCGTTGGTTTTTGTTTTTTTTTTTTGGGTGGTTTCTTTCCGCAGGGACTCGTATTTGGCGCCAAGCTATCCTACAATTTTCCAGGTTTCTGCCATTTCCCTGCGCTGCTGCAAAGCACGTTCCCCATGGTGGTTTTCCCTTCTGGGACACATTCCTTTCCTCGCGATTCACGGACCGGCCTTCTTTCCTAAGGGTCTTTAACTCTGTCTTTGATTCTCCGTTTCTTGAATTTGCGGATAATTTTTCGACCGAGAATAGTCCTTTCCGAGTCTCCCCATGTTGGAAAATTGAGAAGATATTTACTGACAAAAGAAGATTCCGAGACTTTCGCGATACGAGTTTTTGAGTCAATTCCGCACTTCGACATTTGCCAATGGTCCGTTTTCGTATGGTACCTTCCAAGTGCCTTGGCAGGTGGTTCATCTTCATGAATGTTCCTTTTGTGTCTCCCCCCCAATCCCTCAGGGCGAGACATTGAACCTCTCTTCCGGTAAACCTTGTCTATATTCCAGGGCCCCTTTTGACTTTTCATAGACCGCCACCCACCTAACTTGAACTTAACAGTTCATCTACAAATCTAGAAACCTCCGAAACGTTTGGATTTTTCCCAAGGCTTTGTTAAGTAATTAAGATTCATTTTTCGATCTCTTTCTGCCGTTCCAAGCTGAGGCTTAAAAGATCCCCCTTGATAGATGACAGGTATTTCTCTGTCTGCTCTAATTTAGAGAATAAGATTCCTTTCGCCCTTTCCTTACTGTCCCTTGTTATCAGTTTGGTTTTTTTTTCAAATTTTAGCTCTGCCTTTTCGTCCCCCCAGGCTGACCCTCCCTTCTCTTTGGCAATTCCCTTCCCCCCCGATAGCGAACCCTTTTTATGATCATTTGAAGTTCTTTTCCTCGATTCCTTCATCCCCCGGGCCTAGATAACTGCATATGCCAGAAGACATTTAACGAGGGTTGATGAGGTACCCCTTTCCAATTTCTCCTTTTCCTTCGTTATTTTATTACCAACATCATCTTTACATATCGATAGCCGACCCTTCACGAACCCCTTTTTCCTTTCTTACCCTTTATAATCTTATCCTCGACTCCATTTTTTTGCCACTTCCCTGGATGCAGAGTAGTATCCTCCACTCTTCATTTTCTCCTTCGGCACTCGCTAATCTCTCTTTTCCCCCGACGTTGTACCTCCTGGCGCCTATAACTGGAGGAAGCCAATGGTGATCTTCGTTTTCGACTAATTTTTCCTTTCGGCGGATTTCTGGAGGATTTGCCTTCTCTATTTTTATTCGACCAACCCCCCTTGCACCCCCTTTCCCCTTTGTGAAGGACATTTACTCCCCTTTTTTCGTCGTGGTTGAAGTTGTTGGACGTTTAGTCCTTTTGTTTTTTCCTCGAACAGTCCGTAACGTCACCCCTTCACCCAGGAGTTCCGGTCTTTCCTTTTTTTTCACTTACCCGTTTTTCATCTTTCTCCAAAGTACTTTTGGCTCTTAGGTGTGACCCCCCAATTGCCCTGCTCCCTTTCCCCCCCCCCCTTATCCTGGTCTATCTAACAACTAATCGCTTCCTCTTCAGAGTACGTACATTTTTTTGTGTAACCCCCTTTTCAGCTTTCTCGCACCCTTGAGATAGTAAGCGTCGCCCTTGTGCCCTTTGTTCGAATCTTGTTGTTTCCACGTCTTTCCCCCCCCTTACGATCTTCCTTCGTAGGTGCCTTCCCTCGGCACGTTATCCGGACGGCATCACTAGGGTTTTTTTTTTTTTTGGTTACTTTTTCTTTCTTTTTTCTCTTTTCCCGACAGTTCCCCTACCGATAGACTAATTCGGGTTGACCCTGCATTCCTTGGTTTGAACGACTCGATCGCGCCGAGTTTTTCGTTCCGATGACCCTTCATCCCTTCTTTCTCTGCTGCTCACCAGTTCTGTTCCCCTTCCCACCCCCCTCCTCTTCCTCAGGAAGTCGGAAGCAAGCCTATCCACGTTTGGTTTTTTCAATTCTTTAACCATTTCCCCCTTCACCCCTACCCTCGCTTCTTTCTGTTCTGGACCTAGGATCAACCAAAGTTCTCTACCAGATCCTACTCGTATTGCAGGCTCATTCGACCCCAACCCGGTTTCCAATGCGGGATCCGCTTATTAGACTGGACCTTTCTTCTTGCCAGTCAGGTCACCCCCCGCCTGTCCCGCACCCTAGACTCTTTTGGCGTGAGACCTGAACCCCCCTTCCATCATCTGTTGTGTTGGCTTTTTTGTGATCTCATTTAACATTTCTTTTCTTTTCCGAGTTTTAACCCATTTCCCTTCTCATAGCGGATCCTGCCTTCACTTCCCTCTGTTTTCCCCTTCTCCCGGTGTCCCCGAGGACTTCAAAGACTCAAGAAATAACCTCATCCACCCCACGATGTAGCCCGCCCCTTTACGACTTACCCTTTTGGCAGCCTTTGGTAGGTCTCTCCAGACTCCCTTCTTTACGCTCCCCCCCCCTTTTTTTTAAAAAAATTTGTCTACTTTGCGATTGCGATGAATCCCCAGGCCATGTGAAGAAACTTGTAAAGGAGGTTTTTTTCTCCCTCCCTTGGCGCCTCTTCTCTTCCAATTTTTTTCACCCCAGGATTACTGTGTTATTGCGGTACGCGGTTCAGAATGGTAAGAGCTATTGAGTTCACGCAATTTTTTCAATTCGCCCTTTCACTTTCTATTAATCTGGTTTAATTGCCTCTTGCTTTCTTTTTTTCACCCGATAAGGATACGATTTTACCTTCTGTGTTCCCCCCCGTCAGAAAATCTCTTTTCCTCGACAGCCCTTTTTTCCCAGCGGGACCCTTCACGACCGCTCCACCTGTCTTCCCTCCTCTAGACCTAGTTACCAAATGCCACGTTAGACTTAAAGATTCTTTGCTTCAACCGACGTCCTTTGCCTCCGAACCAAACCTTGTCGTCGACCCGCTTTTTTACCCCTTTTATCTGGCCTGCTCTTTTCCCCTAAGTCTTTGTTCCAGTTCCCCCTTTTATCTTGGGTCTCTTCGCGTAAGATTTTCACCGCCTGACATAAACATGAGCTTTTTTACGTTGATTTTAACACTATTTTTCTGCTTTTCCCAACCGGAACCCTTTCCTTCCCAACCGACGCCCCACTACAGGCCCCGGTCAAGATCTTTTCTGTGTCCTGTATGTACCCACATGTGACCTCTGGCCTTTCGACTCGTTGAATTTAACGGAGTTCTCCTCTATGGTTTTTTTCCCCCTTCTCTCTCCTTCTCTTGAGTGTTTCCCCCTTTTCGTGTTGTGGTACCCCTTCCGAGTGTGCCTTTCGCCTGTTGTGAGCATAGACTTTCCTTCCTGATCATTGTATTCTCGCCAGATTTCCCCCTTGAAATTATCTGGTCTATCTTTTCGTGCTTCTGCCCGCAGTGTAGAGGGTGGGGCACTCGCTTCCCCTCTGCTTAGGTGCTGAGGTACACTTAAATTTGTTTTCCATCAGTGTAGTGTGGTAAATCCTGTCCGGTGCCCCTTTTCTCCTATGACACTTGAAGAAACTTTTCCGTTCCTGCTCCGTGTTTGTGAGTATGTTTAGTTCTACATAATTTTTCTATCTACTCCCAATCGTGTAACCTTTTTTTCCTGTCCCTCCTCCTTTCCCCCCAGCTCCATTCACCTCCTTGATAATTCTGAGTACTTCCGACACGCCTCTAATGTCAGACATTTTTCGGCTTTTCCTCTTCCTCACATCCTCCCTCACATATCATTTCTTTGACCTCCACCCAAGGTAGGAAGTTACCTCCGAGAGCTGCATGAAGTCGATGTAAATCTGCTCATCCTCTCAGTTTATTGCATACTTCTTTGTGGGGCCTTTCCCCTCGAGCGATGTGCTGTCTCCCTCCCATCTCCCATTAAGGACACATTCTTTTTGGCATCGGTCGACACCCTGTTGGATCTACTTCTCCCTGTCGTGATGTAGGGCTTGTCATGTCAGCCATGGAGTTTTCGCTATTTTTAGCGGCCCTTTCTTTTTCCTTCTTGGTATCTTCCAGAGTTAGAAAGACCAACAACCCTTTTGTGTAATCCGACGGAAGACCATATTCCCTGGGTTTTTTCGGTGTGAAGTCCCTCGCTCTGCTAAACCCCTGCATAACCCTAAGTTTATAGGACCCTTTTGACTTCTGGGCAAGTCTTTATATCCGCAATTTTGTGTTATGTGTTTCTTATTCTATGGTTCTCGTCAGGACTCTCATTTCCGCTATCTCGTTGCCCTACATGATTCCCGCTTCTTCCCGCCAAAGATGTTTTGCCCTTCGTCTCCCTGCCTCACTGTCTCGGAAATGGCTGCCCCTTCCTGACCCAGATTCAGAATGACAAGATTACTCACCTCTATGATATTTCTGGTCTTTTCAAGACAAATTTCATGTCCGTCCTTCCGTGTGAGAGCCCCTGCGAATTTTCCCAATTCCTTTTAGGTCAGCCCTTTTTTTCTGGTTGTTCCCTTTGTCATTCCTTTATATCCTTAGGGATCTTTCCCTTAGACCCTCCCCCCCTGAATCCACAGTCCGAGTGAGTCTTATTCCCTCCTCATCTTTATGATCTATATGAACTGGTTTCTGACGTGTGTTTTTTTTCTTATTTATATGGCGTCCCCGGACCCTCTCTTACCTTTTTCGACCCTTACCTTTCGTTTGCCTCATCCTGGAAATCCGGGTTCCTCATGACCCGTTCTGGGAGATTCCTAGCTTTGATGATTTAATCAATTGGCCAACGGTGTATTCCTCCATGTTCGATTCTGTTCACCCTCCTTTGTACGTTTCTTTCCTTGTAGCCCTCCTGTTAGAAAGTCTTGTTAAAGTACTTACACTGTTTTTCGACTTGATTTCTAGCTTTTCACGGTGTTTCTCATCCTCGCGTTCTTTTGCCTCCGAGCTCCTTCTCGTCTTGACTATTGAAGTTGTTACCTGGTGGCTGGTTAGACCTATCCCAAAGTCTCCTCAAATGTCTTCATGATCTGGTGATCTTTCTTTTTTTCCCTTGGCCCATCCGAAGGGATCCAACAACTTATTCTTTTTGATCTCTGTCTGCACCAATACTCGTTTTTGTGGAGCTTCGGTATTTGAACGTCGTGAGCCCCTTCGTCCTACATTCTCTGTTCATAGACAGCCGGTAATGGCTTTCCCCGCCGTAAGATTTGTTTGAAACGCAACAGCCCCTCGTGTTTGTTTCCCGTGTCTCCCTTCTTCCCCTTTTGTTTTTCCCTTTTCTTGATTATTCTTGCTCCAACCCCCCCCCCCTTTAGTTTCCTTCCCATTCGCCCTCACTCTCGGCCGAGTTGATTTTTTTCCTATTTTTTCTTCTTTCCTTCTTCTGATGTTCCTTCTCTGTGAGCTTACATTCCGTGTTTCCTGCTTTCGAGAGAATCTATATGCACTATCCCCTTCCTCGTGGCCGTATTGAACGACTGGACACCCCCACCCCCTCTTTTTTCTACCCCCTTTTTCATGTTTTTCTCTCGTTTTCACTGTTACGTTAATTTCCAATGTGCGATGCTATTCTCATTTGTTCTGCCCCCCCTCGACATGTTCACTACAGCCCCGATGTCCGGTCGCAAGGCTCACTCCACACTTCATGTCCCTTCACCATCATAGACCCGTTGAGGCTTCTTTCTGTTACCTGGCAAATCCCCCCTTCCTTGATAGCCTTATCACCCAACTTGCCCCATTCCGTTCGTTCGTTGCTACCTTCCCCTGACAATCTTTATTGCCGATTTAGTCCTTACTCCCCACAGCTGTTCCGGCACCTGTGCCCAATATCACCCCTCATCTGTTAAGTCGCCCCAGTTCCCTACCCCCCTTTTCCTACCCCTTCAGTGTCCATACTACGAACTTCTCACATCATTTCACCGTTTCTGTTTCTATAGAGAAACTGGCCTCCATATCATCCTTTTGGCCGTACACCACTATGTCCAAGACGCTGCTTGTTTTTTTTGTGTGCAAAGTTAGGTCTGGTATGGTAGATAGCAGAGATTGTATTAACCTAGCAGACCATTGGTTTTCTCCATGCATTTTTTCTCCAGTCCCTTCCGCACACTTCTCTGCTTTTTTCCTACGTGGTGGTA
>Ga0179593_1403267_pt1 | contig 15363 bp, 16 predicted proteins | sample CZODoug2_1_08_16_FD_185931 | JGI IMG/M metagenome (GOLD analysis project Ga0179593, IMG submission 185931) | Vadose zone soil fungal communities from Angelo Coast Range Reserve, California, USA - CZODoug2_1_08_16fungal (PacBio error correction) | ecosystem: Environmental > Terrestrial > Soil >... | reverse complement strand
AATCATTTTTCTCCTAAAGGGACGACGTCCACTCATATATCCTATTTTGCCCCTATTGCTCCGTACGCAAGATCATCCCCCATTTTACACTGTCGAACATCCACTCTTTCTTGCACTTGCACAAGAAACCTCGTTCTCCTGGTCCATTTTGATACGAAGTAATTACTCGCGATCCACCCAGGACATCGCTGGTCCTCCAGACCGCCGACCCCCACGAATGACCAGCTTGTTTTTTTGAGGCTGGAAGTGTCAATAGACGCTTGCCCAGCCGCTCTGCATCGCAACCCTTTCTCAGCAAATCTTTCCCCCCCTGCGATGAAGGTGTTTTTTCTCTCACGAAACCCCGCACCAAAGACTTGAGAAGATGTTTGAGTCTTTCCTTCGGTTATCGTTCGAGGAACTGATTTTTCCCCTATAGTATGTCCCGACGATTCTCCTCTTTGTACTCGCTTGACGCGATTGGCGCTCTCTCGATTCTGTAAACTTTTCCTGTCTTTCTACCAAGTTTGACCTCCTCCTCTTCCCAAACTCCTCCGCCACCTACCCCTCCTCAATAACGCCCTCGAGACGGTCTCTCAGGACGTCTACATTCTCTACTTCACAACAGTCCCCCACCGTCTCCCCACCCCTCACAGAGTCATTCCCCCCCTCATCCAAATACCCCCCACACTTTTCTCCTCTCTCCGAAATTTTTAACCTCAACCCCCTTCAAAGGCCCCCTCCCTTCCATCTATACCCCCCCCCTAAATCTGCCGTTTTTATTTTAGGATCGGCCTCTGGTAGCTTTCCGCCTCTCCCACCTCCCGGTTTGTTTCACAAAGCTGTAAACGGTCTCCTGCCGTTTCCCGCAATCTTTGCTCTCTTCGACCATAGGTCACGCCCACTTTCCTCCTTACCCCCTCTCGGTAGTTTCCGGAACTTTGACCCCTTACACTTTATAGAGATCCTCGGCCTTCCCCATACCCTCCCTCCCCTCCCCTCCCTAAACCCTTCATGTAGATCCCCGCGCCTCGACTTTCCTCTGGTTACCACCCCACTCAAAATAACCTTACTTGCCCTTTTTTGCACAACTCGCGAAGCCCAACGGCCCTTTTTTTTTTTCCACCCCCCCCTTCGCCTGCAAGATTTCTTCCCCAAATTTCCCCCAACTTATAAATACCACAGGGTCCCAGTGGCTACCCTAAAGCAGACTTTTCCCCCCTTGAAGCCTTGCGATGATAACTACACCCGTAACTCCTCCTCTTCCTGCAACGATTGGCATCAGTTTTAACCTTCCCCGGCCTAACTTTCTTAAGTCATGTTCCCCTTCACTACGGAAAGCGACTCCCGCGGTGATTCACATCGCCCTAAGATATCAGCGCTGGTCCCATTCCGAACCTCCTTTTTCGACCCCCTTTTTGGACCTCCCTTCCTCATTTTATCTTCCCACCCTCCCCCGCGCCTTCGCTGCTTTCTCCTGCCAACCTTCTGCCGCGGCACAGGTTCTAAATTCCTTCCCTTGTCATAGTCTCTCTGTTGTTGTTGCGAGTATATCCTATGTAGATTGCTTAGCCCTCCGGTATTCGTTTTTTGCCACCTTTTTTTTATGAGGCTTCCTCTACCACTGAAAGCTTGAATCGTTGGTGACCCCCGGCTCTTCCTGGACTGATGGTCACTACCACTTTTATTCTGAACCGGACATTCCCCTTCTTCCCATTTGACCTTTCCGGCGAAGGATCCTGGGGAGCGTTTTCCCCCACCCGCGTTCTCGTTAGCTGAGACGTATTTTGGTACATTCCTCAGTCTCGTAAGGTATCTTTCACGTGCCTAGAAGATTTCCCCAACATCTTTTCCCTTCTCCTCTTTAAGTTCTCTGTTTTTTATTGCTCTTAGGTCTGTTTCGGGCCTCCTCTCTTGAGGTAGATTTCCATTTGGATTTCCCTTCCTTCAGCCCTCTTTTTCATTCGTAAGTTTTTTTCACTTTTGCCTACTTTTTACCTTAGGATGTGGAGTCCCCCTCCTCACTTTTCTCTTTTTCTTTTCTTTTCGCTTGACTCTGGGCGAGCGGCTTTTTGAAAATTCCTTTCCCCCCTTCCTTATGGTCTGAGTTTTTCGAGCCGCGTTCTCCGAGTCTCGTTCGTGGTCCCCCTTGTTTCGACGCATCTTATGATGACGTTTTTCATTTGAGTATTGAGCAGTTTCCCCTATTTCCCCCCGGTCCTTTTTCTCTCCTTCTCTGTTACAGTTCAGTCTTTATCTCGGATCTATAGCTTCGGAGCCTTCCATCTCTTTCCGTAGTTTAGGATGTAGAATCGTTTCTTTTTTTCCGTTTTTGCCTTTTTTTTCTTTTCTTGGACTCATTTTTTTGGCACGATTTGCTTTTTTGGATTTTGGTTCCTTTTCTGGTGATTTTTTTCCCTTAGTTGGTTCCTTTTGAGTGATTATGTGATGCCGAGCACCCCTCTCTCTTGCGGGATTTTTGTGTTTTTGGATTGGATTTTTTTTCGCGTCTTTTTTTTTCATTTCCTTCTTTTGTAGAGTGTTTTTCTTCTTCTTTTCCCAATCAAAAGAGACTGGCCCATCCCCCCCTTTCCTTTTCGAATCTCCCTCCACTTGTGCTCCCTTGGGACCTCTCGGTTCAACAAGCGTTCATCGACCCCCCCCTTCCGCCATTTTTTAATTATCATGCTCTGTAGTCGTTTGGCGTCTGCGAGTCCCATACGCCTTTTCGTGCCTTCTTCATTTTTCCTCTCCCACTGTATCGCTCGATGGGCCGCTTACTATTCTCCTCCCCCTCCCCCCCAAAGCCCTCTGTCCTTTCGTTCGTCTGGATCTCCCTTTCCGCTGTTGTCTGGTCTTTAGTACCTCAATGGCCCAATCTACTGCTTTCTTTCCTTTTCGTTTTTTGAAGTCCTTCCCTTCCAGTCTACAAACCCCGTTGCACCAAAGGCGTACTCCTCTTTAGCCGTTTCCTTCCCCTCCCTCCCATCGTTCCGGATGCACCTACTCCCCACCGGTATTCGATCACTCGCCTGAACCGATACCCTCACACGTCTCCCGCCCCGGCTCTGTCCAACAACAACGTCCCCTTTTGCCATCCCCCTGCGAGGTTTTTTTATCTCTCTCTACGTTCCTGCCACAAAACTCATCCGCTTTTATAGGACCCCCCCCTTTATTTGACGTGACCCAACCTTTTTCGCCCGATGATATCATGGATTATGACCACCCTGAATCCACGCACCACCTTGCCCCACTTTCTTGTCCTTCGGGCGCCGCCTCTCTCTAACTGGTGGGAAACATTTAGAATTCGGGGATCTTTCTTCCACAGTTTTCTGTCCACGGTCGATCCCCCTATACGGTCGGGATTTTTTTTTTTTTGAGGCTTTACATTTCCCGTGGCCCCGGTTTACAGGTTGAACGATCGCCTTCTTTTTTCTTAGCTAAAGAGCCATTTTTATTTAAGATGACCGCCTTCCTTTTCGGGGCTATCCCGCGTTTTCTCCCGCCCACCCAGCAGATTGATAAACATCGCTGTTGGAGTCTTCGTTCACTTGTGAGTTGGTTTCTCGGCCAGCGGAGGCTTATGATTGGCTCTCCCTAAGTTTTATACGGCGTTTTAGTCATTTGAAAGCAACTACCTCCTGCCGTTTCCTCCGGGCGGAGTCAACCAACGAAAAGTGCTTTTTCAAGCGTCCCTTCTTTCGAGGCCGCACCAAGTCGGATTCGTGCTCTCACACCGTAACGTTCACGCGGGCCCTCCCGACAGCCACTTCTCTGTATTGTAACTGCCTTTGCGCCCGTCCACCAACCCTCTATATCTCCCCCCCCAAACACCTCTGGCATCTATCTTTTTCACATAATAATTTAACCCTCTTGAGCTGCTTATAATGAGACCCTGATTTCCAAGTTCCAATTTTTGGACGGCCTCATTCACCGTGGCCCAGCTCCTCCCTACCGCTTCTCTTCCCCGTTATTTCACCGCGGTTAAATTCAGTCGACAGCAACAACTCTAATTTTTCGTCATTCTTCCCGCTACGTGCCCTGAATCACCTCTGTTTCCCCGTGCCACCCCCGGTTTTTCTTTCCAGACCCCCTTAGGGAGTTTCTCTCACCCCCCCGATTCTCCAAGTCTAGCCGAGTTTGTCTCTCCCTATACGACCGTTTAGGGAAGACTCCCCGCCAGTAAACATTACCTCGACGTCCGCGATTTTTTACCACACCCCCTTTTTTTCTTCACGACAACTCGGTATCGCCCCCTCCCTAATCGGTCTTTACGCCAACATGTTTAGCTTTCCCCCCCCAATCAGTCGATCGCACATCTGCACTATCTTCTTCCACGGCTTCATTTCCCTCACAACCCCCAATATCCCCTCAGCAATGGCTTCTAGACCCCTTTTTCCTCGATGGACCTACCCCCCCAAAGGCTTAAGACTAGTGACCCCCTCCGCCCTAGAGTTTCACTGTTATTTTTCCCAGCCGTTAAGGGGTATGCCACGGGGCTCTCTCCTTTTTTCCATAATCTTTTCAGAGTGGTTTCCCTGTTTCCTGCCAACCTTGTCCTCTTCCGCTGATCTGGTAGGTTTCCCGGCACACAGAAACCCCACTCTTTTGGTTTGCCTTCCATTTGTCAATCCGGCAGAGACGAAGCGCCGCCAATAGGAGCGGTTTCCTTTACCCCTTCCTTCCTTGCGTCTCCTTTGGTGATGTTTTCTCATCCCCCTCACCCGAGTGAGTTTTTCCCGACTGGTTTGTAAAGAGTATTTTCTACGCTTTTCCAGAGTTTGCGCTCCTCCTGAAATCCTTTTCATTAGTTAAAACTCTTGTAATTCCAAATCCACGTTTTATGTTTTTTTTTCCCTGAGTAACTGACGAGGCCACCACAAATTCCCTCTTCTCTTCCCCGACCGACCGAAATTACGAGTTGGCTCCCTGTGCGAGTTGTTTATGGCACTGAAATGGCCCTGGCTCCCGTACCAGAGAGCCTTTTTCTCCACCTTTGATAGATACATTAAACCGCCCTTGTCGACGGCTTTTTCGTGATCTACTACCTAAAAATACTCTTGGATCTGCTCGAATTTTTCCTATTTTTTGTCTTCGAGGAACTCTGTTTTTCCAGTTCCTCTGTAAATCACTATTTTCCCCCCCCCTGAGTCCTTGCTTCGCCCCCGATTGATATATCTCTTCCCGTGTCCTTTTTTTCCCCGCGGCCCCATCCAGACACCCTTTTCCCTTTCCCGACCACTCCCCTCTCTTCACACCAAAGCGAGCCTCCCCCCAAAATTTCATCCCACTCCCCTAGACGGTATTCTCGGCGACAGGCGCCCTCACAACCTTCCAACCCCCGGTGACCCCTCAACTCCGACGACTTCTCCCCCTGACCTCACCACTCCAATATCCTCGCCTCACTTTTCACCAAGTATAATCAAACTACCCCTCCCCCAACCCCTTTTTACATAACCAATCTCCTATTTTTTTAGTTCTTCCCCAGAGGAATCGCCCTTCGCTCTCACTTCCCTTCGACCCAACCTTTTCGCGCCGTCGACCTCCCTCTTGATAGCTTAGAAGAATTTCCTCCCACTTCACCAGAGTGTCTCGTTCTTCCTTTGAACAGGTCCCCCCTCTCTTCTCGACTCCCTAGCCTTATTCCCCCTTCTCCTGCTTTCCCGTCGCCCCCCTGATGGACCCAAAGCCGCTCTAAGTCCGATGACAACAAACTTCAAGCCCTCGCGCCTCCCCCTCGGCAGCAAGACAAAGGCCAATCAAAAAACCCTTTCCTCCTCTTTCCAATCTCTTATAATCCACCCTTGAAGTTACCTCCTTTTCTTCCTTGTTCTCCAGAGTCTAAAGGCGAACTCGACTTTCTCCACCCCCCCCACACCCCGAAACGTTGTTTTGCCTGCTCACCGGCACCCCTACTTTGCTTTTTCAGTCCACCCTACTTGCCGCGTGAGAATTGAATTTTGTCCCTTCTCTCTCCTTGTTTAAAACTTCTCAACGCCTCGACCTTGTGGCACTCCGGCCGCATCGTCTTTTCCTACACGATTCAAGCCCTTGCCTGAGTTTGCGAATTTCCCCCTTGCAACCCACTTGTAGCCGGCTCCTCCTCCCCTAATTGATATCTCTATATTTTTCCTCGCTACGTTGTTGTGTTTCTCTTCCCCGTCTCGCTAGGTCGCCGGGCTAGGTGAAACCAGGTTTTGGTACTTCCTTCCGCAGCTCCCAGGTCGAAAGATTTCTCGTGTGGACTTTAGACCCTATTCCGGCCCTCGAAGAAACACGTGTTCTTCCCCGGTTCCTCCCTTCCAGGAGTCCTCCTTTAGATGTTTTTTGTCCCACTGCTTTCGCCGTTCGGGCGGGGACTCGTGGTAATGACCTGAAGAGGGTCCCCCACCACCCCCCTTTTCGTTTGCCCGGGCTTGCTTTTTGAAGCCAGTGACACAATTTTGCTTCCGATCGATTTCGCCGGTTTAGGCGAAGATGATCCTTTTTGGTCAGAATTAGGTTTATTTTATCCTTCCTTGCGATTGTGTCTAAGTATGCTTTCAGAATTAAAATCTTCGGCGAATTGTTTTTTGATCCACTTGCCCTTTTTCTCGGGAGTCGAGTGATTTTGGACTTCTCTTTTCCAAAGTTTTGAAGTGTTTTTCTGCCTTCCCTTGGATTTCTCTTTGGGAGTCAATCATTTTGCTGGGAGTCCGCTTTATTTTTTTGCTAGGACCCTCTTTCAGTGAGTAGCCTCCCTTGTACCTTTTTTTTCCCCGACGGATATATGAGACTTTGGTTTCATTTCCTTGGTCTGCAGAGGTCTATACTGTTTGCTTGATCACCGTTTTCTATTGAGATGTTTACTGACCCTTCTGTGAGATCTTCTGGAGCTATGCCGCCTCGAACCTGGCATTCCCCTGAATTATTTCTTACTATAGTTGCTGTCTCAGTTTCAGATTTGCTTGTGGACCCTTCTTCTTAGAGTTATGTTGCGACTATGGTTTTCCCCTGTGTGTGTTGTGACGTCGGATTTTTTGCCAGGTGTGAATTTTGTGATTTTTCTTCTCAGTCATACCGTCGAGATTAGGATCGGATGGCTTTTTTCTTCTTTTTTTTTTTTGGAACAGGAGTAGTTTTTCTTTTAGAGGTTCCTTTTTCCTGCCCTCGTTCAAACAACCCCTTTCATAGTATCTAAGGCAATTTGGCTCCCGTAGAACTACCCCATCTTGATATTTCTTTTCCCCCTGAGGTGACCCATAGTTTTCCTCGCCAGATCCAATCGCATTCGATCATTCTTAGTTCGTTGTCGTTGATTTTCCGAGTATAATCCCCGACTTTCTCTTCCCTTTTTGAGGTCCTTTTTTTCGATTGATCCGTGCTTGAAGCGTGCTACTTCCATCCCCACTCAGCAGCCCTTCCTCTGCGGTTTTATCTCCTCGTAATTTTCGTTGTTTGCTCTTCCTTCCAATTAAGACCTCGCAGAATTGTTTTTATTTTGTTCTGGTGCAGTTTGAAACTTCTCCTTCCCGTCTTTTCAAACCCCTTCCCCCCATGCGGAGACCCCCCCTCACTTTTTCTTTCAAGTCCCTTCTCCCCCAGCCCAGCGTTCCGGATGATCGCACCTTCTTTTTTCTATCCCTTCTGTATTAATTTTCCGGCTCCGGATTTCTCTCTCTTATATACCACCCCAACTTTACGGGGAATCCCCTCTCTTTTTTACCTTCTTTTGAAAACCACCCCCTCTCCTTAGTGCCTTTTCTTCCCCCCCCTTCTTTTGACCGTCGCAACGGTCGTTCCCGTTGTTTTTTGTCCTGGTGTTGGTTTGTCTAACGCGATGATTTGAACCACACACTTAAGCCACGAAACCCCCTTTGTCCCATTATTGCCCCTCTTGAGCACAATCTTTTTCATCGGTTTCCATTTCTTCCTGAAATTGTGGATTTATTTCTTGAGCTTCCCCCGATTTGCCTCTTCCCCGTTTCCCCCCTTGAGGTAGGGATAGATGGCTGTGAATTGAAGCAGTGGTACCTCTTTCTGATTCCTTTTAAGATTAGAAGGACCTTGTGCTCTCTCAATGTGTTTCGATCCCTCTGGCACTCTGGGGGCTGCTTTTACCCCTCTGTTTCTTCTTCGCAGCTTTAGATTCTTCCCCTATCGCGTTCGTCGTGTTCCAAGGTTGCGTATTTCTCTGTCCCCTCTGAGTAGTATTCTGGTGAGAGTTCATCCCTCGTGTCGCTTTCCTCTCGTTAATGTACAATAAATACGCACGCTACCTTTTCCTACGGAGGACCACATTATGTCTTTCGCAGTTCGGGTCTCCCCTCTATGCACCCCGTTTCTTCTTAGTGCTTGCAGTTTCAAGTGCACGTAGCCACGAACTTCTTCTCTGGTTTGCTAGACTGGAATTGCCTTTGTGACTACTTAGCGAAATTTTCTGCATTCTTTTTTCTACCTCACCCTCATTTTTTCTCTAGATCCTTTGAAATAAGTGGATACACGGATGCAAGTACATCCGATCTCACCCTCCTCCCCCGAAGGTCCTTTCATCCTGTAACTACGTAATGCAACCGCAAGGTCCCCCCCTCCTTTTTCCTTTCCCTGACTGCGTAGTCATATCGGTTTCTTCTGGCTTTTTTTGAACTTTCTCTTCCTGGAGTTTTGACATACGCTCCGGACGTGCTGCGCCTCCTTATCTTAGATCCAATCTACGCCTCCTTTGGGCGCCTCCCAGTGACCAACCGCAACCTTGCCTTCACCTTCTTTTATCCCATCTGCTTCTGACCGCCAAACTCTTTTCCCCCTCCCCAGACAGGCATCGGTCTCTTTACTCCCACTGGTTCTAGTCCCCCCCCAACCTCATTCCACATGTACGGTCAACCTTCGGTCCCAGGCTCCCTGCATGCACCCCCCCACTCCCCAAGCCCCCTTTCTCTTACCTCTAGGCTGGCCCCCTCCCCTCCCCCTTCTTTTATTAATCCTCCCCAATTTTGAGAAGACCGATTTCCTCTTCGTTGACGCAGACCAATTGTTCTGCTATTACTTTTTTTTTTCACCTCCTCACTTCCTTCGGGTAGGTCACGGGGTCCCCCCCCCCTCTCTTTCTTAGGTACGTTTTGTGGGTGCCTGAACGAGTGTCCTCCAAACTCTCCTTTTTTGTGGTTTCCGGAGATTTAAGATTTCTCTTCCTTCAATCCTCGCTTTTTTATGACGACCGTGCATCGTTCATCCAGGGTCTGTTATGCCATACGGACGACTTTTCTTTTTAGCTCCCTTTTTTTTTAGTGTTTTGTGGTAAAGCTGATTTATGGCCTATTTTAGTCTCCGCCCCTTTTTCCCTACAACCTCTTATGTTCCCGTTGACCTTTCTTCTCTTCGTCCTTTTCCCTTTCCCTGACGAGAAAACCCCCCGGCCCCCGACTTTTTTCCGACCCCCAGAACGCATTACAGTTGGAGTGTTATTTTTTTCTGTTACCTTTATTTGTCAGCCCGTCTGCGAGGCTCTTTCCCCTTCCCCCGAAAAAACTCTCGGCCCGGGATCACTACCTAAAACGCCCTGACCCCCCCTCGTTTAGTTCTGGACTCTCTTTTTGTAGAGGAAATCTTGTCCCCCCCTCCTTATGTCCGAAGAAAAGTTTGTTCTTTTCCCCTTCCTCCGCGTCTTGCTAGATTCCTAGCGGGTCACCTTTTTCCCTTCCTCCTCCCAATTCCCTACCCCCCGGACTCATCTCTTCAAAAACTCTCCCAGACCCCACCCCACACTTCCGACGACTCCCCCCCATAGAAGTTATTCTCTGCGTCTACGTCGCCCTCCCCCCCCCCGGCCCCCACGCTGCTCAAACTAAGCGATGACCTTCCACCTCCCCCCATATCCCCCACTCAATCCTTCTCGCCCCCTTTAAAACCGTAACTCCCTTCCCCCCCCCCAAGAGAGCTACATCCTAAAAGATTCATTTGATCTTGTTCGGTCAGCGGACTCGCCTACGCTCTCATCGGGCGCCAACCTTTTTTTTCGTGGACGTCGCCATTTTTTTTACAGCCGTAGCCCCTAACAGGTCCCACCTAAAAACGTCATCCTAGATGAGAGTCTTCATTTCCACTCCAACGCTTTGAATCCTTTTCCCTGAATAACCCTTCTTCCCTTCCCGTCGCACCTTTCATCCCCCAAATCCTCATCCGTCCCTGCTATGGACCACCCATCAACCCGGCCGACCTGTACCACCCACCTCCCCTAATCTACAAGGGCCAAAGTTCTAACCCCCAAAGACACACCTCCCATGAATGATTCTTAATCATTTACCGACCCTCCAACTAGGAAATCCAATCCGTCCTCCTTTCTGCCTAAGATTTTCCGCGTCTGCCCCCACACGGCGCCATCGCCTTTTTCCCAGAAGAATCTGTGCATAGTATTCAACGGTGCAACGCCCTTACCCCTCTTTCTTCTAATGACCACATACGTATTCCTATGTCACGCCCGTCATCAAGTTGACGCCATCGTGGGTGCCCACCTCCTATCCCTCTCCTTCTGGCACCTTTCGACCGCTCGACTTAGTTGGTTCTTCCGTCTTCGGCCTCTTTCTCTGCCCAATCATTAAAGCTTGCCCTGATCTGTCGAGGTTACTGAAAAAACTGGTTTCCCAATCACATAGTCCTATACTTGCTCTTCCTCTATTAATCTTTTTTTTTTTAGAGAATCCTTACTCTGTCTATCCGAGGGTCTCCTTTCCTTGTTCCCAGGAACCAACTGTTTTTCAGGGATGACCTTTTCAGTCCGCTTTATTGAATAGTTTGTTATAAGTTTATTCGCGCAGCTCAGTTCCTACAGCGTATTGCTTGTTTCGCACTTTTCTTCCTCTCATTGTTCTTGGCGGCGAGATGGCTTTCCCCCCTACTTTTCAGAGGATTCTTACCGTATGAAATGCGTTACTAAGCCCGACCGTAAATTTCCTTTGTCCCCCCGTTTAAGAATCGTTCCCCATTCATTGTTCTACGCTTTGAGGTCCCTCCGTTGTTCCCCTGGATTAAGCGGAGATCTAGTGGTCTATTGCGCGGTGCCGGTAGCCTTATTGGGGGTATTTTCCCTGAAGATTTCCGCACAATCAGGAATTGTTTGTGCTAACTTTCCTTGGGTAGTAGGGCTTTTCTGGTCTTTTTTTTTCGTTTGGGACATTTTCGCTGGGCGTTTTGACTTCTTTTCTCCGGCTAGGATGCTTTGTTGATGTCCATTTTTTTCCCTTTTTTCCGTATTGTTTTTTCTGTAGATCGAGGGATTCTCTCATCTGCGTTTGTTCGTTTCCCATGACTACTCTCTATATGTTTTTTTTTTCTTTCATGGAATTTTCATGAGACGGTTGGGAGACTGAGGGCATGCTCCTAGATGTTCGTTTTTTTTTTTGTTCGCTTTAGACTTTGTTTTTCTCCATTCGTTTGAGAGAATCATTCCCTGATGCCCCTGCTGCCTCCGGCCGTTCGGAATTCTTAGAGGGAGATATGCTGTTTTTTTTTCAGGGTCCTGATGTTCTTGGTGGTCCCTTCTTTTTCTTGATGCTGGCCTGCGTGTTCTTTTCGGTGTTGGACCTTTGTATCGTCGGAGTTTTCTCCCGATTTATGAGGTTTTTGCTGTCCGAGAATTAGACCGCCGAAATGACGTTATCTTTTCGGGTCCCCTTTTTTGTGGGCTTTCCTATTTTTTTGGCATCTTCGCGAGCTGTCTTCCTTTACTTCTGTTGCGCCGGGACAAATTTACAACTCGCTAGGAATTTTTTAGCACGATGGCGTAGCTGAACTAACCTCTTGATTCTTGCGGGACTACCTGAGGTGGCCCCCCCGATTCCTTCAAGTCCTTCACTACTTTCCCCCTCCTAGGTAGTGTTCGTTTTTCGTTAGTAGTCCGAATTTCTTCTCCTTTTTTCTCTTTTTCTAGCCAAATTCCGATGCATCGCCTTTTGTCCGCTCTGCTCTCTCTCAAATCCCTCGGACAGCTCTGTAGTCTCGTCTGTTTATTCTCTTTCGTACATGTCCTGGTGTGCCTCCTGGATCCCATTTTCTCCCTCTCACGAGTTTGGTGTTTCCGTGTCCCCTTCTGTTTGCGCGTTAACCAGGATTCTTCGCGCCAACCTTGACAAAATCCTTTCAGCCAAAATCTTTCTTTCCTCAGTTCGAGCGCCCCCCCCTCAACTCTTTCCCCGGATGATCCCTGACCCAGGTATGGCAGCCACGTTCGTCATCAAAAGTCACAAACGCTCCGGATTCCTGTTCCGTACCCCCCCTTTCCTTCCCCCGCGGTTGTGTATTGTAACTCTTTCCCCATTTCCCTCCCCCCAACACAGATCCTGTTAGCCCTCTTAACCCTTTCTTTTACCCCCTTGACAATCCCCCTTGACGATAGAAGGCTCTCTTGTACAAACCCCCCGTCACTGCCCCGACACACCTTTCATTCTTGATTCGGATCCTCCCCCTGCTTGAGGTGAATAGGTTTGTTCACCTTCAAGCGCCTGGCTTTCCCTTAGCCATTCGGACGAACATGAACGAAATATTTCGTTTCTGGTGTTGTTGGAAGCCTCTTTTCCGCCTTTTTCCCTTTTTCCATGTCTAGAAGGATTTCTTGCATCTCTCCCCATTTCTCGTAGATTTCCCCCCCTCTTCTTTCTTTGCGAGCCAGAGGTTGTTTACTCCAGACTCAGTGTTTGATCCACCTTCTTTGAGTGGCCTTTCAACGGTTTGCCTTTTGGGTTTGCCAGAGGATGGATTCTACCGTTTTCTTCAAAATGATTTGCCGCCTCGGTATTTCTCCTTTCCCTGCAACTCCCCGTGCGCTAACCCGTTCCCCCCTTCTGCACCCCCAATTATGATGTCGACGTTTCTGGATGCTAACACTGTGCGGTGCTCTTTTTTTTTTATGTACCGGGAGGGACCGCGGCCAGACCGGATTCTCTGTAAGTCTTGCACAATGTACCTTTGCCGACTGCGGAGTCCCCCCATTTTCTGGCATCTAGTCTTTTCTCCTCATCGTAGGGTGGGTGGCTCTTATCTTCTTCAGAACTTTGGAGATACCTTCTTCCCCACGTCCCGCCTTCGATTTGCTTCCCATCTATCCTACCAGGTTATGTCCCGTACATTCTCACTAGTCGCCATCACCTTCCGGACATACGACTTTTGTTTCTCCCATCCAGTTATGCTCATGACCCCTCGTGTTTGGCTCTACGTCTTTAGCAGCGCGGCGGGATTTGCTTTCCAATTACGCGCAGTCCCGTTCGGAAAGAGTTAGTCCTTCACTATCTTGTGGAATATCAAAGGGCTCGTCCCCCCCCCTTTTTTTTCCCGCGAATCCAGCGAGTTCTATACCTCTTTCGGATTGCCAACATCTGTCTCCCCCAGACAAGGAATCCTTTCTCCAAAAGGTTCCGCGCGGCCCCCACCCCTTGCTCTGCCACATTCCGCCCCCCAATTGGACTGACTGCTTCGTGCACTGCACACAAAACCTATCCTTACGATCATGTTTTTATTTGACGTTTTTTCTCCCTGCCTGTTGACCTTTCCCCAGGTTTTTCTTTAAATCCAGTGACCCCCCCCCCCTCCGGGTACCCTCTCGCCCTACTGGAACTCCCCGATCCCGGGAATTGAAAAGGTTCCCTTTTCTTTTCTTTTGTGTACATAACTCATTTCTCCTTCCCCTTGTTCACGTTCTGTACCCACTCCTCTTTTTTGTCCCTAGTCCCAGTTTTTTTTTCCTTGCCCTCAGCCAACACCCCTAATCGGTGATGACCGTGACGTGTTTCCCCCCCCTGGCAGTGACATCGACGCAATTGTATTGTTCCTTTATGGCTCCTTTCCTCTTCATACCGGTCTGTTGTCGCAATCTTTTTTTTCACTCTTTGCTTGTTTCGCCAGAGAGCATAAAGCCTTTTCTACGCTTTTTCCTCTTTTCGCGAGTTAATAATTTTCACGTCTCCCACTTTTTCAAGGACCCCCCCTCAACTAGTTTCGGTTCTTCCAATTGCTTCCATTTTGACCGTCGTCCCCAACCTTCTCGACGGCGATCCTGAATGACAAAAGAATCCCTAGTGGTCGTTTCTTTATTGGAGGAAGGCAGATAGACTCTTTTCCTCTGTTTTTTTTCACTTTAATTGTCCTCAGTGTCACCTCTCCCCTTGATCCCCCTGTCTTCGGTCCTCACGAAAACTCCGCCAAACCGACTCGGATCCTTTCCAGACTGTTGACTCTATGTCTGAAGGACCGTACTTCTTGTGCAAATTTAGTATGGTCCGAGATCACCCTCTTGTCTTTTTTTTTTTCCAGCGTTGTCTATATTACTAAGCTTGTCATTTTCCCTCTCCTCCAGCAACTTAGCCTCTAAAGAACTTCCCTCCTTGACCAACCCCTCTACTCCATCCCCTCGCAATCCAGTGTTAAATCTTCCGTTTTTACCATTTTTCTCCTCGCAGAAAATCGGGCACACACCTGGAACAAACTCCGATGCTCCCACCCACACTTAAGACACTTACCCCACCTAGCCTCCCCTCGCCTACACTGTGTCAACTGCACTGGCAAACCTCCATACACGATATTTCCCCCCCTCAAATCCCCACGGATCTTTGTTCTCCTTCATCTCCCCTCCCTCTACGTCCTGGCCGTTTAACCCAGCGCCCCCTCTTTACTCCTCGTAAGTCCCTCCCTTTCTCTTATCTCCCCTTCCATTGAAAACGGTAATCCCCTCCAGATCGCAGTCCCCTGCCATGGACTCTCCATTCATGTTCGCTTTTCGCTACCCGAGGCCCCCCCCCTTTTTTTTTTTCTCCCCTACGCGCCCCCCCGCCGCCCCCAATGATTTCCCCTCACTCGCCTACCCCTACACGGCACTTCCGACTCCCTTTAATTTCAACATTTTTCCCTACTCCCCGATGTCCCGTTTCCCCCCTCTCCTCTCATCCCCTAGTAATAAAGGCAAGTCCTTCCCCCATTCGCTAATAATTTATTCACTATATCTATCCATCCCACTTGTCAAAGCCTACTCTCTCGCCTTTTTTTCTTCCCGAATCCCTCTGATGACCCATAACCCCCCGGCCCCTCTCTCACAGGCTTTCTCACATTGTGGTGAATAGCTCCCCCCTAGCCACCCCCCCACTCGCCCTTTTACTACCTCTTATGAGGAGTAATTTCCCTTTCCACTTTCCTTTTCGTCACCTGATTCCCCTCCCATAACGAATGTGAGACTCCCCCCCTCCGCCATCTTTCCATCCCCTCTTGGCAACATCCTTTCTCCTGTTCCATGACACGTTTTCGTCGGCCGTCGGACCTGTTCCTATCTCTTTGCTTCCCACCCGCGGACCAGTTCAGCCCCTTAGCTTATCCTTGATCCTACCCCCCCTTTTTCATTTCCGGGCCCTCGCCTACAATCTTTTT
>Ga0179593_1372015_pt1 | contig 15363 bp, 10 predicted proteins | sample CZODoug2_1_08_16_FD_185931 | JGI IMG/M metagenome (GOLD analysis project Ga0179593, IMG submission 185931) | Vadose zone soil fungal communities from Angelo Coast Range Reserve, California, USA - CZODoug2_1_08_16fungal (PacBio error correction) | ecosystem: Environmental > Terrestrial > Soil >... | reverse complement strand
CTTGTGGGTCTTCCCCTACTGTTCGGTCTGAGTCTCGAGCCGCTTCATGGACCAGTTCCTTCCTTAATTTTCCTGTGAATAGATTTTCGGATCGCCAACCACTCCTCACCTCTTCTTTCCATGTAAGTCCGCTTATTTTCGTACTTCCCTCCGGATGGCCCTACTCCTGCATTTTTACCCGACACGCTCCGTTGGTTGAACGCAGATCCCGTTGGAGTTCTCTTAGTACATTTCGAGCTGAGCGGTCCCCAGGCAACTGCTTTTTTCGACACTGAATGTCGTCTTTTCCTCGAGTCCTTCGGATCGCTTCGCCTTAATCAGGTCCCATCTTCTGGATTGATCGATTCCTTAGACTCGGCTCCTTATGTTCCATCTTTTAAAATTCAGCCCTGCAGCTCTGCTTCTTTTTGGCACTTGTTCCCAGGGCGAAAGTCAATTTTTCGTCGTCTCGATGCTGGAAGGTTTTTGTAGGCGGTTTTGCAGCTGTCCTTCTCGATGGACCATGGCGTTCTTTGCGCACACGTTTTTTGGACCTGACGTTGCTCACGAAGTGAATTTTTTGAGACTGGTCTCATTTTTCGAACGATTGTGTTTGGCTCCATTTGTTTCCAGGTGTAATCTGCTCATCTCAGCCGTTTGGCCTTCGCAAACGAGTGCGCCACCAATCGCGGCTTTCCCGTCCGGGACCCGTCCTCGCCTGAGTCGAGATGTTACGTCACTAGAAATTTTTTTCAGAATTCGGGCGAGGTCTCGACAGTTCAGAGTTCCTTGTGTGATGATCGCCGAGTCGCTCTTGTTTGCAAGCGCGATTCTGTAAGGAGACATTTTGGACGATTCGTTTCACATCTATGGGCTCGTCCTTACGCCGCCGCCTGCTTTGGTGACAGATTCCTCGTTCTCGCTTTCGTTGATGCCCCACAGGACGATCATCTTCACGTCTCTTCGACCCTCTTGAACCCGAAAGCCTCTAGAAATCGCGTTTTGACCAGTGTGTGCGCTCGTCCGGTGCCCCCAGACCGCGAAGTTAACTATTTTTTGCTCGAGCATCTCCTCCTTTTCCCCCCCCTCTTGTGTGAGATCTCTTCTCCTCCTGGCTGACCCCCCCCTCTTCCCCCCATTCTTGAATTTTTTTAAGAAGGAGAGCAAACAATTTCCGTAGACTGTCCCCTCTTCCTGGTCTGGCGTACCGTCCTTTTGCGTTTCAAACTCTGATGACTCGACGTATGATAGTTGTTTGTTCAGCAACTCCGTGATCCTCATTCCGATCTTTTCCACACCCCCCCTTCTCGGCGTCAGGGCCCTTCTTTTTATGTCTTCCTTTTCCGTTCGTCAAATGTTCCTCTTTTTTTTTCCTGGTTTTCGTTTCGCGCTGGCCCAGACCCTTTCTCTCGTCGATACCCAAGCGGATTTTTATACCCCGCGTCATCGACCGTCCCCCCCCGTCCGACTTGAGGCTTACGGCCCAACGGTGTCTATCTCTCAGCGCGAGATTTTTCACGTGTGAGCGAGCGCCTGTTCCCTGAATTGATGGAGATGCTTATGATGGACCCCTTTGGCCACCGAGCCCACCCCCCAACTCGGAACACTGTGATAGACTCCTCTCGATACTTTTTCCCAGGGATCCTCGGCTCACACTTTTTGGACCACGCCCAATTCAATGGATTCGGCGAAATGGGAGTCCCCCGATGCAATTCCCGCTGCCGGCTTCCATATGTCGGAACGATTGATGTCAAGTCCTTCTTATTTTTCTGAGCCGCCTGCTCACTCTTTTGCTGAATGTCCGGTCTTTCGTCAGAGCTGGAGAGCGGGCGTTTCTCGAACTGACCTCTTTTCTCCTTTTGCATCGGCGAGAAAACCCGGTCCGAGATGCGTTTATAGAAGGCTCCTAGACCTGCTTGGAAACCACATTTCCTTTCAGGACAAGCCCGCAGCTTTTCTCGAAGTGGGTCCGGCCGGCGACCTCCCCTTAGCCGAAGCTGGACTTTCCCGGAGAGATTTTTGGAGTATCTGCCCCCGGAGGGAGTAGTTCTCAATCTAGATAATATTCAGAAATTGCCCAAGGCTTTCCTTTTTTGGGTCCCTCTTCGAACGCGAATTATTGTCTTCTTTCGGGGATTTTTCAAACAACCTTCTTACTTCCGGTTCGGTGTGTCCCCTGGATCGGAGGAAGATGGAGTCCTCCATTGAAGTGTATCAGGCAAAAACCCCGCGTTTTTTCCTCAGCACCGGTTTACCGTAACCATGGCTTTAGAGTGACTGTAGACCCCAATACAAACGAGGTCGACATTATGACGAGGTATACGATTCATTTCTAGCCCTTCTTGCTATATACGTACAAACGCTAGTACCTCGCTGAGTTCAAACCTTTTTTTCCTGAGGAGTCTTTCGATTAATTAAGAAATACAGACCGTAGGACGCCCTTCCCTACGGCTTTGTGAGGGTTTTTTTCGGGTCTCTTGTTTTGGCCTTCGTATTGTGCGGATCGACCCATCGCCCTTCCATTGGCTGAGTCCTGATCCCCAAAGGAAAGTTACGATTCCCCCCCTTGCCCTACGCTCCCTGTTCTTTTGATCTTCCCTTGCATCAAATAAGTTTTTTTGTTTCTTTTGGAGATCTTCGTGGTCCGTCGACCTTACCATGTTTACCTATCTTTCGTACGTCCGGCGCTTCATGAATTTACTTGGGTCCGTTGCTTCCTCGATCCCGCACGGGGACCTCTACCCTTGCCCCGAGACAGTCGAGAACATCTTTTTTCACAGTCTTCTTCGCTTCCTCCGGGATGATTTTTTCTCTTCTACGTTTCGAAGAAGCGGCTCGGTGTAGCCGCAAGTCCTTTACTCCCTTTTGTTGTTACGCTTTTTTTTTGGTCCTCTCAGATCCGTCTCGGTCTTTTCGACCGGTTTTTTGACAGTTAACTCCCTTTGCTCGGTTTTGGGTACGGGTACTCCCCCTTCCGCGGATATGGGTAAAGGCTTTTTTTTTAGCTCAACTTTTCTTTTGAGCTAGTCTCCTTGATGCAGTTGTCGATCCTTCATTCCCGTAACTGCGGCCCTAATTTTAAGAAAGCCCTCCGTCTTTCGTCATTTCTCCCCCCCCTCGCACACCTTTTTTAATAGACGACGATTTTGTCTTATCTTCCTACTCTGTCGACGGCCTAATGGACTCTCTTACCCGACTGCTATCGTTTTCGCCGCCAGGACAGTCAGGTGTCTATCTTTTTCCTTCTGTGGTGCAGGCCTTATGGAAGCCCCCCTGGTCCGATTCCCAGCTCTTCTGATCGCCTTTTTCGATTTTGCCGGAATGAATGCAGATGCCATCTCCCCGGTAAGGTACGCGCTAATTAGCGTTAGTTCATTCCCCCCTCTTAACTCCCTCCCTGCTTTCGGTGCACGGCGGCTCACCCAGTCCTCGCGAAATTTCGAAAGGGAGTCCCGTCTAGAATGATTTTTCTCTTTTTCCTTCCCTTCCTCACTCCATGTATTTCTGGACGTTTTTCTTGCACGCAACGTTTGTTGACGTAAAGTGACCTCCAGGACCAGTCTCCTTCGTAGCTTTTTTCGACGCGTTGGTTGTTTTTCTCCGTGTGTAAAATTTGTCCTTTTCCTGCACCCCCCGCAGGGGCCTCTCCTGCGCTCTGGCATCTTTTTTTACAGAGTTCATATCTTGGAGGATGAGCGTTTCCCGACTCGACCTTGCACGGTACGGCCTGAATTCCCTCCCTTTTTTCGCTGCCGATGCCAATTTTTTCTTACGCTGGCCGGATTGGATGACTGCGAGGTAAGGAATTTAGTCCCTCTCCAGGCTTTATCCGGCCCCCATCGAGTCCCCTAGGGTCGATCCCCCCCCCTGTCTGGGCGCGGCCCGGACCCCTCGACTTGGTTTTTTGTCCGCCCCCCCGAGTCTCCGAGTTTTCCACTTTTTGAAATAAGTAACGTCTTCTTATTATAACATTCAATTTTCCTCCCTCAGTAAACGTTATCTTTTACTCTGGTGTGTCCTTTCTTTTCGAGTTTATCCAGGATCGTCCGGTCCCTCTGCGCCTCGAATTGGACCCTTTTCGCCATTAGAGAATCTCCTCCTCTTGTTGTTTTTCTCCGCCCAGGAAGAGAGGTCCAATTTTCAATAAGGTTCCCTTTTCCGGTCTGATCCTTGGTCAGCCCAATGACTCTACCTTGTCAACCCTCCAGAGGTAGCGGTTAAAGTTTCCGTTTCCAGGTGGCGGCACATTCACCTTTCGGGCTAGACGGCTGTCTCTTTTCATTTTCAAGTTCCCCCCCAGAGCCTTCCTACTATTCCAATTCTTCTTAGTCGCCTTTTTATGTGATCGAACCGCGCCGTAATTCGTCTTGTTTTTTTTTGCCGGTTGGCCCCCTTCCTTTCCCAAGTGGCAGCCCGACATCCGAGCTGGCCCAACGCTATTCTCTCTGAGATCATCCACGCTCTCCAGAGACCGCTAGACCGCTTGACTAGTTTTTAAGGCGGTTCTTCTTTAGCTCGACTACGCTTGTCTTTTTGAGTAGGGAGGTAAAGAGTGATTCCCCCATACGCGATGGGTTGGTGTTGGCCCTCCCTTTGAGCCCCTGGTTTGGACTTTTCTGGAATCACCTCCAAACTCCTTCGTCCACCGTTCTTCCTTCATCTTATTTCATTCTGAACTTCACGTCTGCCACTCCTTTCCCGGCGTCACCCGTTTTTTTGGTAACCGAACCCCCCCTTTCCAGGGATTTGAGCTCCCGGTCCGGCTTCCTTGCCCCCTTCGATGATGAGCTAGGGAGCAGTCGCAATCCTGCCTGGGGCGCCTCAGTCTCAACCGAAGCGAGATTGAAAAGGTCTTCTTTGGATTTTAGCCCCCCTTCCTCTTATTGCAGATTGCCCGGTCTCCTTCTACTCCTCTAACACCGTGTAATGACGAGAAGAAAGGCGAGGTAGTATTCCGCATGATCGAGGGGCAATGATGGTCGTACCCGCCTTTTACAGGAGCTCATTGACGCCTTGGTTCCTGCCGCGACGAAGTCCTTTTTTGACTAGGATTTCCACAGGTCCACAAATCCCGAGGTCTGTGTCCAGCGCGTCCGGGCCTTCCCCTTTCTAACCGCCGGAGTAGAGAGAAGAATATGTATAAGAGAATGGCCCGGATGGCCGGGCGTTTCGTTTCCGATGGCTTAGTTAGTAGTTATGGAATTATTCCTCCGCCTGTCTCCGCCCTTTAAGGGATCCTCCAATGAGGCTCTTGGTTTTCGTGCCCTTTCCGTGATTTACCGAACTCGACACCCGTCCGAGCTGTTAATCTCTTGTTGGGCTGCCCCCGGTCCTTTCCCACGAGTAAAGTCTTTTTCGGTCCACCCAGAAAGCCGGTCCACCTTTTTCAGAGGATTTTAAGTTGACGACCGGGAGTTTTCTTCACCCCCAACCTGGCGGCCAGTCTTTGGCTCACCTCGCCGTGCGGTTGAGTGAACGCCGAACCTCTGGATTTCTATGCTGGCTTTTTCGTCGGCGTATCCGTGTAGCGTCGTGGCCAGGTCGAGTTCCCCGTTGCGGATCGATCATAGTCCATGGCTGACTTCAATTTTTTCCTCTTTTTCCACCTGCTGACGATTTCCAGAGACTCCCCAGCTCTCATACTTCATTTTTTTTTAGAAGATAGTAGGAGTACTTTTAGCGCTATAGTCAGCAGGTACGTCTACTTCGTCCTGGCAGTGTTAGTCCGAATTTCAACGTTCGTTCTATGGATCTTTTAATCGACCTTTCACGAGAACACTTCCTAGAAAAACCTGTTCCTAAGCCCCTCCGATGCCGGCGGGCTTTAACCGGGCCGTCGAGCTCCACGTCGCCCTTGTAGTTTTTTAGCCTCCCTCGATTACGAATCGAGATCCCGTTCAGAAGTCATAGGACTAATCCCCGGTTTTTCTAACATTGAGTTTCGTGCCGTCTTTGCGGGGTTTTCTTTTTTCCCCCCTTTAGACTTTTAGGGAACATGCCTCGCCGGGGGCTGTCTCGTTTAGCACGGCATGGTAGATCAGATCGTGTGTCTTCGGCCTTTTTACCCCCTTTAGACCGGTCTGGACCTCGTTCCATGACTCATCCGCTTTTCGCATCGCCCCCAAAAAGCAAATATTTGGAAAGTTAAGGGTCTAACATCTCCGCGATTGGTAGGCGATCGTCCCTCCTGTGTCATCAGGAAGCAATGAATAGTCTTCTTCCTCATCTCTCTGGTCCACTTTCCCTCCATTACCGACCTTTTTATTGTCTCCCCCTTCAATTCCCAACGTCCCGGTTTCTTGCGTCTTTTAGTTTACATTTCCTGGAGCCTTTCTTTGGTCCCCAGATGACCTTTTCCGAATTCGGACTAGCCCTCTACTGATCTGCCTCGGACTTGACGGGTTTCGCAGCAGCGATTTTTCTTTCGAAATCCTCCTGAAGCCGCGCCTTCCCTTGGCGTCCTTCGCAAGGCCGCGGTCTAACTTCGCCCGGTAGCCCTTTCTCGACGTTGCGGAAGCCGGACTTTCCCTTTTCGTTTTTAGCAGAGATTTCCCACTTGTCCAAGCCCAGTGGTTTCCCTGCCAGCGTTCCCTTGACACGCGTCGCAGGAACCCTCCTGAGATCAGGGCGCTCCTGTTTTTTTACACTGGTCTCATTTGCTTAGGGGTTCCCCCGCTTGTTCGCAAATATTTCCCAAAAATCGATTCGGTGACCCCTTTTGTACAGTTACCTTTTTCCTTCAGTTGCTCGCGTCTTCTGAGCGTGTACTAACTCTTCAAGGTTTTAACCCGTGTTTGGCATCCGTTTTTAGATGACTTTTGGCTTGTCCCCTTCTCCCCCACTCGCGTTATCCCGGCCTTTGGTGGATGATCTCGCAGATGTTCTTCGCGGGGAAAGCGCGATGTCTAATCCCACCCCTTATTTCCCTCCGCGACAGAGCTGAGGGTAGTATTTTCCCCATCCTTGGCTGCCTTGCCCGGACCCGTCTCGGCAGGATTGTGGTTGAAGTTCCCGATGGATGCGTCTCGGGGATGAGATAATTGTAGATCCTCCTTTTGGTTTTTTCCCCTGGCGCCACAGGAACAGTCACCCAGTTTCCCCGACCGGCCGACACTCGTTCCCGGTCAGTTCGGTTGCAAGGTCATTTGTTGTGCCTTGGATTAACCGCAGAGATTGACTTAGTTCCCTTCTCTCTTTTTCTCCTCTCCGTTTTGTCTTCTCCTCTCCCCGGGAACCCCCTCTTCCCCATTGAGCAGTCCTTGCCTACGTATCATGGTGTCATCCCCACAACATCTGACTGTGACCCCCCCCGGACCTGACATTTTTTTTTTCGACATTTTTTTTTTCCGTGGTGCCGGTTCAAAAGGGCATACCTTTTTGAAGTCGGACGGTTTTCTGTGCTTTCCCCTTTTTTAGAAGCCTAATCTCCTTCCACCACCCTCATGTCGCCCTGCTCTTTCGGCCCCTCTGTATTCCACTCTCCTCATCGTCGAGTTCATGTTGTTGGGGCAGATGTTTTGGGAGGCCCTGGAGTCCCAGAATCCTTCGTCTCTCTCGCCGCGATCGACCCCTGCATCGGAACGAGGTTAATTTCAGAGACCCCGCGACTTCGAGGCCTCCTGGACCAAGTTTGTCCTTACCCGGCTAGAATCTCCCGGCGTTTCTTTTTTCCCAGCCCCGCAGAGTGCTTCGCGTCTGTCCTGAGGCCCCCCCTGATTTCACATGAGGCCCCCCGAGTTCAACGCGGTCTCAAACCGTGTCGCCCTGATATCGCTGGGTTTTCTAATTCCTTTTTTTTAAGGAGTACAGTTTGGGCCCGACCACCGTCCTTTGACTTCCTTTAGATCGATTCAGCACTTTTCCGGCTTCAGCACGTTCTTCCCGTATGGATTTCCCTGTTTCTTTTTCTTTTGACTTTTTCGGTTTTTCCGTGACAGACCCTTATTTCACTTCGGGGATGTTTTCCGCGATTTTGTCCCAGACATCCCCCACCGCGGTCACTGAATCGGCTAGCACCCGGTCGGAGGACGTCGGCGATTTTGTTTCCAGCTCGAGGGTGGACTAAACTTTTTCCTTTTGCTTTCAGCGATCCCAAGTTCCTGAAGGTGACCCCTACCCCCCGCCTGGGACGGATATTGAGGGTTTTTTTTTGCACGCACCAAATTCGTGTACGCGCCGGTTCTCTCCCCCTACGGTCTTTTTTTCGAGATTTTCTTTTTCCCTCCTATAATTCCTCTACTGGCCAACCGGTGGCGGCGGGTGGTGCGCGTTTTCCCCCATTTTTTTGGCCTGGAATTTCCCCCAAGAACCTGTAAGGTCCCCTCGGTTGACTACACTTCCTCTCGTTTTCTTATCTCTTCATTGGCCTTTCTACTACGACTACCCCAGGAGACTGTCACTCCCCCACCTCTTAGGCGGTCCCGCCCCCCGTTCGTGCAGGTTGACCCGATACGGTAGAAAGGATGACCGAGGACCTTCCGGATCCTGCTGGCCTCAATGCCGTCTTCTTCCCCCTTTTCTCGTTCCCCCCTTATTTACAAGTCACACTTTTTTCGTTGGGAAGGAGGATCTACCTCAGCCCGGAATTACTCCGCATCCTACGTGCTGGCGGAGCTCGAGAGGTTAGCATTTCTGACCAGTGTGTCTGGCTTTTCTATCCATCCCTTTAAGGGAACGGGATTCCTTTTTCATGCCGCTCACTTCAGATACTCGCGGTCAACCTGACGCTCCCTAGGACCAGAAGCTCCTCTCCCTTCCGTTGTTGTTGGATTCTAGATGGGTCCGTTGCTAGTTAAGCCTTTTTTGACCGCTTGTCTCATTCAGTGGGTGTCCAGGAACGTTCTTTGGGGATGAGCTGTTTGATAGATATACGTGGACATGTACCTGTGCCCTCCGCTGCAACGGCGGCCGCACCCGCTGCCCCACTACGCCCCTCGTATTAGGGTGTAGTCTGATGTTCCCTTCGCCTTTTTCTTGCAATGGGGTGTTGTACCACCGACTTTTACTCAAGTTTTTACCCCCTATCCAGAAACAATTTCTTCAAGCCCTCTTATCCTTCTTTCCTAACGGCGTTTCTTTTCAGTCCACGCACTGGTAAGCGGTTTGTTGTTTCCGGGTCCGACCCGGCATGCTGAGTTCTTTCGCGGGTTTTGTCAGTCCTTTAGCCCGGCCACTTTTTCGGCGCCGAGCTCCTCTTCCTTCCCTTTCTGTAGTTTCCCCTGGAATTTCAAGGACGTCTTCACCATGTATCCCCTCCGTTTTTTTTAAAACAACCTCCGCCCATAGGTTGCCCTTTTTCTTAAGATGCTTTTCCTCGGGTTATTTCCCTCGCTAGCCTCTTTTGGTCATTCCATTCCTACCTTCCGCTCGTCCACGTACTATTGGTGACCCGTGCCCTCCGATTTTCCTCCCCTCCCGTCCCCCGTCGCAGTTCAGGATCCTGGCTGCGGTCTGGTTACATTTCCCAGTGTACTTCCCTGACAGCAGGTCGATGCCCTCGGTCAGTTCTTATAGCCCAGTCATGCTTTTTTTTTTGCCTCCCCAACTTTTTTTTCGATCTATCATTTTCGCAAGCTTTCAGGTAGCCTAGTGATACTTTACTTTCGTGAACATCCCATCCAGGTGCCGCTCAGCTATGTGGCCTTTCCCTTGCTCCCGGCTTTCCCTCGCCCTCGATCCCTCGCCGCATGGATTGTACCTTAATTCATTTTACGGCGGCTCCCATGAGCCTCAGAACTGGGCTTTGTTTTCTAAGGGTTTTCTACGTATTGCCTCCTTCCCCGTTCAGCAGGAACGTAATCTTTGAGAGAAAGTTGTTTTTCGATTGTGTGGTTTCCATTTGTATGCCCAGTTCCATACTCTCCTCTTGGGTACCCAGTGTTCCACCCTCTGTAGTCCTGTTAGCACAGATTTGGAGCTTCTGTCTAGTTGTACGCCCCGGACCGTTACTTTGACGCTCTAATCCCCTCCGGTGGATCTTTCTCCCCCTTTCTAGCGTTTTCCCTTTCTTGATCTCTCGAGATCTCTGTTCCTGAGCTGTTCCCTTCCCTTACCGGCCGATTCCAACCATCGGCCCCTCGCGGGCCGATGTCCGTCGTTTTTCCCCCCTCTCCCATCTCTGGGCGCCTCGCCGCGCAGGAGGTGGTGAGAACTCTTGGCCATTTCATATTCCGTATATTCAGGCCTCAAGGTAGAATTGTGCCGCCCCCCCCCCGGCTACAACCCGTCGACCCTTACGGCGAATCGGGGCTTTTTTCCTTTCCCGGCAGCTGTCGTATTTTTTGAAACCTTTGATCTTCCGGCTACCTCGCTCTGTTTTTTTACGGCTTTCCCTCCTTTCCGTGTGGTGGTGAGTCTGAGATTCTTTTGACCCCCCCCCTCTTCCCAAAAAACCAAACCCCCCCCTTTTTTTTTTTTCTCCCCCCTTCTCAGAAGTTCGCCGGTCCTCTCCCCTTTTTTGCCCTCCCCCTCCTCGCTGTTTAACGCCACTGTGTTTTTCTGTTAGTTCCGGTGTTATCACACAAGTGCTGTTTCATGATCGTAATTTTTGGGCAGCCCCACTCCCCCTCGCTGACGCATCCCTGATTTTTTTTTTTTTCCACCACTCCTTCCTGTTTTGGCTTGATCCAGCCTCCGTAGAGCATGCTGTTTCTTAATATTTTTACTCGCTGCATCTCATGCTCCTCAGATCAATCCACGCCGGCCTTCCCTAAGAACCGCGAGTTCCTCAATTTTCACCGAGGTTTCAAGGTGTTTTTACACCTGGAGAGTAACCTTCCTCCCTTCCGATCCCTTTTTCGAGTGTTCTCTCGTTTTGCGACAGTCCCCCTGTGGCCGGCTCTCTTGGCCCATTTTTCATCACACACCGGTTCCCCCAGTGTCCTCGGGTAATTTCGTGCAGAACTGTATAGTCCCCACCCCTGTTTTGGCCATACCCCTCCCTTTCCTTTTAATGTTTCAGTTACTGCCCCTGTTACTAAGCAAGATGGAGTACCTCTGTTTTGTTCATCCACAGAGGTTGGGTTTTCTTTCCCTGTTTTTTTATTTACGGCTGTCGTTCTGAACCTTACGGCATAGCCGATACCCCCCCGGTTACTCCCCTCTCTAGACCCTGATACGTCCCCTCCTCGAGGTCTTAGACCCTTTGTTTTTTCTTCCAGACTTATTTACCCGGACCGATCGGTGGTCCTGACAGAAGAGGAAAGGTAAACCCCCACGTCTTTTCAAGAGCGTAGGTTGAAGTAGTTTAACTAAGTTTCGTTCTCTGACGCCTTTTCTATCATATTCTAAATTGCACCCTGCTGTTTTTTTTTTCCGAACGCTTTCCTTTAGGTTTTGCAACCTCGTTTATCCGGTCTAATTATGAAGTCCCCGCGGGGCTCGTATTCTTCGGTCCCCTATTGATAAAAGAAACAAACCGGCCCCAGTTCTATTTACCAGAGCTTTTCACAAGTCCTTCCCAACCCACGTTTCCCCGTTAGTTGAATTCTGCCCAACTTGAAAAGCAGGCTCATGGATCTAGGATCTCCTTTTCCCTGTAGTAGATACAAAAACTTGCGTAAATTTCCGTCCCTCGTACCCTCCTTGATTCGACGGTAGAGCCTCGACCTCCTACGCGGACGCAGACCTCTTGGGAGGAGGTTTCTTGTCCGGTCGTGTCCCTTTCCTCGGTACCCTTTTTTATCCCGCTCCATCGCTCCTTCCCGGGTCTGACTTGCATTTAGATTACCTGTCGTCTCGGTCAAACGACGTTAGTACCAAGAAGATTTTTTTCCTCCCCCCCCATCTTGTTGTTGTGATTTCGGATATTGTTCCGTCGCGTCGATTCTTTCAGCAGGTTGACCGGGACTGTATTGGTGACGTCCCAAGGAGATCTATCAAGTTTCCCCCCCCCCCTCAACAAGGACCTGACTTCCAAGTCTCTCACCTCTCTCCCCTCCTCCATCCTTGGAGTCCGAGCTTTCTTCCCCCCCCCCCCCGAGACGCTTTCTTTAGCCTGCCCCCCCCCCCTTCCTTACGAACTTTTGTCACGATTGATACTACCTTAGACCGGGGACTGACCAATAGCGTACCTAGAGCGGGTTTTTTCAGTGCCACTACGCCCTTTCTACTTTTCCTTCTGTTCCTTCCAGGTGACTTTTCACATTCTCATTGAGTCTTAGTTCACTCCTGAGGCCAGAAGCTAAGAGATCTCTTTTAGCCTCTCCCCCTTCCTTACCGGAGAGGCGACTTTTCAGCTCAGCGGCAAAAAGCTCCCCCATTCCTGTGTACCGGTCGAAGATTATCGTCTCTTTCTTCTGCATCTTCCGGGTTCGACCTGACACCAGGTGGAAAAGTACTCTCTATTTTGTGATTTGCTACGATTCTCCCAATTCCTTCGTTTCTGCCCCGGTTCGTTCACCCGGCGCTTTTCGTTCGCATGGGATTGACAGTCCTTTTCCATCAGGTCATTTTCGATCCCTGGTCTTATCTCCCTCTCTTACGGCCTGGACCTGGGTCGCCGTCTTCCGTAGCCGCGTCGCCGCGTTTTCGGTTCCCATAAAAGACCGTTTCCAGAACTCCCTCTTTCGTTTTCACGTGGCCCCCTGTTTCGAACTTAGGGTATTAAGTCTTCTTTTCTTTCGGCCTAACGCGCCCATTCTCCAGCCGAGGAAGTTTAACCCACGGGTTGCCCTCCTTCAGTTTTGTTTCCAGCCCGTGCAATTTTGCAGACAGGTGACCAGCTATCCAGAGTCCCTTTGTCCCCTTGGACGTTCCAGCCTGTCCTCCGTTTTTGGCCCTTCGCAACCAGCGTGCTCCCCCCCCACTCCGTCTTTCCCTTCTTTCTCCCGTATTCGAGGCGTCGCGTGCTATTCCGTACAGCATCCTTTTGCTGATGACAGAAGGTTTCTCTGGCGGCTTGATGACCTCCTCCTTCCTCGATCGCGTTTTTTGCCAGTGCGCTCTGCCATTCTGAACTCCGTCCCTGGCACCCCCACTACCCCTCTTTTCTCCTCCGGGAGTTTTCCTCACATAAAGCGGTCTCTGCATCATGAAGGATTCTGAAGAAACCGGATGACTTAGATTTCCTATTACCCACAGGACTCTCTTCCTTTTCTTTCTTCCGTTCTCCGTATGACACTTTTTCCGCAACCGCGAGTCCTGTTCGGTAAGGTCCTTTTTCGTGCGTACCTCTTCCTGATCTGCCCCTTCCTTTCCTCTTTTTTGGTTAGAGCATCTTTCTTTTCATCTTTTTTCCTCCCTTTTTGTTTTATCTCTCTCTGACACCCGTCTGGTCAACTTCTCATAGTCAGCTGGGTCTCCTTCAGGCAAACATCTCCCTCCTCCCCCCGGACCCTGACCCGCCCCGTTGATGTAGCCAGAGTCTGGACTCTTAGTTCTTTTTCCGCCCACAAGTTCAGTTTGAGGCCTAACGAGCTTGACCTTATTCTTTGTGGGGCCACCCCTCCTCGAGACTCCTCTTCTTTTCTAAAAAATTCGCCGCCAAGCTTTGTCCTTCCTTTACACGTCGTGGAATGGCCTGGATGCGGTTGACTTTTCGGACAGCCCTGAAATAGAGGGACCACCCTCCCCTTGAGCTAGGTTCTCTCTTTCTAGAGAACCTCGAGTTCATTCGACCTCTCCCCGTTCCTCTCTGCCTTCCCCGGGGAACTTTCCGCCACGAACTCGCGTCGGAAGGGGCATCCTAGAGTTGGCCTAAGAGTTTTTTTCCTTCCCCCCCTCCTGGCACTTTTTGACCCATTTTCATCCCCGAGCCCCACCCCTCATTTTTCGACACCTTTTCTCATGATAGCCTGGTCCGACCGTTTACTTTTGATACGGGCTCACCACGTCAAGAACAAATCCCTCCCCCTCCCCCGTCGAAGGTTTCCTTCAAGTTGACACTTCTCCCCACTCCTCAGCCCCGATGAGACTCCGTGCCTCTTTTGACGCGGCCTGGCACCTTACCCGACTTTGCACCTGTCGGATTGTTCCCCCTCCTCGATGGAGATTTCTTTTTTCTCCCTTTTATTAATCTTCCAGATCTACCTTCCGATTTAGATCTTCCTCTTTCGGCTACTCTCGATTTGCTCTCCTTCTGGTCCCGTTTTTCCCATCCGAAAAGATTTCCCTTTTCCTGAGCGGATGGTTCCTCCTTTTCCTTTCACCCCAATCGATTTTTTTTCCCCGTCGTCCTGGTTTTTTCCGTAGCCCGAGGAGTTTCTCGCGACGTACCTCATCCTCCTTTACGCCCTTTTCACGTTACTTTTTTTTTCTTTTTGAAGCTCGGTTGGAACTCGGTCTGTCTTCCCCCGGTCCCCCTCCGGGATGTATACCGCGCTCTCGGCAGTCTCTTCTGCCTCCATTGTCCTGTCTACTACGTCCCCCCAAGGAGCTCCTCATTAAGGTGGGAGGTTCAGGAAACCCTTAGGGAAGGTACGTCCCTCAAGGCGGTAGTACAGGTATTTCTTCCCCTATCGGTTGCCTGCCCTTCCTTCGTCTCGATTACAACAGGGTTCGGGCTACTCGCTCCCCTTTGCCTCTTTGAGGCTCATCAAACCCCTCCCCTTCTGGAAGCCTCTCCACGGGCTGGCGGAGGTCTCTCTTTTTTCGCTTCCTTTTTCTCTTACCCGTTCAGTCTGTAACCGTGCGTATCATCGCCCCTTATTTTTTTCCTCTCTCTCGAGCTCGCGTAAAATGCCTTAACGAAGCGTTCCTTCCCAGTGACGATCTCTCTTTTCCTCCTCCTTCCTTTTTGTTTTCTATCGCCTTCGGTTCAGTTAGCAGGTTGAGATCTGGAAGGGTGAGCCCTTTTCCATCCCTTTTTTCCCGGGCAGGATGAGATGGTAGCTCCCCTGGGACTCGAACTTACCTCCTCCTCCAACGGCGATACCCGCCCTCCCCCCCCGCCCCTCCCGTATGAATGATCTGTCCTCAGTTTTCTGAGTTTGCTCCACGCCGAGTTGTCCTTGAAGTTTTTTTTTAAGAACGAGACTACCTTTACGTTTCAGGATAGCCCGTGCCTGTATCCCCCTTTTTTTTGTCCCGTGATACTATTTTGTGTCCTTTTCCCGGAGTCCCATGATGCTATGCTGGCATTTCCCGGACCAGATGCCTTAGGGGGTGGGTTCTTTTTTTCTTTTCTCTCCCTTTCCACTGTTTGATTCTCGGCAAAATTTTTCCTCCCCACCTCTCGAGTATTCTACTTCCTATGCGCAATGCCTTGCAGTAAATATTTTGTCTTTTTTCGCCTCTGATATGATCTCCTTTAGTTTTTGTTTTTTTTGTTAGTAGGCCCGCTTCTCCCCCTCCTACACCCCCCCCACCCCCGCCGTCCCGGAGCCTCCTTTGCTTTGGGTTTTCCAAATCCCCAGTCCCCCTTCTCCCCTCTCTAGATAGCCCCCT
>Ga0179593_1324906_pt1 | contig 15363 bp, 6 predicted proteins | sample CZODoug2_1_08_16_FD_185931 | JGI IMG/M metagenome (GOLD analysis project Ga0179593, IMG submission 185931) | Vadose zone soil fungal communities from Angelo Coast Range Reserve, California, USA - CZODoug2_1_08_16fungal (PacBio error correction) | ecosystem: Environmental > Terrestrial > Soil >... | reverse complement strand
ATTTTTAAGTGAAGGCAGAGACCTTACTCTGTTGAGCGCTATTTGAAAAACCTTTGACCCTCCCAAGGTTAGAATATCGTCTCTTCTTCCTTCTATGCATTCGTGGCTGCTCCCCCGGCCGTCCATGCTTGAACCCGGCTTGTTCCCCCCAATTCCCATGTCATGAAGGGTATCGCTCCAGTCGGGCTTTTTTCCGAGAACAGACAATGTTTTTAGGAAGTTTTTCCCCCCCATCCAAATGATTCTTCCTTCAATCCCCCCTTGTTGTCAACTTCTTAGCCTCCCTTGACCCCCCTTTAACCCTAGTCACGTCTTTCCTTACTTAAATCCCTCAAACCAGCACCCTTCCCCGCTTTTCCCCCCGCGCCGAAGTGGCTCCCACTTTCCTCTTCCCCCTCCCCCCCTGAGGAAGAGATCTACCCGTTCCTTTCTCTATTTCAAACGCAGTTCCCTTGTCACTGATCTTCCCTGGGATCCCCCCTATGTCCCACTCCTTAGAGATTTTTCCCCCGGAACCGTCTTTGCAACTTTTACACTGGATTTTGATGATTTATAGTGCCCCCCCCCCCCCCTTTTCCTAATTTTCTTCGGGCCGTCCCACCTATTTTTCCAATATCTCAATTTCTCCAACAACCCAGCGAAAGATCCAGCCAAAGAAGTTAGACTTTTCTCAACCCCCCCCCTTTTTTTTTGATGAAAGTTTTCGCCATAAACAATCCGACAGTTTTCCTCCTTTTTCTCCTTCTTATTATGTCTAATTACCTTAGAGAACTTTACTCTTCATAGTTGTGGTGTCTAGAAGCTCTTAAAAGGCCTTTTGCTCCTGGTCACAATTCCAACCCGGCGTGGGACCAGGTACCTTCTTCTTTTTTTTTAGGCATATACAAATGAGTCCCTTAGGCGAGGATCACCCTTCTGGAAACGCATTACACTCGTTTAATGAAGGACCCCGACCGCCTAATTTCCAAAAGCTCTGAGTAGCAGGCTCATTGCGCTCTTTCCGTAGCTTCCCGGGTCTATCTGGGATTTAAAAGTTGTTCTCTTCCACCCCTTTAAAGCAGAAGTTTTTGTCTTACCTTGAGAGGACCCCTCTTTTGCCCCTTCTTTTAACAGAGCCCCTCGGAGCGAAGGTCCTTACGATTTTGACGATTGCCCTTATTCTTCAAGATCCTGCGCGTATCTCTGCCCAGAGCCTCCTCTACTTACTTGTTGAGATAGCTCCCTAGAAGATATTCTTATCTTCCCTTTCCCCCTCCCCCGATTTTCGGTCCAATCCTCATCGTCTTCCCCCGCCTGTTTTCAAATTACCTTGATGAAGGCACGGATTTATACGGAATGATTTCCAGTCTGGTCCGAGCGTAGACGGCGCGACGTCTCAGTTGCGCAGCCCGTCATGGCCTTTTTTGCGTTTGTTCCTCCGCGTAGAAAAGAAGCGGCAAATTGTTAGTTCCCCGTTGATCTTCCCTCCGTCGGTTGATATAGCTTTCAACTTCAAACGCCTTGTCTTTCCCTGTTTCAAAGAAGACTATTCTTCCCCCAGATTTTTTCCCAGCCGACAACCTGATGATCCCCCCCTTCCTCCCCGAATGATACAGAAAACACTCTCTTTTTCCCCTCACCTAGCCTTCCTTGCTTTAACTTTTTTTGGTTCCCTCTTTTGGTGGAAGTGGACTGGAAACCTAATCTTTCTCCGTGGAGGAGAATGGAATTCGCAGCATCTTTCAACTGCAGATGGTCTGCCCCTTGTCATGTCCTCCCCTTTTCTTCCTCATCTTCGGGTCGCCACTATTTCACGACCGTGAATTTGAGTGAGGGGAAAACACCCCCTAAAGTTTGTTACCCCGGTTCCTTATTCCGCCGACAATTTGCCTTACACATGTTTAAATCTTTGAAAACTCAGGATGGCTCGCCCCCCCCTTAATGCCTTTGAGAGTCCTCTTCTGACTCTACGCCATGTTGCCTTCTCTCTGATAAGTTTTTTAAGTGAGTTACCCACATCCCACCGATCAGAGGGAGCATTTAGCCCTTGAACACTCCCTTTATCAGCTCTTCTCTTCAGAACGTCATGAGCAAATTTCTGCCTAGAGCCAAGTTTATTTCGTATTGCATGCGCCCCCTTGTTCTCCGTTCCACGGAAGAAAAAGAGAGCCCTTCCAGTTGCGACCCCCCCCCGTGCCAATTGATCTCCTCGTCAGTCTTAAATTCTTCCTCTTTTACTCCTCCCCCGACGCTGCGGGCGTCCCTAGCATCAATTTTTTTTCTTTTTTTTCGATCGTAAAGGGGGGGACCTAGTAGTAGTGCCGAACCCTTCTCTCAAAAATCTTGGCCTCCTCTTCTAGCTTCTTCTGAGTTTAAGCTCTTTTCTTTTTAGGACAGGAAGTAAATTTCTCTAATTCTCGAGACCGAGCTCCCCCCCCTCTCATGACCCCAGAACACGACCCCCACACTCTCTTCTCTTAAAAAGTCGGTGATTCCTCTTCAGTAGGACCCCTGGCCTTGTTTGCTGATCCAAAGATGAATCTTTTTTCGGGACCCGCAGACCTCTCTATTCCCCCCCAATCAATAACGTTGTTGTTGTCTCCTGAATGCTATCGGTCGCTTTCAAACTGAGCTTGTCCTCTATCTTCGTCCTCTTCCCAATTCAAAAGTGAAGTTATGATTTTCATCAGGGAGGAGTCCCAGCCGTTTATTGGTGTGCTAGTTTGTGCTTAGGTCTCGTATGGACTCCTTTTCTGAGCCCGGCATTTTTAAGCCCAAGATCCCTTAACAATTAAAGAACGCCGATATAATCAGCCTCCCCTCCCCTCCCGGAATCAAGGAGGCATTCACCTTTGGTGTCTTCGAGCTTTATTCATAGGAGACGGAGTTTCACTCCCCTGTACAACGGGCCCTCTCAAAAATGAATCTTCCTGAAAAAGAGGCATTCCTCACTTCCCCTCTCAGAACTTCCCGCTTTGAACAGTTTCTGCGTTCGAGGAGTCCCATTTTTCGCAACGGTTACTTGATTCGCGTGGTCTCGTTCTCGGACTTATACAAGTGCTTTGGCTAATAATAGTAACAGACTTTTCCTCCAGAGAACGAAAGGTCCCCCCCCCCCCTTTCTGAGCCGTTATAAGACGTCCGATCTCTTTTCCTGTGTGCTTACCTCGTCTGTCCTGGTTGTCTACGAGTCCCCCGACATTAACTTGTCTAAGGACGAAGAATGGAAACGGCGTAGAGTCCCCGTAAAGTCGATCCCGGCATTTTTTTGCTTTATCTCCCCGTCGTGTCAGCCCGCTCGGCGAGCAGGTCTCCCTTGTCTGCCTGCCTTCGGCCTTTGATCAAGTTGAGTTTCTCTCAAAAGAAGAGGTCGAACTCGCCTGCGAACCGAAGCAGGCATATATCCAAAGTTGATTGACTTTTTCCCACAAGAGAGGTCCAGCGTCGCCTATGACTTTCTGTCGCTTTTCCGTCGACCAGCTCAGCGGACGTGGAGGTTGCTCCTTTTCCCCCTTCCCCAGCGCATCTGGGGTTTGACCCCCCTGTGCCTTCGGTACGTTGCTCCTCTCCATTTGATTATGCGGTTTATGGAGAGGAAAGAATGCGTCTGAACCTTTTGATTATCCCTCGTCGGTTCTTGCAGGTACACACCTCCCCTGGAGTCTCGAGGGTCTTCGTTTTTTTATAAACCAGTCCCCTCCCTTTGATTTTAAGATTGGAAGCAGCTCTCTCCATGCATGGATATCTATTACTTTCTTACCCCTTGTGGAAGATTTAAGTTTCGACGGCGGCGGTGAAATTCTTTCCCCCCCCTTCTGCATGCGTACTTTACGTACGACTAATGCTCTTCTCTCCTCAATGATTCTCCTCTTCCACCCTACGACGCTGCAAGTAAATCATGACTTCGTCTTCACGTTGCGACACGTCCTTTCATCGAGGTAAAGTAGTGTCGACGAACCAGGTTTTGCTTTTTTGTCCCTTTCCGTTAGTCGAGAGATTCGTCAACCCTCGGTCTGAGTCGGTTTCCATCACTTTCTCAGGATGGACGCAAAAAGAGTGCACCTCTCTAGAAAAGAGATCGACGTAGTTCCCTTCTTGTTTGTTTTCCTTCCCGGTATCCCCCCCCCCCGAGCAAGTCTCGCCGCTCTTCCCATATGTTACGGTTAGCTATTTTAATTCTTTTAACCGCGGACTACCCTTTACTCTACTCTAAGACCTCCTCTTGTTGTAGATTTAGCCCTAATCAGATTTCCCCCCCGGGCGGGGTACTCCGGAAAATCACCCCCCCCCCCCCCTGTTGTTTTTCGGGGCGAATTCTTTTACCCAGGTACTCCTCTCTCTCCTGTCTTGTATAAGCCTTATCTGCTTTTCAAGTCGCGGTCCACGCCGATTGTAGTGACCTTTCGCCTTGAAGATCTGAGGAGTGTTCCTTTGGCGCAAACCCCCTTCCACCCATATTCCCCCGAGTTCCCCCCGTGATCCAATTCATTCGATAAAATGATCTCCCTCGCCCACAGCGACGTCCTTTTCTTTTTCCCATAGAGCTTCTTATTTTCTTTTCCAAAGATACGCTAGTTTCTTCCTCTGGACTCTTGGGTTGGTCCCCGATGCAGTGCCTTACGTGGCCGCCTCCGCCCCAATTTTATCTGCAGTTAAAACCCCCCCATCCATAAGAAATTGCCATTAGATTTCCGGAATCCGGTTCGGGTCGAAAGCCTTTCCGATGACTACCCCCGTATTGGATTCCCCCCCTTGTCCGATACATTTCCCTTTTCAATTGCTTTTGAACTCCTCCACCATTTTCTCTTCTGGAGGATAGAGTGCCCTAGTGTAGCGCTCATGGCCACTCTTTTTGTTTTCTGGTGTCACTCTCTTTAGGTGATGATTCGTCGGATTCCCCCCCCTCAGGAGACCTAGTTTGAGAACACCGTCCCTTCTTTGCCTCCACAGCATTTGTTCTCAAAACGCTGTTTTATTGAATGACGAAAGAGTTTATTTTCCTCATGTAAGCGACAGGCTTTCCCCCCTACTCGTCCATCCCTCCCTTCCCGCGGTACCTTTCTTCCGAGGCCTTTCCCTTCTTATTGGCCTCTTTGCTTCCGGGGAGCCTGGACCAGAAATTGTCTCTCTCCCGATGACGGGAATTTTAGCTTTTCACCCAAAAACGTGTTCGGAAGAGTTCCCTCTCTATGCATTGCGCCCTTTTCCTCTATTATCCCTTTCCGCCCCCCTCCGTTTTTCTCTCTCGATCGGGGCTACTTTCCTTCCTCTCCTCTCACGAGGGCGATATCCAGGAGAAAGTGTGCCCCTATAAAAGAGTTTCTCAAGTGGTTTTTTTCTCACGTGACGATGTCGTGGAGGGCGCCTTTTTCCATGCGTTTTAGAGGTTGATCTTGTCATTCCAATCGTCTCCAGAAGCTCCCGTAGTTGATGGGACTTCTTTCTAACTCTGTTCCTTAAGGAGGCCAACTAACCGGATTCAACCGGGATTTTCTCCAAACCCCCCCCGATGTCTATAAGGGGACGTGCTCCCCCCCCTTACCCCGCGTCGCACTCAGAGAATAGAACGCCTCCTGATCCCCCCCCTCCCCCCGCCGCCCTCTTTGAAATGCGTACCCCCGTCTAATTCTCCGAAATCGCACCTTTATGTTGCGGTTCTTACAATCTTGCCCCGGTGGCCTGATAGTCATCGTTTATCATCCCTCCCGAAAAGGATCGTCGTCTTTTTCCCCCGGAAAGTTCTGGCGGCAATCTACTTGAACAAAGGGTCCTTCGGGGGCTTCTGTCCTACTGCCAGACCAATTGGACACTTTTCTTTCCCTCCCCCCCTTGTTTTTTCCCGACCCCTGGCGGCAACAAAGGTGCTTCCCCCTCGCCGCCCCCTCATTTTTTTCCTGATCTGGTCCCAACTCTTTCAAAGAAGAGGTCAAAGCGTCTCTTTTTCTCCTTGCGGTTTCAGGTGGAATTTTGACCGGGAGTCCGTTTTCCTACGCCCCTCTTTTTTTATGGTTGGATTCACAGCCGCAGCAGTCCTGTCTCACCTCCTCTCTTTGTCCCCCTACGCCCTCTTCTTGACCGGGACGTTGGCCCTCGGACTCCAATGAGAAAGGAGCAGGTCTTTCTCTTCCAACGTCTTCTCCCCTTCTTTAATCTTGACAGGAAGAAGGAATTGTGAACCTCCCCCGAAGTATTCTATCCCCACTCGATCTCCTCCCTAGCTACCCCGACAGGTTCTTGGCTGGCAACGAAAGTCTTAGACAACCCCCCTTCATCGAACTTGCCTTCCGCTTACTGCTCCCTACCTAGGAGAGGACCCCCTTTCAAAAAACGATGTAGCTGCGTCTATTTCTTTACGGGTCCCGGAGGGCGTCCCCTCTCATGCATCGTCCGCCCTTGCTCGCCGTAAGTTTTACTATCCCGTTAGCCGTCCCCCGCCTCTTGCGGTTTCCCATCAATGTCCACCTCCCTCGTACCCATCGGATAACGCTCAAGCTTTTTTTTCCATTGAAGCCGACGGCATGCTTTTTCCTTCCGGTCCCGGTCCTGAACGATCCGGCGCGTAAGACTTCGTCGCCTTACGATTTTTTCCGAATCTAGACCATTTCCAGTCGCAACCCCTTCTCGAAACACTTTTTCTCCGTTCAGAGGCTGAGCCGTCCTTGCTAGAGTCTGTTTTCGACGTGGTGCGTTTTTTTTGATCCACCACCCCACGCCTTTCCTCTAACGAGTTCCTGCTCCCCCCCCCCAACGTTCTTAACAAAGGTACTCATGTTGTCTCCGCCCAGAAAACAATATCTTTCTTCCTCCCTTTCTCTAGATTCCAGTCCTGTCTTCACGGTTTCCCCCGGTTCCCCCTTGCTCCTCTCCACCTCCTAGTAGATGAGTGGTCTTTTTCGACGATGGCTCCCGAATAGGCCTCCCTGCTGCCGAGTGTTCAGCCAGTTTTTCAGCAAGGTTCGGCTATGATAGTAGGGTCGAGTTCCCTCCTTTTTAGCCTTTGTTGCTGGGCGGGAAAGCCCCCCCTTCCCCTGTTGAGCATGATTTTTTTGCATCAGCACTTGTGCAACACCTGTTAGCCTCTCTCGGCCCCCCCGATTTTGGCATTTTTAAGGTGGTCTCGAGATCGGCTAGTCCATCTCGTTTTTCTCCTTTTATGAAAATATCGCCTTGATTTTTAGGTTTGCAAATCAACGGAGACGAGGTCCCCTCTCCACAGGACCCCGTTCCCCCCAGTCGGGGAAGGTTTTATTCGGAGATCACGGTCTCTCATTCTTTAGCCGGGCTCTCTCCGCTTTTTCCGATTGCGCCTCCCCTGATATAAGTCAGACTCATTACCCCCCCCCCCCTCTGCCTTTTTTTTCCCGCGAAAAGGGATCTCACGTCAGTTACGGGTATTGATCTTCCCTTTCTTCTAGGCGGAAGTCAAACTAGTCCCTCGGTTCGAGATTAACCCCCCAAACCCACCCCCCTGTGGTGTTTTACCCTGTTACCGTTTTTTTGAATTCTATTGAAACATAGATCCTCACCGGTGTGTCCTCCTTCCCCCCCGTCTCCCGCTGATCGTTCTCTGTTCTCTTCGCATGTGGTTTCTCTTCAGGGACGTAATTTCTCCTCCCATCTTTTTTCCTTCTACGTGAGACTACCCTCTTCCCCGAACCGTTGCACCCCTCACAACGGAGGTGAGAGGTCTGCCCGAGTGATCCATCATCCCTACCTTCTGTTTGCTCCTCAAGAAGTAGCGACCAGGCCGCTTTTTCTGCCTCGTTTGGCCCTCTCTCTTTTTACTCCTCCGGTTTTTTTTTTTTTGATTTGATTTTTTTTTTGCGAGGCCTGACCCTTTCTTCCGTCCTGTCTTTGATCAACTGGACACGGTTTCGAATGATCACGGGCTGTCTCCTCCAAGTTTTTGAGTGGGTGCTCGTTTTCTTTCCGCCCCGTATGGTACGTCTGTCTAGCATCGCACTTTTTGTACCTCCTCTCGTCCGGACACACCTTCCTGTCCGCGAAGCATTTTTTTAAGGATTCTGGCTCTCCAGTGATTCTATTTCGTAAGGGACGAGGTTCCCGACCCAAGTTCCTTCCTCCATAAACCGGCCCCACCTTGCAGCTTCTCCCCCTATACTATTTCCCACTTCATAATAGTGAGAGCCACCACCCTCCTTCCCTGAACCCGTTCTTCTCGATTTTAGATCGCCTGTTAGAAACGTTCGGGCATCGCTTGGCAGGTGACTGAGAACCCTTTTCTTGGGGTTCGCATCCTCTCCTGTACCAATCGTTTAGCGGGACCGGGCTACCAGCTTTCCCTATGGAAGTTTTTGAGGACGACTTCGTTCGATAAGAAGCAGGTGCTCCGTTCTCCTCTTCTGCTCCAGGTTGGTGACCTCCCCCCCCCCCCCCCTGTCCCCCTCCCCCCATCAGGTCTCTGAAGTGTCAAACGTGTTTCTCTTTACGTCTCTCATTCTTCCGGGGCGCTGAGAGCAAGACTTGGACGTACTCTTCCGCGCTTTAAGCCACACGTGCTTGGCCCGCAAGGGTTTCGGGTTTCTTTTTTTTCCCCAACTCCCAGTGCAACGAGTCGTGACTAGTAGTGTTATCACAGACATCAAACTTGCGCTGGACGCGGGAAAGACCATCGTCCTCTTCTCTAGATCTCCATGCCCCGAGTCGCCCAGTCTTTGCCCTGAGGTTTTTTCTGGAAGACGTCTTCCAGCCCACGAGCGCCAGGCGGGGGGACCCAAGGCCAGGTGTTCATCCTGAGGACTTGATCTCTTATGGTGATTCTTGCGATTTTTTCTTTATCGGATTTGCCATCTGTACCCCTTTTTTTTTATTTGCGTTTATCCCCCCCCACATTGAGCTCTAACGAGTCTTTCGTTTGTGATTCCCCCCCCACACGACAGAATGCAGCCTCCTATCAAGTCGGCTTATTCCTCTTAATCACATTTGCAGCAGGATAATTAGCCTTTCACCTGCCCCCTGACCCATTACATGCCCAGAAAGCCCTGAGATAGAGAAGCACATCTCTCCGACTTCCCCGAACCTCATGCGGGACTTGCTAAATCATTCTCGGAGTCCTTCACGCCCCTTCCCCCTGGAAGACAGATGTTCCTGGCTTTCTTCCTGACTCAGGGCGGGGTTCAATTTTTCCCCCGAGAGTCGTCCCGGATCAGATCGTTCCCCAAGGATCGTTCGGGTTCCAGCTACTGGTCTCAGGCTACTCCGGCAGGCTTAGTCTCCCAAGATAGACCTTCCTTTAGCTAAGTCGGGTGTGTTTTTTCGCCTTCCCCGTGCCCCGCTCGCCGCGGCGGTCCCCAATACTTTAGTTGCTTCTCCCGAAATCTCCATTCCCGATACTTACCTGAGCTCGCTTCCGAAGAGTGGGTAGAGCGCCCTCCTTTTCCATTTTTTGCTGTGAAGGCCCATACTCGAGAATGATCCAGACGCGACCCCCTCCACCCGCCCTCTACATGTTCTCTGTATCCGTTCCTCTCAAGCGGTCCCAGCCGGGAGGAGTGAAAATGAGATCGATATCTTTTCCTTGAGCTTTTGCGTTTCTTCCTTGAACTCCACTATTGTCAGCTTCACCCCATTTCTGGTAATACCCCTCTCCCCCGGACCCTACGCCCACCTCTTGATGATGACGAGGATTTTGACCTTCCAAGAAGACGTGTTGTCTGCTACGATTTTTTTTCCTCCTTTGGCGCCCTTGAGGATCTTGTTTACACCCTTGGCCGCCCTACTCCCCCATTACCTCTTCAATAAGGAAACATCCAATCCCCCCTGTAGTAGATCTTCTTGTTACGTTTCGCCCCCAGCATAGACTTCCTTTCGAGAATAAACGGGGATCCCCTCTAGATCATTTCCCCTTTGGGACAGTCGCCATGACGGTAGCCCTTTCTTGCGACCCTCCGAGCAGCGTTTGGCCCCCTCCCCTTCCCTGCGGCTTGTTGTTTCTGAGTCCGGTTTCCTCTTTTTTCTTCTTAAGGCCTTCGGACCGGGTTTACCTCTTCTGACACTCCCTCTTTTTTTCGACCACGAACTTCTCCCCTCCTCCGGTGTCTCCGAGCACTTGTCGCGAGTCCCCATCCCGATTGGCCCGGTTCCCCCGTCATTGTACTATGGACCTGCTCGCCTTCTTCCCAGGTGTCTTGGGAGCCAGAAAACATGACCTTCTTGATTTCCGAGCCAGGCTTTTGGGTTTTTCAAAATTTTCTTGCGATCCTCTTTGAAGATGCTATTGCCTTGGTCAAGATATCTTACCACGTGGTTTGATAGAGATAGATTGGGCTCCGGACCTAGCCTGATTCTCCCCCTCTCTGAGGAGAAAAGTTTTGCCCAGTTCTTTTTTTTTTTTTTAAGGTCCGCTCCCGGTTTTTTTTCGGAGCCCATTGTCTTCAGAAGGCGACTTTTTTCCATCGTCCCCTCTTTTACTACCACATCCTGTGGAGGGACTCGTTCGACCTCCTACCTCCAAGAGTTGTAGATTAAAGTTGGCCCACTTGGAGCTCCTAATTTACGTTATAACCTCCAACCCCCCCTCGTCGCCTTTTTGAATATCCGACGAATACCTTTTACAGAATTGAATTGAAAAGACCGCGCAAGATTGGTCCCTACTATCTAACCATCGAGCCTCCGAAATAGACACGTGCTTTGATTCCCCCCGCCCGGGGATTTTTACTGTTGGCTCCCCCCCCTTTTACTGCCACGCGAAATTTGCTCTTTTCGAGCTTTTTGCTTGACCTGAGGTGCAATCTAACTGGTGACCCATTCGGCTTTTCCTGAGTCCCGTCGCCCCTTTCCACTGTAGTCTGTCCCCCCCTATTTTCCAAAGATCCCCGGGCGACCCCAAACCCCGATTGCCCATTCTAGTCCCGACTTGTAGAGTGACGTCATCAACCTCCTAAAATCATTCCCTTTTCCCCCTTCTCTTTTGGAGAGGAGACTCCTTCCTCCCAAAGGAGTTCCCCTTTCGCCCGAGACTCTTTTCTCTTTTTGAGTCATCAACTTGCCGCATTTTTTTACAGGTATAGCGAGCTCAGGTCATTCGGAACCCAGGTGAATATGTACTTCTCCCAAAGGTGGAATTAGTTCATAGCTGACCCCTCATTTCGCTCTGACTACTGCGGACACCCGCCTTTTCCAAGGGGAACGCTTATGAGAGGCCGCTGCCAGCTTCTCTCCGGTTCTACTCGTGCCTTTCCCTTTGAAAGAGGCTCCACTTCACTCTATAGTTTTCCTGACCTCCCCGTCTATGACCGTACTTTTCTGAGAAACCTAAAACCGAATTTTGAGCCGGCTTTCCGATCTTCTTTCTATGCTAGTTCTTCCCAGAGCCTTCTACATTAAAACTCCCGTAATTTTCCTCTTCTTCGTCCTTTTTCCCCAGCACTTTCGCCTCGCTGGTTGACCCCCCCCCCGTGAGACAGTCGTCGTGACGACGCCTCCTTAAGAGTCACGCCTTGAGGAGGTCGCCTCTCTTCGTCGAGCGAAGAGGAGTTCGTACTACGACTGGACAATTTATTCCGGTTCCGTCCCGCTTCAAAAAGTACATTTCGCCCCAATGGGTATCATGGGAACTAGGCTCCAGTTATCTAGATTTGGGGTTATTACCCCTTTCCGTTTTACAATCAAAAGACTCTTTCGTAAGCTCCGTGTTTACCTGCCGCACCTACCAAAGTTAGACCCAAGCGAAATCTCGTCCGGACAGAAAACCCACTCCGCCTTTCGTCGCTATAAAGGCATAAATTACACCTTAGGTTACCCTTTGCTCGTGGCTGATTGACATCCCACCTCCTTTCTTTTTCGATGAGGTAGGCGAACGAGGGCATGGTAGCAGCATCCTTTTTCCAGCTGATGGTTCTTGCCAGAAAGTTAGCCCCCCAGAAAAGCTCCGGTAGGGTTCTCTCTATTCACCTACTTGATCCCCCTTGAGTGAGCACACCCCCCCATCCCCTTGAGATGATGTCAGGCCTAGTCCACTTTTTTCCTTACAAATTATGCAACTCAGGATTGCTCGCCCCCTTCCTTCCGTCTATCGGACTATGCCCTGATAAAGTCGTTTCAGTGGATCCTTCGCCTCCTGACAGCATGCGCTTCCCTTCCCCGGATAAGACGATCACGAACAAGGCAACAGTTGACTGCTTTCTCTCCCCTTCCTACGAGTAGAAAGTCGCTTGACATGTACGAGTTTTGATTTGAGGCATTGTCCTTAAGAAAGTGCAGGACGCCTCTGCCCGGCCTTTGAACGGTTCTCCCCAAGCACTCGACTTTTCCCTTCTTCTTTTCCTATTCAGAGAAAGAGTAGAGTCGTGTCCATAGTAATAGGGTTTAGTACCCTTTTTCTTTCCGGTGGCAATTGAGTTTTTCTGATGCATATCGATCCACCTTTGCGCAATCCATCCGTTCGGAGGATAGTCATCGAGGCACGCTTGCTTTTTTCCCGGTATACATTCCTTCCCCGCTGTAAGCAGTCGACCGAGGTCAAGCTACAAAGAGGAACCGTCAACCCCTATCAACCCCTCCACCCCCTTAGTCTGAGTGCTCCCTGCTCGTATCAAAATTTCCCTTGAGCGCCATCAAGATAGCGTTCACATCCCTCTTTTCGGGGCCGCCCTCCTTTTCTATACTATCCTTCCCTCCTTTGTGTTGTTTCGTTTGACAACTCGTTCTCCCAGTTTCCTCTCTCTTCGTCTAACAGGACAAGTCCTTGATGTTTGATGGTTCTCACCGGCTGGAGCCCCTTCTAAGTCACCTTTTTGATCTCGTGTCGTGGACACTATTCTTATTTCCCCCTCTCCCGTTCTTCAGATGAGATAATTCCTGCCTATACCGATCCCGAACAATGCGCTTATCCCTCCCTCCTCATACCACGGATTGCCCATCGAACGATCGACCTCATCCTCCTACCCGCCCGCATACCCCAAGACTCCATGCCCACCCTTCTTGCCCCTCTTTCTATTTGACTGGCCCTTAGAGAATTGTCTCTCCATACAGAACTTCCGGACCTTTTGGTTTTTCCTAGGTCTGACCCCCCGCTTTTTACTAAGCCCATCCGTGTTTCTTCCCCTTTAGGACCACGGTTCTTTGACTTCCTTTCAATCTCACCTAGCCGCCGAGCCTCCGCGTTCAAGCCTTCGAGGCTGGTTGAGACCTGAACGCCGATCCCTTCCTTTTCGTGACGTTCTCCTTTCGTGTCTCCTGGCGCCCCTGCCCCCTCATCAATGAGTATGTCTCCTAAGGCATCCCCGGCGATGTCTAGAAAGGACTCGTACGTTTCAGGCGGGGGAGCCCACCGTGTAAGCGCGGTGTAGTTGTTTACGGCAACATTCTCATCCCCCGCCACGTTGGGGGGGAGTTTTCCCACCCTTTCCTCCCCCGTCTTACTCTCGCGACCGCCTTTCTTTTATCTCCCGTGTGACAGTGGCAAGACCCATTCCTCTTTTCGCTGTTCCGCCCGCTATTTTTAATCCTTTTTTCAGCTCCCGTCGATGGTCCTCATGGCGCACTCTTGGGTCCTTGCCCCATTTTCGCCGGTCGGAGTACGCCCTTGCCTGATCCGATGTTTCGTGTTTTTTTCCGATGACCTTTGATTATATTTTGAGTTTTCCCTTATGTCCACACCCTTTTTACAAAAATTTCAGATCGACCCGAGTCTCGTTTGGTGACCAAACTATTCTTGGTCCGCAGCCTATCATGTTTTTCCTGTGCCCTCCCCTTCTTCCCCATGTTGCCTGACGAAGAGGGTGGAAAACCTGTATTCACTCCCCCTTCTTCATGCGGACCTACGAATATGCTTTTTCGACGCCGACTATCCTCGAGCTTCCCCCCGCGCTGCCTGCTTTCGCGAGACTTTTGCGTCCTTTCTCGCTGAAAAGGCTCAGCGATGGGTACAGCGGTTGACCTAAGAATAAGGTGGTTGTAGCACCCGACCTCTTCTCCAGATCGCTCTTCAACACCCTGAAGGCGGCGGGTTCAAACTACAGCAGGTATGTTCAAGTCCTTTGAAGCTTCTCGAAGATAGATTTCCCAGTCTTTGGGTCGGCGTCTCTTTTCAATCGGGTACAAGCTAAGTTTTTGTTCGGACCCCAAATATAGCTTTTGACGTTTTTGTGAGCGCCTCTTATTACAGGCCCTAGAATGTGAACCCGGGGGGTCGGACTCAAGTACCTAAGAGTGGGTATCGGGAAGATTTACCCTAGACCGGTTCCGGACGGCGGGCGGGTGAAGTGAACTCTACTCTTTAAGACTTGTTAGAACCACTCCGGTGTATTTTCTTCCCTTCTCCTGCAATTTCCCTCTTAAATTTGTTCGTGTGACATGTGAGTCCTCTTCTCTACGTGGTGCCTCTTCTTTTCCTTCCTCCACCCCCCTTGAGTTTCCCCGTGCTCTAAGTCTATAACCTTATACCCGCATTTCTGCAAACAGAGACGGGATGGGTGATGTCCTAGAGTTTTTCCTCTTCTTTTTTGAGTGCGCCCAAAGATAGAATCGGTTCTTCTGGGAAGATCTAAGTTTGGTCCCCCCCCACTGAGCTCTGTACACACTGGCAGCCCGACGACAAGTAGTCCAAATTGAGACGTCTTCCATTAACCTTCATCCGTCAATTCCCGTTAAAGTAGATTCGAGCCGGCTCCGACTCTCTTTTCATAAACAGTAGGTGATACCGATGACCTCCCCCCCCCCCCCCCCCCCCAACGGGAAAAGTTTTAATGGTTCCTCCCTTGCCAAGGCAGGTATTAGGAGGATAGATGCCAAATTTATCAGCTTTCCTTTGGTGGGAGTCATCTTTCCCTCTTGTAGAGGTCTTTTTATTCAGTAAGTACGCCCTAAGAGGTGGTTACCGATTTTAAGACACGTCCCTTCTTGGAGTCATCTTTTTTTCCCAAGCATTTCTGTCGTAAGACCTCCCCTGTGATGTTTGCCGGAGAGGGTAAAGGCTCGGAGTCCCTCTATGATGTCCCGTATCCTCTTTCATTGACACTTCCTTTCGACTTCTTGGAAGAATGTGAGTTTTTTACGTCTTGACAATTACTCCATTTTTCGCGAGCCATCCAGGGCGAACTCTGGATCTTTTTTCCTTTTATACGTCCTCCAATCTGATATTGTTCCATAGCCCTATTCTCTCTCTCTTAATGCCTTCTTTTTGTTTTTCTATCGATCTGTTCTCCTAAAGGAAAGAGCATAGTCCCTCTCGCTATGTCTGGTCCCCTTTTTTTTTCATTGTCTACGAATGAGCGGGCTCGTCTTTATGTCATTAGTGAGGGCACCGCGAAAATCCCTCCTTTGAGAAGTCTTTTCCCTTCCCTTTGTACAGTGAAGCGATCCCGTGGTGATATTAATCCTGTCGTTGCCCTCGGCAACAAACAAGGATGTTGGACCACTTCC
>Ga0179593_1604119_pt1 | contig 15364 bp, 19 predicted proteins | sample CZODoug2_1_08_16_FD_185931 | JGI IMG/M metagenome (GOLD analysis project Ga0179593, IMG submission 185931) | Vadose zone soil fungal communities from Angelo Coast Range Reserve, California, USA - CZODoug2_1_08_16fungal (PacBio error correction) | ecosystem: Environmental > Terrestrial > Soil >... | reverse complement strand
GGTTCTCTTTCTTTTTCCTGGTCATGGCCTGTTGGAGAACGTCATGTTTTCCTCCTATTCTGACTTAGCCTGGCCATTATGAAAGCCGGCCCTTGACTTCCGGCGAACCTGCCTTCTTTGCCCGCTTTCCTTTTGCTGTATAAAGATCCCCCCCGACGTACCGTGACATAAACCTTCTGCCTGTTCCTGGGCGTCCAGGCCCCTTTGTACCTTTTACGCACCCTGGTCCTTTTTTTTGATACCCTTTTTTCGAACGTAGGGTTCACCAACCTCTTATAGTTTTTTTTTGCCGCGGCGAACTTCCTTCACCCCTCCTCTTCTCCTTAATCGCCCGCCAGTCATCTTATATCGGCTTTGGTCAACAAAAATTTTGAATTTTTCCCAATCGTTTTTTAGCACTTCCCTTTTCTTTTGTCGATCTTTTTGGTCGGCACCCACAGATTTTTTTTGTTGTTTGTTTTACGCTTCTCCCACTCGTGCCATTTTCATGCTTACCTTTCCGTTGTGGAAACCCCGAGTGATCCGGTTCCCTCGTGTGGCAGCGAGTCCGTTTTTGCCTCTTTTCTTCAGTTTCCCCGCGGCCCTTTCTTTTTTCACGCCCTCCTCCCCCGTGCCCGTAGTCGATGAAATAGCAGGATTAACCCTACTACTCTTTTTTTCTGATCACCACCTTGAATTGGGTAATGAGGACCAACTCCGAATGTTTTTTTTTTTTTTTACCCGCGCCGGTAAGGAATTTTCCCTGATCTACCTTTCCGCCCCGACCCCCCCCCTTCCTCTATTCACCGCCGGGAAGTCTTAGCGTCCTAGCCCTTCATTTTTACGCTTCTGAAAATGCGTAACCCCCTGTGAAGAGTACAAATTGGCGTTTGTCTGCCCTTTTCTATTGCCTTCTCCCTGGTAGTCGCGGGCCTCCCTGCCTCAGTGAATTTCCCTTTTCTTCCCCATGCCGATCCGGACAAGTCCCGTCGGCCCTCTTTCTTTGGGGAGTGATCATATGGTATTATAGAGGACCCCATGGACTCCTGGGAATTCGAGAAATAGTCCGTCCGACCCTTTCTTTCTTACTTTCTTTCGGGAACGGTCAACTCGTTTCAATTCTCTCACGCCGTCCTTCATTGTTCCCTTCAAGAAAACACCTTTTATTTTTCTTTCTTTCGCGCCCTCGTTTTCCCCAAGGTTTTTCCCCCTGATCCCTTCCTGTCTTCTTTCGCATTAAATGTCCCCCCTGGTTCTGCTTTCTTCTGAAGGCCTTTAATGGAGGGAATTCTTTTTATTTCTCATGGCGATTTAGCCTACAGTTTTCCCCTTTCCCCCCACCTTCTGTCCTTGTTTGGTGTCCCTCCGGAGCTGTTCCATATTCGGAGCTGTTTATCCTGAGGAAGGTAATTCTTGCTCTTTCCTTAGAATTTCTAAAGGGAGAGTTTCTTGGAGACCTTTAACGACCTCTCCATAGCTCAGAACCTTGGCGGCGAGACCTTAACTTCTATGCATACTTTTTCTACCTTAACTTTTTCAGGGACACCCTTGTCCACTGAGCCCGCGGCAACCAGAGAATCCAAGCCCTCTTTTACCCGGATTTCCCCCATCTTCAGGAGCCTTCAGAGGAGTGGGGAAACCGGCTTTATAAGGCTTGAATTTAAGTCCCCAAAAGACCCCCATAGGAAACCGCTACTTCTGGTTCCCTTTCCCCTCTCGTGCCTTTCCCCCGTCTCGCCCTCCCTTCCTCGTCGCCGCCCGCTATCCTCAGTTTAACGTTGGTCCGGGACGCCCTAGACAGCAGTTTTTTTCCCCCCCGTTTTCTTTTCCTCCGCGCTCACTGGTGGAGTGCCAGCGAACACTCAAACAACGTTATGCCTTCTACGCGCTCATTCAATTTTTCTATATATGTCTAGGGGGAGTTCCCCTATCTTTCCTCGCCCCTGCATTTTTTTCGCGGATTTTTTTTCACTGAATGGCCCTCGGGATTCCGCCGTGTACCCCCCCGATTTTCCAACTTCCAACTTTTTTTAGACCATGAAGCAGGGTTGCCCTTTTCAATTCGAACCCTTTCTCCGAACCCTCGGGCGGCATCTAATTTCGCTCTCCAACACCCACCCAAAACCCAAAAAAGCCCCCACTTCGAAGGAGTCCTTTTTTTTTTCTTGCACCATCCCAAGAAGTAATGCCCCTCTTCCTACCTTTTGTGGGATGATTTATTCCCCTGCTAGCCCCCCAGATACTAAAGGTGAAAGGCACTCATAACTCGCTCTAAAGTTCCCGGTAAGGGTTGATAAGTTTCTAGACCTTCATCCCCCTTGGCCCCTTCTCGTGAGATTTCTAAATTTTCCTTGTAACAACAACACAATTTTCCGTTCCAAATGGGTTGGCTTTCCTTTACCTCATTGCAAGGATAAATTTTTCCCCCACTTCTCCTTCCCTCGTGTGGAACCTGCCTGGCCCTACCAACCGTAGGTTCCGAACCTGTACACCTTTTTTGAGTTACAGTTTTTTTAGTTCCTTTTTTGGTAAGTTACGACAAGTGCCGTTTCCCCCACCCCCTGCCCGTTCTTAACATCAGTACATCGAGTCTTGCGCCCTGCCTATCTTAACCCCTCTTCATTCGGGAGTGGTCAGTAAGAAAACGGCCAGGTCTCCCCCTTTCGAGAACCCTATCCCGCCAGTCACGACTCCCTTAGATTCTTTTTCCCCTCTTTTTTTTCTACTTCACTCATCGTCGCTTTTGCCGCTGACCCCCTACGCTCTTTTGTAACCGAGATAGCCGGACCTTGTCCTAACCGACCCTTTTTTTTCTAACCCCCCCTTCTCACCCAATTCCCCCCCGATGAGGCACGAGAAAGCCTCACCCCTCTAGTCTTTTTTTTTTTACTCTACCATGCTTTGGTCTGCGACCACAACTAAGATGACACGATGACATCTCTCAGTACTGTCTTTTCTGAACTTTTGTTTTATAGTTTCCTAATAAGGTGTTTTGTGGATCCTTTGATGAACCCCTTTTTTTCCCCTCGAGGTGTCTGCAGGGAGTTCAATTTCTTTTTCTCCCTTCCTTCCCCAGAGGTCCCTCGATTCTGGTCCGTTCTCTTTTCTCGTTCTGCTTTTTTGGAATTTGTTTCTTTTGCGTGTAGGGTTGACTTTTTTTTTTCGAAGTGGACTTTTGTTCTCTAGTTTTCAGGCATCGCGCGGTATTTTCATCGTCTGCCTTTCTCCTTTTGACAGTATTTAAGATTCGTCATTAGTGTGAAGCTTTTTTCTGATTTTTTGGTTCTTTCTCTTTAGTCGTCCTTGTATCTTTCTGATTCCCGCCCCTTATGTGCCGCCTTTAGGCCCTCTAATGGCGAGTCCCCGAAGAGAGGCACTTGTAGCAGAAGGAATCGTATTCCCGGTTCCCTGGTGAGTTGACTCTGTTTTCTCCCCCCCGTTTTCCCTTTCTAACCTAGAAAGCCCTGTTCCGGAGTGTCATTGCCGGCCGTGTGATAGTATTCGCTCTGTAGGGTGTTCGGCCACATTTCGGGATGCGAGAAGTCGCCCTGCGGATAGTCTTTGTGGCCGCGTGTTTTAGATTGTATTGACAATTCCTTTTTTTTTAGTGTTCCCCTTTGTTTTGCGGTAAGCCCCCTTGCTTCATCGGTCCTGAGCCAGGTTCTCCAATGTCATGTACGCGCCTCGATACTTCTGAAAACCCCCCCCCCTTGGTCTCGTCTGACCTTCCCCGGTTAACGTTAGTTCCTGATGGTGGTGACCCGTTTTTCGTTTCTCCGTCTATCAACTGTTCTGCGTAATGTCTTTTTACTCGGCCTGTCAAGGACTTTGTTCTTTCCTTTACGCCGCCGCCGTCTCCATCTTTCTTCTTTGGGGGTTGCTGACCGTAGATGCCTTCCCTCGTTTCCGCTTTGTCCCCCCTCTTCATTTTTCCGTTGTCTGCCCTTAAGGTCGGACACAATATTGGGCGCGTGACTTTTTACCCTTCTCATTTTTCCAATGATTTTTTCCGAGGCCCTACTTCCAGAAAGTAGAGCCACATTTTGGTCTCTCCTGGTTCTTTTTTGACCCACCAGAAAATAACTCCTCCGCGATGCCTCCCTCCATCCTTTCTCTCATCTTTAAATTTGTGGTCGTGTTTTGTAGCGGCCTGACGACAGCCTCCGTTCTCTTTCTGTGAATTTCCTTTTATAGTTCAGATGGCCTTCCTCCCTTTCTTCCCCCCTCCTGGATTTTTTACAACTTTTTTTAGCTCTCTGGTTACTAGGACGTTCCATCGCTTGCGGCGAATCTTTCACTTGTTCCATTACGATCCCTCTGCGGGTGCGTGTTGTTACTTTTTTTCCTTTGCTCCCGGTTTCACTGAAACTCTATTTTCTTGTATTTTTTTTCCCGCCGGGTGAACAAGCAGCCGACTGGCCTAGATACTCTTTATTGTCTGGCTTTTTGCCGTTGTGGAAGACACATTCTTTCATTCCCTGTTCCCTTTAATGACGGGCCTTTTTTCGTTCTCCTCTTTACATTCCTTCTTGCCGATATCTGCACTCTCACCTTTGACCATCAAGCGACGGTGTACTCTTTATTACTTCTTGATTTTCCCTAGGTGCCCGAAGCTTTTTTTTTCAATCTCTTTTTTTCCAACCTTCGGTTCATGGTGCATGGTCGACCCCCTTGCCTTGACCCTTCCTCAAGTCCCCTCCTTTTCCCCGGCCGGCAAACAGGCCTGGCCCTCTGTTCCCCCCGAACCCCCTTCATCACTTGACCATGGGTTCTGACCCCTTGGGTATCTTGAAATCAGGTCAACTCTAACTGTGAAGTGCTTTTCCTTCAAAGGAGTCCAGAAGCGTTATCTCCTTCTTCCGCTTTCCAGTCTATGTAAATTTTTTTTGCCCGCCCCCGGTAACGGCCGGGACTGAGACTTATTTTATCGAATTGCCCGTTTTTTCAATTCTTTATTCTCCTCTACCTAGCCATCATTCCCTTCCGTTTCACACCTTTTTGCTTGGCGGGCACACCATAGGGAATTAGATTCCCCCCTTCCCCTTTTTTCTTTAAATTTTTCTTTTTTCCGAGAATCCCTTTTTCTTTCCCTAATCAGCTACCACAGAACTCCCAGAGTCCCTCGTCCCTTTTTCTAGTTTAGGGAAGCCTGAATTGTCTTGGACGCGACGACTTAGGATCTTGAAGATAGGCTTCTCGGGGGGCCCCTTCGGTACCTCCCCGGGTCTTGAAGACTCCCTCTTGCAAAATAAATGCATGGGTTCCTACGTTCCCTCCTTCCTGGGTTGGTCCTTTTTTCAATTCCCTGGTACCGGAGGCTTTTGATTTTAATAATCTCCTTTCCCTTCGTATCGGGAAAGACCAGGAGTGTGGAAAGCCCCCTCTACCCCATCGTGGCCAGATTTAAGATGGACCCCCCTTCTAATCCTTCTCAGTTTCCCCCCTTTCCATCTACCCCCTCTGTCCCTGGTCCTATAAATATGTTTCAGTCACATTGCCCTTTGCCTGTTCCTCCTTTCTTCCCCCCCTCCTTTGGTCTGCACGCGTCCCGGGCACGTCTTGGCCATTCCTCTCTTTTTGTAAGAAACGGCCAATTCCTCCTCTCTCCTTTGAGTTAGTAGGTGAGCAGGCCAGCATGGTGTTTCCAGTTTTTTTTCCCCCTCCCCCTTACCTTCCTTCTTCCACTCAAGGCATAGTTCTTTGTTTTCACCAGCTTTTCTTCGGGCTGCAATATTTTTTCAATAGACGACCCCGACCGGCCCTCTCTCATTTTTTTTCCAAACGCCCCCGGTAGGCTAAAGGGAGACACCCCCCATTCACTTCGATTGGCCCACCTTTTTGTCCCCCGTTCCTTTTCTTCCATAGCCCCCTGCATCAGGAAGCAGTACATGTGTATGAACCCCCCCCCTTCTTTCGTTTATCTTAAAGCACTCTTCCCTGGTAGACTTAGGTCTGTGGATCCGAGGCTAGGAGGGATAAGGGACCCCCCCCCCCCTTGTCCCTCTTCGAAAACCTTTATTGTGACGTTCGCAAGCAGGCCCCCGTTCTTCGACCCCCTCCTCCCTTCCTCTCTTTCTTCTCCTCCCGTGTTTTTTGTGATCTCTATTGAAGGTATAGTCGTGCAGTCTTCTTGTCTCTTACCTTTCTCCGTGCAGCCTTAGGATACTGCCGATGGAACGTAGAACCCAGTCCTTTATTAGGGATTCCCCCAAGGCGGCTGACCAGATTGAAATCCCGTTCTTTGGCTACGCCCTCTTAAGTTTTTCATACCTTTATCTATTGCAAGTCATAATGGGCGATGGACAGGCCCCACTCTTTTTGCCCAAGTTTGGATTTCCCCCCTGGTAAAATGTGGGTTTTCCCCCCTCTCCCTTCGGTTCCAAACGTATCCGGACCCTTTCCCCCCCTTTTTACAGAGTTCTGATGAGAAATCGGGAAAATTATTGTCCCGTCCGCCCGTGTGTGTTTTGAATACCTTCCAGTCGGGGCGTTGCCCCCCCCCCCTTTAAGTTTTCTTTTCCTTCCCGTTTTCCCTCTGTTAGAAAAATCCGTCTGACTCTTCTTGTTATTTCCCCACCGCTTTTCTCGCCTGGGTTCCTCCGTGCCCGGGGACGCCTTCCCCAACCCACTCTTTAAAAATCAGTTTTGAATTGCAGGGTTGGTAGGAAAACCTGATTCTTTTTTTTCCTCTTTTGAGTTCTTTGGACGCACCCCGGCAGCCCTCTTCTCTTTTTTCAGTCCTTTCCCGATATTAAGAAGGGACCAACTCCCTCCAGGTATGCATCCTCCTTGATGCCCCCACCTAAAGCTCCGGTACCTCCTTTTTTTCCTTTTTTTCCTCCCCCCTGTTTCCCCTTCTGGTCCCCATGAGGACCCCTATTCCATTCTTTCTTTTCCTCTCCACCTTTCTTTTTCAACGTTTCGTTACGGACGTCATCTTCCGTCCTTTCGGCTCAGTTTCACCAGTTGAATTTTTGTAATAAGGCCCCCCCCCCCTTTTCCTTCGACTTCTGGTCAAATATTTTTACTTTTACCAGATGGGAGGCTCCTCTGCGTCCCTTCTCCTGTTTATGTCGCGAGAAAGCAGCGGGGATTGACTTCGATCTCAGCATTGGACCCTGTAAAGGAATGGCCTTACCCCCCCTATTTTCTTAAAGTTTTCCCTTTCTTCATATGGACTACTTTACTCTTCATCCTTTCTTGCATTAGAGCCTCTTTTTTCCTGAAAATGATAAGGCTTTACCGTCTTGAAAAGTCCCATCTCTTTCTCTGTTCTTCTTCTAGTCTGTCTGGACGTCCTTTGCCTTTCCGCAAACTCTTCTAGTGCCTCTTAGGTCTTTTTTCTCCCACCTGGTTCCTATGACGTGATGTATTCCTTCTCCTATTAATGTCCACACGGGGTCTCCCCCTTCCTCTGAAGGCGGCCTTTTCCCCCGAACAGGGCCGCTTCCCCCCCTTGGCCTCCCACGGTCCCCCCCCCTAAAAAACCCCCCCCCTTTCTTTTGGACTTCCAGGCTAGTGCCCTTATTCCCTCCTTTTGGATAACTACTTTCACTAGAGAGCTCCCGGTCGTTCCTTTTTTTCGCTGTTTCCCTCTCCCTCAGTGAAGATAGTGACTCCCTTCCTCTCGAGTTCCTCTGACAGCCCCTTGAATCCCCCCGTTTCGACTTCCTTCCCCTGAGCTCCTTCACTCTTCCGGTAAATACGTTTCTCAGGAGGAGGATTCTCCCCCTTCTGAAAAAACCCCTAGGCATTCCCGGACGTTGTTACACTTTTCGATATAAAGGCCTGCTAGCAACCTTTCCCCCACGTAACTCATCTTTCAGTGGCCCTCTCTCCCTCTAGCCGCAAGCTCTACCTCCTCATCTTCCGAATGTCCAAAGGAGGGTAAACTTCTTGAAGCCGCGCCACTTAGAAATGACCGTCCCTATCCTAGCCCCCTTCTTGTTCGCGCAAACACCGCCCCCACGTCACTTCTATCCCTCTTTTTTTTCCTTCTTAGACGAAAGCTGCTATGTTCTTTTTTTGATTCCCATCTAGCACCGCCTTTGCCGCCGTTCTCCTAAGTTCCTTGACGAGTCTTAACTCCGACATTACTTTTCTTCCTTTGCCATATAACTCGACCTTTGGGTTTTCGACTCCGGTGTACGTAGACCTTTCCCCATCAGTCAAGATTCTTTCCACTTCATTTTCCCGCCAAGGCCCTACTTCAAGAGTGTCGACTTCGGAGTTGCTTGGGTCAGGACTTGGACACCCTTCATGCCCTCTAACTGACCCCCGAAAATTCCTTTAGACAAGGGTTCTCCCCCTGACTTCCAACACTCTACTGTTTCTCCCGCTTCCCCTAACAGTTCACTTTCCTCCTTCCACAGATCGTAGCCATTTGAGTTCTACGAAGGGTCTTTTTTTTAGGCTTCCCCCCAACCCTGGAGAACCTGGATTTGCGATTTCTCCTTTCTGAAGTTTCACCCCAAAGCCGTTAAAAAGTGTTTTGCCCTTTTTCATAGAGGGTTTTTTCCCTTCAGTCCGGAGTCACTTCCCCTTAATCCCACCCACATGTAACCTGGCACTCCCCCCCTTGCCACCTTTTTCCCGATACCCCGGAGGAAACTGAGTCGCTTGAGGCCCTTAGGACCCGTTTTCCCTTTAAGTTCCCCTTTTCTCCACCCACCGGTTTTCCTTGGTCCTCGTGTAGTATTATACCCGAAGAAATCGCTGTCTCTTCCCTTGCCTGCCTTTCTCACATGGCCCCTTTTGTCACCTCTTTGTCTTCATTCAGACCCAGAAAGGTTTCCGTCCTCTCCCCCTGTAGAACATCAACACTCCGCCCTCCACGACGAAGTACGACGTTTTCCCCCGCGTTTTTTCCAAGAGCTTTCTCGCCGTGACAAAGCCCCTTCCCCCTCCCCGTGTCGCCAAAGGCTTCTTACATTCCAAAACCTCCAACCCCCTAAAAGAAAACCCCCCTTCAACCTCCTCCACCCGCTCTACGCCCCCCCCCAACTACGGAATCCCCATCTACCTTCATCGGGTATTTAGAATACCTAAGATGACTGAAAGAGAGTTCCCCCCCGTGGCCCTCTCAACGTTTTTTAATATCTCTATTTTCCCCCTACTCCCCCGTGTTTTTTGATCTTCTTCAACCCAAGTGCTAACACTAATAGATAAGATGTACGTTTTCCTAGCTTTTTTATAGCCAACCGAAGCCCCTTCTTATTCTATTTAGCTCGAAGTAGATTATGGATTGGGAGAGTGGGCACTGGGATTTAGTTTCTTTTTTTGAGGCGCCCCGTTTTCCAGTTCTTTCTTCCCTAGAGAAGTTGTTCGCCTTTCCCTCCCTTAGGTTTTTCGTAAGAGGCGTTACTTTTTCCTGCCTGAGCAGCTACTTTTAGTCTTGAGGATGGCGGGCCCCCTTTATTTCCTCTCCCTCTTAGTTTAGGGAAGTTTTTCTTCAATGTTTTTTTGTTTTGTAGGATTCCCGCCCCTTCTGTGTTTAGGACATGTAGCTCTTTCCTCCCGTTTTTGCGCCGAAAGGAGTCTTTTATTTCGCTAGGTACTTCTAAGTACCTTTTTAAAGCGATTTGGGTTACACTTGTCGTACCCCAGTACAGAACAAGTGCCCCTACTCACTTTAAATTCGTGTCCAAGTGGATGAAGTTTTTTTTGATTCCGTAGGAGATTTTCTTTTCTTACTTGACTTCGTAGGGCTGTTCTCTGACCTCCGCTACAGTAGCTTAAAGTGTTCACCCTTACCCCCTGTTTGTAACTTTTCCCTTTTTTGGCCCTCTTTCAAATTCCACCCTAGAGTCTGTACCTTGGGTTCCTTTTTACGAGATCCTCTCCTTTTTCCTAACTTCTTAGCTTATTCTCCCTTTTATGGTATCTGGAATACTCTTCTTGGTTTCCTCGCCCCCCCCCCACTTCTGTTTCTCCTTCTCATCCAATGGTAGGCTTTTAGACTCAGTCGTTTCCCACTTTTTCACTTCCTTGTTGTCCCAAGAGGTGCTCCTTCCCCGTATCCCTACTTAGTTTGTTCTGGTTTTCGGGCTTCATTCGTCTCCCGAACCATTTTTTTCTCTGACTTCCTCCGTGGTTTTCCCCCAGTTCTTAAAAACCGGATCCCCTCTTTCTCTTTTCGCTCTTTCCCAGGTTTTGACCTCCCTATATTTCTCCCGTGCCCTACAGGACGTGTTAGTTATTTTGAATATTAAACACTCAAAGAAATCTCCCTCGCCTTCACCCTCAGAGCCCCTTCCTCTTTCCCATGTTGGTGTAAGCTCATTGCTCCCCCCCCCCGGGATGCCTTAGTTCTGGAATTTTCTGGACCCTCTGGCGTAAGAAAAAACGGTTTACCCAGCTGGTCCAATGATGAGTGACTTTTCCGGAGACGAGGACTTTTACTCCCTCCTTCCGACTACTCTTTTCTTTTTTAACGGATGTCCTTACGATCCAGCTTCTTGTGTGGACTAGTTTTTCGTTCACTAGGTGGAGAGTATCAGGTTTCCCCTCTTAGTATGATATCTACTCCTTTTTTTTGTTTCCCGAAGGGGTTCCCCCCCTCAACCTCCAATCTCTTCTTTTTATAGGGTTTGTCTTGAAGTGCCTTGTGGAAGACACATTTCTGAATTTGTATTCCGGGAAGCAGTGGCCCTTTCTTTTCTTTCTTCAGATCCCTCTGATGCCATGAACTTTAGTACCCCTTTAGCCAGCCCAAGTAGCCGGCCCGGTTCAGTATAGTTAACCCCCCCCCAGATCTCGTTAACCAAGAAGTATTCAGCCTTCTTTCCTCCCCCACTGGGACGGCAGGGTTTGCTTTCCTCTCAATACTGGCCCTTTTTTTCCAGGGAAAGCACTTTCCTCTCGGGTCCTCCCCCCCTCTTGGTCAGGAAGCAGACCCGACTTTCCCAGTTCACTTCAACCTTTTTTTTAGGGATGAAAGACCACTCTCTAATTCCCCTGTGACTTTTGAGCACCGTTCCCGTTCAGTCCCGACGAGGATCTCTTGCTCGATTTCCCTTAAGTTCCTCTTCTCCCCATTCTAGCTTCAATTCCCCCCTTGCTGCCTGATTTATATGTCTCGACTCCTTTTTAAAATTTTACCTTTGCAAGGATTCTTGCTCCCTCTCCCTCCCCCGTTTTTCTCAACTCCAGGGCCACGACTGCCCTTCCGGCCTTGGACAAGCTACGGGACCTCCCTCTCCCGTGCCGAGTCCCCTTTGGCTTTCCTCTACTTCTCCCTAGAGCCCAGATACCAGACCCCCCCTTCCCCTACCCTCTTTTCACTTCCACGGTGCCCGGTCCGTCCCCCCCTCCCCCCCAGTCCCTCGTATTGAAGAGCTCCTTTCCCCCCTTCCGCTTCTTTTTGAAGATCCCCCGGCCGCAGGAGGGGGTCCCTCCCTTGGTACCTTACCAGTTCACGTCAAGAAGTAAAGGAGCTTGTCATAAAGTTTCCGTGGTCCACTTTTTCCTGGGACCGTACAGTACATTGTGTTCTTCTTTATTGGAACCTTTTCCTTCTCGTGGTTGATTTTCATCAATTTCTTTAGTACTACCGCCAAGACAGCTATGCCATTCTTTTGCACTCTTCCCACGATCGTTTCCTCTTTGGTCCTAGGGCAAAAAGTTAGCTCCTCCGTGCTCAGTTCCCACCCCGCCTATTTTCCTTCAGTACCTTTTTTTTTTCAAGGCTACTTTAAGATTTCTTTCCCAATTGGGGTCTGGACCAGAGTACCTTGCACGGAATCCCCTCCTCTCTTCCGATGTGGGTTTGCCAACCTTCGGCCAGGGCGCGCTCTTACTTTTTTAGACCAACTCTTTGTGTAGTCCCCCTTTCCACCTTGTGGTAAAGTCCTTTTCCCCTACCCCCGGCCTTTGCATTCCCCTCTTGACCCACCTTTCCCGTTAGTAGTACGCGGACAAGACTCTTCTCTCCCTCTTTTTTTCGCAACGAACCTTCCCCCCCTCTTCCCTTTTTGGACCACGACGGTCGGAGAAACCTTGAAACCCCTCCCGGTCTCCTTTTTTCCCCCCAACTTGGAGAAAAAGCCCTTTGTAACCTTTCTTGTCCCCCCACGCGTCCCGGCATCAGCTCCTCCTATGAACACACCACCCCTTTTTGGTGTTCTTGAGTCTCCACCTCGGCCGACGGAAACTTCTTTTTCTTTCTACCGATTCCCGAGGGAGGGACATTTCCCATCTCCATCTATCCCGCCCCCCCTCTTCACACCTCCGAAATGCGGCAAGAAGCCTCACCCCCTTCCTTCATACCCTTTTTTTTTTTCTCTCATCTTATAGTAGTGACTATTCCGGCGACCCCCGTTTAGCCCTCTTCCCGAATGGCCCTTCCCTCCTTAAGAAGATTCCCCCCAAACCCCCTTAAGTGAACTTTTCTCCGGAGTTTATTTCCTCCACACAAGCCTTCCCTTTGAACCTCCTTCCTTTTTAAGGTCTTGGGAGATGGAAAGCCATTTCCCGCTTTTTCCCATTTGTTGTTCCCACCAGGTCACAGTGACAGGGGTGGCTCAGAAGACCTCCTTCCCCCCAACCCCCTTTCCTTCTGTAGATCTGAAAACAGATGAGAAGATCTCCAACTTTTCTGTCCTTGACCCCTCCCTCCGAGATGACTTTCACAATTCCCCTTTGGGAAACCCCACCCCCCCCCCCCCCCAAAAAACACCCCCCCCCCCCCCCCCCCCCCCCCCCCACCCCCCAGGCAGTTACCCACCCACCCATTTCTTCCCTTGTCTTCCCCGATTTTTCAAGGTTTTCGAGTAGACTTTCAACTATTTTTTTCCGTACACCCACAGCGCGAGCCCTGTGGAATAACTCAGGTACGCTTCCCCCCCCATCTTTGGAACAGGTAAGGATCCGTTTTCCGGTTCCCTTTTCCGGCAACATCTCTCTTTACGAACCTCTCCTGTGGGGGAGATGGCGCCCCTAGGTCTTTTCGGTTTTTTCAACGAGTACCCGGCAACCGATAGTTTTAGAGGGCCAATCTCCAATTTTTCTCGGTTCAATCGCTTGCTTTCCCCCTACCTTCTCCCCGCTTCCCCTCCCCTTTTTTTCCCCCTGAGCCCAAAAACATGGACGGAGGTTTTCCCTCTTTCCAGCCGCCTGGATGTTCCAACCGGTACAGTCCTTAGTAAAACTATTCTTCCCCCTAGCCCCCAGACGGGCTTTACCCTCCTCCTTCCCTCCGAACCTTTTATCATTCATTTAGCTCAGAAATTCCCCTCCGACCTTCTTACCCATCCAAGCTTACAAGCTGTTGGTGGCTGGATTTCCTTCTCCTCCCTGTTTTCTCCTCGGAAACGCCGCAGGTACTTTCCCTGCTCTCTTTTTTTACCGACCTCGAATGGAACCGCCTTCCGGCGTTTTCGGCGGGAGCGTCCTATTTTCTTATCCGGCCCTAAGCCTCGTCATTTAAGGGATTATGATCCCGTCAGCTGCCTCCCCTTAGCATCCCTGCTTTAAAGGAGTTGACTCCCTGGGGCACTTGTGTGAAACACCCGTCTACGATACATAGTGCACGAGCGGCCAGCGGCTGGACCGTTTCCATCTCCTGTATCCCAACGTTACGGTGAGCTTCCCTGCTTTCCTCTCTACTCCCCTTTTTCATCCCAACCTGTTCCCCCATCTGCTTCATGTATGTCGACATGAACCAAACATCTTTTCTCACTGGCGCTGACCGGGACGGCGGACAACCCTTTTTCCCCCGGTCGATTTCGAGAATTAAAACCTCCCCCCCCCTTTTTCCTTTTTTTTGGAGTCAAGGATCTTTTAATTTCCACCCTGGAGCTCAGTGTCGGTAAAGAGAACTTCCCCCCCTTCCCTAAATTTGAGCGGCCTTGCGACCTTTGAGTCCTTTTTTCTCTAGAGGCAGAAGATGGCCCTGTCATGCTTTCTTAGCCCCCCTTGGGAACACAGGGAACACTGCCCCTCGTTCTTCCGCCCGCACGGAATCGAGGCCCCCCCTCTCACCCCTCTTCAGATAATTGGAGACTTCCCCCACGACAAAACACACCTAGAGGCTCTTCCTCTTAGTTTCAAAAGGCCTCTCTTCCCTGTAGCAAGAAAAATTAGCCACACCTTGAGGAATGGACAGACCTCAGTTGTAAGTCCCCCTATTTCAGAAAAGAATTCTTTCAAAGTACTCCTCCACTCAATCTGCAATTGGCCCTACCTTGTTAGCGTTGAGAAGACCCCACGTCGACTCCCAGGAAGGCCAGAATTCCCGCCTTCTGTTGTTTTTTTGTTTTCCTGGTCAGAGCCCCCCTCCCAACCCCGAGTCACCCCTGTCTTTCCTCTATATCCTTCACTGAGAGTCTATTCTTTTCTTAGCCCAGCCCCTGCCGAGTCACGGGACTTTTTTTCTCCTTGAAGAAGTGGAAGGACGATTTATTTCCCACTCCCTTGTCCCCTTTCCTCCCCGACTTTCTATAAATAGACCACGGTTTTCAATACCTCGTGTGCGTAAAAGTCTAGACAGAGAGAACAGAGTTCCTTCTAAGTCGAGAAATCCTGCCCCCGCCACGAAGAGGCTTACTTCGCTTGATTACAGCATATTATAAATCTTTGAAGATCAAGCCTTACTCCAGAGTAGCAACTCCCTAAGTTCCTTTCGGATCACAAAACCTCATGGCGCAGATACCACCTTAAATTCCTTTCGAAATCTCTGAATTTTGTCAATTTCCCTATTGCTCGGTCTCCGCTTCATCCCTCGAACTTCGTGCAGTCTTTCCTACCCTTTCTTCCCTTCAAAACCAAACCAACAGTGTCAGGGGCACTGGCATTTCCTTCCCCCGAATTAACAAGAAGTTCCCCCTCCCCCCACTTTTCCCTTCATTCCGAAAGTTCCCCCCATCCTGGCCGTCCGAAGCGGTCCACCGTTTTTTACTTCGTTAGACCCTTGTTCGTTGCCCAAGTTTCCCAAGGAACTAACCTTTTTCCTTCTTTTCCCTACACGCAGACCATCGCTGTTCTTCGCGACCGAGAAGCTCTACTCTTTCCTTTTCAACCCATAATGGGGAGGCATCCCTCCCCCCCGCCTTTTATACCCCAAACACATCCCTCCCCTCCCCTTAGCCCTAAAAGAATCACTCAGTTTCCTCTCTCAGAATGCAGTTTTCTTTACCCTTTCCCACTCTCTTATCCCCTCCTCCGATGCAAGAACGTCGCTTGGCTTTTTTCCTCCCACCCATCTCTCCCAATACACAAGGATAACAACCCGACACGCCCCCCCCCCTTACCAAACGCTGCGGCACGCGTCCTCCCCACCCCTCCCCCTCTCCCCTTCACGTCCCCTCCCCTTCTGAGATTTCCGGGCGACAACAACCCCCTTCAAGTTAATCCTCTCTGACACCTTGCGTCGTGGTTGAAAGTGGGA
>Ga0179593_1452932_pt1 | contig 15364 bp, 18 predicted proteins | sample CZODoug2_1_08_16_FD_185931 | JGI IMG/M metagenome (GOLD analysis project Ga0179593, IMG submission 185931) | Vadose zone soil fungal communities from Angelo Coast Range Reserve, California, USA - CZODoug2_1_08_16fungal (PacBio error correction) | ecosystem: Environmental > Terrestrial > Soil >... | reverse complement strand
CCACAAGCGTACCCGCCAAAGTCCAGATGCTTACCTACTAGCGGCAGACGGTTAGATGACCCTTCATTTTTCTATTCTATTTTTCTTTCGCCCTTAGTTCTGACCTCCTACCGGCTTTAGGACGACGGTTCCCTTCGTGACGGTACGTCCCTTGCTTCTCCCCGCTTTAACAAGCATGAGAATTTGGGCTTTTAAGAGTCTCCCTCCCGTAGACTTTTCCCCCTGCGGTTATGAGGCCTAGTTCCGCTTCTTTCCCTTGACGCCATCTCTAATTGTGGCAGTTTTTATTTTTTTGAGTTCTCTCTTTCTTCTTTTTCTTGCTCTGGATTCATTAGTGCGAACCGGAGTGTATAAGACGATGCTTTCAGTTTAATTTGCTGTTTCCTGGAGTCAGTTTTCGTGTCACGGGTGCCTTGTCCCTGCCTTTTCTCTGTTCTTTCGTTTTTCGAGCAACAGCATTTTGAGCTCCCTTTTTCCCCCCCGGAGTACTTCCCTCTCCCCTTTCCTTGTCTGAAGGAGTGTCTCCTAGGGCGGCTTTACTTTTCGCTAAGTCGTCGTTGCCAAGACTCATCCACGCCGATTTCTTTTCTCTATCTTTCTCTTCTTTTTACCCAATTCCTTGCGGAGGGTCTTTTTTTACCGCCCTTTTCCGCCTTTCAAGATCATGCTTAACGAGCGAGGTTTTCTGCATTTGAGCTCCCGCTCGTCCCTACCTGGTCCCGCGTCTTTCCCCCCCCCTTTTCCCCAAAATTTTATTTTATCTCCCCTTTGCATCCACTCCTCCGGTTTCCCCCTCTTCTTCAGATTTCCTCTAGTTTTCCGACTTTTTTCTCCTCTCACCAGATTTGGAGCGCGTCTTGTAGGAAGCCTCGATGAGAATGGAGCGGTTCCCCCCCCTTTCCGGTTATACCGGGGGTGAAAAGGTTGTTCGAAGCACTTTCCCTAAGCCCCTCCTTCCCTTCCTTCGGTCAGGCTATTCTTCATTTTTTTGCTGTAATTCCTTAGGTCTCTCCTTCCCCCTTGGTCTCCGGTTTTAAAGCGTTCCATCGTCCCCCCCAATTTCGAGGGCCTCGCAACGAGACGGAGAGGCGCTCGCCTATCCCTTGTTTGAATGAGTCCCCTTTCGCTGAGCGCCCGAAGTGCCGTCTTGTTGATGCTTTCTTCCCCCTCCCCTTGGAGCCCGGAAAGTGATACGACCCCTTTCTCTGTTTTACTTCTCCTTCCGAGATTTAACGGAACTTCCTCCTAGTTCTTTGGCTTTAGGGGAACCCCTGTTCCTCTTTTACCGAAAGTCAAAAGATCTCTCACTCCCCTGGCACTTCAAAGTCCCATAACCTTTATCTCCCCCTCCTTCTAAATCTTCTTCTTTGGAGGAGCACGATTCTGATAGGCGGTCTTTTTAGACAGTTTTTCCCAACTCCCCCAAACCCTGTCTTTGATGGGTTTTTTCCCCACCACGTTTAAATGCATGTTCTACTCCCCCCTCTTTTGCGAGAAGACCTACAGTAAATTCCCAATACTCCCTGAAGCCCGCAGAGCCCCGGCCGCGAGCTGCGGTCGACTTTTTTTTTGTCTCAGGCGACGTTTTGACATTATCCTCTACCCCGATATTTTTTCGGTGATCTCATCTTTTAAATTCCTCTTTTTTTCTTTTATGATGATCGCCCCCTTTCCCGAGAGTTAGGCTACTTAAAGTTCTTTTCGAAAGAGCCTTTCTTCCCCCCCCCCGGGCCCCCCTGATAGGAGTGTGTTTTTGTAGAATGCAACGTCGTATGGACCTTTCTGACGTGTTCTTAGATTCTGATTTACGACGTATGGGCCGTCTCGACCCGGGATTCAATCCGATCTCTCCTTTTTTCAGTATTTGTGACCACGGCTTCCTTCAAACGACTGCTCCCTGCTCTTTGATAAGAATGCATTGCGAGGCCCCACCTTTTGATGGTTTTAGAGCTCTTGATGATTTCTTGTTGCTTCGTGCTTTCTTCTTTTTCTTTTTTATTTTCTTGCGTACGGAGCTTCTGGAGCAACCGACCGGCACTCTACCAGTCAAGTGTCGACTTTCGTCCTCTGCCCGCTTCCTTACCGCAAAGTTTTCTCGGAGTACCCCCCTTTTCTTTTCAAGCAACTTCTGAATCCACGATAAACCTTATCCGTTCGGATTTCTGGTGTCATTATGATTTTCCCGCGAGTCCCTCCTTTCTTCTAGCATCCTAATCGGATCGTGACAGATTTTTTTCATTGTTTGTTTCCCCCTCTCCTTTTCCTTTTCCCCAGATGGGACTTCGTACAAGTTTTTTTCCGAGTACTCCTATATCCGCCACACCTTTCCTTTGACATGGACCCTTGTGCCCTATCTTCTTCCCTTAGTGGATGCTTCCCCTTTTTTTTCGACTGCGGTTTTCCTCCTTCTCACGGATCCTTTCCTCTATTTTTTCAGGAATAAGGAGGTCCGCGCTCCAGGGAGCGGCCTTTTTACCAACTTTCTCCTCACGTTTCTCGCGAAACCCGGGATGAGGGCTGCGTTCCTTCTCCTACTGGTGTCCCCGGACCCCTATCGTGAACCCTCTTCCGCACCATCAGTTCTCCTAAGTTGGTCTCTGCTTTTTTTCCCTGTCAGGCTCTGCATCCTTTTTTGAGGTTGGGCCTTCGCAGCGTCTTTGCTCAACGACGACCCGACCCACCTTCTTTTTTTTTTCTCAACTCTCTCGATTTCCAAGACCTCGGCTTCAGTTTTTCTCGTTTTTTAGTCGTCCTTTTACTCCTCCTTTCTCAGACGACAGCCGGGGCTTTGTGCAGACTTTCAGGCCTTCCCATGCCCTCCCTTCGTCCAGCTTTGGGATTCTTCCCTCTTTTTGGCTCCCTGAGTCCCCGATTTTCTCTTCACGGCCTACTTTTTCTTTTTTTTTCGACGGGCTTCCGCTTTCCCCCCCAACTTTCCCTGAGCGTCCTGCATCGAGGGCGTTGCGATGTGCCCTGAGTTTTCCTTTTTCCGCCCCTTTACAGGGCCCCGACCCCCTTCCCCTACTGGCGCAAACTCTCCCTCCCTGACTGCCATGTGCACAACTCGGTTTCGAGGTAAGCCTCTTTTTTACCGCATTTCGACCCCTGGACCCTCCATGCTCTTACCACGGTATACTTAGGGAGATCCTCTCCTCCCCCCCCCCCCCAAGGTCCATTTCCTGTTGGGCCTCTTTTTTGCGTAAGTCCCGAGTTCTTTCCTTCCCCCCCCCCTAGATATTCTCGCAGCCTCCCTACGGACGATGCCCCCGGTCCTCGGCTCGGACGTTCCGGTTTTTTCCTCAGCACGATTTCGGTGGAGCCTCATGTTTTTTCGTTATGCCCCGATTCTTCTCTTTTCTCCTCCCCCCCTTTTTTTTTTAGAGATACTTCTCCCCGGAAAAAACACGTATCACGGCAGTCCTTATTAACCCATCGCATTCAAGTAGACTTTCCCGCCCCATTTCCTTCCCACGATTCTTAGCCTAGTTTTTTCTTTTTTGATATCAGTCTCTACCTCTCCCTCTTTGAGCCCTTCCCTTTTTGTACGGAACGGCGGAGCAGCCGACGCTCCCCCGGCCTTCTCATTTTTTCGGCCCCTGAAGTTCACGCCCTCTCGGCCTGGAGGTAAGTCGTGATCCCGACGCTTTCCATAATTGCGTTTCTTTTCCTTTTTTTAGGCCTGAATAGTGTCGTTTTCCCCCATTCTATTTAGATTTTGTCGTGAGGATGGTTGGTCGTTCCCCCCTTTTCTTGCTAATTTCTTCCCGGCCCCTTTCCCTCCTTCCCTCAAAAAATTGCGTGAAGACGACCGCCATATTACGTACGAGGCCTATCTGTCCCTCGGCTGCGCACTCGTTTTTAAAAGGAAGTTGAGTGCGAGATACTTTCAAACGCTTCCTGGCTCCTCTTTTCTTGAGTCAGGCAGTGATCAGAAGCTATTAAAGTTCGTGCCTTTCCGGGCCTCCGCGATTTTCGTTGTCTTAACTTACTCCCTCCCTACCAGAAATTTTCTTCCCCGAGGGATTGGAGAACCCTTCTGTTTTTTTCTCCCAACTCATTAGAGGAGCTTGTAGCAGTTGCCATATTGACGCTGTCCCGCCCTTCTCCTGCTAACTAGCTGGCCCCTGACCTATCCTTCGGAACACTTGGTAGTACGACATGGTAGACTTTTTTCCCTCCGTTTTCCGGTTAGCAAACTGTAGGAGGTCCCCCCTCCATTCCCGCTAGGTTTGCAGAGACGTTTTCGCTCCTTCGGTTCGCCTTTTTCTTCTCCCCCAGCATGCACTGGAGTTCTTCGTCGTTTTCTAGGAATGATCTCTTCCTTCTTTTCTCGTAGAGTTTCAAATGACCCTTGCAATATTAGCACGCTCTTCTTTTCCATGCAGATATCATTTTTTTTTTCCGGTGGTGGACTTTTTTTTTTTTTTTTTCTCTCTTCTGAGTCTCGTTTTCCCCAGTTGTCGACGGTTCCCGTCTCCCCCAAGAGTATCTTCAGCCCCCTGTTTATGGAACTCTCACGAGGGATATGAGATAGTGATGAGACGATCCTCTTCCTGGAGTAGCCCCCCTTTTGTCCTCTTAATCACGTTCTATTTTTCAGGCCTGACCTTTTTTTCCCTGCCGACGTGGTTTCTCTGTGAGTCTTTTTTTCCTCTCCTTCCTCATATCCCTGTGCAATGTTTCCTCCGTGATGGTGGTCTTTCCAACCATTTCCTCTTCGACGCCTCCCGAATCGACCCACCGCTCTCTGCCTCCCCTGTTCGGACCTCCTCCCTCGCGCAGCTCTCAGTTCCCTGAACCCAAGGACCTGGGGTCTTGCCTCTACGAGCATTCTGTGAGAGGAGCTGATATTCCCTTTTCTTCCTTGTCGCCCGTGGTTCTTTCCAGTAACGCTTCGTTTTTTGAGGATTACACCAACCTTCTTCGGGCAGGACAGCTCCTTACTCCCGGCATGGTCCCTAGCCCTCTCCCTCTCCACTGTTCTCCCCCGACGTGAAGCAGAGAACAAACGGCGCCGATGCGTCTGCTGTTTCAGGTTAGACTGACTCTTCCTTTTTTCTTCTCATCCCTCGATGTCGGTTCCCCTTACTCGAAATCTTGGGTTTTTTTCTCTCTCGAATCAGCTAGAAGCGGACGTCCTGAGCCTTCTCTGCCTGATTTTTCCACCTTAAAGAATTCCCTTCTTCGTTTCCTTTGCGTGTGCCGACCCCATTCCGTTTTCTTTCAGGTAATTTAGGTTCGTCGTACCCGTTTCCCCCAGTCCTTTGTGTCGACCGTCTTTTACTCAGCTCGTGTGTCCCAATACGATCAGGTCCTTATTTGTACCCTTTCACCCGTCATTTAAATCCGATCAGATCGTTCTCTCTGAACCTGTCCGAGGTCTCTCCTTTCCCCCCTGGTTTTTTTACTGCGAGCGAATTCGTCCTATGTTTTGCTTTTTGATTAGCTGATCTTTTTCATGCATATTTCTGGTAGGAATCGGGCACCAATTCTCACAGACCCCTCCCCCCTCACCCATTACAGTGACGATTCCTTTTCGTGCTATAGACCCCTTACCTCCGTGATAGGAGGACCCAGTCTTCTGTCTCCCCCCCCAGGCTTCGGAATACCTTCCCTTCATGTGACGTACTTCCCTTTTCTGATCAGGCCTATTTTCTTTATTTAGATTGATATGCTATCTAATTACGCAGTTTCTCCCGATTTTTTGAAGCTCGTTTTTCCCTCCTTTCAGGTTTACCGTCGCCAACATGTGTCAGACTCCTCCCCCCGTTTTTGACATATACCAACACCCACTTCCTTCTAAATTGATTTATGTACTTCGAGTCGTCGGAAAAGGTTGATACTCTTCCTCTTGAATATCTTTCGCTCATTCCTGCGTCTAAGGCGCTTTCGTCTTCGGGACGACCGACCCCTTTTACAGCGTGTCCCCCTTCCCTATCACCCCTAGATTTGAGAAACGGAGTTTCGTGTTTTCGGAAGCCGCCCCTTTTTGTTCCCCTGAAAATACGACCCCTTTTATGTTCCTCAACCATTTCCCTTCTCCTGCCGTGGGAGATTTTCTTCTCCCCATGTACCAGTCCTTTTTCCTAGTCTTCCGGTGTGAACGCGCAGAGGGAGGTAACCCCCCGTACGCCTTTCCATATGTTGACTTCCTAGTTCTGCCCAATGCCCTCGTTTAAGTTTCCAGTTTTCTTTTTTTTACGGGAACTTGTTTCCTTTTTGATAAGCGATTCCTCCCCCTCTTTGAACAATCCGCAGGCCTTACAGCCTTCTTCTTTCTGCCCCCGCTGGCTTTTCACTGGTCTACGACAATCATGTCGTCACTCTTCCCCTTCCGTCTCCACTGCCCCGTCTTGCGCTTCCTCATTTTTATTCGATTCATTCTTTTGACCTTTCTAGGGAGGTTAAACTGCCTTTTTCTCCGTAGAACTCGGATCTAACATTGTCCCCCCTCCCCTTCTCACGCCCTGAGTCCTTTCCCCCTCCTTGCACACCCCCCTTTAGGCCTTTCATTCACTGAGACCCCCCCTTTCCCCCTCTTATTTCACTCTTCAATTTTCCTTAAGCACAGGACCAGGTAGATTTTTTTTCTCCCCACAACTTCTCCCTTCCTTTTTGTTTCGCCGACGTTTCACGCTGTAGGACTTTCTCCCTGCCCTTATAGTATTCTCGGGCACTAGGCTATTCCCTTCTCCTCCCAGTTCTTCTCTCCGGCGGAGGAGGTTAAATCTGCAGGTTTCTTATCCCGATTTTTTTTTATTTCTTTATCTCTCCCCTCTTTTTGTTTGTTTCTGAGTATCTATCTTTTTGCTAAACTCCCACCACATTCTGTTGTTATCACCTGTCAGTCCTTGTCTCTTCCCTTCAGAAGTATCGCCGGTATTCACTTGATTCGTCTCCTGTCGGGTTAGGGTCTGATCTCCCTTTTCTACGGTGCGCGGTTCAGCCCTTTCTTTACGCGGCGCCCATTTTCCCCTCCCCCCAACGTATTGAGCGTTTTTTGTCGCGACCTTCTCCCGTTAATTTGTCCGGTAGAAGGTAGTACGGGCCCATAGCTCCGGCTGGTCGAATTTTCTCTTGACTTATTCGAATTTTGTTCCTTTTCTTGGGCATTTCTGGAGAGGTCGATTCCTTTTTTGTTCGTCATCTTCTTCCCTTTTCGGAAATCTAATGACTTGAATAAGAAGCCCCCTATGAGTTTCTTAAGGAAGCGCCGTCCCGCGGGGTTACCTTGCTGAAGCACAATTCTTCATGTTTTCTCCTTTCTTCTCGGAAGAGTTTCTCGTGGTGTCTCCCCCCCTAGTGATCTACCCTTTTTTCCGTTAGGATGAGCACCCAGTGTCCTCCTCCCCCCTTCTTCCCAGCACCTGGCGGCTTCCTTCTTCTTCCGCCCGTCTTACTTCGTCCGTTGATCCACGACGTCGACCCTCTTATAGTTGATTGTCATCCGGAGGTGCCCATCCTTTCCCCTGGTTATTTTGTTTGTTCTCCTCTAGACTCCCTATTGTCTGCGTTCTTTTTTAATCATTCTTCTAACGAGTCCAGACTATGATGCGCCAGGTTGACCTAATTTGTCTCCCTGTTCCTCTCTTCGGGAACTTTCCCCCCTTTGATGTCTTATCCCAGACGGTTTAGCCGAGGTCGCGTAATATAGTGGTCTGAATTTTCCCCTATGCCCCAAGATCAATCTCCTTCTTCGTAGTCCGCATAGGCAGGAAGGGGGTCCCGTTCTTTCTTCACTCTCCTCGTCTTCTTACCCCGGTGGCCTTCCTCTCCTGAAAGACTTCCACCCCCCCTCTGATCCTTGTTATATGCAGTTTTGTTGATGGAGTCTCTTTTTTCTCCCTTCTGAAACCCTTTGTCCACTCCTGCCGTTTATGTCAACCCATCTTTCTAGCCTTTCTTAACGAGTCCTTAGGATTCTTATCTGCGAGATTTCCCTCTTTTCCCTTAAGCCCCGCTAAGGTTGGTAGCTGAATTATCCTTTGGTCGTCAGTAGTTTTTTCCAGTGGGTACTCCTGTGATCCCGGGGAGGTACTTTTTTCGTTGTCGCATCCTCCATTCAAGATCGCACCCGGTCCACTTTACGGTTATGTTTTGCCCAGGTTCCTTGGTCCCACGTCAGCGAACATCCCCCTCATCATTCACTTTTTTTCCTGATCCACTTTCCCCCCCCACTTCCCTCCCCTTCCTTCGCGCAGATCGCATTCTTCCCCCCTTCAAGGGGCTGGCTTCTCCTTTTGTTCTCCCGGGCCCCCGAATGAACAGGATGGCGGTCTCCGTTTTTTTCCCCTCTAGTGGCCTTTTTCCTTTCTTGACTTTTGATGATACACCCACCCTTTCTTCTCTGGCAAGGAATCGGTACAGAGACGCCGTTCTCTTTCCCTCTCCCCCTCAAGTTCCTCACTCTTGTCAGGACCAACCCCACGGCCTCTAGCTTGATTTTCTAAGTCTCTGTGCCTTGTCTCGTAGGGAAGTAGCTTTCTCTCTATGGACGTGTTTCTCTTTCCTATATTTCCCCCATCTCCTTTCCGTGTTGTGGATTGTCTCACTCACTCCGATGTTCTCTCCAGTCCATCGTGAGCATGGAGTCCTCCCCTATCAAAATTGTAACTCCCCCCCCCTGAAATTGCTCTTAGTGCATTGTATTACTATACGGTTCCAGTCGTAGTTTGACTCCGGTGTTCCTATTCAGCGTTTGTCCTCCCCTCGATATTATCTCCAGACACCTCTATTTCCTTCTGTTTCCCTTTTGTCCCTTCTCCCGTTCCTCCATACTCTTCCCCCGATCATTCTCACTCTGATAACACTGATTTTTTTTCTTACAGATCCCGGTTTATGCTCGAATTCTCCTTTGGGTGCTTTTCCTCCCTTTGATCCCGAAGCTTTTCTGCTAGTTTATTTTTTCAGAAGCGTTTTTGCAAGACGCCACATTACCTGCACAGTGACGGCTTTCGGCCCCGAGTTTCCCCCTACCCTCACGTTCTTCAAGGTTTGCGGATTTTTCCCCGGTTCCCTTTTTTTCCCCCCACCTTTTTTCTAAAGATAAACTTTTTCCTTTTTTTTCTTAGTCTCTACTGAAGATTTTCGGATGCTATTTGAGCTTCTCTCTTCCTTCCTTTTCTCTGTCCCCATTATCCCCTTTTTTCCGATCCGCGTTCTTTCTTTTGAGTTGTCCCCCCTTTCTCCCCCTTTTGACGAGCCCGCATCTCAGAACACCTTCTGTCTCCCTTTTCTAGGAATCCCTCGAGATTAGATTGGGTTTTTTCTCGAGGCCTTTGCTACCCCGAGACCGTATTCCCTCTAAGGCCCAGATTTTCCTGCCGACTCGGCATACTCCCTCTTCCTCCCCTTTCGCTGGTTCTCTCTTCTAACTATATGGGTACCCCTGCTACTGTATAAGCTCACACTTATCTGGATCCTTTCCTCCCTTTCCATTCCCCGTGCTTTTGTGAACACCGTGACCCCCAGAGAGCCCCGCGTAGTCCTACAAGGTCTGGTTTTTTTTGTTGGGAGACACTTCCCCTTTTTCAGATCCCATGAGGGACAGGTTCCGCTGCCGATCGGGTTTACGGCTCACACAGACGTCCGCCCCCCCAAAGTCCTTTCTACCTCCTGAATCTCGCTTTTCAGCTAGGGAATTTTTCTTCTCTTCTTCTGATTTTCTCACAGCAGACTCGCGGTCTCTCCCTCCTCCCCCCTAGTTGCCTGTTCCGCCGATTAGCTAGGCAATGCTTTCTTCCCTCCTCCTGCCCTGCTGGAGCTTACTCCCACCTGACTCTTCCTCTCTGAAATTCAGTGACTTACCCCTTCCTCAGATTAGTTCTGCCGCACCACCCTCTTTCCTTCTCTTCTTTATTTTTGAGTCGGAGTCCCCCCTTTCTCTTCTTTCTACCTTCGAATATAAATTTTTTTATGGACCCCCCCCCTCAACCTTTCCGACCCTCTCCCGCTAATCCACGGAAGAGTACTTCAGCTTCCCTCTCCCTCCCTCATTTATCGTGCCTCTTTCGTAGGCCCTTCCTTTACTTCCAGGACACCCCTTTTTTGGAGAATGTAGACCCCCCCCCCAAGGACCCCTCTTTTCAATCTTTCCAGGCTTGTACGTTTTCACTTTGTGTCTGACCCCCGAGTTAGTTCCCTTTTTTTATTTCTACAGGCCCGACTAGTGCTCTCCCTTGACCCGATTCTTCCTCCCTCAGGAATATAACTCTGGGTCACTCTGTTCTCCTCCTGTTTTTGATGAACGATCTTCTCCTTCCCCCTTTTTGTTGTTTTGTCTCTCTCTTTTTTTCCTCCAAGAAACCTTACGAGGTCCTTTTGGTTCCCTCTGACCTTGAATACTTCGCTCTCTACCCTCCTGGTCGATACGCGACCCTGAGTGGTTTAGGAGATCCTTCTCTCCTATCTCCCTTTTGCATAAATCATGTGGCCTTCCCGGCCCCCTGCCCCGACTCTCCCCCCCCGTGTCCATGATCTTTTCCTTCTTCTTTTTCCCTGTGAAGTGAAATGTGCGTAAGGTTTACTTTTCTGCTGAATACTGCTCCTTTTCTTCGCTAGACGCTGGACGGTGTGGTCAGTAGTGTCCATTTCTCTGAGTTGCGTGTTCGGGGTTCCGGCTTGTTTTCTCTTGTTCTCTTTCGTTTTTTCGGCAAGACCAGGTTGATCTCCGTTCCCCCCTCCGAGGCTTTCCCTTCCATAGAGACGTCTCTTGTTTTGCGGATCGCCCTTCTCTGACCGTCTTTTTTACGTGACGTTTTTCCATCTTTCTATAGTAGTTTTCTCTCCACCCCTAGTTAGACTTCCCCCTTTTTCAGGCGTGGCCTCTCCCTTTTTTTTAGACTTGTCCTCAACGGCGCCCGGTGCTTCCCTCCCCCCCGACTGCTTCAAGTTTGGAAACGGACGGACCGCCTTCTGAAATTGTCCTCCTCTTTCGCGGATTCGATTTAGTTTAACCCCCTTATATTTTTCTCCCTGTAGACCGACTGGCACGTCCTCCCCCCTTCCTCCTCGTTTCCCTTTTTTTCTTGACATTGGACGCGGATCTCAGAACCCCCTTCCCTTAGCTTCAAGAACGTTACTACCCGTTTTTCAGGTTCCCATTTGACGGCTTCCAATCTCCACTACTTTCTTTCTTCTCCTCTTCCGTTTTGTTCGTGTCTTTTATTTTCGAGAGTAACCCCCTTTCTTTCTTTCGTAGTAGGTCCCCGCATTTTTCCCTTCCGGCCGGATTTTTTCCCTTAGTGATAACCCTACCGTGAGGTCCGCACCCCTCCTCCCTCCTCTTGCGTTGCCCCCGGCAAGTTTTTGATCTTGTCTAGAGGACGGTGTTTTGTCCCTCTAGTCGTTTTTTTTTTTTTCTTTTCCAACGTTGTCTCCTTTCCTTCCTGCACTTCTTTCCCTGCAACCCTCTGTAGATGAGGGCATGTTTGTGTCCACACTTTTTTTTTTTTTGGGAGCTTCCCGGACATCCCTTCTCTCGAATAGGAGACCCCCTTTTTTCCCCTTTACGTTTCCTCCTTTTTGTGCTTCCTCCTTTTTGCTGCCAGCTACATGTTTTTCGATCAGGTCTTTACTTGGTAGGTGCTAGCCGAACTGAAACCTCGGTTTCCCGGTCGGAACTTTTTCCAGTCCCCCTCCCAGAAGCATGTTGACCGCTCGCTTCCACCTCGACTATCAATTGTCCCCCTCAAGCGCTTTTCCCTCCGGCAGACCACTGACCTCCGGTTACGGAGCGACCCTCAATGTGGAGAACTGATTCTTCTCCCCTTCTCCTTTTCTTCGGTTCCGTTCGTCGTTGACCGTCATCACCCCCTTGATATATTGCTGATTCCCCCAAAGATCTTCCCTTCCGTAGACTAAGGTGACCCGAGCCTTCCTCCCCTTCCCCTTTGTCCTTCCCCAAATGCTGTGCCTTTTTTGTCAAAGATGACCACTTCACTGAGAGCTTTTCCTTGAGAATTCTCGCTTCCTTATATTTGATTTGTTTCTTTCTCCCTCTTTTTCCCCCTCCTTCCCCTTTTTTGTTATCATGTTCGATACAATCCTTAGACACATAGGAGGATCTAACCGGCCCCTCCCCGATTAGGATCCCGGTGTTGCTCTTGGCCTCCCCTTTTTTCTATTTCCTTTGTAAGGTGCCCTTTTCGTCCCCCAGGTTGCGGAGATCATCTTTTTTTATCCCCCAAGATATTCGACCCTTGGCCCTTTTTTCACCAGGCGCCCCATTAAGAACTCCCGATAATCTCATATGTACCCCTGCGCCCGAGGGACTAGATTTTGGGTTATTATCTTCTCGATTCTTGACCAGTTGCCGATATTTTTTTCTCCCTCTTTCTGTTCATGATGGTCCGCTAGGAATTTTTTAAAGGTCCATCCGATAACCATTCTTTTCGATATTGATTGATTCCCATTAAGACCCATTCCTCCCCCCCGTTGCACACTTTTCCTTTTCCAAAATTGATCCCTCTCCCAAGGATATTGGGTCCTGTCCTATTTTTTTCTCGCCCCCCCCTACTTTTTTCGAGTCCTCTTTTTTTCCCTAGGACCATTCCCCCCTCTTTTTTTGTTGATCGCGTTAGTTGGATTTTTTGAAGGGACCCAATTCCAAAAGTTTCTACAGAATCTACCCTCCCCCCCCCCGTTTCTCCTGGACTCTGCCGGCCCTCTCTTCTGATTGAGTGCTGCGCTTTTCTCTCTTTCCGGTGATCCTTTGACGCTCCCCCCGCTCCCCGAGCGACCTTACCTTTTTCTTTTCCTCCGAGAGCTCCAGGGCAGCTTGTTTCTCCTCTTCCTTCTAACACTATGGATATCCCCCTTTTTCGACCGAACGGACAGGTGTACTACCACCTCATCCCCCCTGTTTTCCCCCTTTCCCCCGATTTCGTTTCGAACTTTGGTTGCCTCCCAGACGGTTGCTCTTACTGTTTTAAAGCCTCCCAAGAGTTTTTGTTCATGGACCAATGAGTATGTCTTTCCTTTCTCCCCATGGACCTTCCACTTGTAATTGGTTCGACTCTCTTTTTTTTTCCACCTTTTTCCTTTCCTTTTCTCTTTGTAGTCCGTTTATCTTAGCAGATCGCGGTTCCTTTGAACGACCTGTTGCGTCCCCCTCACCTCAATTCCTCCCTTTCTCTTCCGAAGTGCCGGACCCTCTTGAGGGCGCCTTTTGGGTGGATCTCCTCTCCTCTCCCCACCGAAGCCGCTGCTTTCCACGTTTTTTTTCAAAAATCCACTCCTATGCCCGAAACACACTCAGGACCTACTTTCCCCTCCTTCCCAACCTTGAATATGAGTGCGGCGTATACCACCGCCTTCTTTGACTTCTACCTCTTTTTCCAAAGGCTAACCATTTCAGCCCAACATCCTAACGCAGGCTAAATTCATCCCGACTCCCCACCTTCTTCTTTCCAGAGCTCTCGAACTCTATTCTCCCGCGGCATCTTTCGCCCGGACTACCTTCCTGTCTCTTCACCCCAAGAGAAAGCTTCAGCCCCCCCTGAGAAAATTTTTTTTTCCCTCTTTCTTCGGAGAAGCTAAGATTGTTGACGGCACCTCGATTTCTTTCCTCTTTCTTCCTCCTCCCCCGGCTCCCCGAGATCGTTGATCGACCATTTTCGGTTCCCCCTCTTTTCCTTTGGCCGGCTGACGATGGATTCGTTGATCACATGGGGATTTTTGTAAACGTGAGTCCCTCTTTTCATTCCCTCTCGTTTTTTTTTTTTTCTCCTATCCCGGTGCATCAACGACCCAGTCTTGATAACCCCAGCTCTCTTTTTCTACCAATAATGCTTTTTTCAAATGAAGGTCCCCGCCCCCCTTTCTTAGTAGGGGGCAGTAGAAAGCGAGTATATCTTTTCCTCCCCTTTCGTGAGTACTTCCCCTTTCGGCTCTTTCCAAAAGCTTGAGGGCCTGTTGTGGATGGGTTCTTTGCTTTTTCTCCCTTCATATATTAGTGGTAAGTTCAGAGCCTGAAACCTCTGATTAGTAGACCTGTTTTTTCCGCCACCTTCCCCTCACCTCCTTCCCCCCACGCACCCCCTCCCTTCACCCTTTCCTTTTTTTTAAGGTTTCGTGATGATTCGCCAGGCGTTATCTTTTTAGTTCCTTTATGTTTTCTTTTCCCCTTTTATGTCTGTGACAGTCGACGGAGATTGAAGTCTCCTCCCCTCCCTTCCCCTTTTCCATTTACGTCGCCGGCAGCGGGTTTTTTCCGTAGCGAAATGGGTCCTGTGCTTGGGAAGTGCTCTTTTTTTATGGAGTTAGTCCACCCTCTTCTCCTTCCCTCTGGAAGGGAGTCATGGCGCAGTGCTCCGAAGTCTTTTCGCTTCCCTTCCTTATCGTCACACCTCGATATGCGTCCAATCACGGACAAGCCTACTCAGAAACAGCTGGCTTGTCCTCCGATATTCCTAGTCCGTCCCCTTCCTTTCTGAGTTTGTTAGCTTACTCAGCCCCTTTTCTCTGTAACATGTTCTCCCTCGCTCTAACTTTCTCTCTCCAAAGCAGTTAAATGTTAGACCTCCCTTCCTTTCTTTTCCCTTTTGGCCACATGGGATGACTTTTGTACCCCAGTCCTCCCCCCTCCCTTTTTCTGATCAGGTCCGTGGGATGTCGAGAGAAAAATGTGTCCCCCGTTTTCTTTCTTTCCAGAATCGGTATTATACTTCAGGACGGGATCCTTCCTTTCCACAGTCCTCCTTCATCTCGTTACCCTGTGGCCGCAGAACCCTTCGTCATTCTTCTCCTTTTTTTCTCTTGGATAGTTTATTTTATCAGGCTGTGTTGCATGTTAGCCAACTTTTCCCTAGGACAGAACCTGACAGTTATTTCTGTCCCCCCCCCTTTCTCGTCTTCCCCCCTTCCGAGGAGGGGCCTTAGAGCTCTCTTCCTAGACTTAATTCCCCCGAAGTCCTTCAGTCTCTTTCTTGCCGAGAGGAAGATGGGGATTCCCAGCCCCCTGTCTCCTCTTTTTGTTTGCTATAGACGCCCCTTAAACCGTAATTCCTCTCTTTCCTGGGTAGGGTCCTACGTAGACCTCTGAAACCCCCCTCTTACTCCCCCCCCCTCTTCTTCAAGACCGGTCCTCTCCCCTTCCCCCCTCTGCCAAAAGCCCGTTTGGCTAGCAATAGGGTCGCATCTCTTAGAGTGATTTATGTTTGCACTTTCGCCTGTACCGCCGACCAAGTGCCCCTCTACGTTCTGGACTCTCCACCCGCTGCAAGTTTTCTAAAGAAGAAGCATCTTCCGACCCCCCTTCCTTTTCCCCTACGGACGTGCAGCCCGCCTTTGATCCCCACACGAATTTTTTTCGGTTCCTTCCCGACTGATCGAGTCTAGAGCCTATTCTTCCCCGTATTAGGTG
>Ga0179593_1296016_pt1 | contig 15364 bp, 15 predicted proteins | sample CZODoug2_1_08_16_FD_185931 | JGI IMG/M metagenome (GOLD analysis project Ga0179593, IMG submission 185931) | Vadose zone soil fungal communities from Angelo Coast Range Reserve, California, USA - CZODoug2_1_08_16fungal (PacBio error correction) | ecosystem: Environmental > Terrestrial > Soil >... | reverse complement strand
GGAGATGTATTTTAGCGCCTGCTCTTTCGGCGGTTTGTCGAAGTGTCCTCGCTCTCGTGACGTCCTTTCCCCGTGACTTACATCTTTTGTTCCTTTGCTTTGGCTTTTTTTTTTCACTATTGCTCTACCATCCCCCTCCCCTCTGATTATCCATATAGTTGTTTTTCGCGCGCCGCTGAAGTATTCTCTTGGCCGATTTCCGTTCCGAGGTTCGCCTAGAAATCCCGAGTATGTCCTCTCTGAATCGTTCCCGTCGGCTGGAGGTCGTAGGGGGGATTTTCCCTGAGCCTCTCCGAGGCGTCGAGAAGCCCGATCCTCTGCGGACACGGACGTAACGACATGGGTGTAATCTTCCCTTCTCCTCCGTACTTTTGAGCTTCTCCCTCGATGAAGCCCGGAACGCTATAGGCTTCCTAGATGTCCGCAGTTCCCTGCTCCTGCCTACCGCCTACCGAGACTCGTTTCTGCTGGGATATTATTTCTGCATGTGTTCAATGTCCTTATACCAACGCCGCAGCTCTGAACATTCAACTCGACGGACAGCCCCGATAGAAGATGCAGGCTACGCTGCAGAATTTTTTTTTAGTCCACCTGATATTCGCGATTTACCCCTTACTCTCCTGTGTACTTCATTCCGACTCTTGGCTTTTTCTTATTCTTCACGAAATCTTTCTCAAGTTTTTTTTTCCCGGTCGCGGAAACTATCAGAGACAGTTTTTCATCCGATAGCGAGTTAGACCCCCTTCACAGTGTTTTGTTGATCTATCTCCTAATCGCTAGTGTGTTTTTGCAAACATTCTCCCACGTCGCGGATCGTTGTTCCCGATCCCTCATCATTTCCCCCCCTTCCCTGTCAGATGGACCAACTTCGTCGGTCTTTCGCGGCGCCCGTAAGACCCTGTCTGCAATGACTTCTCGCCTCACTCCGCTTTTGTTCGACCGCTGGTTTGACCTCTTTTCTCCAGCGTTTCATGCTAGTCCTTTTCATTTACCGTTGCTTTGTGAGTTGTGCAATTTCCCGGCGATAAGCCAACGCGCTCGACTCCTTCTTTTTTTTACCGCGAACTTCCATTCCTTTGATCCGTCCCTTCGCTTCCTTCTTTATGGGCCCTCGTGTCTCCCTCCCCTCCTCCCGAGTCATTCCGAGATTCTGTTGGGCAGCGTTCAAGCTGCCTGGCATCCCTTTTCCTGCTCTCCCCCTTTCTTTTGCCCAGACCCCTTTTTAGAGCAACTCCCCCCCTCAACTTCAGACTATTCAGACCGACGCCCGGCGTTTCGTGTGGCTAGGAACTTTCCACCTTTTCTAGATAGTCCTTTCGCGGTCTTTACTACAGAGTGCTCTCTTTGTAAGAGACCATTTTTTTTTTTCTGTTAGGCTTCGAAGCCGATTGAACTCCAGGATAGTCCTGTCGGACACGCCCTCGTTTCTTCTTTTCATTTTTCCTCCATCTAGGACCCTTCATAATCTCCCTCCTGAGGGAAATCCCAGCTCCTTCTGCGTGATGTATTTGGTCGCGATTAGTTCCTAATGATTCACTTCAGAGGAATTTCAGGCAAGTTTTAGTATCCCCTGATTTCGGTCCCTTCGATCTTATTCGTCGACTCCGATCATCCCTCCGCTAGTCCATTGCTTCACAGCCAAATACGAGAGTGACTTTTTGAAATCTCGCAGGATACTTCTTTTCACAATCAGTCGCGTCTTCTTCAGCAGTTTTTTTGTTACGCGGGTCTGTAGCGTCTGTAGCGGTTCCCCACCTCCGGTCCCCCATGGGCTTCTTGGTGGGGTCAGTTTTTTTTGGGAGAGACTAGAACCCCTGTCCCGCTTTGATCGCGTTCCCTCCCTTTTTTCCTTTCTTTGATGCCCCTGGAAAGGTTTTCTGAGTCGACGTCGACCCCCTGCTCAGCCTTCTGTATCTCTTGATTCCCCTTCGTTTCCTAGTATTTCAAGCTTACCCCCCTTCGTCTGCTAGATTTCAACATCGGCCATGACAGCCTTTGACATTGATACTGGATCCATTCCGCCCCCGGAACTGTACTTGTTCCTTCGAGCGGGAAACTCCGTTTCCTTAACCCCGTCGACGTAGTATCCCCCTGAGTCCATCCGGGCGAGGCTTACCTGTGTTACGTGTCGAATTTTGTTGTTTCTCCTCTTTTCGCCTTGCGACTTTCGGGCGTGGCCCCCCGTCTCGGTCTCGTGCTTCTGCACTTTGTTTTTCTTCCCCCCTGGGCCTTCTGTTTTTGAAGGCAGTACGTCAGCCTTTGAGTCTTTTCACCTCATTCTTGATTAGCTTTTCTTGGAGTCTCCCGTTTTTCCTAGTTTCATCCACCTTTTGGTTGACCAAGAGGCTTTGTCCAGCTCGTCCCATGGGCCCTTTTGAAAAGGCTTCTTTTTGAACTTCTGGGGCTCAGTTTCGCTCTTGCTCGTCCATCGTTGAAGCTTCTTTTTATTTTTTCCGACTATGGGCCCGCTTCTTTTTCTCAGTGAAACGCTTTCCCGCGGACTTCTTGCCCCTGTCCCTCCCCCTGCGCGTTCAACTTCCAAAACGTGTTGATCCTTGTCGACTTCTCCCAACAACTTCCCTCTCTGCGAAGCCGGTGGTCCCCTTTTTTGTCCAGCGTATGTATATGATCGATGACGAGAGCCGGACATACGACGATTATAATCATTTTCCTTTAGACGTGTATTTTTGCCCTCGACTTTTTTCTTTAGCTTTCTCTCGGAAACCGTAATCCTGGCTTGCTTCAGTTTCTTCTTTCTTCTTGTTTTCCTTAGTATTTTTCTCTTTTTTTTGAAATTGCTTTTTTTTTTTTGACCCCTTCGCCATTTTTTGATGATCCTAGTTTTTCGCCTTTGACGTCGCTGTTGGAGATGTTCTCGAGCAGGGACAGCCCTCCTTAACCTATCCCTGTTTAGGTATATCAGTCTTGGCTTTCACATTTGTTTCAAATTTCTCTCCGAGCCCCTCCGTTAATGTGAGATTTCTTTTCTCCCTGTTGCCCCGTTCTCGGCTGCTTTTGAGTCTTCTCTTTTTTCCCGTTGTTCGCTTGACTGCCTTCTTAGGGCCGTTCTCTCTCTCAGTTTTTCCCCTATTTTTTTCAATGCTTTCCCAGCCAGGCCTCTGCAATGCTCGAAACCCCACCTTAATCGCTTTGACTTCTATGCTTCGCCTCTTCGCCCCCTAGATTTCACTAAAGGATTTCCGTCTGTCCCCCTCCTTGATTTATTCTTGTCTTCCCTATTTTTAGTACTACATCGTCGGCTGTGGCCTTCTTTTGCTTCATTCGGACTCCAAGATTTGAGTCAAGTTTTCAACCTTTTTCTCAATCCCCCCAAGACCCCCGTTATCCTGAGGTTTAACCTTCAGTTAGATCATGTGATAACCATTCGCTCCCCTCCAGTCTTCTGCGTGCTGCCTGAAGACCTTATGTCTGGTTTCTTCGGAGCCTTAGCCACGGCATCCCTTTCTTGCGATCTCCTCTCTTGATTCTTCCTGTCCCTGTTCACGCTGATTTACTCCCCCCTGCTACCTCCCATGGGCCCTTCTTGTTGCAGCCTTTCTTTTGTTGCGGAGGTGCGCGCCTCTCCCTTTTTTTCCGTTGCCCAGTTCTTACAAGTCGGATTTTTTACCTCGTTTGATTTTTTCGTTCCTTTATAATTTACCTTCAAGCTTTTATTAAGATGACTTGAGGGAGTGGGGGGGTTCCTTGATCCGGCGACGATTTGTCAGCTCGTCCCCTACGAAATTTTCCGGTCTTCGGGAAGCATGTGCATATCCCGTGGGTGGACCCTTTCCCCTTTTTCATCCCCCTTCCACTTGCCTTCGGAGCCTTTGGTACTAGTCGGAGACGGAAAATCCCTTCTTTTTCTTGCTCCTTTATTACGGCTCTCATTCCCTCTTTGTGTCTGAGCAAGGCTTTTTAACAGATCCTTTGCCTACTTCTAGACATTGCTCTTCCGCCCTGCTAGCTTCGTTCCCACGTCTTCCCCTTATCTTCTTCCTCTGAGTTTAGCGTTCTCTGTGTGCTGGAACCTTTTTCCGTACCCGTTTTGACCCCGATCGCCACCTGTCTTTTTTTTTTCAGCTTCTTCTAGGATAGTCGCTCCACCTTCGAGCAACCCTTGGCTTTTTCCTATTCTCGTTTTCGGCTCCCTCCCTTTTAAGCTTTTTTGTTCTGATCTCCTGATCTTTGATAACATTTTTCTTTCTCCTTTGTCTTCTTGTAGTTTTCCTTTCGTACTTGACCTACATCGAGGCTCCTTTCATACGATTTCCGAAGCGACATCGCTTAGTTTTTGTTTACGCTTTCCGGTTACCGCCCACTCGTGCGACAACATTCATTTGTTTTCCCCCTACAGTCAGGCCTATAAGGCCCCCCGATGCACCCGATCCGCTCTCATTTTTATCTTTCCTGCCTCTCTTTTAGTGATCGCTCTCCTGTTCATGCGGGCTGGTGATCTTTCTCTGAGCCTTCCCTTCCCTCGCAGTACTTGTCGGTCTCTTGCATCAAGGTACGGATAAACCCCCTTCGACTTTCTCCTCCCTTCTTTTCCATCGTCGGCTTCGATGTCTCTTAGGACGGTTGGAAGGGACGATCTCCTTAAGCCCTTCCGTCCCCCGTATGGGTTGTCTACGCATTCTCCTGCTTAACGTCCTTTTTTTGTACGAGGTGCAGACTCCATGCCCACCTTGATGGATCTTTCCATCTCCACTCGTTTTTGAGAGCTTCCTGAGTTTGTGGGACGGTCTTCGTGACCTTTTCGTTTTTTGGAATGCGCGGTAATTTTTCCGGCGTTATTTTTTTCTTATTGGTTCCTTTGGTCTCTAGAACCTTAATTTTTTTCTTGTGATGCTCCTTCGTTCCCGCCACGAGCCCTCAAGACATTTGCGCATCGCGATCATTTTTATTTTAGTCGCTCCCGCTGATCTTTCCAATTTCCTCTGCGGAGAGTCTCTTTTTCTCCCCCTCGCCTCTTTCTCAGACCCGCCTCGGCGATTCCTTTTTTAGGCGCGGTTCTGTCAAGACTTAATTTTTCCCGACACGTCCAAGGATGATCTTTCCTCTCTCCGCTGCGAGTTTTTTGCATTGCGCGTTCCTCCCCCCAAGTAGAGGAATTTGAATATTAGAATGCCCCTTCCCATTCCCGCAACGGTTTGGTGGGCAATTTTAAGGCTGGGCATGTGCAGGGTTCATTTCCTCTCATTGTTCCTTTTCCCTTTTTTCCCCTCGCCTTTCTCCTCTCGTAGATCTCTATTTCCTCCTCTCTTTTTTTTTTTGCTCGTAATCCGGAGCTGGGTCTTTTTTGAGAGCGATCTTGTTCGCGCTTTCACCATTGACGCCTGTCTCCAATGGTTTTTTCGTTCCTATAAATTTCTTTCGACGTTTTCTAGTCCTAACCTCCTTTCTTTCCCGGTTTCCCCAGTTCAGGAGATATAGCGAAGCGTTCGGCTATCGTCCCCTCCTTTCGTTTTCCTTTCTTTGCCTGCGTGGCGCTCCATTCCGGCGACGTACGGCCCCCTCCACTCCCAGCCGGCTAACTTTCCTCTTTCTTTCGTCCGTCGGCGTTTTTACGGTTGACTTCCGGCTTCAATCGACCGCACAGAGGACTTTCGTGGACCATCTCCGGGCTGATCGAAAGTTTAGGTCAAGCTGACAGAGGTTAGTAAGTTTTTTTTGCAGAGTGATTGTTACAGACATATCCGGGTCTGTAGTAGAGGAGATCTTACCACTTTCTTGAGAAGCGAAAGTTTTTTTTCTATTTCTCTCCTGCGCCGTAGCAAGAATGTGCTCAATTTTATGTGGCACGTTCGATCTTCTTTTTTTAGGATTCTGAATCTTTCTTAATGAATGTTTTTCCCTCCGTCTCCACTTTGTCCTACTTCCTCTCAATCGTGTCTTGCTGGCCTCCCTAGAAATACAGATGTGACCCGGTTTGTTTTTCTGGCCACGTCTCTCGCAAAAGTCCCTTATCTGATTCTCCCCCCATGCAGACCCCCCAGGCTTTTTACAGCAAGCGTTGCTTTATCAGTATTTTCGATTGACCTCTTTGACCCCCTTACTTCAGTGCAGCGTCCTTGAGTTAATTCCCCCCTTTTTTTTCTCTCTTTCGTACGGATCATGGCATTCAGATTCTTGACACTTATCGCCGAGCGTTCGGATACTTATCGCATCCCCCTCGAGAGGTCTCAATAATAGTTCGATAGTTTTCGATTCTGCTGGATCCCCCTTTTTGGTACCGTTTTCTACCATGGAGGGTCATTTAGCGAGGTGCATATAGAGGACTTTTCATGAAGGGCTTTCCCCCTCATACGTTCCTTTTGTTCTTCGTTGATGACGTTCGGCCGTCTGTTCTTTTTCGTTCGAATAACGAAGAGCCATCTTTTCCTTCATGGCTTTTCTTTTTACCCCTCCCTCTTACTCAGAATTGATGGATTGAAGACCGAAGTCCATCCTTTCGATCATTTTTCTTGCAGAGGTTAGGGCTCTCGGACTGTCCTAGTTTTCTCTTCCCCCGGTCCTTCCATCTTGTGGTGTAGAACTAATAATTTCCAATGGTCTTCCTTTGTCCCCTACCTTTTTTTAGAGATCCCCCCCTTGCTCGAGTTTTTTCGTCGGCCTAGACCTCGTGGGATTCCCCCCCCTCTCTTCTTACCGCGCCGCTGCCCCCCCTTAAACGGATCCTCGAAGTCTCGAGATCAAGTTTTCCTTTTCGCGGCCCGTAGCTATTCCCTTCTATTCCTCGATCTTCCGTCCCGGCTCCTTGTGCGTTTTTCATATTTAGCTGTCCCATGTGTTCCGCCACCGATATTTTCGTGTCCTCCTCCTCGTTCCCTTGATCTTTTCCCTACAGTAGCTGGGTTTGAACAGGGGTTTGTTCCTCTCCCTTTCCCTTTCCGACTAAGATTCGACCCCTAACTGGTGCAGTTCTGGTCCCCCTTGGCCGTTCGCTTTTTTTTCATTCCCTTTTCTTTCCCCTTTAAACGGGAGAGCGGATCACCCCCATCTTTCGGAATCTTACTTTTGTTCCCAGTTTGTTCTCCTCCTTTTTTTCCCCGCTAGTGCTAGCCCGAGAGCGAACTAAAGTTATCCGTCGGCGCCGCGATTTCTTTTCCTTGTCTACTTCTGACGACAGTCTTGTTCTTCCTGAAAGTATTCACGGAGTTCCTTATCATTTAGTCCTCGTTCTTTTTCTCTCCCCTTTTTTGAACTTATAAGGGGACTCTTGACCGTCTGGGCCTCTCCTCTTTTAAGAGTTTTATTGGATGAGAGGGGGGAAAGCAGGACAGCAGCCGGGGCCGATGTTTCCTCTCGGAGCCAAGTGGGGACGCCCGTACTGGATTACACCTGGTGACCCCTACCGTCTTCCGTAATTGCGCTGTCCTTTTTTAGAGTGGAAGCGGGTTCAGCTATATTTGCCTTATTCTCTTTAGTTCCTCCCTTGCCGCCCTTTTCTTTTCTTTTTTCTTATTCATCTCTCTTTTACGTCCCCCTTTCTGGTGGGTTAGAGATGGCAATTCAGATGCTTGCTTCCCTCCCCCTGTGCCGCTTCCTCACGCTGTCCGACGCTCGCGAAGATCCCCGTTCTCCTCCAAGTTCCTTTCCTGCTGTCGCCGCCACCTTTCTCTCTTCTTCTTAAATGGCTCGGTTTTTTTATATGCGTCGACCATAAGCGATTTCGTTTCCCCAAGGATCCCCCTGCCCCTTTCCCCCCCTTCCTCTGACCGCGGCTCTGATCCCCACTTCGGAGATATCCCTTCCTAACGAAACTGGCTGCCGCACCTCCCCTTATTGCCCTTTTCCTGTGATAGCTGCATGATACGGTTTCCCATCCGTTCCTTCTCCTGTTCAGGTCTTTGCTCCGGCAGTGCTCTCAGTCCGTTTAACAATTTGTTTCGCAGCCTGGGTTGCCCCCTTCCTGCCTTAAGCCTTCTGTGCGTTGAAGGTTCTTGTCCGTTGACGCGACTTCCCTTTTTGAGCCCTTTCGCCCGATTTTTCCCCCTTCCCTCCCTGAAGGTCTCCAGTTCGGCGAGATCGTTTTTGCCCGAATCTTTCCCTCTTGTCGCTTTCCCCACGATTTGTGACCCCTCGGTTTATTACGTGCTTATCTCATTCCATTTATATTGGACTTCCTCGGCCCTTCGCTGCGAGCGCTAGCCGAGGTCGTGGATCCGATTTTTCTCCCCGGTGTTTTGCCTTATCTCGCCGAGGTTTCCTTTTTGGTGGGTTTTTTTGGGACGCGGGACGTCCTAGCCTTTGTACTCCGATTTTGCCCCGGCTCCGATAAAGAGTCCCTATCTTCCGGAGTTATGAGTCGCGAGTGATGCTTTTTCTTGGGTTTTTCGCGTTGTCCGCAATCATTTTAGGACACTGCCCATCCCCTACAACGGTCGTGTGCCACGATCGATTTACCGTCTCGAGTCCGGCGCTAGACAGTGCATCTTCTTTGCACAGTTTGATTTCTAGCTTTTAATGATGCCCTGCAGCTGGCACGGTTCGATGGATCGCATCGTTCGTCGAATTATTCGGGAAAAGAGGACGTTTAATGTCGGAGAGTTGGTGAGGTAGACTGAGAAGCCCCAGAGAATCGTCTTAGTAGCCTGGACATAAATTGTCACCGAAGAGTCGGTCATCTTCGACGGGAGGGGAGGAGATCCCAATCTCCCCCTCGCGCTCTGGTGTTCTGTGTACTGATTCCCTATATTTTTTATTGTCTTATTTCCTGCTTGTTATTGTGTCTCCCCCCCCCTCTCCAGGCAGCGCCCTTCTCCTAACCGCTAGTTTTCCCTCTAACCAGTCATTCGTCGAGCGGTAGGAGGATCTCTGCATTGATGGTTTTTTGTATTTTGTCAATCTTTATGTATTTTGACACAGAGAGTTTTTGTGTTCTGTTATTTCCTGTTGTTTAGGCTCTTGTTTACTCTTTGCCAGGATATTCTTGTACCCTCAAAACGCCTTTCTCAGCGCTGTCGGCCGCGGTATGTGTTAATCCATTTCTCCGCTTTTGTGTCAGAAGACATGATGCAACTTACTCCGATTACCTGTTTGTCCTTCCCCCCTCTGTTTCCTATCTCACTTAGTAACCCGGTCGGCCCATCAGAACATTCGCCCAACACCCTTGACCCGTCGCCTTCTCTTCTCCGCCCCCGGGATGGCCATACACCCCCTCCAGAAGGAGTTCACCCTCTGCAGCCCCCGGGCGCTCATTTGAGCCCTTCCGGGCATCGAGTTAGCCGGATGTTTTGAACGGGTTCCGATTCATCGGCGTTCGCCTATTAGCCCGCACCATTCCCCCCCATGACCTTCCTACGAAGACTGTTGTTCCTATTATACATGAACCTGATCAAGGAGTGTTGCACATGTCACCTAAGTCTCAGGCGAGTGGGGCCCTCCCTCCCCCTCGCCGACCGATAACGCCCCCTCGACGAAACTTTGATCATTCCGGACTGGCCGTAAAGGCCCCGAAACTTACTTCGACTGAGAGCCCGTCAAGGACGGCCCCCCCCCACCTATCCTATTGCTAATCCCACTTAGGCCGACCCCCGTGTGCCCGCGTTTCCACTCCCCCTCCCGCCCGCGCCAACCTGCCGAGTCCCTTTCTTCATCCGGCTTGAAGTTCCTGGTCTTCTTCTAAGTGAAGATGGCTTCCCTTTTCGGCGTCCGCGGCCGAGCCCTCAGATTTCAATGCGATTGGAGAGTAAGTGCCTTGGGCATCCCCTTGTCGGGACACATTCAGACAGTAAACTGGGCCGCGTCTACGATAGAGCTTTCGTAATCCGATCTGTCCTTTCGACCTTCGTTCACGAACGCATACTCATTGGGAGTCTTTTCGCTCCATTAAGCCGATCCCGCGCATTCAGGTTTTCTTTTTAGGGCTTACTTCAGACCCGCCTTGATGAGCTGAATCAGAGATGAGAGCAACCTTACCTATGTCAGTGGCAGATTCAAGAATCTTTTGCCAACCTTGTTATCGGGACTCCCCGGTCTCACAAGGACTTGCCGCCCTTGTCGAGACTGAAGTAGGTAAGAATGGCTTGCGTGCTTGAAAGACCAGCTTGTCCCACGGAGCTCTTTGGGATTTTCTCTGTCTATCGGCAGCTCCTTTTATAGATCAGAGTCCAGGCAATATATTAGAGCAATTACCGTCCCCCCCCTCGTTATGAGCGCCTCCTCCCTCGTTCCGTTTTGTTTCCTAAGAGAACGAAATCCTCTCCGCTCCGAAAGCTCTGACAGGATTATGTCCTTTTTCTTTGAGAGCCTTAATCGACTTCTAGATCCACTCCCGTAAGCCGGCATGCATTAAGAAGTGTTGCAGTCAGGCACCCTCCTAAGAAGTGGATTGTTGTTCGTCCTTCCGTTCGGCCTTGAATAGCTTTAGCTTTCGGACCTCCCCGGTAGCGAGCTCGCAGGCTTTTTGGTCACTAATTCAGGGCTCTTAAAGGCTATAGCGATCCGCCGCCTATCTCCCCCCGTATCCCCTATGGGTAGAGTCCGTACTGGCTCACGACGCGTCCCTGCCCCCCGTCCTTAGAAAAGGAAAAGACAGCTCGTGACCCCAATAGCTCCGTAGGTCGGATGTCACCCCCCCATATCTTTTCCGTGCAGATTACCCCAGAAAGACCCTTCCTCCTATCACTTATTAGATCGCCAGTGCGTTTTCCTCGTTTCGGCTATGTGGACCGCACATAGCCCTGCCCCTCTTCCGTTAGATGGGACAGGTTTTAAGTTTTAGGATGGTTTCCCACGATAGCAGCCCACTCCACAAAAGCGATAGCTTCCCTCAGAAAGTACGCCCGAGAGCGGAACGCCGTCAATTTTCGGTGAGCAGGGAAATTAAGGTTAGCATCTCGCCTCCGGTAGTTTCATCTCTCCATTGTATCTGTAACTCTATGTGGGGTTGGAGGAGTAATCCGTCTCATAGTCCCCAATCCTGATGTGAACCCTCCAGAGTGCGCTTGATCATCCTCAAATGGCTTTCCTGATTTTGTACCACTACAGACACAGCCTTTTCTCAGGCGTGATCTATCTTCCCCCCTCTCGCGGAGGTCTGTACGTTAGATATAGACTTTTGGTCCTTTTCCCTTCTTTCTGACCGCTCTACTTGCTTCCGGCAGTTTTTCAGCGTCGTTTTTTTCGACGAAGTACCTCGTTGTGAGCGCAAGAACGATAAGAGACCAAATCGAGGGTTCATTAGAGTCTCCCTCGCTTCCTCATCAGGACTAGATGTAGCGTTCCGGTAGCTTGCCTCTATTTTGTTGTTACCGGACGGTGTACAGGAGCGAGGTTGATACTTTTGCCGCTCAGCCTTCAAACACCGTCCCGAGACGTGTTTCCGAGCTTAGTTTTAGTCATGTGACCTGCCGATCCTGTTCCCGGCTCTCCACGGATCTTATCCTTGGTTGGGGTGATCCTCCCCGCGCTTGGTTTTTTTTTCGAGATCGATTCACATTTCAGATTGCCCCCAGTCCCTCCCGGAGCGAGCATCGGCGGTCCATCCCCCCTTGATCCTTCTTCGCGTGCCCGGATATTAGCCGACGGCGCGGTCCGGACCGGTGCTGATTGTTCCCCCCCTTTCCCGGAACGCGTTTCGGCCAGCCCATCGAGCCATTCCGAGAGCGCCCGGCATCCCCCTCGCTCGAACGGAGCGAATGTTCCACCGTTCCTCTCGCCGCGATGCCTTTCGTGGCGTTTTTTCGACCTCGTTAGTAAAAAGTCAATAAGTCCTTGAGCCGTACGCACCGCGGTAGTTCCTTCTCCCGTATTCTTCAGACAGTCTTTCCGCAGACTGTCCGCTTCGCTCTTACCCCCTAGAGTACCGGTCGCCGCATCCCGATTTGTCCCGTTTTTCGAGTCGTCCGATTGCCACCCCAAAGGATACATCTTTCCTTCACGATCGTGTCTTTTTTGTTCCCGACCTAGTAGTCCATGCCCGTGAATCAGCTGACCCTTAATTTTGAATTTTGCAAGCTGGGCTTCCCCCTCTGAGCGCCGTGCCAGGCGCGTCCTTTTTTTTTTTAGAGAAGATCTACCGGCAGAAGCTTTTCATCAGTGCTGGGAACACTGCGTCTCTTCCTCCCACATGCGTCTCTCGAAAGTCTTGCAACCCTCCAAAACCTAGGATCCTGCGTCTCCCCTGCCTACCACAACCTCTCGGCTTCTCAGAAAGCGGTTTTTCCCCCCTGGTGTTCTTACTAGTGGTGTCGCAGAGCTTTTCTCGCCCTTTCCGAGTCGCCTTCCATCCCTGGGCTAATTCGTCGGCGAGATGACGTTCTTTTCCGTCTCGTTTTCTTTTAGCTCCGATTTTTGAGGCCGATTACGTTAATGGTGCTGTCCAGTTTTGGCCACTCTTCGGGTACTTATCTACATTGATTTGCATTACCCTCTTCCCTGGGAGGCCGTGTTTCCTCGACCGTCTCCTTTGTTTTTTTCCTTTTCCCCGCTTGTCAGGGCGACTCGTTGTTTCGATCTTTATAATCCGCCTCCGCTTCCAGTATGTTCCCTCGATAGTCTTGGCGGCGACATACCGCTTCTTTGAGCCGACCGGCCTTCAGAACGTAATTGACTCTGTCCTTTCGCGCTGACTTCGTTGCGTTTAGGCCCTCTTCGCTCGTGCTTTCGGTTTTTATCTTTTTGTTCAGATGCTCGTTGGTCGCTCTATCCTCCTCTCTTCCTCCTCGTTGTGTTTTTTTCTATCTGAACCCTACGACGCCAAGAACTTGTCCCTCTTCTGCGCACACCCGACGCGACGCTTCGAGGGATTCCCTCCAGCCCGCCTTTCCATCTCGAGTTACGGGGCCCTCCAAGGCCTTCGTCCTCTTTTGCGGTGACTTTTCCTGTTTCTCCTCAGTGAGGATCGATACATAACTCGTTGCGTCGAGGCGGCTCCTGGGCGACCCAGGCTCCAACGCTTCTTGGTCTTGCACACTCTTTCATCCGGCAAGTACCAATTGCTGAGTTTTTTTTTTTTTTTTTTGATTTTTCACGTGGCCCGCTTAGCTGACGTTCCTTTACATGGAGCTACCCCTCTCCGTAAAGTCCGGGCCCCCCGTTTCTCCTCCGGCCCCAGATGACATTATTAGGTTCCCTGAATATTTTGACCCGTAGAGACGGGCATCCCGTCTCGGCTCTAATTATTTCTCCCTTTTTGGGATGTCCGGCTGTCGGCTCACTCTATGCCTACCCGTATGACGATTGCCACGGCGATGTCTTCCGCTTTTGATATTTGTTGAGTCAGGTTCTCGCGCTCTCTTTTTTTTGTGTTCACTTTCCCCGTCGAATTTACTGACCATTTCGGGCTCGGATTTTCGTTTACCTCCATCAGTCTTGAGTCCGGTGCTTTCTTCCTTTGCCCGAGTTTTCAAGTTCTGGCGTGCGCTAATTTTGATACAGTTTAGCTTTCCTGCGACGATCCTTTTTCAGATTGCCACCGTGAAAGGTGTCGAGCCGGGTCCCCCCGCAGTCGTTTCGTCCTTTTGCACTGCTCCCATGGTGGTTGGGTTCCCATCTTCCCTCTTTTTACGTGACCTCTATCCTGTCCGACTGCGGGCGAGCACCGAAGGAGGAGTCCGCCTCCGACATTTCGTTTTTCCTCTACTTCCTTTATCCTCTAAGGCGAGACCTCCCTTCCGCGTGTTTTTTACGCCGTGCTTCTGGATACGACCCCGATCTTTTCCCGTCTTTGACCAACCCAGGCAGCATCGACTGCTCGTCTGTCTCTTTTTCCCTTATTATTCACCACAGTCGCCGCGCGATGCGGGTCTTCGGTGTTAGCTTTCGGGCGTGCAAACCTCTTTTCCGGCCAGGGTAAACATCTATCTCCCGTCCGGACCTGAGGCCGAATCCGACAACGCGTACGTCGTCTGTATGATGCCACGGTTTGTTCTCTCGTTTTTTTGAGAAACTTTTTTCTTCGTTCTCGGTCATCTCGCGACCCTCCATGGCATTGAACAGGCCCCCCAATCTCCTTCCTTATTGCGGCTCGAGTTCTCTCCTCCTTTTCGAACTCGGAGACCCCCCCTTCGGCGTCGTGAATCCTAAACGACAGACGGTTGCCCTCTGGTTTTACGTGGAGACTGCTTCGGTCCCCCCCTCTCCTGCACCTCCTCTTCTTCCACTTCCCCCGTTCACCGACAAGCGGAAGAATTGAAGGCGACCTCTCCTCGATGAAAGACTGCGGCTGTGGCTGGCTGCTCCTTCCTGCTCGCGGATGATAGTCAGATTCGTTATTTCCGGAGCTAGTTCGAGGTCGCATACGTCCTCTCTGCAAGCCTCCCCCCTACGGCGGCGTTTCGACGATGCTGTCACGACTTTGCACTATATCGTACTTTTCTTACCGAGCTCGCGTTCTGCTCTGCTCTTGCCTTATCTTCCTGGTCTGGATCTTTTCTCGTGTTCCGTTGACTTCCGGACTGAGATCTTCTACCAGAACCTTGATTCACGCAGCTTGAGTGGTATTCGGATTAACCCGCCGACTACATCACTATGGTTCCGCTCGAACTTGGAGTCGGATAAGGAGAGTTCGGGGACGAGAATGTCACGCCAGCGGCTCGATAGAACTTTAAGTCCTGTGCTCGCGTGAGTTTTGCCAGGGCGGATGCGAGGGGTGGATGGTCGCTGAGGACGAGTGAGATTTTTTAAGCCCGTATGCAGAGCTTCCTCAACGCAACGACCGCTGGCGAGCTAGTCGAATTTTGGCCCTCTCATTTTATTCCTATCCCAGTGGTCCTAGATCGTAATCGGAAGACTATCAGATCGCTTAGCTGACTGCCCAAGATAATTCTCGTTGTTAGCTTTTTGAGTCCTTAGTCTGCATGGCTTTCGCCAATAATTAAGCGCGTGAATCAGTTTCCGCTCAGTCCGAAACGCTCTCTATCAGGCTGCCGAGTTACCTCCGGGGCTCCCCAAAAAGGCGTAGGGGAGTGTCAAGTCTCGCATGTAGTACTGCCCCCTTACTACTTGCGGGGTGTGGCTTCAATCGGCTGCTGTTCCTTGGTGCTTGACGGAGCTACCCGCTCCTCTCGTCACTTTCCCTCCTGCCTGAGAGCGTGTCTCCTCCTTACTATAGTTGTGTGGAGGATTCTAACGCTCCCCCCTTGCTCCTGGTCTTATGACGTTTTCGCTGCGTTTCGTCAGCACCCTTGCCAGCTTTCCCATGCCTATTCGCCCCCTGCGACTGAGGCGAAGGTTGTCTAAGTCGGGATCCCTCCTCCGTCCCCGGTGTTTTGTAAGTGCTTTCCTCTGGCACGTTTTTGCATCGTTGACTCGTCCTTTTGTATACGGAAGTTATTATTGCTTAGAGTTTTGGTACCTCAATCCCGTTGCCTCATACTTTTCCTACAAAGGTCTTAGCTGGTCGATCCGGATCATC
>Ga0179593_1667888_pt1 | contig 15365 bp, 14 predicted proteins | sample CZODoug2_1_08_16_FD_185931 | JGI IMG/M metagenome (GOLD analysis project Ga0179593, IMG submission 185931) | Vadose zone soil fungal communities from Angelo Coast Range Reserve, California, USA - CZODoug2_1_08_16fungal (PacBio error correction) | ecosystem: Environmental > Terrestrial > Soil >... | reverse complement strand
CTGCAAGCTCCCAGCCTCCTCAATAACCAAAGCGTGGCAGCTGGACACTAGAACTTTTTCCTGGAGTTTTCCTCTCCTCGAGTTTTTCCCTTCCCCTTTTGACGTCCATGGATTCAGACCCTTAGGTCCCCGCCCCGTAAACAACGGTGGTATTGGTAAAAGTGCCCAATGACTCCGGCGGGTGGTTGCAGCTCCAATTGGGATTCTTTGGAGAACATTTGTTTTGTTGGAATTTGTGTTCTTTTCAACCTACGCCTGTTTACTTTGTGCCTTTTTATCTCCCAAAAACGGAGGAACCCTTTTTTCACTCTTCCATCCAGGCCAGTCTCGGACCTTTCCAACTCCCATTTGCGAGAGTAGTCCCGGCGTCTCCCCCTCTCCTTTTCCGCCCAGCCCCTACAACAACTCACACCATATGGTTTCAATGTCGCTTCAAATGCCCATTCCTCCTTCCCACTTTTGTCAGGCACCGCTAATGCCCACTACCCATTAGTTTAGACCTCCCTCATGAGAATTTAAACACAAGTAGGGAGCAAGGTCCCTTTACATCAGTTACCACAATCATGACCCTTATTCCACCACTCCCAGTTCCTTGTCAAAATTGTCCTTTGCTGACCCTCTCTTTTCGTCTAAAAGCGGATTCTGGACTCCTCCGAAACAGGTTTTAAACATTCTCAACTTCTGGTTCACGCTCACCTAAAGATCCCCACCAGCTTGCAACTTCCCGAACAACCCTGCTGCTTTAATAAGTGATGGTATTCCAACCTTTTCTCTATAACCGAGCGAAGACATTTTTTCCGGTTCAGTGGTAAGGGGGTCCGACGAGTACGGCGCCTCCCGCCCCTCTTCGTGAGATTATTCCCGTCCTGTTCTGGTTTTGGAACAACCTGCCCCACTTAAATCCGTCTAATGGCCCGGGAAATATTTGTGCAAGCCGGACTCCTCTACAGAGTCTTTTCACCCTCAAGCAACTTTTCCCCCGGGGTAACACACCCTTTTGACTACAGTTATGAGAACCTTTCCCGGTTTTCTTCCCGAATGCTTTCGGCGAATAAAAAACCCAGACCCAACCCCGAGATGCTGGAATAGATCGCAGGCTGGAGATGTACTTTAAAAGGTGGTTTTTTGGCCCTGCGAGTGCATAACCCCGCTGTCTGATTCCCCGCCAAGCCCTTTTTCCTTTCCCGATCAGGTGAACGTCTCGAGTTTCAAAAACTCCGCCTCCATAGTAACGCAGATTCCACAGTGACACACAATCCCTATCTCCAAAACTAGGAACAGCCCCGCTGTGTCCTCGGTGATTTTCCTTTTCCTCGGTGAGGGATTTGTCTGTTTCGCCCCGTGGAGATCTCATGCAGCCTTTCCTTTTCTCGTCCTTTCTCAGTTTCCTGATACCTCAAGTCTCCACGCGTCTGCGCCAGAGCGCCCCGGTCTTCCTTTTTTCATTCTCCCCGAGTGGCCCTTTCATGGATCGGAGGCTTTCTGATCCTAGACCTGTCAAGACTATCCGTCCTCTCCTTTCTTTCATTCTCCTTTTTCATTTTTTTCCATTGTTTTCTTCTTCCTTCCTGCTGCTTAACGATCTTGCCTGAAGGACCAAACCTTTCTTTTCTTTCTCCTTTTTCTCCACAAAATTCTAGTTGGTCGGTGTACTTTTCTTTCCGAACCTTTCCCAAGTACCACTCCCTCAGGAGATGTGTCCACGCGCTTCTACATCCCTTCAGGATCACACTTAATTAAGTTTTTCCAGGGTTTGTAATCGAAACTTACGACTCGGGGAAGCCATTTTCCACAGCTTCCCACACGACCACAAACCTGGTTCTTTTTCCCCCCTCCAAGAGAGGTCCTCACCCCCCCAAAATTCGCTGAGACTCCACAAACCGCTTTTTCTGGCACCACTTGTCTTCCTTGTCCCCCTAAAACATACATAATGGACTGTTCCTTATTAAATTTTCCCTGAGGGGCCTTTTTCGGGGACGTAGATCCCCCTTAACCATTGCGTCTTAAGGTTCCCCTTTCCCCCTGGATAGGTTTACTTAAGAGTGAGGCTAATTCTTTCTTATGGTCCCCTCTGACGACTTCTTTTCGAAGTCATTCCCTAGGCGTAGACCCGTTTTTTTGCCGTTCCCAAAAAACGCTTGATCATTCCGCCGAACACCTCCGTCTGGTCGTATAAGCACTCCCGGTCAAGTCCTAAACCCATTCTAACAGACTCCGCCGTCACCTCTTGAGCCGGACAAATCAACGGTCTCTAGGAACATGGGACTTTTCCTTTCACGTTAGAGAACTTAAGGGACCTTTTTTTCTTTTTCAACGGCCAGGAAGCTCGAGGTACCCTTCACTCAATTAGATTTCTCGAAGCCAGATGGGTTCCAGTCTTTCTTTTTCCCGGATCGAGAGATTTGACTGAGGATTCTCGAGTATTTACTCTCAAGGAAGAGTGCAGTCGGCATAGAATTAGTTTGCCCCTCACTTCATTGTGTGCAACACCACCCCCCTTTTCCCTCATTATGAGGGGAGGACCACCGGAGTTTAGGGAGCCTCCCGGATCTCTGTGCCTGCCGGCCTAGTAAAGTCTAGACCTGGAGAGGGGAACGCGACCGTAGTCAAGCTCAATAGCTATATACTCAAGTGACCTCGTTAAGAAGAGGCCCCTGAGCACGAAATGAGTTCGTCATCAAAAGACTTTGTCAATATCCAGGTGTGCCATTTTGACGTCTCCACTTTTTTCCCGTTGCCTAAGACTGAACACACGTCCCGATTTCATTTCCCTACAGTGAGTGGATAATAGTAGCTTCTTCACCTCCTCCCTCGGGGCGAACGTCAGTCCCCGTAGGTGAGCCCTCCCATTGGAAATACGCACGACTTTCCCGACACATTGGTCCCTAACCCCCTATCTTTTTCCTCCTACTGACATTTGTTGATATTCGAGATTTTCTACAAAAAAACGCGCGTGCGCTTTCGGTTCCCCCCCCTGTCATTTTCTCCTAATGTGCATGAATCCTTCTGCCCGTTTGAGAATAGATAGGTCTCAGCTACGAGGTCTTCCCCTTTTTCTTATTCCTAGGAAAAGAGGAGTTGTAGTGGAGTTAAGTTCGACCAGCCCAATGCGAGGTTTACTCCCTAACTCAAAAATTATACAACACTGAGACTGAAGGGAAGTCTTACCCCCTATATTTAGGGTGACAGTTCTTTCTTAATTTCTTTCTTCTGCGGCCTAGTCTCTTTGATTCCTCCACGACGTTCGGAGTGTGACCTCACTTTCCCCATGCGGGCCAACCCTTTTTGATTAACCGGGCCGGCAAAACCTTTTTATACTCCAGTATAGTCAACCCCTCATGTGTTTCACCCCGTTCCTTTTCTTTTTCCTCAGAAGTCTATTCCCTCTCACCTTCCTTTTCCCCTGGCTGGTCACAATTCTTGACGTGAACCCTAAGATATAGCTTCCGCCTCTCCAAAATCAAAGTCGGCGACAACCACTTTTTTTCCCTTTAACCTCGAACGCGCTTCGGTTCTGGTCTCGAGGACCAGGCCCCCGCGTTGCCCACAACCCTTTCCAATTATAAGATTTATATTCTTCCCCCCAGAATCCAGTCGTTCCTAACCTCGCTGTGTGTCCCCCTTGCAACTTGACTTAGGGTTTGTTGATTCTGTTTGAAGGGTGCGCTGGGCCCTTCTTCCGGCTGATATCACTACTCACCGTGTTGCGGCGCCTGATCTTTTCACAGCGTTTTTGCGTTTTCCCGGGCCGCCAGTTCCTCATGGTTCTACGGAAGTCTTACGCTGATTTCTGGACGGCATACTCCCAATCCGCATTCTAGCAACCTGATATTTCTTTCCTGAAGAAGGGAAACCTGTTCCACCCCCCCTTTCCCTTTCTGGTTTCCGCACCGGGAAACGGCCCCTTTTCCCACAACGCTTTTGTCCCTTATTCTCCTCTCCCACAACCCAATTATTATTTTTGCCGGTCCCAATGAAGGACCAGACTTGTGCATCCCTGTTCGAGTGTTCCTCCTACTTCCTCCCTCTTTTTTTTCTTCTGAAAGGTTTTTTTTTGGCCATGAAGGATACGCCGCTCTGTGGTGCGTGTTGCTCGTACGCACAGTAATGTTTCTCAGGTCGAGAGGAATTTGGCCCTTTGACCCCTTCCTGACTGCTCAATACGGGTGATACCTTCATTTCCCAGTAATTATGCGCAGAGACGAGCTAGTGTTCTCTTACTGGGGTCGTACGAGAGCAAAAAAAATTGGTTTTTAGTTTCCCCCACTGGGGGCACGAAACAACTCTCCTTGAGTTTCAGGGCGGCCATACGGAACCGGAAGTCTCTCAGTGGTCAGCACCCCGAGGACCCTCAGGTGAAGAAATGAAAGGCTCCATTTTTCCTTGGATGGGTTTTTTTTAGTACTTCCGGAGACTGCTCAAGTTGGGATAAACATATGTTCCCCATCCGAAGTAATCACCCCTTTCAATTTATGACAAGACGTTTTTTTTCTACTGGCCGGCGCCCAGGCCTCCCAGACCTTTCTCGGCGGCCGTCGGCACACGGGGCAGGATGAAGGAGTTCTTCCCCTTTGGCCGCTTGCGCCGCCAGCAAACGTCGTTTCGCGCATTTCCTCCTTCCCTCCCCTGCCACCACTACGACTCCTTCCCTTTTTGCCTTCGGATCGAGTTGCTGCAACGCCAGGTTCTAAAACTTCAGGCGAAGAGGACTTGGTACAACAGCTTCTTTTTCTTTCCTCCTAACTCGCACCTGTATCGGTCCCTGAGTCTTTTTTTCTGGAATCCAGCAGAGTCGCTTTAGAACAGATTTAACCTTCTGTGAGGAGAGTTACCCCCCCAATTTTAGCCTACTCTGCCTGAGATCGAAACCTGTCGGGGGGGTTTTTGTCTTGCATACAGCCTTTCGCTGAATGGGCTTTTTCCCCCCCTAGAGAGAGAATGCTGCTTTCCCCGGTACCCAGGGATAGGCTTTTCCCTTGGACCTCGCACAGCAGCCGTCTTTGCGGTGATGGGCCCCTTTCTCAACTACGGGACCAGTAGACGTTTTGAGGTCTTGTGGACTTCTTGTGATCAAACACGGGAAAAAGTTAGTTTATCATTAGCGGGAGAGCCGTGTTTTTTCTCCCGTATTAGATACTCCCCCGTATCTTTTTCGGGGTTAAAAGAGATGAGGAATTCGGGGTCTAGCCCTTCCATTCGAACAGGCTTTCAGCCAGGTTCGGCGGGCACGTCAGGGGGTGCTTTCGGTTCCGCGGTGGCTTCTGTTTTTCTTTTTTTCCGGGACCGTAACGGTTAAACCCCGTTGTCTCGGTTCCCTCCCTTCCTTCAGGCTGATTAAAGGAAGCAAAAGCTTTTCAAAGTCCCCCCCCGAATTGGTGCGCACGGACGTTCTTTTTTCCCAGCCCAGAGTTGTGGTTAGCTTGATTCCCTCACCCCCCCGTTCGAGCAAGGCCCTTTCCCCTCCCCTCCCGGGTCCAGGCGACAATTAGCCCTCCGGCTAATGGTGGGCAATTATCGCTTTTCTTTGAAAGTACGAGTGTTTCTGACATGCTCTTTCTTTTTTGTCAAGTGTTTGAAGTGTCGGTAGCGCGTTTGTTTTGACCTTCTATTTCCCCATTCCTTCATATGTTTGCCTGAGCGCGAGCGCAAAGAAGGTGCGGTTACGCTTCTCAATTTTTTTGCTGGGTGTCCCCGTTCTTTCTTTTCTTCCACGCGCAGAGTTACGCACCTGCTTTTTTCCCCTTCCCTTCCGACGTTCACAGTCTCCACCCCTTCTGCAAACAAACCGCTCCATTACCCCCCACCTTGTTCAGCTTTGCGTACGGTTTTTCTCCCTTCCTCCCGTAGGGGAAGTCACCTTTCGTCCCTCCCCCTCCCTCTTCTCCAATTTTTTCCAGGAGTGGCGGTGCTTAAGTTACTTTACCTTTTTAACTCTATGACGATTTTCGAGTGGAGCTCCTCTCTTCTTGTTGAGATCGATCTGCCAAGTTCCCCTCCGCCCCTCCCTTCCCTCCCCCCTGAAAGCGCAGCTGCAGAGCCCCCGCGGTGGGGGTTTTCTCCGGCCATTTGGCGTCCATTCGGATTCGATCGGACTTAACGCTCCCCAGGTTGTATTTTTTCTTTTTTTTTCCCCAGTTTTTCCTTTTGTTGCAGCTAAGTGATGAAGTTTTATTCTCTTGAGACTTTTTCCCCCTTTTGACCTTGGGGGAGGGAACCCCCTCCTGTTTCCCCTTCCAGTCATCCCAGGTTCGCCAAAAACGGCGCCGCTGTTCCCCCCCCCCAATCGTGCACCCCACAAGGACAGTATAATTCCCAGGCACTTGCGCTTGCGCGGTCATTTCTCCTTTTCCGCCCCTCTTCACGCCAGCCTCGATACAAACCCTCCCACCCCCCTCTCTTGGGACTCTGTCGCTTCAATGCACCACTCGGATTTCCCCTCTCCTGCCCCCTACCCATAGGTTGTAGCAGAAGTTTCAAGTGTTCAATCTGCACGGCCCTTGCTCTTAACGTTTAGCCTCTTTCCTTCCGCGATACACAATCTCTGTCTGAACCTCTCTCTGCGCACCCTTGTCGTTCCTGTCACTTTGATTTTTCCTTATTTCTCCCTGATTATAGAAGAAGAGCCCTTTCTCAGCCCCAGACACGGGCGGCCAGCCCTATTCCCCCCCTTCACTCCAATTTTAACTCCTCCAGTCACCCCTCCTCCCCTCCCTCTTGTGAACCCTTTTCATACGTGATGTTTTTTCCTTTTTAGTATAGAATGGTCCAAAGTGGGCCGATTCTTTTTCGCGCGTGAACACCGACACATTGTACCTTATGGGTCTCTTTTTCCTTCCGGCTTCGAGCGCGTAAAGGCCCCCCCCCCGAGCCCCTTGGGCGATTATCTCCACGTTTTTTAGCAACCCTTGACCCAGAAACGACCCCTTTCCATCTTCGGTTCCTAGTGCGCACGTCGAGGATGCCCCGTCCGTAATCCGAAATTTTTTTCCTTCCCCCAACGCCATTTGATCTCGTATCCTTCTCCACCCATAGAAGGTTGACACCTTTTGCTAGCTGTTGGATGAATACTTGCCCTTCGAAAAAATGCTGTGTGGTTGGTTCGTCGCCGGTAAAAAAAAGACCTATCCCCTTTTTTGCCGGGTAATCCGTTTTTTTGTGGATTCCATTTTTGGCTGCCGGCTTTGAAGTCTGTGTTCCCCGCCTTTTGCGTCAATGCGAGTCAGAAATTTTCTGATGAGAAGCTCGAATTTTCCCTGCGATAATGGAAAGATTATGCTCCTCTGTCAACACCCAAGGCCGACGAGCCTGGTCCCTTTGGCCTTTTCTTTCCCGATTCACTTGACCCCCTTCCTCCCGGCACCTACCTAGGACAGACCACGGTGGTCTCTTTTTCTTTCAGCCCTGACTGCGCGGCTACGCGCGTTTGGCTATTTTCCTGCACGCCAGACGGGCTTTTCCCCCTTGACATTTTGGCGATTTTTCCCTCAGAGAAGTTCTATTTTTTTCTCATGACCCTATCCCATTTCCTTGTCTTGAACCCACTGATTGGTTGAGTCCTTCCAAAGTTCCTCGGTATACCCCCCCCCGTTTCCGTCCTTACGAACCTCCATGACCAAGGTTTTTCCTTCCATGCTTTTTCAGGTCGATTCCACCTTTTTATTCTCACGATATTCCAGGAAAAAGGTAAGTATGGCAAAAAAAGCTCATAGTTTGTTTAGTCCCATTCCCTTCTCCCGGTCCCAGTACATATACACTTTCCTCCCCTTTCTCTGTGTAAAGAAAATTAACTCTTCTAGTTAAGGATAAAAAGGCGCGTCCAATTCCGTTTTTCTCGCTCCTGCCCACGCGGAGGACGTCCTGGCCCCCTCCCCCATCCATCACAGACTCCAAGGTCTCTGCGATCCCTTCCCTCTCCCCCTTCAAGCATTCCTTATCACATACAAACTCGTCTCGAGACCTCACTCGACACAAACCTTCTTCGGACTTCTTCTTCATTGGTCCTCGCATAATAAACCTTTTTTTAAGGGTCTTCCATCAAAAGCTGATTTTCCGTGGGCAGAGCAGCACTACTCCATTTACCTCTTCCTTCAAGTGATCCCCGATCTTCCTCTTTCAGAGACCTTTAGGATTTTTTTTCCCCTCGAATTCTGGCGGAAGACCTCTCCACTGCGTCGACCCGTCTTTCCCGTTCGTTGGGCAATGAGAATTTTCTCCCTTCTTTGGTTCGAATTTCGATCTGTGAAGCACCCCGGGCTGTCTCTTCCCAAACCCATTCATCACCAGGATCAGGCTCCTAACTTTCCCTCCGGACCACCCAAGCGGGCATTTTCTCTTGATCTGTGATGTCTCTTTCGACGTCTTTTTTTCGAAATTAAGGATTTTCCATTTTGAAAAGTCCGGCGCTCGCTCTCTGTCCCTCCCTAGCGTTTGCTATGTCGAACCTCCCTTTGTACGACTTTTCTTTTCATTTCCTTTTTTCTCCTTTTCTTGTCTCGCGTCTTCCCGCCCTTGTGCCCAGCCAGGCGGAGCATTTTCCTTTTCTCTCCTTGTCTTATCACGCCCTGAATCTGTAAATCTTTGGCCACAACACCTTCCAAGCTTCTTCTTTTTCCTTTTTTAGCCGGGCGATCATCTGGCCTCCATGCTTCCCCGCTGGAATGCTAAGTTTTTCGTTATAGCCAGGTTTCGGGGCCGACTCTCCTAAGTCGTTTTCAGTTTCCATGTCACCCTGCGCCGAGAGAAAGTCTCGAGATCCCTCGATAGAGTGGACACCACCTTTTCTTTGCCCAGGCGCCTTTTTTTGGGATATGTTCCTTTTTTCCACTAGTTCACTTGTTGAAATCCGCCTAAACCCACGCTCTTTCGATTGACCTCCCCGTTTTCGCTTGATCCATCTCGTCCCCGATTTTTTTCACTCCGTATCAAGGAGCCCATTTTCCCGAAAGTCCCTCTTGTCGATAAGAAAATGGATCGAAACCCCCCCTCCTCACCTCCGTTTTTTTGTCGATCTCCTTTTAGCCATGGCGGGCCTCCCTCTCTGTGGCTCTTTTATCCTTACTTGCAAAATTTCGTGCCTACTCGCTTCTGTCAGGTGTTCCTACTACGAGGGATGAAGACTTTTTCGAAATACTTGCGAGGGTATTGTTATCAATTTTTTTTTTTTTTCCCTCTTAAATCATTACTCCCCACCTGCGCCCCCCCGATGTATGAAGATTCTTGTCTCGGAGGGCTATATGACGTATCAGACCTTAGGATAGATCGTTTTTAAGTAACTCTTCCGTTTTTTGCAGTGCCCTCTGGACTGATCCGGAGGGCCTGACGGACCTCCCTTTTTCCCCCCCCCCAACAAAAATTCCCCTTCACCTTAAGACCCCAATCAGCGGCTTATTATTGGACTGTGTTCCCCCTCTTTACTTTTATGAATGCGGGTCCTATTTCAGCGAAAAGGAAATTCTCCTGTCTTCACCCGTTTTTTCTTTCCTATAAGAGCTGACATGGTTATCGCTGCCCCTTGCCAAAATCAACTTATCACACCATCTGGGCTCTTTTCTACAGCGCCCTAGATTGTAGGTCGATCTTCGCTTGAAGGACGTTCTGACCTTTCCTTTAATATCCTTCGTTTTCTCTGCCTCCTCCTGACATCCAATCGTCACCATCTTACAAGCAAGATTTTGGTCTCACTTGCTTCTGGGACGGCCTCTGTTTTTCTTGGAAGGGGTTTTCCTGCTTTTTGGTGATTCCCCCTTCCTGCTATACTAGCATTCCCGCCCTTTTTTTTGTCTTATTACTGGGCCTTTTCTGTTTGCTCGTCCCCCAGTGGTTTTGACGCCTCCTTTTCGTAGGAGTCCTTCTCATGAATCTTTTCTGGTTTTTGAACCCGACCCAAATTGTTAAGAAACTTCTACTTGAGATCTTGACTGACCCTAGTGTTTGAAAGCACTGTTTTTTGGCTCGTTTTCCCTCCAACGGCGTCACACTTAGACCTTCCCCATTCCGTCTGGATGTGTTCGGGACCAATAGTTTTCCTCCTGTAAATCGTTTTTCTTTTTTTCTGCCCCCCCCCTCCTCCCCCCGAATGTTTTGAGTTTATTCTGCCCGCGCTTCGGTCTGGCCACGGAAGGAGCCGTATTTTGTGATTGAAGCGTTGCTTGTTGCCCCCCGCGTGTGCGCGTACCCTTCCCAACCCACGGACTGGGTTTTACTTCCCCCCCGTGTGATCCTGAAGTTAGCGCAAATACATATGAGTGGCACTTTCTCCTTGAGCCTGGACTCTGTGATTTCCCTTGGGGGCCTTTAGTACTGAGAGAAATACCTCTGAAAACCCCTGTTTGTGGGAATTCTTCCTTGCCATAAGGACCGTTTTTTGTTCTTTCCTTTCAGCGCATTTCAATAGAAATTCTTTTGAATCGAAATGAAAAAAATGAAACCGGCGCCCTTGGTAAGGATGTCTTACTTGCCTTAAGTGCCTTCCCTCGTAATGGAATGTAAGAAGCCTTCAGCCCCTTTTCCCCAATTTAACGGATGAATAGCCCCGGGATAGGGTTTTCTACTGGCAGGAGAACTCCGCTTCGCCAGACCGCGAGGTAGAGTACTGGAACGACGGCTCTGTACCTCCCTTATCCGCTCCCTCACCGGAGCCCGCCGCAACCGTCCCCGTATGCCGCGCACTTTTTCAATGAATCAACAGGCCGCCACTCAATCCCCCCTTTTCTTTTCCTGTGTCTTTGAACGTTGGTCGTCTCCTCTCCCCGATCTTACCGAGTTCAAGGCAGTTCCTGGGTTGACCCACAGCGCATAGTCTCCGAATCCCGTTGGACGGCTCTCTGCAGATAGATTCTACTTATTCGCCACTAGAATGGCTGCCACCCTTATTCCACAGAATTCCCCCCCATCCCGATCCTCCTCTTCGATGGATTCGGCAAGCTTGGCTGGGATTTGGATGAGGAAGAAAGAATGGTTTAGTTCCTTTTTTCCTAAAGTGCCCCCCCATCGAGCTCAATTTTTTTCCCCCCTTTTGGCGGTAAAAGGGGTCCTCTCCGCGTTGCCTTCCTTTCCGGATACGGGCCCTTTCCCGTGCGAAACTCGGTCGGGTTTAGTTACGTGATGGTTTGGAGGCCGGGAGTCTTTTTTTTTGCCCCCAAAAAACTTTTTCCCATTCTTCTCCCCTCCCCTTGGTCTGGGAAACATTCGAAGCTTTTCCTTTAAGTCGTCGCTATCCCCCGTAGTACCGGTTTCGGTTTTTCCTCCTGAGCTCTTTCTAAGCTTTTTCCCCTTTCGGCCCCTAGGAAAGTGCAGCCCGGCCGCGGTCAATGATCCAGGTTCGGTCGGCCGCACATTCTGGTGGTTCAGTGTTGTCCCAGCGATAGGTGAGCGTGCGTCCGAAGTGTTTTCGGAGACCTGTCACGGGGACCGTTTTTCTCCCTCTAAGTTCGCTTTTCGCCTCGGCTGAAGAGGAAACTTCACTTTCACCAATTGTGCAAGTCAACGACCTTTTTGCACTTCGGTTGATAGATTGTGGTTTTTTTTTTTTTTTTTTTTTTTTTTTTTTTCTTTTTTTTTTATGGTAAGTCGCCTGATGTAAGGAACCCGTTGAAATGTCCCGTGCTACAGGATTTTTCCCTGCCTTAGAGACACTACGATAAACTCTTTCCCTTAGATAGGGGCCTTTTTCCCCCTTTTTTATTTACGTTTTTTAGTGGGTGCATTGACAAAGAGACAGTAGTCCCCCATTGTTTCAAGTGTGAAAAGTGGGGGGGCTGGTCGTTTGAGGCTTGGTCTTTCCTCACCTGTTTTCCGCGACGCGCGTCCTTTGCCCTTTACATTGTCGCATGATGACGGGAATTCAGTCTTTTTTGTAAAAAGGTTAGTCCTCCTTCTCCCAACCCCCCCCCACCCCCCCCCCCAACCAAGGTGCCTCCCTTCCCTCCCCGTTAGCACAGTTTCGGTTTGCCATCCCCAACGGCCCCTGACGTTTTTCACAGAGTAATACATTAATCAATTTACGCTTAAAAACCCCCCCTTCCTTCACTTTTTCAAAACCCTAACACCTGGTGTTTTGTGCTTTGCCCCGGTTCGTTTCTCTTTGATAGAATGGTACTCAAAGGTCGCCTCCCTCCAAAAGATGCGTCCCACCATGCCGCAGTGCGTGTCACAAAAGGCTTCAGGTGTCCATTTTGCCCCTACATACCTTTCTTCTTGCGATATCCTTTTCTTCCCTCCCCCGTTGTTGTTCGGAGCTTTCACGCTTCCTCTGAGTCTCTTCGGTAAGGTTCACCTGACCAGTTTCTCCTGCCTGGTTGTTTCTCTCTCTTTTGATTGATTAGGCCCCTTTTGGCGCCCCTGATTCGCTCGAAAAAGGGTCCCCCCCCCCGTCCCCCCCCTTTAGGTTTGGAATCCCTTCTTCGCGGTGTTGCAGCTACCTTTTTTTTATCCCGGAGACTTGTACCTGTTCTAAATTTTTCTTGCCCCCCCCCCGATAGTCTTTAAGTTCTTCCCGGTTAGTCCAAAAACGGGCCCTGGGGTTGACACCAGTACGAGGACCATCCACCCTACGCCATGCCCTACAGCATTCCCCCGTAAGCACCTTTGCGATTATTTCGTACCGCGTGAGACTTATCATCCTCTCCCCTCCCCCCCTCGTTACACCCCTTCCCCTTGACACATCCAGATTGGGACTAATGTCCTCAATCACTCGTAAGAATTCCCCCCCCAATTTTTCCCTGACCCCTTTTTTCAGCCACCCCTCTTTGTAGCCGTAAGGGTTCTAATGGCGAACACCGTCAGGTTTGCACTGGTCCCTTTGCTCCTTCGGTTCCTCTCTTCATCGATCTACCACATTCTGACACCCGACCGGGCTTCCAATCTTTGCCCACGTTTCAAAATCCCATTTCTTTTTACAGTGAGTCCCCCAGGCTATTCCTCCTCCTCCGGTTTTACGTCGCCGTTGCTCACAGGTCACCGATAAGCTTGGAAGTCCCCCGAGGTCCCCCCTCCCCCTGTTAACGGCGCCAGACACCCCCTGGCCCCCCTGTTTTTTCTGACCGGGCTTTTTTTCCAATTTTCTGAACCTTTGTATAACCTCTGCCGCACCAACGACCGGTACTACCGTTTTTTCGTCGCCGACGACTTCGCGCTCTTTTAACCGATCACGCGTTTTACCATGTTTTTTTTCCTTTTTTGGCGCCCCCATCCACCAAAATACATCACGTTCTCTTCCCCCTCTTTGCGCACGCCGATGGATCCCGTCCCGTTTTTTTTTGATATTCGGGGTGATGGGCAATCAAGGGCTCGGTATAAACGGTTTTTTTAATCCCCAATTCTGTTGACATCAAGTGACCCCCTGCTCGATGGTTCCCCCACCCCCCTTTTTTTTTTTCCCGGGTTCCCCTTTTTTCAGCCGCAAACGGAGAATAAACCAAACTACCCCCCATCTTCCCCCCTCCCACGGCTTCGGGACCCGATCGTTCTGAGTGCATGCTGTTCTGGTGTATGCAACCCTCCTTTTTTGTTTCCTAGCCCGCCGAGACGCTGTTTTCTTCCTCAATCCCCCGCTCTGGCCCGAAGGAGACGATCGAGGATGTGTTTCCAACCCCCCGCGACTTCGCTGCACAATGTGGCATCCTTGGGAAAACCGTCAACGTGACATAGCCGCACCAGACAAAACTTGGAGCAGAAGAGGACGACCACCTTTTCTTGACGTGCTCGGGGATTCAGTATGCCTCCTTCCTAAGCTGTGACGTGCTCGTTGCCGGTGTCTATCTCTTCTCCTAGGCTTCTGACCTCCTGACCAGCTGATACCACGCCGATAATTTTTCCCCACGAGTTAGGGTTCCTTTTTGATGCCTTCTCACTACGCCCCGGGCTCCTAATCCCCTTTCCTGTCCCATGCGGAGTACTGCCTTGATAATAGCTCGGTTCACCTCTTCTGCACTCTCCCCGTCAAGTTCCCCAACAATGACCCTTGGCGACCCCTTGTCAGGCATGTTTTCATCGATTAACCTCCCGGTTCTCTTTCTCAACTGCTGTGAAAGATGCTCCTCACCCGGTTCTTCCCAGATTATTCCACTATCATAGGTTGTATTACAGTGTACATGCCTTTATAGAATAGTACCCTCGCCGTCACATCTCCCAGATCAGTGACCTTTGTCCTTATCCTGTACGCTTCTCCTTTCTTTTAGCCCAACGGGAAGTGAAGCAAGGGCCCACTTCCCATCTCTTCAAGGGAGATTTTCTTACGCAATTCAAACGCTGCAATCCCCTACCCTTGTCTCTTTAGCCCGTCCGCCCATCCCCCCGATCTCCTTTCATCATAACATCGCTTCGACTTTCAGATCCCCCAAACGGATTTTCCTCTACTTTTCACCCCCGTGACCCTTCCTTTTTTGCCCTCCAACAATCCATTAATTTTTTCAGTGTTTTCCCGTCTGGACCGGGGTGTTCTTTTTTATTGGAGGCTCCATAATAGTTCCAGTTTTTCTGCTTCACCTCCCGGGCTACGAAGTACAGGATTCATTCCTCCCTTTTGCGATGGCAACCAGCAGCGATCAGTTGCGAAAATACGTTCGCCCCCCGTATCTTCTCCAGTTCTTTCGTACTCCCACCCTCTTCGGCAAATTATACGGCCGCACATGAATGTGTTCTAGAAGCCGTGCAGCACCCCGAAATGGCAGCACCCTCCAGGCCTTCCCGGAAGAGTTCCGGTCCCTACGGAGTGCACAGGACCCAGCGGGCTCTGGACACTCCTTTTATGTTTTCATGTCCCTTCCCGAGATCTGAGTGTAATTACTGAATGTTTATGAAGTGCGATTCATCATCGGAGACCAGACCCCATCGCTTTGCCTGTCGAAAAGATTTCCCTCGAATTTCTTTGGAATTCCTCTCGACAGCGTATATGAGCTAGAGTAATTCTCACCCTTGTCTTAGGGAGCAGTCCTTTAGACTTCCTTCTCTTTATTTTCAAATACGGTATGTGTGAACCCACCCCCCCCCAGAACAATCTCGGGAGATTTACGGTAGCCTTTGTCTTTTCCCTGGATTGTCTCTTATTGGCCCCCTACCGGTCGCGATAGACAGGGAGGTGGCACTTTCCAAGTTTGAAGTTGCCCTTTCACCCCCCTGCCGTTATTAGTTCTTCCCGACTCGTGGAACGTTTTTTCCTTTACCTTTTTTTTCCCGGTCGCCGGGGGGATAATGTTCTTACACTTCTTTTTTTTTTTTCTAAACCCTCTCAAGCGATTTCCTCCCTCATAAAAGTTCTTCTTCTTTCTTCCCCCACCCGTCCCCGCTCGTTTTCCAGCGCGCCCCTTCACCGTATCATTGTAACAAGTAGGAGACTGCCCTTGGTCCATCCCCTCCCAGAACTGTCG